>Ga0206125_10000187_pt1 | contig 82218 bp, 75 predicted proteins | sample Helgoland_Spring_4_FD_148598 | JGI IMG/M metagenome (GOLD analysis project Ga0206125, IMG submission 148598) | Pelagic subsurface seawater microbial communities from Kabeltonne, Helgoland, North Sea - Helgoland_Spring_Bloom_20160331_1 | ecosystem: Environmental > Aquatic > Marine > Epipelagic ...
CCATTTGCTTATCAAAAGGGCTAGGCGCTCCTGTAGGATCTATACTTTTAGGAAACGAAGCTTTTATCGCACATGCAAAGCGCATACGAAAACGGATCGGAGGAGGATGGAGACAGGCCGGATTCTTGGCGGGTGCCGCACTGTACGCCATGGAGCATAATGTAGAGCGATTAGCTATTGATCACGCTGCCGCTAGCGACATGGCTGTGTTTTTACAATCCTTACCCTATATCGGTAAAGTGATTTCTCCCGAGACCAATGTTCTGATTTTCGGACTTAATGAAGACCTCAACCAAGACCAATTCATCGCTGGTTTAGCTGAAAAAGGAATAGGTATAAGTCAAATGGGACCTGGGAAATGTAGAATGGTATTCCACCTAGACATAACCGAAGCGCATATCAATAAAGTCAAGTCCGTCTTGAAATCATTTTAGCTATAGCATAACCGATGGGGAAAACTAAGTCGTGCCCACACTGCAACGAGGAACATGCTGTGATGTTCAGGGTTCAATACAAACCTGATAAAACGTGGTATTTCCTCTGCGAAGCATGTGTTCTTGTAGTAAAACCCGGCAATAAGCACTATAGATACGGCGGCACTTGGAAAGGTTAAGCCTTTCCAAATATTTTGAGCTCAAAAAGCACGTAATCTTTACCCGCGTTGACTTCGAACCACATCATAAGTAGATGCAATTAATTCAAAGGAATAACCGCGTCGTTGCAAAGCAGCTGTAAGTTTTTCTTTAGTTTTCGACTCAAACCAGCGCTCTACGAGATATAAAGCATTTGCTTCGACGACACGCTGATCTACCTGCCTTAGAATACGATCGATGGTCACCCTGGGTATTCTGTGCTCATTCAATCCCATACGAATACGACGCGGAGCCCACTGCTTTTGATTTAACTTTCCGCGTGTATAGGCTTCCGTGAAACGATACTCATCTAAAAAACTATCTTCCATAAGCTGCGCAATCACTTCCTCGTGACGATCGCGAGGCAAGCCTAACTGTTGCAACTTTCGATCCACCTCAAAAGGACTTCGCTCCTGATAGGAGCAATAATGTTGCAGCTTTTGTAATGCTTCTGATGTTGTCATTCCTTCAAATAACGAAAAAACCCGAAGCTATCCTAAAGATGGCTTCGGGTTCATAATGATTATTCCGCGGTTAAAGTGATTTATTGTCTTTATCCATTATTTTCCACTCTAGCATAGTGAATGCATCGCGGGGAACGACGATAATCTTTTTGCGCAATTTCTTCTGCCAAGTCTTCTTGATACTACCAAAAAGTCCTTTAGTTAAATAAGCCTCGATGAATGGATGAACGTGTATGTACACCTCACGTAATTCAATCTGAGCCAATTTTGAAGCCATTGCGTCAATAACCTGAATAGGTGCTTCCACCAAATTATCCGGGTTTTCTTCGCGCGTTGTGATATTTGTTTCTGGACGAACACGTTGACGCGTGAGCTCCATTAAACCAAATCTCGAAATAGGCAAAATCTTGTGGCGAGCGCGGTCACGCTTCATTTCTTCGTGCATTTTCTCATACACCGCCTTGCGATTCTCCGCACTATTCATATCAATGAAATCGATCACCACGATACCTCCCATGTCTCTTAAGCGCAACTGACGAGCCACTTCAACAGCGGAAAGTAAGTTTACCTGTAGCGCATTCGCTTCCTGGTTCTCCGCCGTATTCGTGCGGTTACCGGAATTCACATCTACCACATGCATGGCTTCAGTATGCTCTATGATCAGGTATGCGCCTTTTGGCATACTTACGCTACGACCAAAGGCCCCTTTAATTTGACGATCTACACTTGAGAATTGGAACAGTGGCATTTGACCGCTGTACTCTTTCACCATTTTAGAGGCGCCGGGCTTGATTTCATCAAGATATTCCTTCACTTCCTCACACAACTCTTTGTTGTCTATTGTAATAGAAGTAAACGATTCATTAAAGACATCGCGTAAGAACGCGCTTGCCCTATTCATCTCACGGAAGATTCTCAGCGGCTTATTAGAACGTTTAATACCCTTGTGGAGTTGGCTCCACTTGCGTACAAGGTTATCTAAATCTGCCTGCAACTCCTCCGCGCTCTGTCCTTTTGCGACAGTACGTATAATGACACCAAAGCCTTTTGGCTTGATGCTTCTGACCAATTTTTTAAGACGGTCCTTTTCCTCACGCTCGCGAATCTTTTGACTCACACTTACACGATTAGAAAAGGGAACCAATACTACAAAACGCCCTGCAATACTAAGCTCAGCAGTTATCCTGGGCCCTTTTGTTGAAATGGGCTCCTTCGTTATTTGAACGAGGATCTGATCACCTTGCTTTAGGACATCACCGATATTGCCATCTTTCTCAATATTCGGTTCTGCCTTGAAGTTAGTGATGTTGCTTAGTTGCTTGCCCTTGAGGGTGCGACGAAGGTAGGTTTGCCAAGATTTTATTTGAGGGCCTAGATCATTGTAGTGGAGGAATGCATCCTTCTCATAACCTACATCTACGAAAGCGGCGTTCAAGCTGGTGGCCAGCTTTTTTACCGTGCCTAAATAGACATCTCCAACGGAGAAACTATCATCTCCTTTTTCCTTGATCAATTCCTGAAGCCTTCCGTCTTCAAGTAATGCAATATCTGCTTGGTCAGAACTAGCACTTATGACTAATTCTGTTTTCATAAACTGAGAAGCTTACTTCTTCTTGTGACGATTTTTTCTTAGACGCTTTTTACGCTTGTGCGTAGCAATCTTATGTCTTTTACGTTTTTTACCGCTTGGCATAATGCTAAGTTTTTAGTGTTATTAATTCTATAAACCCTCCGCAAATTCTTTGACACGATTTGCTTCAGGGTATGTGTTTAAATAGTTATTAGCGCTCGACAATGCTGCTGCAGTGTCTCCAACTTGAATCAAAGCCTGCGCCTTATTCAAGGTATACAGTTCGTTGTCAGGATGTAACTGACTCAACTGGTGGAAACGATCAACTGCCTTGTCCCATTGACCACTCATCATAGAAAAGTTCCCTAGCCAAAGTAATGCCTTTTCGTGATTGGGGTCTTCTCTAAGCACCTCCAACAACATTCCTATAGCTTGCATAGGAGCGCCTTCTCCATTCTGAATAATGGCAACAGCTTCGTCCACTTTTTCGTCCAAAGGATTACCTTCTTCTGAAACGACTTCAGGAACGTTCTGGTATGCCGTCCTAGGCGACTGCCAGAGAACCACTGCGAACACAACGGCTGTCAAAAATGCTATGAGTGCGCCTTTTTTCAACTTATTCTACAGGTACGTTATCCTTTACGCCTTCAACAAAAACCTTTGCAGGTTTAAACGCTGGAATGTAATGAGCTGGAATGACGATGGTCGTGTTTTTCGAAATATTCCGTCCAGTCTTCTGTGCGCGCTTTTTAACGATGAAGGAACCGAATCCTCTCAAGTAAACGTTATTGCCGTCTTCTAGACTGTGCTTAATCTCTTTCATGAAGCTCTCTACAACTGCTTGTACATCACCTCTCTCCATTCCTGTTTTGTCAGAAATCTTCGTAACGATATCCGCTTTCGTCATTTGCTCTATACTTTTACGTCCCGTAGGACTTGGTTAATGAGGGGCGCAAATATACACCTACTTTCCTTATTTACAGCCATCAAGAAAAAAATTATCTTAACCTCTAGAAGGATCCATGAGTAGATTTAACACCTTCAGAATCAGCATAGAAGAATACTATCGAGCGCACAAAAGGGATTTACCATGGCGCAAAGAAGTGCCCGTACCTTATGAAGTATGGTTAAGTGAAATCATTTTGCAACAGACAAGAGTGGCTCAAGGCACACCATACTTCCACAAAATACTGCAAGCATTTCCCTCTATTGAGTCGCTAGCACATGCGGATGAAGACAAATTACTTGGGCTCTGGACTGGATTGGGCTACTATAATCGAGCACGTAATCTTCAAAAAGGCGCTAAGCAAATACGCACTGATTTTAACGGCCAATTGCCCGAACAATACGATGAATTATTGAAAATAAAGGGAATTGGCCCTTATACTGCTGCGGCAATCGCTAGCATATGCTTTAAAGAAAAAATCGGTGTAGTCGACGGTAATGTATATCGCGTACTTAGTCGCTATTTCGGAATAAGCACACCCACAAACAGCACTTCTGGACAAAGAGAATTTCAGACTTTAGCGAACGAATGCATTCAAGGAACAGAACATCCTGGAATGTACAATCAAGGAATCATGGAATTTGGTGCCTTGCAATGCACACCTAAAAACCCCAATTGCGTGTATTGTCCGCTTAGTAACTCTTGTCACGCATACAATAGCGGAGCAGTCACTGAATTACCCGTAAAACTTAAGAAGGGAAAAAGAACGAAAGAAACACTGCATTTTGGAGTGGTTCAAACCGGAAATAAAGTCGCTTTAAGAAAAAGAGGAACGGAAAGTATATGGGCTGGACTGTATGAATTTCCCCAGCTCGAAGGAGCATCACAATACGGTCAACTGCTGGCAGAACCGATGCTACATAAATTATCACACAAAGACCTTTATTGCAGCTTTTGGGCGGTAACTGAAGCTGAAATTTCTGGGGATTACAACTTCTACACAAAAGTGGAAGCGCAAGAATTAGGCATGCCTATTATTATCGCTGACTTTGTTACTAACAAGCTGTAAATCCGGGACTAAATTTGCCTAAATTTGGTTCATTATAACATCAAAAACATCTCGATCATGGCTGGTACGCTGAACAAAGTAATGCTCATTGGAAATCTTGGGAAAGACCCCGAAATTCTTCATTTTGACAACGGTGGATCTATCGTAAAATTCCCACTGGCAACTTCAGAAACCTATACAAATCGGGACGGTCAGCGTGTAACGAATACCGAATGGCACAATATTGTGATTAGTGCGAAAGGATTGACTGATGTCGCACATAAATACCTCAAAAAAGGCCATAAGGTGTATCTCGAAGGGAAGATAAAGACAAGAAAGTGGCAAGATCAAGCAGGAGCTGACAGGTACACTACTGACGTCCAAGTAAATCAAATGACCATGCTTACTTCGCGTGCTGAAAGCGAGGGCATGTCTAGCGACGACTCGTCAAACTATGCAGCGCCCAATGCTTCGCAACCTGATCCTGTTCAAAATACCGGAAATCCGGCGCCCGCAGCTGCTATCAATCAAGAGGAAGATGACCTACCCTTCTAAGTCGAACGAACTACTATAAATTGGAAACAGAGCCCCCCAGTATACTTTTACAATTTTTAAACATTGACGCTTCTATAACCGGGGTGGCCTTCATTGTAGTGCTCATCATACTCCTTCTCTTATCCGCATTAATTTCAGGTTCGGAAGTTGCATTTTTCTCCTTGGGCGCTGGGGAACTCGAGGAACTCGAAGAAGAAACTCCAAAGCACAGCAGGATTAAAACATTACTGGATAAACCTGAAGAATTGCTCGGGACCATTTTGATATCCAACAACTTCGTTAATGTGGGTATAGTTATCCTCTCAACGTTTTTACTAAATACCTTTTTCTCACCTGAACTTTGGAGTCCACTAGTAACCTTTGTCGTTGAGATACTGTCGATAACTGGAGTGCTCTTACTTTTTGGTGAAATTCTACCGAAAGTCTATGCAAATACGGCCCGATTAAACTTTGCCCGCTTTGTCGTCCCCTTCATTTTCCGTCTGCATAAAATCTTAAAACCGATAAGTAAACGTCTCAGTAAAACCATCAACAGAATTAATATTGAAGGACGCGCACCTTCGCTAAGCGTGGACGACCTTGAACAGGCTCTTGAGTTGACCACTGACGAGCATACTACTGAAGATGAGCAGCGCATTTTAAAGGGTATTGTACGGTTTGGCTCTACTACGGTAAAAGAGGTGATGACCCCACGCACTTCAGTTATTGCCATCGACATTAAGGCGCCATTCCGTGATACGTTAGCGCACATTATTGAAAAAGGGTATTCGCGAATACCGGTGTATGAAGAACAACTAGACCAAATCAAAGGTCTTCTCTATGTTAAAGACCTTCTCCCCTATGTAGATGCCTCAGATAATTTTAGTTGGCAAGATCTAATTCGCACACCGTTCTTCGTTCCTGAAAGCAAAAAAATTGACGATCTACTTAAAGAATTCCAGCAACGCAGAATCCATTTAGCCATAGTAGTTGACGAGTTTGGCGGAACCTCTGGGGTTATTTCACTTGAAGATGTATTGGAAGAGATCGTTGGAGAGATTAGTGATGAATTTGACGATGACGATTTAGTGTATAGCAAACTTGACAATCACAACTACGTTTTCGAGGCGCAAACGCCATTGATCGACTTTTGTCGGGTGCTCGATCTTCCTAAGGATATCTTCGAATCGGTCGATGGAGAAAGTGATTCACTCGCTGGACTTGTTCTAGAATTGGCCGGTAAATTCTTGGAGAAAAACGAAGAAATCACCTACGAAGCGTTCACCTTTAAAGTGGAGAGCGTAGACCAACGTAAATTAATTCGGATTAAGGTAACCGTAAACCCAAATCATGAAGCATAGTCTTTTCATAGTACTTTTTGCACTGCTCTCTTCGTGCAGCGTAGACCCCGTTGCTCGCCCTAATGGACACATGAGAATTGGTCTTCCGGCTCAGAATGCATGCACTGAATTGCCTTTTGAAGCTCCCTTTAAACTTCAAATCAACGCTGAAGCTAAGGCAATTAAAAAGGACGTCTTGTCTGATACAAATGCAGATGAGTTTTGGATGGACCTTGCTTATCCTTCAATCTTGAGTACCATTCAATTCACCTATAAGCCGGTGACTGAAAATCTTGAAGAATTGGTCCGGGATGCACAACAGCTGGCCTATAAGCACACGGTAAAAGCCAGTGGTATGCGGGAACAATTTTTTGCCTACCCTGAAGAAGGGGTGTACGGGCTGTATTATGAATTTTCCGGTGCCTCTGCGACTACTACGCAGTTTTACGCAACAGATAGCGCTTCCCATTTCCTTCGCGGCGTCTTGTACCACTACAGCACGCCTAATGCAGATAGTTTGGCCCCAGTAACTCAGTTTATGAGGGACGAATTGCTCAAAATGATTGGAACCCTAAAGTGGAGTGAATCTGAAAATGGCGAGAACTAGCTCATTTTAAGTCTTACGGAAGCTTAAAAAAAGCGGGTAACTGATCGAAGCTAAAATCCCGATACTCAGCACCAAATGCACAGGTTGCATCGCTTTAGGTAATCCCAAGAAGTACAATACAATGCCTACGCTCCATTCTAAGCCGATGGCGAAAATTAATGCGCCGAAGCCCGGAACTACAGCTTGGTGCTTTTTTCGCAGGTAATACAATAGGCTGGTCACGATCAAAATAACCCAAGCGAAGCTGCGATGAATTTTAGGCATTAACGCTTCTATAGATGGAATGATGTTAGATCGTAAGACCGACTCATTATGATCAAAAGCGACATCTACCAGCTCTCGAGTTTGTGTGCCTAGGAATATCTGTATCACAATTAATACTAATAGAAACAACAGTCCGTTTCTAACGGGCAGCGGCAACGGCGCTGGTGACGTTGTATTTCTCGCACGCAACGCCAACAGGAGTAATACGATAGCGACTGACCCCATCATGTGTATGGTTATTTGATTGGGAACGAGATTACCGTCCACAACCAGTTTACCTAACCAAGCCTCAAAAAGGAGCAAAAAGAGTACGCCTACAGAAAGTATTGTGTTCCAGATGTTACGTCGTACGCCCCACACTCCTATGATTGCGAGCGCCAATACGGGTAAGCCACTCAAGGCACCGATAAGCCTGTTGATGAACTCAATCCACGTATGCACGGGGTTAAAAATGTTGTAGTCGTGTCGGTCGAAAAGGGTCCAATTCTCCGATGCAAACGCATCTCCAGTGGTGAAATCGGCGGTTGCCACCCAGAATTGGTCCTTCAATAAAATCATCTGACCCTCCTCAAAGCTTCGGCCTGTTCGCCAAGTCAAGGTTTCTACATCTGTCGGAGGAATAGTGTAGCCAAAGCACTGTGGCCAGTCGGGACAGCCCATACCCGAACCTGTTGCACGCACCACCGATCCTGCCAAAATGACAAGAAAAATGAATACTAAACTTATTGTGGCTAGTCTCCGAACCAGAGGGTTGCGCTCCATGTATTAATTTTCTAAACGGGTGGCTGTATAAAATCCACCACCTGCTACCTCAGCAACCTCAGCAATGATTTTGTTCACAGTGATTAAGGTGCTGTCAAAACGCACGGTCGCTGTACTATCTTCGAAGACAATATAGAAATCTGAAATACCGTCGGTAACATTTAATTTTTGTTCAATCGCTCCTTTGCATCCCATAACACAAGTCATTCCCGAAATAAAAAGCTTCTCTGAAGTATTGGCCACAACACTGTCCTTTACGGCCGTTACAGGAATTGCGATCACCTCAGGTTCCGGGGCATTACATGCAGTCAATGCGGCAAAAACAGAAAGTGTGAGGACTAAATTTTTCATAGCAATAAACTTTACAACAAAATTACGTCCGCATTGGTTTACAATGGTGTCTTTTATCACAAATTTGCACCATGTCTAAAACTCAACACACACACCATCCAGCGCTACCCTGGATCATGTTTATCAGTCTTGCGCTCATTTGGGGTTCGAGTTTTATCCTGATGAAACGCGGACTTACCTCTTTTACTTACACACAAGTAGGCACCCTAAGGGTAAGTATTGCGGCAGTATTTATGTCCGTTATAGGATTCAGACATTTCAAGCTATTCGCCCGTAAAGATTTGGTTTCATTGGCCATCGTAGGGTTTTTGGGCAACGCAATTCCTTACGTTTTATTCCCTTTAGCGGTGAATCATTTAGACAGTGGTGTTGTAGGAATTATCAACTCGCTCGTCCCTTTGTTTACGGTATTAATTGGCGGATGGTTTTTTGGACAAAAAGCTACAGGCACGCAATGGCAAGGTGTTGCTGTTGGTCTTTTGGGTGCTGTATTGCTCATCCTACCTTTTGAAGAGATTTTAAGTGGCGGGTTCGCCATCGAAGGAGAATTGGCTTATGGATTCTTTGGGGTGCTTGCTACCATGATGTATGGCACTAGCGTGAACACCTTGAAGACCAATTTACCGCACCTCAAAGCGCTCACCATTACGACGCTTAGTTTAGCCACTGCCGCGCCATTCACTATCGCCTTTAGCCTTCTTAGTGGCGTAACAGAAGTTTTCAAAACAGACCCCAACGCTTGGACAAACTTCGGTTACATCGCCGTTTTGGGCATCCTAGGGAGTGGTATTGCCGTCATTATTTTCAATCGGCTCATTCAAATCACCACAGCCCTATTTTCTTCTTCCGTGACTTACGCTATACCTGTGGTAGCGATTCTTTGGGGCATCTGGGATGGTGAACATATTTTATGGAACCACCTATTGGGGCTAGGCGTTATCATTACCGGTATTTATTTAGTCAACAGACGTAAATAAAAATCCCCGCAGCAAACGCCGCAGGGATTTCAAAATTTCAATTGAATTGATCGGTTATTTCCAAGTGACCTTATCTACAGTGACTTTAAAAGATTGCGGACCTGCGCTCTGCGAAATAGATTTCACAAAAGTCAATCCGTTCACTTCCTGCCAGGAATCATATACCGTTGTCACATTGACATCGCCTTCCGGACCTTCCGTCGTCTCTGTACTCATGTGTAATAATCCAGTAGCAACATCGAAGTAATGCACTGCATCGCCGTCCGTGATTTGATACACATCTTTACCGCCCATCAACGTCTGACCGTTAAAAGTGATAGCACTCATATCCTCTATCCATTCCAGCTCACTAATCACATATTTGGCTTCTTTCGCGGTTGAGGCCAATTCCTCCCCTTCGAGTGTTGCATTGCCGCGCATACCGCTGCTGTTCGCCTGACCGTCTTTGTATTCAACTTTCATCAAGGTCATGCCCTGCATGCTTTGCTCGGTAACATAGTAACTAGGAACGATTTTTTTCGTGTACATGCCTACAGCACCGGGCATACCTGGCGCAACGAGGCTCATCTCTTGCTCTAATTCTTTGATATTCTGAAACGCTTCTGCTCCACCAATGGCGTTGAAGAAAGCATTTACCACGGTTTCCTTTGTGACACCTTCTGGCGTAAAGAGGAAGGTTGGTACATCAGTGCTCGCTCCATTTGCATCGAAATATTCGACAGCACCAAAAGCGGACAGCTTACCGGCGACATCTTGCGCCTTACCGACCACTGTTATGGTCAAATGATCCGCATCCATGTACTGATTTGACACACGAAGCACATCCTCTGCGGTGACCGCATCGAGTCTTGCTAAATAGTTGTTGTAATAGTCTGCAGGCAGTTCATAGCGGGCGATATTCAACGCAAAGTTTGCTGCAGAAGCAGGACTCTCTAGTGAACGACCGAACGAACCACTTAAACTAGCTTTTGCCGCAATAAGATCATCTGCAGAAACAGCCTCTGTGCGGATTCGAACAATTTCGTTTAAAAATTCAGTGATCGCACTATCAGTAACCTCATTACGCACTTTCGCAGATGCACCAAAAGTTGCATTAAATTCGCTTACACCAAAGTTTGAATACGCACCATAGGTGAACGCTTTGTCTTCACGAAGGTTTGTAAATAAACGTCCGGACATACCTCCACCTAAAATTTGGTTCGCAACACGCAACGGCTCAATATCCGCATGTCCATGTGGCAAATCAATAACATTGCCCAGCCAAACGACAGATTGCACTGCACTAGGCTTATCGACCATTACTACTCGTTGTGCAGTAGGCACTTCAGTTTTAGCGTATTCGTGCTGAGGTACCTCTGCAGGTGCCCACTTCTTCAACGCCTTTTTCAGTTTCTTCTGTGCATCTTTTGCTGTGATATCACCGATGATCACCATGTAAGCGATGTTGGGTCTGAAATAAGCGTCAAAATAAGACTTGCAATCTTCAACAGTGATAGCCTCAACTGATGCTTCTGTCATTACTTCACCAAATGGGTGCTCCAGTCCGTAAAGAGTAGCACCACGTAAATTTCCTGAAATAGCATCTGGATCATCTGCATTGGCTTGCAATCCAGAGCGCATTTGTGCCTTGAGTTTGTCAAATTCTTCCTGCGGGAAAGTCGGGTTTAGTAGAACATCTGAAAGGATGTCAACCAATTGGTCCGTATACTTACTCAAACCTCCTACACGAATAGAAGAAGCGCTGGTTCCAAAATTGGCACCCATAAAATCTACCTCTTCGTCTAATACTGCCTTTGTTCTGCCGGTTGTTCCAGCACCAATCATATCTCCAGCTATACTTACATATCCAGCCTTCGTACCTTCAACGATAGGATCTCTATCTAGAATTAATGACATTGATATTCGAGGTAGCTTGTGATTTTCCACCACAAAAACTTTCAATCCATTTTTCAATTCGAATTGCGCTGCAGAACCCAATTCAATGGAACGTGCAGGGGCCGGCTCTGGTGCCGTAGTGCGGTCAATAGTTACCTGTGCAGTTAATGTAACTGCAGTAAATAGACCGATAATAGAATACAATAGTTTTCTCATGGTAGCGGTTTATTGAGCGTTAGTAGCTTGTGGTTCTTCACTTTTAGGAAGGTATTTCAATACTACTCGGTTATCCTGAACCAAGTATTTTTGCGCCACGCGCTGAATATCCTCTCTAGTTACCTTCTGGTAACGGGCCAATTCTGTATTTATCAAATTCGCATCACCATAATACGTGTGGTAATCTGCCAATGATTCGGCAATACCTGCCATCGTAGAATTGCTCTGAATAAAGCCACTTTCCATCTGATTCTGAATTTTCTCAAACTCACGCTCTGAAATTAATTCTGTTTGGAGTTTTTCAATCTCCTCCTCAAGTGCTGGAGTCATATCATCAATCCCCTTGCCCGCGTTGGCTAATGAGAATGTGATAAACGCACCGCCTTGCTCTAAGGTAAATGGAAAGGCAAATACCTGCAGTGCAGTTTGGTCTTGATCTACCAAACGCTTGTACATCCGAGAAGATGGACCACCGCTAAGTACTGTTGACGCCATTTGTAACGCATACGCATCATCGGAGGTCTGCGGAGGCATTCTATACCCCATCATTACTGCGGGTAATTGAATATTATCATATACAGTAAGTGATTTCTCACCGCCTAGAGCTGGCTCCTCTACCGTGGGTTGGACTACCGGAGTTCCTGCTGGAATGGTTCCAAAATAAGCTTCGACTAGTTCCTTAGTCGCTGCCGCATCAATATCTCCAGCTATACTCAACGTTGCGTTGTTCGGAATGTAGAATTTCTTGTAGAAGTTCATGAATTCGTCCAATTGGGCCGCGTTCAAATGATCCATAGAACCAATAGGCACCCAATTGTACGGATGTTCAGTGTACATGTTCTTCATCATGTTTTCTAACCATGAACCGTAGGGCTGATTATCTACGCGCTGACGTTTCTCTTCTTTAACAACTTCGCGTTGGGTTTCTACGCCGATCTGTTGAATATTCGCGTGCATCATCCGCTCACTTTCTAACCACAATCCCAATTCCATTTGATTGGAAGGAAGCAGCTCATAATAGAACGTTCTGTCTTGCGATGTATTTGCATTCAGTGCGCCTCCAGCATTTGTGACGTAGCTATCAAACTCGCCTCTCTTAATGTTCTCTGAACCTTCAAAAAGAAGGTGTTCGAAAAAGTGCGCAAAACCGGTACGTTCTGGATTTTCATTTTTACTACCGACGTGGTACAGAACAGTTACTGCTGCGATAGGGGTCGTGTGATCTTCGTGTAGTATGACATGTAGACCGTTGTCTAGGTCATACTCTTCAAAGGAGATGTTATTCTGAGCCTGAGCTCCACCTGCTATAAACAGGGCTCCTAATAATAATAGGCGTTTCATGAAATAGCTTGATTTTCTGATGTTCGCCCAAATATACGAGGCGAAGCTGCGCGGCCCTAATGAAGTTCTAATAGATTTTTTCGCATCAGATTATTTTAACACTTTGTTTATCACGACTTTCTTGTATATTTGCACCCCTTAAAAACAAGTATAATGTACGCAATTGTAGAGATAGCAGGGCTTCAATATAAAGTTGAGAAAGACCAGCGCTTGTACGTAAACCGCTTGAATGTTGAGGCAGGGAAGAAAGTTAAATTCGACCGTGTCCTTCTCATTGAAGAAAAAGGTGACGTTAAAGTTGGCGCCCCAGTTATAGACGGAGCAGTAGTTGAAGCTACCGTAAACAGCGAAGTAAAAGGTGACAAAGTTCTAATCTTCAAAAAGAAGCGTAGAAAAGGTTACCAAAAATTGAACGGTCACCGTCAAATTTTTACTTCAATCACTATTAACAAAATCACTGCCAAAGCTCCAGCAAAGAAAGCTGCAGCCAAAGCAACTGAAGAAAAGGAAGCAGCGCCGAAAAAAGCAGCAGCCAAGAAACCGGCAGCTAAGAAGCCGGCAGCTAAAAAGCCAGCGGCTAAAAAAGCAGCGCCAAAGAAAGCAGCTCCAAAAAAAGCAGCTCCCAAGAAAACAGAAGCAAAAGCAGAAAAATAAATAAGATATGGCTCACAAGAAAGGTGTCGGTAGTTCGAAAAACGGACGCGAATCAGCAAGCAAACGATTGGGTATCAAAATCTTTGGTGGTCAGGACGCAATCGCAGGTAACATTATAGTTCGCCAGCGCGGTACAAAACACAATCCTGGTGAGAACGTAGGTGTCGGTAAAGACCACACGTTGTTCGCTTTGGTTGATGGTAAAGTTGTTTTTAGAAAGAAAAAAGACAACAAGTCTTACGTTAGCGTAGAAGCTAACGCGTAAGCACACCATTACGAAATTTAAAAGCCTGTTCATTTGAGCAGGCTTTTTTTTGGCTAATGCTCTGCTTGCTTTCTCATAAATTTACCAAGCTCGTTTGCGGCATCCTCAATATTTCTATATCCATTTTTAAGAAAAGTGTCGCCAGAGGACCCATTGTACTGTGTCTTTGAAAATAGCATAATACGCATCTGGGCAGTAAAGTACTTCCCCACCCATGGTATTTTCGATAGAAAAGAAACGGCTCGCATATGGTTTAACCAAGGTGTAGCCCGCAAAAACCAAATTTTCCGTGTTTTACCCAGACCCTTCTGCATCCATAGCAAAAGCTCATAAAAAGTAGGGTGTTCAGCCACAGCAATAACGGGACCTTCCGTCCTAGTTTGATGTACTGCATAGACGATAGCAGCGACATCGCGAACATCTACCACTCCCGAACAGCCGTCGGTAGCAAAGGGCAGCGTTCCTTTCCATAGACGCTTCCATAATTCTTGAGGCGCCCTGTACAAAGGTCCTATACCTAAAATCACACCTGGACGAATCACTGTCGTCGATAAACCTTCTTGCTGTGCGCGCCATACCTGGAGTTCTGAATAGATTTTACTCTTCGCATAAGATCCTAGCCCTATCTTTTTCTTGGTAGGCTGAAAATCTTTTGGCTCTAAAATCTCTAATTGACCCAGCGGTGCATTTCCGCCCATTACGGCGATACTGGAGATGTGGGTAAAATGTTCCACGCCCAATGCCTCTGCTAAGTGAAGTATCTCTGCTGTAATACGTTCATTTTTATTTCCACCGATTGCCGACTGATTAACATCAATTACAGCAGCGCTGTGGATCACGGAACTGACAATTGGGAGTTGATGTTGTGCACAATACGCCGCTAGCCACTCTGCTGAGTCGGCGCCAGAATCCAGATCTAAGTCAATAAAGTGAATATGGGACTGACGGTATGCTTTCGAGGGTTGTGCGTAAAATTCAGCCACGCACTCTAGCTGTGTAAAAGATGATATTGGACGCTTTGCACATAAAATTGTACCCGAATATGCAGGACTTTGCCCCCAACCCAGCAATTCAGCTAGGAGAAAGGCCCCTAATTGGCCAGTCGCACCGGTAATCAACAATGTATTGTTAGAATCCATAGAAATGAACGTAGTGGGAAGTTAGTGGTTATTACTTTTACAACTCAATTCTTACCTCGATGAAAAAAGGAGATATTCTAAAAGCGCTGGAAAGTGTAGGCAATAGTACAGAAAGCAATATTGTTGCAGCAGATTTGGTTCGAAACATTCAAATCTTCGGCGATGAGGTGATTGTGGATGCTGAAAGCATGAGTCCAACGCTTCAAGCGAAAAAGAAACTCGAGGTAGACATCATGAAGGCCATTCACGATAAAGTCGCTGAAAAGGCGAAGGTTGTCGTGAATGTAAGTGTTAGCGAAAAGTCAAAAGAAACCGCTGCAAACGTGATTAAAGGAGCACCCATACCTGGTGTTCAGAACATTATTGCCATAGCCTCCGGTAAAGGAGGTGTCGGAAAGAGCACTGTGACCGCTAATCTAGCGATTAGCTTACGACAAATGGGATTTAAGGTTGGACTAATAGATGCGGATATATACGGGCCATCAGCTCCATTGATGTTCGATGTCCAGCATGCAAAACCGATGACGGTTCACGTAGACGGGAAATCAAAAATGGGACCTGTAGAAGCCTACGGAATTAAAATCATGTCTATCGGATTCTTTGCGAATACAGATCAAGCCGTTGTCTGGAGAGGCCCCATGGCCACGAAAGCCTTGACTCAAATGATCCACGATACGCATTGGAATGAATTGGACTTTTTATTGATAGACCTGCCTCCTGGAACTGGTGATATTCATCTAAGCATGGTTCAAAATATGCCGGTTACAGGGGCTGTGGTAGTAAGTACGCCACAGAAAGTGGCCCTCGCAGATGCGATAAAGGGAGTTGCCATGTTCAAAATGGATCAAATCAATGTTCCTGTTCTCGGTATTCTCGAAAACATGAGTTACTTCTCCCCGCCTGAATTGCCTGAGAATAAATACTATTTGTTCGGAAAAGAAGGCGCTCAGGATCTCGCGAGCCAATTAGATGTACCTTTCCTAGGGGAACTTCCGCTAGTTCAAAGCATTAGAGAAGCAGGAGACGTAGGACGTCCTGCGGCATTACAGGAAGGAACAAGCATCCCGTTGGCTTTTGAAGAAATCGCTCGTAATATTGTAGCGGAAGTAGCACAGCGCAATGAGAACTTACCGCCAACAGAAATAGTTCGGATCACAACGATGGCCGGCTGTTCACCTAAAAAATAAATACACAACCGTGAGTGACCTAAACGAACGTATAGAAAAAGCCTTGGACGAAGTCAGACCGTTTCTCGCGAATGATGGTGGAGATATCTCTTTAGAAGGTGTAGAAGGAACCACGGTAAAAGTGAAATTTCACGGTGCCTGTGTCGGCTGTAAAGTCAGCGATTTTACACTCAAAGGAGGCATTGAAACGACAATAAAAAAATATGTACCGGAAATCGATCGCGTGATAGCGGTTGATGCCTAAACTCAAAAAATCATGCTGCAAATTCAGCGAATCAGACAAGAGTCGGAGGCCGTTATTGAAGGTCTTAAAAAACGCGGTATCGATGCCAGTAAAACCGTACATGCACTGATCAAATTAGACGCTAACCGTCGTGCCATCCGTCATGAAATGGAAGAGAACCAGCACCGCTTGAACGGGCTCTCTAAAGAAATAGGGGAATTGTTCAAGAGTGGTCTTGCACAAGAAGCCAATGCACTAAAACAAGAAACCGGCACGCTGAAAGATGCGATTAAAGACCTCAATGATCGAGTCCAGTTGATTGCCACTGAAGAACATGACCTTCTTCTAAGCTTGCCGAATGTACCGCATAAAAGTGTCAAAGCCGGTCGCGATGAAAAAGACAATGAAGAAGTAAAGCGCGTCGGGACGATACCGACTTTACATGAAGGTGCAAAACCACATTGGGATCTTGCAGACCAATATGATTTGATTGATTTTGAATTGGGCGTTAAAATCACTGGGGCTGGATTCCCAGTCTATAAAAATCATGGTGCTCGTTTACAACGTGCAATGATCAATTTCTTTTTAGACGAAAACAGAGCGGCAGGATACACAGAATACCAAGTACCACACTTTGTAAATGCTGCATCTGGATACGGTACAGGTCAGCTTCCAGATAAGGAAGGACAGATGTACGAAATGCCATTAGACGGCCTCTACGCAATACCTACGGCAGAAGTACCTGTGACAAACATGTTTCGCGACGAAATAGTAAACGCGAAAGATTTCCCAATAAAAAGCACCGGCTACACGCCATGTTTTAGACGTGAAGCTGGGTCTTATGGCAAGGATGTGCGCGGCTTGAACCGCCTACACCAGTTTGATAAAGTTGAAATTGTCAGCATTACTCACCCTGATAAGAGTTATGATTTGCTCGATGAAATGGTTGCGCATGTTGCTGGACTCCTCGATAAACTTGAATTGCCTTATAGAATTTTACGCCTTTGCGGCGGCGACGCTGGATTCACCTCCGCGCTCACCTATGATTTTGAGGTATACAGTGCGGCACAGGAGCGTTGGCTCGAAGTGAGTAGCGTATCAAATTTTGAGACCTTCCAAGCGAACCGTCTGAAATTGAGGTTCAAGGATGAAGATGGTAAGAGCCAATTGTGTCATACCCTCAACGGATCTGCGATGGCTTTACCACGCGTGTTGGCTGCACTTTTAGAGAATCACCAACAAGAAGACGGTATTCGCATTCCTGCAGGGCTAGTTTCGTACACCGGATTCGATAAAATCGTATAGTCCATGCAAAAGCTGCTGTTGTTCGCCACAATAAGCTTCTTGGCGATGAGTTGCACAAAAGAGCCATGGCAAATCGAGATGGGGAGCAGATTAGATTCTATGATTGTTTTGGCCAAAAGCCACGAACAAGTCATAGCAAGCACCGACGCAGGACAGGTCGCTACTGCTGCTGAAGTTTTGGGGACACATCAAATTTTCTTTCTAGAACAATTGGGTGAAATGGCACGTCTTAACGTACCAAAGTCCATGTATACAGGACCGCTTGAGTCCATGAAAAACTGCGCCAAATATTTAAATCGCGTTCGAACGGCCAAAGATTTAAATCCTGAAATAAATCGAATACGCCTATCGAATTTAAGGCACGATGTGCTCAAAGACCACGTTGATAGCTCTACTGCTATTGGATACTACAACCAAGAGGCGATGCTTTTACGCGACCTTGACCGAACGATGAATAAAAGCTATGGTGGTTGTTTCAGCTGCCTCAGAGAATACGATGCCTTGGTGCTAAAATTGGACTCCTTAAAAGGCTTTATCTTGGAGCCCGATGCGATTCGTTAGACTACTTTTTATTTTTCTCATTCCCCTTCAGAGTCTGGGGCAAAACGATCTGACAGTCTGCGATAGCTTAATGATCAAACGTCAATTCGATGCTGCTGCCGTTTGTCTCGAAAAACTGCACTCGGAAAATCCAGTTGGGCCTACTTATGAAAAACTCCTCGAAACCTATTTGGTGCTGGAGGATACCGGTAAGGTTTTTAAATTGGCCCGTAAACAAAGCAGGACTTTTGGGCAATCTAAGCCTGCTTATTATGTCGATTACTGGCACTTCAGCCTGACCCTAGGGAGACGTGGCCCAGATTTTAGCGTGCTCGAAAATCTCACCCGTAGCAATCCTTTTTCTGTTCGAGCGAGTGCCCAACAACTGGAAAAATACAACTATATCGAGGAAGCAATTGGGCTGTACCAAATCGCAGAAGCTGCCCAGCCGAATGTTCGCACCGCCTTTGAAAGAGGGCAATTGCATGCACAACTAGGACAATACGAGGCTCAATATGAGGCTTATCTCCTAGCGGCAAGACAGAACACTGGGTACCTGAGCAGTATCAAGATGCGCATTGCGAATAACCTGAGCAAGGATCCTAATGGGGTCCACAATTCAGCCGTCAAGAAAGTCCTCTATGCAGCGGTTAAGAAAGCACCAGACCCTCTTGTTGAGCAGTTGTTGCTCTTTGTCCTGAGGCAGGAAGGTAGTTTTGACCGTGCCTTTATCTTCATGCGTTCTAAATACGACGGCAATGCTTCCATTCAGCCCTTTTTACAAGTTTTACGGGAGGCGCGTGAGGCAAATGCCGATGATGTCGCTGTGGAAATTGGCAATTTTTTATTGACTCAAAAGACTACTTTATCGCAGCAACGCGCGACCAACAGCGTCCTGCTTGAGTTAGGGAAATGTCATGAAAAAACGAAGAATCGCGCGGCTATTTTTAAGCTGTCTGAAGAGTATCCCATAGGTGCTTGCAATGCATGTTTTGAATGGGAACGCTTCCGTGCAACCTTCCTCTTCGAACAGAGTACCGCTGCTGAAGATAGCCTCCAACAGTTATTGTCGTATGAATCCACTTTAGCGCAATTGCGCGAGCGCTACCCGAGAAAATTTCAACGGGGGTTAACCCATCTCAGTCAAGGCGAAGCAAATCTCCGATATGGCTACTTTGATGATGCCTTGATGGAGTTTGCACGCGCCGAAGCGTTGCTCGAGGATTCGGATCAAGGGGATATTGCGCGACTGAAAAAAGCGATGTGCGCTTTTTATGGTGGCGATATTCCTTGGGCAAAAACCCAATTAGAAGTTCTATTACAGAGTACTAGTAAGTCCATTGCAAACGACGCCTTAGAAAACGCATTGATGATTAGCGCCAACTCCGTCGAAGACACATTGATGGAAGGGCTAGGGCTTATTCGCATTCCTATGCTCTTGGAAGCTCAAGGTAAAACAACCAAAGCTATCGCAAATTACAAGGCATTGAAAAACGCATTGATTATTCATGAACTTTACGACGACGTGTGCTTAAAGCTCGGTAAGCTTTACGTCGATTCAGCACAATGGGAAGCGGCGCTTGCTGAATTCTCGCTCGTACAACAAGCCGCTGGAGAGGGCATGTGGAAAGAAGACGCAATCTTCTATATCGCAAAGTGTCGATTCGAACTTGAGGAAACAGGGGCTCAATCCGCCTTAGAGGATTATTTATTAAACTACCCTGCTGGATTATATTTTGACCAAGCTAGAACCATGTATCGTACATTAGCATTATGAGTCAACACATTTATAACGTTACCGTTGTAGTCGATACTTCCATCGAAGAAAAATGGAAGCAGTGGATAGTAAAAGAACACATTACCGAAGTCATGGACACGGGTATGTTTAGAAGTTATCTTTTTACACAAGTCTTTCCTGAACAGGAACAAGACAATCCGAGCTATAGCATTCAGTACCGCGCTGCAGATCTTGAAAGTATTAAACTATACATGCAGATGTACGGACCTGAACTACGCAAGAAATCTGAAAATGCTTGGGGAACACATGCACTTGCCTTCAGAACCATTCTTGAAGTGATCGACGAAAAATAATGACGATAAAACAACGCATTTTCACTCTTGAGAACGGCCTACAATGTGCGTTTCAAGCACAACGCAGCAGCGTTGCACACGTTGTGGTGGCTGTACGTGCAGGTGCTAGAGATGAATTGGACGACCAACAAGGTTTGGCGCATTTCCTCGAGCACAATCTTTTCAAGGGCACTTCAAAACGCAAAGCCTATCATATTCTTTCGCGACTAGACGATGTGGGTGGAGAGCTCAACGCATACACCACCAAAGAGGAGACGATTATACATGCTAGTTTTTTAAAAACAGACTTTCGAAGAGCCCTGGAACTCTTATACGATGTACTTGCAAACAGTACTTTCCCTGAAAAAGAATTGGAAAAGGAAAAAGAGGTCATCAAAGATGAAATTTCCAGTTATAAAGACGCACCTGGCGAAAGCATTTTCGACGATTTCGAAGACCATATTTTCAGAGGCGATCCTTTAGGGAGGAACATCTTAGGCACTCCAGAAAGTGTAGATGGACTCTCGCGTGCAGATATTCTCGAATTTCAATCGCGTACCTACACAGCGGATCGTATCAAGTTAGCCGTGGTAGGGCCTTTCGGAAGCGAACGTGTTGAGCGAACCGTGGCCGAACTTTTTGCAGGTTTTCAATTCGCACATTCCAATTGGGAAAACACATTTAAAGGCGAAGGTCAACCCGGTCGTGTAGTAGAGAATCTTGCGCAATTTCAAGACCATTATATGATGGGCTGGAGAACCTGTGGAATTCACGGCCACGATCGTCGCAGCCTGTCTTTACTAAACAATATACTTGGCGGACCAGCCATGAACAGCAGACTCGGACTAAATATTAGAGAAAAGCACGGCATTGCATACAACATTGAAAGTTACCTCAACCTTTACAGTGATGTCGGGATGATGGGAATCTACCTTGGGTGTGATCCACAGCAAACCGAAAAAGCCGCCGCTCTCGTGGCCAGAGAAGTAGCTAAACTGCGCGAAACAAAGCTGGGAACCCTACAAATGAGTAAAGCTAAAAAGCAATTTTTAGGACAAATGGCCATGAGCGAAGACAACGGACTCAATTCAGCCGTTGGCGCAGCTCGTGCCCTTTTACATTTTGGTCGGGTTAACGATTTTGAAACAGTTGCCTCGAAAATACAAGCCATTACAGCCCAACAGCTTCAAGATGTAGCAAACGCCTATCTCGTTCCGGATAAAGCTTTTGAACTGATTTACAAAAAACAATAATCCATGGAGTTCCTTAGCGACGACCTTCAAGAGTACATCGGTGCTCACACCACCAAAGCACCCGAATATTTGAATGAATTAGAGCGTGAAACTTGGGTTAAAGTGGTCATGCCTAGGATGCTCAGCGGACACGTGCAAGGGCAGATTTTAAAACAATTCTCGATGATGAAGCGCCCCAAATACCTTTTAGAAGTTGGCACTTTTACTGGGTACGCGTCTCATTTTTTGGTCGAAGGACTTCAGGAAGATGGCGAGTTCCATGCCGTCGAAATCAACGAAGAATTGGAACCCATCATTAAAAAGTATTGGGCCAAGCATCCAAAATTCGATCAAATGCATCTACATATTGGTGCCGCTTCGAAAGTCCTTGAGAGCCTCAAAAAACCATGGGATTTCATTTTCCTTGATGCAGATAAGGCAGGGTTACTGACCTATTACGAACTACTCCTTCCACTTATGCCTTCAAATTCCATCATGCTGATTGACAACATCTTATGGAGCGGAAAAGTTGCGGAGCCAGTAGCGAAAAACGATAAGGATACCCGAGCAATTTTAGCGCTGAATCAACATGTTGCTAAAGACCCCCGTGTGGAGCAGGTGATTCTCAGTGCACGCGATGGAATTATGATGGTACGTAAAGTTTAAATTATTGTTTTCATTACGTATCTTGTGTTCGTAAAATTTACTTGAAAAAAAAATTATGAAAAAAGTTCTACTCCTTGCTGCAGTAGCTTTTGGTTTTAACGCAATGGGTCAAGACGCTGCGAGTGCACGTTTGATGCAGGCGGAATTACCAGTTTCAACTGCTGCTAAAGAAAAAATTGAAGACATCATGCTCAAAAGAGGTGGTGCCGTAGATGATCTCTACGATTATACGGATTTCTTGTACCAGTACTACAGCTCAGATATGACGTTGGGCGCCATTACAACGACACCGGATTCATCTACAGTGATTGTATATTCTGACGGTTCAACCGGCAACTCTTATAACCACGCCGTAGGTGCAACATATGACTTTAACTATTACGGTTGGGGCGATAATGAGTTTGATGAAGGCGATCAAGTAACGATCGATTCACTATTTGTGATTGGTGGCTACGATATCTTTGATGGTAACAATTCGGATAAAATCCGCTTTACCATCTTTAAAGGTGCCAATGGCTTCTCAGCGCCGTTCTCAGGTGTTCAGTACAACGCGGCTACTTTCGCTGCACTTGACCCAACGGTACAACCTACTGCTAAAACAATGGATTATGCGGGTGATTCTGACGGTGGAGTAGCAGGCGGCGTAACTGCAACAACTACAACTGTCATTGATTACAACCTCAGCACGGCTGATAGCGGTGTTGCCGTAGTTGGTGTTGAGGTACCGAACGGTGGTTTCTCATTGATGGGCGACGAATTGTTAGGTATCTTCATTGAATACCTACCAGGTGGATTGACGGCAACGGATACTATCGATTATTCGAACAATACCGGTGATATCAACCCATTCTACTTCTATTACTACAGAGAAGGCAATACTTCTGCACCTCAAGGATACTTTATTCAAGATTACGACAGTACTTCTACAAACTGTTCAAACTTCCTGTTCTCTGAAACGCGTTACGCGGCTTGGACTGGAACTTCAGCTTGGAGAAACGACCAAACGAGTATCAACATGTCATTCTCGCATTTGATTTCTCTGCGCGCAAGCGGTACTTCTTCGATCGGTGTTGATGAACTAGCGGCTACTGAGGTTTCGGTATTCCCTAATCCATCTAACGGTGTTATAAACGTAGAATTGAACGCAAATACTGCAGCTACAGTAACAGTAGTTGATGTATTGGGTCAGATCGTTTACCGTTCTAACGAAAACTTCGTTGCCGGTGAGCGTAAAATGATTAACCTAAGCGACAAAGCAAAAGGCATGTACATTTTGACTGTTGAAGGTGAAGGTGTAAATACTGTAGAGCGTATCTCTATCAAGTAACCTCACTCGCTTAACACACAAAACCCAAAAGCCCGGATGCGCATGCATCCGGGCTTTTATTTTTAAGCTGAAGCAATTCTATTTTCTCAGCGCCGTACGTACTTGTTTAAAGAGCTTGCTCTTGAAAACATAATCTTCTACATCGGCATTGGTACTGCCCAAAACCTGATCATTGGTTCCTTCCCATACCTTATGACCTTCCTTCATAAATACCACGTGATCTCCTATTTCTAAGACCGAATTCATATCGTGGGTATTTACAATGGTAGTCATTCCGTACTCATGAGTTATCTCTTGAATAAGTTGATCGATCACTATGGCCGTTTCTGGATCTAAACCTGAATTGGGTTCATCACAGAAGAGGTAGTTGGGGTTCATGGATATTGCACGTGCAATAGATACGCGCTTTTTCATACCTCCGCTAATTTCGCTTGGAAACAATTCATCTGCGCCTTCCAAACGTACGCGGTCCATTACAAATTTTACACGTGCATCTTTTTCATGCTCCGTCATTGTAGAGAACATCTCTAAAGGGAATCGTATATTTTCTGCAACCGACATACTGTCGAACAGTGCACCGCCTTGAAAGACCATGCCAATCTCCTGGCGAAGGGTTTTACGGCGTTGTTTTGACATTTCGCCCAACACTTCCTCACCGTAATGAATGCTTCCACCATCAGGCTCAAATAGACCCAAAATGGTTTTTAGGAATACGGTTTTACCCGATCCGGACCGACCAATGATTAGATTCGTTTTTCCTGGGTAAAAATCGACATCCACGCCCTTTAACACGTGATTCTCACCGAAACTCTTGATAATGCCCTTTGCTTGGATCATGAGGTAAGGATGAGATCTGTGAGTAAATAATTGGCCAAAATAATGGCCAAACACGAGCGTACTACTGCATTCGTACTGGCCACACCAACTTCGACCGCACCGCCCTTTACGGTATAACCGCTGTAGGCGCTGACCGAGCCTATGATAAAGGCGAAAACTACGGTCTTGATGAGTGCGTAAAAGGCGTTTTCAAAAGGAATAAATTCGAGTCTATAGCCCATAATACTTTCTTCAAACGGCACAAGACCTAAGAGATCTCCCGCCATTGCTCCACCCCACAAACCCAAGAAAAGGGACATGATGATGAGAATTGGGTTGAATAGTAATTGGGCGACAATCTTGGGAAGAATTAAAAAACTTGCGCTATTTACCCCCATGACTTCAAGTGCATCAATCTGCTCACTCACGCGCATTGTGCCCAAACTGGAGGCAACGTTGGAGCCTACCTTACCGGCGAGAATTAAACTCACCACTGTCGGGCTAAACTCTAGCGTTATAGATTCACGCGTTGCCATCGCAATGTAGTAGGTGGGTATAAGCGGATCATCACTCAACTGAAAGGCCGTCTGTATGGTAACAACGCCGCCCATGAAGACCGAAAGAATAACAACAATGCCTATGGAGTCTAGACCGAGTAACTGAATTTCCTTTACCAAAGCGCGGTAAAAGAGTTTCCAGCGGTCCGGGCGTCTAAAGACTTTCGTCATTAAAAGCGCATAAGCACCAATTCCTTCAAAAAAGTTCGTGATCATGTGGCTAATTTACAGTTTCTTTGAAGGAGAAACTCATTCCTATGAAGCAATTTATCGCGATTTGTTTGGTGTTCGCTGGCCTACTTTTAAGCAGTTGCGGGAGCGCAAGAGATTGCGACTGTCCATCATTATCTCAACAGATTGAATCTCAAAGTGCAAAGGGTTAATGGCCCAATTCGATGATCTCCTTCCCTACCTGCCCGCAGGTGATTACGAGCCGCTCTTTTCGAAGTGGCTTAAAGGATTAAATTATCAAATCGCGATTTCGAGACCGCGGAAGTCTAAATTGGGAGACTTCCGTCCACCACGTCTCGGGCAAATCGCTCGCATTACTATGAATGCCGACTTAGGCCCCTTTCAATTTTTAACGACGCTCACCCACGAAATCGCGCATTTGATTGCTTGGGAGAAACACGGTCGTCGCGCCGCACCACACGGTAAGGAATGGAAAGCTATTTTTCGTGAAATGCTGATAGAATTGGTACAGCATCAAACTTGGCCTGAAAACTATAGCCGTGCACTTTTAAAGCATGCAAAAAGTCCAAAGGCAGCCGTGGGCGCTGATCCACACCTCCAACGAACCTTATTACTTTTAGACGAATCCACAGACCTTTTACTTCAGAGCATAGCGCCGGGTGAGAATTTTACCTTCAAAGGACGAAACTTCTGTTACGATGAAAAACGGCGCACTCGAGCATTGGTGACTGAACTGGGCACGAAAAAGCAATACACCATACCGCTTGTTGCCCGTGTGGAGCGCATAGATTAGTTACCTTTGCGCTAAAGTTTTGGCGCACATGGCGAAGAATATCTTTTCAACGAACTACACTTTAGGGATTTTAGGCGGCGGTCAATTGGGCAAAATGATGCTCTACACCACCCGAAAATTTGATATCAAAACCAAAGTGCTGGACCCCAGTCCCGATGCACCCGGGCAGTTTGGCGCCAATGAGTTCACCGTGGGTTCGCTCCAAGATTACGATACCGTCATGGCTTTTGCTGCAGATTGCGATACCGTATGTATCGAGATTGAAGCAGTCAACGTAAAAGCCTTGCGCGATCTTCGTACTCAAGGGAAAAAAGTACACCCGAATCCGGATAGCCTGGAACTCATTCAAGACAAAACCAAGCAAAAACAATTTTACGCCGATCACAACATCCCCACCTCACGCTTTGAGATGGTGGCTGGAAGAGCCGGTTTTGAAGCTGCCCAAGAGCACTGGCCATTGCCCTTCGTATGGAAGGCTGCAACAGGAGGATACGATGGTTTTGGTGTTGTCGTTTGTCGAGAAGAAGCCGATAAAGCAAAAATCCCCGATGCACCAGGAATGCTCGAAGCCTTTGTTGACTTCGAATTAGAGGTTAGTGTGATTGTAGCAAGAAACGAAAGCGGCGAAGTAACGACTTTCCCAGTCGCAGATCAAGAATTTCATCCCACCGCGAACCAAGTGGAATATGTCCTCTGCCCCACCGTTCTTTCTGAAGAGCTGCAGCGAAAGGCAAAAGAAATTGCCATACAAACGGCTGAGGCTTATGATATCTGCGGCTTACTCGCGGTGGAGTTGTTTGTGACAACCGACGGAGAAATCTTAGTCAATGAAGTAGCCCCTCGTCCACACAACAGCGGACACCATACGATTGAGGCGTGTTATACAAGCCAATTCGAACAACACGTCCGCGCCGTGCTTAACCTTCCCTTAGGTTCAACGGAGCTCAAAGCCGCAGGGGTCATGGCAAATCTTGTCGGGGCCGAAGGCTTCAATGGCAATGTCGTCTATGAAGGTTATGACGAATTACTAAGTGAGCCGGGCGTAAATATCCATATCTACGGAAAGGCACAAACCCGCCCTTTCCGTAAAATGGGACACGTCACTGTGGTTGCAAAAGATAGAGACGAAGCCCGCAAGCGCGCGGAGTGGGCAAAGAATAGTATATTGGTAAAAAGCAAATAGGTATGATTGGAATCATTATGGGCAGTACTTCGGACCTGCCAGTTATGCAACAAGCCATCGATGTTTTAGATGAATTAGGCCTCGCCTATGAAGTAGATATCGTAAGCGCACACCGCACGCCTGAGAAACTCATGGCATATGGTCAAGACGCTCATAAGAGAGGAATCAAAGCCATTATTGCAGGTGCCGGCGGTGCAGCACACCTTCCTGGAATGGTCGCGTCAGTGAGCCCCTTACCCGTGATTGGTGTTCCTGTTCATAGCTCAAATTCCATTGACGGCTGGGACAGCGTACTTTCAATCCTTCAAATGCCGGGTGGTGTTCCTGTGGCTACTGTAGCTCTAGACGGTGCTAAAAATGCAGGAATTCTTGCAGCCCAAATCGTAGGCTCTTCAGATCACAACGTTTTGCAACGCGTCATCGATTATAAAGAAGGTTTAAAAGCGAAAGTGCTCAAGGGTGCTGAAGAAGTCAAATCGAAATACACAAAATAAGGCACATTAACCAGGTATCTAAAGACGCTTTAAATGCCGTACGAGAATTTCTTTTTTGCGGTTACTTACCGGCACCGTCGAGCCTTCCGTTAGCAGGAGATAACCCCCATCGGCACTTACGTAACGAGAAATCATTTCTAGATTAACCAAATGACTTTTATGGACGCGCTCGAAACCCGCAGGACGTAATAAGGTCTCGTATTCTTTCATAGTTTTTGATGCCAACACTGAGGTTTTATTCTTGAGAAAGAACTGCGTATAATTTGAACTGCTTTCGCAACGTACAATCTCACTGACATTGAGAATGTGCATACCTTCTGTAGTTGGGATGACTAATTTTTTCGGGGCGCCCTTACTCGCTATTTCCGCAACTGCCGCCTGTTCTGGTGAAATTCTAGTTCCCGCTTTACGGACTGCTTTTACTAGGTCTTCTGCATCAATGGGTTTCAATAAGTAATCAAGCGCAGCATGCTTGATGGCTTGTATAGCGAATTCATCGTGGGCGGTTGTGAAAATCAGCGAAGGAAAATCGGTCCCTTTCGCTTTCTCTAATAAATCGAAACCCGTCTCGCCATTTAAATTCACGTCTAAAAAGAGTAAATCAATATTCTTCTCGTTCAGTACCGCGATCGCCTCATCCACACTTTGGCAAGCCGCAATAACTTCCACTTCCGGGCAGAATAATTTGAGTTTTCCCTCTAGGGATTCCAAAACTGGACGTTCATCGTCTAATAAGAGTGCTTTCATGGGGGCGTTTTATACTTCTAACTTACTATTTAATGCCCAAAATCAGCGGGTAAAATGAGTGAAACACAGGTTCCAGTAGATAAAGTCGATTCGGCAAGCGGTTCAATGCGTTTTTCAAAAGTTTGACTGTACTTCTTACTTAATAAATCCAGTCGTTCCTCAATGATCGACAACCCATGACTATCAGAGGAAGTGACTTCCGTCGGTATACCGGGGCCATTATCTTCAACTGAAATACAAAGCCCGTTTTCATTCAAAATAATTTGAATGCTCAGTACTGCCTCTTGTTCCATCGCCATAACAGGTCTCAAGGCGTGTTGCACCGCATTTTCAACAATAGGCTGCAACAACATGGGTGGAACGTAATGATCGAATGTATCTAAATCTTCATCCACTTTCCACTGCACTTCAAAGTTGCCATATCGCAATTTACAGAGGTCTAAATATTGATTGATCAGCTCCATTTCATCTGCCAATACCATCGCTTCGCTTCGAGAACTATCGAGCGTCAATCGCATCATTTTCGCCAATTTCCCCATGTATTTCACTGCATCTTTAGGCTGATTTTTAAAGATGAAATTCGAAATCGCATCGAGCGCATTGAACAAAAAATGGGGGTTCATTTGTAGTCGCTTACTGGCCAATTCCGCATCCGCCAGCCGTTCTTGCAACTGCAACCGTTCTTCCAAGCGAATTTTAGTCTTTCGCTGACGCAATACTAAAATGGATGCGGCACCCAAAACAATAGCTACCCAAGGCCAAATACGTTTGTACCAAGGTGCGCGTACAGTAAACGCGCATTCAGCATTCATTCCCTGAGCAAAATCTAAACGCGTACTGGTTTGAATTTCGAGGGTATAATTTTGTGGCGCTGGGCGCTCTAGAATAATACGTTCGCTCACAGAAAAAGATTCCCATGCTCCGGAATTTAGGCGGTATCTACCATATACTTTACCGGCAGATACCTTGCGCTGTAGCACTGTAAAACCGATGGTTGTTGGCGAGACCTCGAGATTTTCAAATGACTCAATTCGCAGTCCATTTTGCCAAAAAAGAACCCCTATATCGCGTAAATCGTTGGGCTTTCCTTCGTTGAGGAATACCCATAATCCCTTTGGTGTAGCAACGAATAAATTTTCATTAGTGAGCGCAACATCATAGCTGCCTGGTCCCATAGCCGGTAACCCGCGAGCAGAAGTAATGCTAAACAACGCTCCAGTGCTGTCAAAGACTTCAAGGCCATTAGGTCCAAATCCATAATACGTGTTATCGATCGTATCTACATCGAAATAAGGTTCCGGCGCAGGAGTACGCTCTGAAGGTGTAGAAAAATCATCCATCGCCCAGTTTCCATCCAATAGTTCTTCAAGCGCGATGACTCCCAGTGGTGTTCGAACATTTGGACCATCAAAAGCGAAAATAGGTAGGCCTTCGTAGCGCAATTGCCAGCCTTTTTCCCAACGGTACAATCCAGCCTCTGTGCTTAAAAGCAAACCAAAAGGCGTCGATGCAACATCAAAAATCAGCCCTTTTGCAATAAATACATCGATCTGTTCATTTTGCGCGTAAGCACTAAGCTCCGATCCATTGCGAATAAAAGTAAGGCCGGTCTCATAGGGAGCCATTTGGAGTTCAGGGAAATGCCAGATTCCTGAAGGCCGGTCATCCATTCGAGATCCTGCGTCGGTGAACTCAATGCGCAAAAATCCATCTTCAGCAGTATAGGTGGTTCCATCCGGTGAAGCCGCTATTATGGGATAGGCTTGTAATGTTCCGCTGGTAACAGGTTCACAATTTTCGAAATCGTAGATGATGGATCTCGAAAATTTATCAAAGCGCCGAGATGGAAGGATACGCTGCTCCACCAACACAAAAACGCCGGAACCCTGCGTCCCAATGTATAGCGTATCCTCGCACCACGAAAGTGCAGTTACCGGATCGGCAGGGAATCCTTGAGAACGCTGCAGGATCTGGGCATTTGAGGAAATAGCAAATAAAAAGCTTATTGAAAAAAAGAATCCTTTCATAACACAATGTTAGCGAAAGGAGATGGAATGGTATTCACGAAAAACTACATTACTTTTGAAGAATGAAAAAAACAATACCCTTCTTACTTCTGCTCCTTCTTTTTGTGACCTGTACCACTGACGAGGCACGATTAAATCGCGAGATTGCAGAAATCGAAAATTATATAGCGACAACCGGACTTGATTTTACAGAGACCCCTTCGGGGTTGTTTTACCATGTTCTTGACTCCGGAAATGTGAATCGTATACCAGATAGTACGAATGAGGTTAGTTTCAAACACGTTGGATATCTACTCGATAGCACGATATTTTCAAACGGTTGGTACGCATCTAGCCATGTCTCCATGCCGATGTTAGTTCAAGGGTTTCAGCAAGGACTTCAGATTGCGGGAGAGGGCGGAACCGCTGTTGTAGTTTTTCCATCAACCCTAGGTTACGGGGAAAAAGGTGCAAGTACAGTTCCTGAATATTCGCCGTTGATCTTCAGATTGAAATTGGTCAATTACTATTAAACCGTTCGCAACTTTTAGTTGCTGACAAAATTTGATTTTAGCCACCCGTAATAGCATCTTATTGGGAAACGTACCCTACGATGCTTACGAACATTGCCCTCTACTACTATCTCATCTATACGCCGCTCCAGTTTTGGCCGTGTGAAGCTCAAACGCACCTGGCTATGCGCAGTTTCAGTCTTCCACAACACGGTACAACCGCAGGAATCTTTAACAACAAAGGCAAAGCGATTATTGAAATCGCCCATTTAGACGCCTACTCGCAATACGGTCTACTCTTAGGCACACCTATAAGACTATCTCAAAATACTACGCTTGAAAGCAGTTTGGGTGGCAGATACACATCACTTGAAAACCTCAGCTCGTACTTTGATCCTGTTGTTCATGCGATCGTTTCCTATGTACCCGATGCGCAAAGTGTTTTACGAGTGACCACGGGATACGACCGCGGGCAATTCATTGCCCGCGCAGAACAGTTTTATTTTATATCCAAAGAATGGTCCGTCGTCGCTGGTTGGTGCCGAGACGAACTTCTCCCAGCTGCGCTCTACGCTCAGGTAAGTTATATACATAAGGAGGTTGGTGTGTTTTGGGTGCAACAAGGTGCCTATACAGCAATGGGCTTTCACTTGATGAAAGACCGCTACACTGTTAGTGTCTTAATAGGAAATACCCAGCTGCTTGGTAGTGCGACGTTAAACTATGTACCGTGAAATGGTGGTGGTATTTGTTCTGTTGTAATGTGCTCTGGGGCCAGTCCTTTTTAGAAGAATGGACGCCAGCAAGAACCACTGTCCTAGATACGTTGACCGTTAATAATTGTCCACCGGAATGGTTGTGGCAGTGGTTCGGATTGAGTAAAGAAGCAGTGTACGCTATTGTGGAGTATAGGGAATACATGGGTCACATTATTGACCCCATAGAACTCGTTGGATTGCCAGGATTGACAAAACAGGAAATTAAGGATTTAGCGGAAAAGTTGCCGTTCTCACGCGAAAGGCCCAAAAGGAATAAGAGCCGACTGATTTTTAGTGGTAGCCTTCGTAACGGGCTTCGAATAAAAACGAAATTCACTGGCAACCAGGGGCGTTTTGAATGGGGCGGACTAAAAGAGTGGAGTATAAAAGACGGACAATACAACCCATCTGAACCCGTAACCTTTTTCGGCGCAAAACATAACGGAGTAGTAAAATCAAAGTGGCTCATAGGTACGCATACCTTGCTACTTGGAGAAGGCTTGCTAAGCGGCAGCAGTGGCTTTGGATCCAGTAGTACTCGCGAGCAGTTCGCACAGGGACTACGCGGTACTATCAGTACATATGGGGCTGTCAGAAAGGGTTTTGGCGCATCTAGTCAATTCGAAAATGGACGCGTTTATATTAGCCTTGATGTAGATATGGGAATAAATGGCGCTGTTGAATACATAGGGCATCATAGTACTTTAGGTCTAGGCCAAGTGAATGAAGCGGTTACCGCTTATTTTAAAAGACAATGGAAGTCACACCGTTGGTTTGGCGAGTTTACTGAACAAGAGCAAGCCTTGGGGTGGAATTGGTGGCGAGACGACCTACTATTTGAGAGCTATTTGCACCGAAAAGAGGAGCGGTTGCATTCTGCCCTTAGTATGCAATGGCGGGATGCCCGAGGACAATGGTCCTTGCAGCTGCTTGAGGGTCGGTTTAAAGGAAATTGGCAAGGTGAATTTTTACGCTACCAATGTGTCGCCTCCGATGAAGGTACCCTGCGTCACCGTTTGACAGTACCCTGGGAGCACCGTTCTGTGGATCTGCATTTCCACGATGGGACTTACGGCGGTTCGATTCGTTCCTCTCGACGAATTAGAAATTGGCAACTTCAAAGTTCCATGGGCTGGGCACATGCGGAAACAGCCCCAATATGGCTAGCCGTGCCTGTTGCCACTGGTTTCATAGGTGCTAAAAGTGTGTATGACGATTTTTTTGGATACCATTTCAAAGCCAATACAGGTCGATGGAGTACCAGTTTTTCCTACGATTTTACCGAACGACTTGAAGAAGGCTTCACTATGGAATGGCGGTACGCGACTACTTTAGACCAATTGCGCCCAATGGCGCCAAAAATCAGGATAGCTTTTTTCAACTACAGAAGGATGCTGAATAGTAATTGGAAATATGAACGCTAAAGGTGCCAAAGACATTGCAACGCGATGGTCGTTGTATGTGTCTAACGGCGCCTTAGGTGGTGTGAATTCCTCAGGATAACTACTGCATTTGATATGTGCTTCGCCTGTACTAAGTTCAATACCCAAAATCCGTGCAACCTCAGCAATAGCCGCAATTCGGTCGCATTCCTTACCGCGGAGCGTTTCTAAACCGTGCACTTCAAATGGAATCTTTTTAAGCAGCAATGTCATGATTAATGGCTGTGCCAGATCGGGCTCACCATGTAAATTATAATGGAGATGTCCTGGGGTGAGTACGGGCTTTTTTGAAAGAACGAGGCCCTGATCAATGAACGCATGGGCAATGCCTAGAGGTTCGAAATAGTGAACGACTTTAGAGTCGCCTTGATTGCTTGTATCGACAAATCCTTGCAAGGTTAGACTTCCCCCTTCGCTTAAGGCGAGTGCTTCACACCAAAAAGCGACAGCGGACCAGTCGCGTTCAATCATTAATTGTACAGGGTCTACTGATTCGACATAAGGTATAGTTACTCCCTGTTGTGTTAAAGTCACTGGAATTCCAGCACAACGAAGAAGGGCAGCAGTCATAACTAGATACGGTTGTGATACCACGCTGTCCCATTCCAATTGCAATCCATCACGCATGGTTGGTGCGATAAGCATTAAAGCGGTAACAAATTGCGAGCTTTTCACGTGTCCCAACTGCAGCGAACCACCTTTGAGATTCCTGCCTTTAATATGCAAAGGCGCCTGATTAGGTGCATTTGTGTAAGTAATATCTCCTCCTAACGCATTCAATGCATCCACCAAGGGTGCGATGGAACGTTGGTTCAATTCTGGCGTTCCGCCTAAGGTGATGGACGATCCTTCTCGTGTTGCCCAGTAAGCGGTTGCAAAACGCAAAGTTGTGCCACCAGCGCCTACATGCACTTCGCCATGGGCATACGCGTCCAACGTTTCTCTTAAAAACACAGAATCTTTAGCCGTACTGATTCCTGTAAGCGTGATTTCTGGATATAAAGCAGCTAATAATAAACCGCGATTTGCCATACTCTTACTGAGTGGTAATTCAAATTCAGCTTGAATGGGCCGGGTGATTTTAGGGAGCTTCATTTCCATGCTAGGATGCACTATTCAAAGCCAATACAGTCGCAGTCCATCGCTCGAAGGTGATTTCAACATCCCAGACTGGCCTGCCAAAACGCTCTAAGAGTACATAACGCACTTCACCATTGGCGTTTTTCTTATCCTGAAGTTGACGCTCCCAGAGCGGCTGCAATGCCTCTTCTTCAACCACTTGCCAGGGATATCTTTGGGCCAGTGCACTTTGCTGGTCCTGCAAACCACTGAGAGTTAAAGCGACATGTAGCCCTTGAATTACAGCTGCACCGTGCGTGCATGGATTACCGCTTGCTGCGGAATAACTTTCCCAAGCATGACCCGTCGTATGACCTAAGTTTAGGATTTTTCTTTTACCGTTTTCCTTAAAATCTTCCCGAACTATATCCGCTTTGAAAGCTACACTTTGCTCAATATCGTCAAGAGCGAGTGCCGTAGGTTCGAGCGCTAATAATTCCGTCCATCGATTGCCTGAAAGAAGGGCATGTTTCAGCATTTCCGCATGGCCACTCTCCCACTCCTCTTGTGGTAAAGAGGCTAAAAAATCTGAATCAACGAGGACGAAGTCGGGTTGGGTAAAAGTGCCTAATTGGTTCTTTAAACCCTCAAAGTTGATGCCGTTCTTTCCTCCTACAGACGCATCCACCATTGCTAAAAGTGAAGTGGGTACATTCACAAAAGAAATGCCGCGCTTATACGTGGAGGCAATAAAGGCACCCAAGTCACAAACTACGCCGCCGCCCACATTGATGATGAGACTGTTGCGATCTGCGCCGTATTCTAAGAGAACCGACCACAGGTTTGAAGCAATTTCGAGCGATTTACTCTCTTCGCCGGGCGATACCTCTAAGACTTCAAACGCCGCATCTAGGTACGCCAATTTTGGAACAAAAACCGAAAGGCAATTCACAGTGTTACTATCGACTAGAAGAAACGTCTTTGAAGGCGCCAATTCCTGAAGTAAGGCATCTAAACCGTCGTAACCGTCGGGACCAAAAAAAGGATATGAATGAGAAGTTTTCACACTTCAAAAGTACGGTTTCTGAGCACTATATTTGAATTCCAATTCACAGACCATGATCGATTTCACCAATACTGAGGTCGCGTTTAAAATGAAGACCAAAAATGATTTGCGCCAAAGCAAATTATTATTTGCCACCTTAAGCTCGCCTCAGATCGTTCAGACCCTTAAGGGACTCACTTTAGCCTCACTTCGATTGAGGCTCCCAATCAAAGGGATTGTAAAAGCCACAGTCTTTAGACAGTTCTGTGGAGGCGAAAGCGTGGGTGAATGTCAGCCACAAATAGATCGATTGGCTGAAGGAAAAGTGCAAGCCATATTAGACTACAGTGTAGAAGGAAAAGCGGAAGAAGCGGATTTTGACCGGACACTGGAAACCACGTTAGAGACCATACGGTTTGCCCAGAATAATCCTGGTGTGCCCTTTGGTGTTTTTAAACCGACGGGGGTTGGTGCTATCGAGTGGTATGAAAAAGTAGCGCTTGGAAAAGAATTAAGCGCACAAGAATCAGAAGCTTGGTCTCGAGTTTTGGGACGTTGGAACCGGATTTTTGAATTGGCAAATACATTGAATGTTCCTGTCATGATCGATGCGGAGGAAAGTTGGATTCAGCCCGCAGTGGATGAACTCGCTTTTGGCTTCATGGCTCGCTACAACAAGGAAATACCTATCGTTTACAATACTTCACAGCTCTACCGTCACGACCGTTTGGACCAATTAAAAATGGCCCTCTCCCGCGCTACTGCAGAAGGTTTTATTTATGGAGTAAAAATTGTGCGAGGTGCCTACATGGAAAAAGAGCGCAAAAGAGCCGCAGCAAAAGGCTATGAGGATCCAATCCAACCGAATAAGGCAGCGACTGACCGCGACTACAATGCGGCATTGGAATTGATCTTATCTCATATCGATCACATGGCTGTAGTAGTGGGAACGCACAATGAAGACAGCGTTGCACTTACCGCAACACTAATGAGAAAACACGGCATCGCCTTTGACTCGCGTAGGGTCTATGTTGCACAACTCTTTGGAATGAGCGATCACATTTCATTCAATGCAGCAAATTCAGGACTGAACGTAGCAAAATACTTACCCTTTGGTCCTGTAAAGGATGTACTACCGTATTTGTTTAGACGTGCTGAAGAAAATACTTCAGTTGAAGGGCAGACAGGGCGTGAATTGGGATTGATTACGAAGGAATTGGACCGTAGAAAAAACGGTTAGTCCTTTACTCGGATAAGCTCCATAATGTGAACCGTATCCGGGCAGTTCTCCAAAACCATCTTATAGGGATACGATTCCCAAGAAAAGTACAATGTATAGCTGCCGCAGGGTTCTTTGCGAGGCTCGCTTTCGCCAAAATTGACGCGTCCTTCTACCACCGCATGAAAGTATGCACTGTCCTGTGCCAAATTTAGATCGGGCCAATTCATTTGTGTTGAATCTACCGATTTAGTCCTGAAAGTCTTGCGAACACGAGCATTGGGACCGTAGGCATAATCGAAGTCGCGCTCTCCAAAGAAGGCCAAAACGATCAATGTACCCAATCCAATTCCTAAAATGTAAAAAAGTAATCGCTTGAGAAAGGCCATGTTGCGGTGAAAGAATTTAGGTCAATTAGAGATTGCCAAATAACAGGGCATCGTTTGAGAAAGGCAAATCAAAATGCTCTCCCAGATGACGTTTTGTCAACAGGCCTTTGTACAAATACAACCCCGCACGCATGTTTAAGTCGTAATGTAAGCAATCTTCCACACCGCCTAATCCCGAGAGCGTCGACAACATTGGAGCCACAAAATTACTCAATGCGATGGTAGCTGTATGTCCTACTGCACTGGCCATATTAGGAATGCAATAATGAATCACCCCGTGCTTTTCGTAAGTTGGGTTTTCGTGAGAGGTCAATTCCGAGGATTCGAAACAACCGCCACTATCGATACTGATATCTATAATCACGCTATTCGGCTCCATCGCTGCAATGGCATCTTCTGAAACCACAACTGGTGTACGGCCATTCACTGGATGCAAGGCCCCTATCACCAGGTCCGCCTTTTTCAATCTTTTTACCACCACTAATTCCTGAATTACCTCTGTAATCAAAGCAGGATTCAGTTCTTGTGCTGCACGAAGGCGGTTGATATTGCTGTCCATTAAAACTACCTGGGAACCCATGCCGTGGGCCGCGCGAACGGCCGATAGGCCGGCGACGCCGGCGCCCAACACCACCACTCTGGCGGGTGAAACACCGGGTATAGGACCCATTAATTTTCCTTTACGGGAGCCATGGGCGCCGTCCGCGAGTAGGCTAGCGCCTACGCGCGCGGCCATTTGTCCCGCGATTTCACTCATGGCCATTCGGAGTGCACTTTGGTCTTCCGAATTTCGCACTTCTTCCAGTGCCAAGGCCGTGATTTTTTTATCTGCGAGTGACTTAAAATAATCTCTATTGCGTGTACGCAGTTGCAGTGCACTGATCATGGTTTGACCGCCTCGCATCATTGCGATTTCAGCTACAGTGGGAGGCGCAACTTTTGCGACAATGGCACATTGAAAGACCTCTTCGGGTCCTAAAGCTATTGTGGCACCTGCATTTGCATAGCTGGCATCGGAAAAACCAGCGAGGGTTCCCGCACCCGTCTCAACCACTATTTCATGACCCTGGGCAACTAAAATCTGTACACTCTCCGGGGTAAGCAATAACCGGTGTTCATTCATGGCATGCTCCTTAGGCAAGCCTATTTGCAACTGTGCGCTTTTGGCATCTACTGCCAAACGTTCCTCCTGGGTTTCCCAAGCCGTCTCTGACCAACTAATGTACTCACTCATGGTTCCATTGTATTTCGTTCACAGCAAGTCGGGGGTAAAACTCAACCGTTCTGTACGCTTCGCTTTCCGCACGGATGTATACGACACCCAATTCATACGGTAATAAAGATCGTACATTTCCTCCCCATTCAATCCACATGGGGCAACCTTCTTCTAAATATTCTTCCAAGCCCATATCATAGGCTTCGTCTTCATCTTCAATACGATAGGCATCTAAATGATAGCACTTTCCTTGCGTTCCATGGTATTCCTCAATCAACGAAAACGTAGGCGAGGAACCCGCCTGCTCACTGCCCCAAGTATGTAAAATGGCATTACATAAGGTGGTTTTACCACTGCCCATAGGAGCTTCTAATAGGGTAACAGCACTTTCCCTGTGCGCCAAAATAAATTGGGCCAATTCCGGAAGGTCTTTCAATTCAACCTGCGAAAAGCGGAAACCGTTATTTAGAGGTAAGGACTGCATAAGGAATAATCAATTCCTCCAAAGATACCCCACCGTGCTGATACGTATTGCGGTAGTATTGCACAAAATGATTGTAGCGGTTGGGATACACATAAAAAAGATCACTTAAAGCGAAGATGCATTCATCCGCAATGTGCTGCTTCGGAAGGCCGATAACACTGGGGTCTTTGACCACAAAACTGTGTTTGGATTGATAGCTCATTCCATTGCCCGTTTTGTAGCGGAGATTGGTCGTTAGATGCTTCGTTCCCACGACTTTCGAAGGTCGGTGAACGTTGACCGTTCCATGGTCGGTAGTCAATACAACGGTAAACCCTTGCTTACTTGCCCATTGAAGCATTTTCAGGAGCGGTGAACCCTCAAGCCACGTTTTCACCAAACGGCGGTAGGCGCTATCGTCACTAGCCAATTCCCGCACTACCTCAGTATCCGTTTTCGCATGACTCAGCGCATCCACAAAATTGTACACCACAGTAAGTACATCTGCATTCTTGTGCTGATGAATGGTGTCGTATAATTTATTTGCACCACGAAGATTCGTCACTTTTTGGTAGACCGATTTTTTATCACCTAAACCCAATTTTTCCAGTTGAGCCTCCAGTAATTCACCTTCGAATTGGTTTTTTGAACCGTCCTGGTGTTCCTCGACCCAATACTGCGGCAACGACGCTTTTATGCTCGCAGGCATCATACCTGCAAAAAGCGCATTGCGCGCATATTGCGTTGCAGACGGCAGGATACTATTGTACAACCCCTCCTCTTTTTGATGAAAATATGGTGAAAGTAGGGGTTTGATGGCCAGCCACTGGTCGTAACGCAGGTTGTCCATGACTAGGAAGAATACCTTTTTACCATCGCGCAATTGTGGTGCGACCACTTTACCTACCAATTCATGAGAAAGCATGGGACGCTCACTCTCCGAAAACCACTGCTCGTAATGGTTGGCTATAAATCGGGCAAAAAGCTCGTTTGCTTCCTTCTTTTGAGTTGCCAATACTCCTTTTAAACCCTCCTCCGGGCTTTCGTCTAATTTGAGCTCCCACTGCAAGAGTTTTTTGTAAAAATTCGCCCATTCCTCCCACGTGCGCAGTTGTTGCATGTCTAAGGTTAATCGGCCAAACTCCTGCTGGTAGCCTCGAGTGGCCGCTTGAGAGACCAATTGTCTCCCGTCTAATATCTTCTTCAAACTCAGTAACACCTGATTCGGGTTCACAGGCTTGATCAGGTAATCCGCAATCTTTGACCCAATGGCCATTTCCATGATCTGCTCTTCCTCACTTTTCGTGATCATCACTACCGGCAATTCCGGAAGCAAATCCTTCATTTTTTCTAAGGTCTCTAAGCCCGATAAGCCGGGCATATTTTCATCGAGAAAGACGGCGTCAAAACCCGTTTCTTGAACCAAATCCAGTGCATCAGCACCGTTATTACAGGTCGCAACGGAATAGCCTTTGCCCTCCAAAAACAATAGATGTCCTTTGAGCATTTCTATTTCATCATCAACCCATAAAATATTTGGCATAATTCAGCGTTTTAGTCTTGTTAAAAGTAATGCGATTCCTGCCCCAAATAGCCCCTAACCTGTGCTATTTTTACCACACCGGCAAAACCGAGCATTTTGAACAATAAGAACAAAATCATTAACGACCCGATCTACGGGTTTATTACCATAAAAGATCCGCTTATTTACAAGCTGATCAACCACCCCTACTTCCAACGTCTGCGTCGTATCTCGCAGCTGGGACTCACCTACCTAGTCTATCCTGGCGCCTATCACACACGTTTTCACCACGCCATAGGGGCCATGCACCTCATGGGTCGTGCCATCTATACGTTGCGTCAAAAAGGACATGAAATTACGGCGGAAGAAGAGCAAGGCGTTAAAATTGCCATTCTTTTGCACGATGTAGGCCACGGTCCTTTCTCACATGCGCTGGAACATACTCTGATCCCCGGAGTAAGTCATGAAGCGTTGAGTCTTAAAATCATGGAGGAGCTGAACGTTTCTCATCAGGGAGCACTCACTTTAGCCATTGACATTTTCACCAATAACTACTCGAAGTCCTTTTTGCATCAGCTCATTTCCTCGCAATTAGATATGGACCGGCTCGATTATTTGAGACGGGATTCCTTTTACAGCGGAGTTACCGAAGGCAGTGTCAATAGCGAACGTTTACTAACCATGCTGAATGTGAAAGACGATCAGCTTGTGGTTGATGCGAAAGGCATCTACAGCGTTGAGAAATTTTTAGTGGCTCGTCGCCTTATGTACTGGCAGGTCTACATGCACAAAACGGTCCTTAGCGCAGAGTTCATGCTAGTGAATATTTTAAAACGCGCAAAGCACCTCGCAAGTCAAGGCATGACTTTGCCGGGTACTATCGCGCTGAAGCATTTCCTAAATGCAGACTATTCCTGGAATGAATTCGAGGAAAATCCTGCGGTTCTTGAGAAGTTTGTATTACTCGATGATTATGATGTAATGAGCGCCATAAAAGATTGGACGAATCATTCTGACACGATATTAAGTGAGCTTAGCAGACGCGTGACAGACCGTAATCTTTTGAAGATCAGACTGCAGGCAGCACCTTTTGCGCCAGAAGTTTCAGCCCGTATTGGCGAGGCTATAAAATCTCAGTACGGTTTCTCACACGGCGAAGAGCAGTACATGTATATAGAGGCTAAAGTCAAAAACCACGCCTACAATAATCAAAAAGGACATATTAATCTGCTGTACAAAGACGGTCATATTAGCGATATCAGCGAAGCAGCAGACCAAATGACTATAAAAGCTTTGAGTGAACCAGTAGAACGGCACTTTATTTGCTTCCCTCGTGAACTCAAAGATTTATTATGAAGCATCAGGCAATCACTTTAGGTAATCTGTGTGCGAAGCTTGAGCTTCACTGTCCACAAGAACACGCAAACATCAAAATATCAGGTGTCGCAACACTCGAAGAGGCTGCTGACGGGGATTTATGCTTCTTAAGTAACTTGAAATATGCCGCTCAGGCTGAGAAAACTGCAGCCAGTGCCATTTTTGTAAAGGCCGGAACTGTGATTGACACTAAGGCTGTTTTAATCAACTGTGACGACCCTTATTTGAGATTCGCCTTGCATTTGCGCGGTTTAGAGGCTCAATTCAATCCGCGTTCAGGCCAAAGCCCTGCCGCTATCATTGATTCAGGAGCAAAGATTGATCCAACAGCGATTATTGCTAATGCAGCGATTATAGAGGCGGATGTGGAAATTGGACCGCATACCTACATTGGTGCAGGTACTAAAATATTGAAAGGCAGTAAAATTGGCGCACACGTAAACATTGAAGCAGGTGTTATTATCGGCTCTGAAGGTTTTGGATTCGCCCCGGATGCGGAAGGTAAATACCACCGCATTCCGCAATTGGGTAATGTGATCATTGATGATTATGTGAGTATTGGTGCAAACACTACGGTTGATAGAGCTGCACTAGGATCTACGCGTATTGGTGAAGGGACAAAAATTGATAATCTCTGTATGATCGCACACAATGTTGTGATCGGTAAGCATAACGTCATTGCGGCCCAAAGTGGCGTTGCAGGTTCAACGACTATAGGAAACCACTGTATGATCGGCGGTCAGGTTGGCATAATAGGCCACCTCACCCTTGGTGATAATGTCAAGATTTACGCCCAGAGTGGCGTTATGAATGATGTTCCATCGAATAAGACTATCTTTGGCTCGCCTGCGCTTGAGCACAGGCACTTCCTGAAATCCTTTGCTGCCTTTAAACGACAAGGCAAATAGACTATGATGCAGAAGACACTTTCTAAAGAAATTTCCTTTCAAGGTAACGCCCTTCACACCGGTGAAGTCGTTAACGTCAAATTGATCCCAAGTGCAGAAAATACGGGTATCATTTTTGTTCGCGAAGACCTAGAAAATGCTGAGATTCCAGCACTTGTAAAGTATGTGAACCGTACGGATCGTCAAACGATTTTACAAAACGGCGAAGCAAGTGTAGGTACTGTAGAACACCTTATGGCTAGTCTTTATGCATTAGGCATAGATAACTTACGTGTAGAACTCAACGGCAGCGAAGTACCTATTTTAGACGGCTCTGCAGCACCGCTGGTTGATCTTATTCTTGAGGCGGGTATTGAAGAACAAAGTGTCGAAAAGAACTTCTATGTTCTTGAAGAGACGTTCACTTTTAAAGATGAGGACGGTTCGGAAATCATGGCGCTACCTAGCGAAGAATTTGAAGTAAGCGCATTGATTGATTACGGAAGTAGCGTTTTAGGGCCGCAACATGCACATCTTGATAAGATGGTGAATTTCCGCGACGAAATAGCAAGTGCACGCACGTTTTCCTTTCTTCGCGAGCTCGAACCTTTACTCGATGCGGGATTAATTAAAGGTGGTGACTTAAACAATGCCATCGTTTATGTGGATCAAGACATTGCCCCATCTACCCTTGATAAATTAAAAACAGCCTTTGGTCGCGATGATGTTGAGGTTACACAGCGCGGTACATTAAACAATATCAACCTTCGGTTTTCAAACGAGGCTGCCCGACACAAACTCTTAGACGTTGTAGGTGATATGGCACTTTTAGGACGCCCTCTAAAGGCTCGTATCATAGCTACAAAGCCAGGTCACGGTGTAAACGCTGAATTCACAAAAGCATTATCCGCTAAAATCCGTAAGGAAGAAAGCCGCCCGAGACCCCCGAAATACGACCCCAATGCCGTACCGGTAAAAAATGTTGAGGAAATTATGGGACTTATCCCGCACCGCTCTCCATTTTTACTGGTCGATAAAATTATTGAACTCACAGAAGACCGCGTTGTAGGCGTAAAAGCGGTTACCATGAACGAGCCGTTCTTTGTTGGCCACTTCCCAGGTTCTCCCGTAATGCCTGGCGTACTTCAAGTAGAAGCGATGGCACAATGTGGTGGTATTTTAGCCCTGAGTTCCGTTCCAGACCCTGAAAATTATTTAACGTTCTTCATGAAATTGGACAACGTGAAATTCAAAGCGAAAGTAGTTCCGGGAGACACGCTCATTTTCGATCTTTCCCTCATTACGCCGATTCGTCGAGGTATTGTTCACATGCGTGGTCGTGCTTTCGTAGGAAATATGCTTGTCAGTGAAGCTGAATTAATGGCTCAGATTACAAAATAAATGATCAGCCCACTTGCCTCCATTCATCCAGACGCGCGCATTGGTGACCAAGTTGAAATTGGTCCCTTTACTACTATTGGAGCAGACGTAGAAGTAGGCAACGGTACCTGGATCGGTCCAAATGTGACCATAATGGACGGCGCTCGAATAGGGGCCGATTGTCGAATTTTTTCTGGCGCTGTACTGTCAGCCATTCCTCAAGATCTAAAGTTCCAAGGCGAAAGCACTACTGTTGAAATAGGAGACCGTTCCACCATTCGTGAATGTGTTACCATTAATAGGGGAACTAAAGCGTATGGTAAAACCATGGTAGGAAAAGACTGTCTTATCATGGCTTATGTTCATATCGCACACGACTGTATAATAGGCGACCATGTTATTCTCGTGAATAGTGTTGCCCTTGCCGGCCACGTAGAAATTGGGGATTACGGTATCGTTTCAGGTCTATCCGCTGTACACCAATTTGTGAAAATTGGCGCGCACGTAATGATAGGTGGTGGCGCAATGGTCCGTAAAGATGTACCTCCATTCATCACCGCGGCGGGTGAGCCCCTTGCCTATGCGGGGGTAAACAGCGTAGGATTAAAACGACGCAACTTCTCACAAGAAGATATAAATGAGATCCAGACACTCTACCGTACCTTATATCAGAGTGGCAAGAACGTGTCACAAGCCGTAAATCGTATTAAAGAAATGCACTCGAATCGACCTTTAGCGGATTTCATCTTAAGCTTTATTGAGCAGAGCGATCGTGGACTGATCAGAAAGTAATTCCAGCGCCATGATCGTATTAGAAGGATTACAGAAGAAGTTTGGTAAGCAGCACATTTTACAAGATGTCTCGCATACGTTTCAAACAGGTTCAAAAACTGTTATTCTTGGTTCAAATGGTTCCGGTAAATCAACACTTATTAAAATACTAAGCGGCGCACTCGAAGCTACGGAAGGAGCACCTACCTATTCATTTGAGGGCAAGAATATTACAGCGAAATCTGCCGGCCTACATGTTGGAATAGCGGCACCTTATGTTGCGTTGAACCCTATGTTTAGTTTGAAAGAAACACTAGCGTTTCACGAGCAATTTTGTCCATTCCCTGAAGGTTTCAAGTTAACCGACTGGCTGTATAAGGCAGGTTTAGCAGCACATGAAGACAAGCGACTCTCTACATTCAGTTCAGGTATGCTGCAGCGCGTACGTTTACTACTGGCTGTGGCTAACGAAAGACCGTTACTGCTTTTAGACGAGCCACTTAGCAATTTAGATGCAGAAGGGGTCCAATTTTACAATGAATTGATCCGTTCATTCGCGCTTTCAAAAACCATCATCGTCGGAAGCAACTACCAGGAGGATGAATATGACTTTTGCACGAACGAGCTCCTTTTAGAGAAACATTACTAAACCTTAGCGCCAACGATTTGGGCTATATTTACACAAAACATATTTAATCATGGCAAGTACTTCAGATATTAAAAACGGCATGTGCATCAATTTTAATGGCCAGCCGTATCAAATCATAGAATTCCTTCACGTTAAACCTGGCAAGGGTGCAGCATTCGTGCGTACAAAAATAAAAAATCTTGAAACTGGACGCGTTCTAGATAACACGTTCCCTGCCGGTGCTAAGATTGAAACCATTGATATAGAAAACCGTCAATACCAATTCCTATACAATGACGGCTCCGATTACCACTTCATGAACACAGAAAACTACGAGCAACTCACTTTTGCTAAAGAACTCATCAATGCGCCAGATTTTTTGGTAGACGGCATGATGTGCTATGTGCTTTTTCATGCTAGTGAAAACAGAGCGATGGCGGTAGAACTACCGCGTACGGTGAATTTAAAAGTAACTTACTCTGAGCCTACTGTAAAAGGAAATACTTCCTCTAATGCCATGAAAACCGTGACGGTAGAAGGCGGTGCAGAGGTGCAAGTTCCCCTTTTCATTAAGACCGACGAAGAAATTGTCATCAACACTGAAGACGGTTCTTACAAAGAGCGCGCGAAATAAATACCAGCTCAGTATATATCACACAAAAAACCACCTTCCTCGAGGTGGTTTTTTATTTACTGATCGTTTCTATTATGGTGTAAACTACAATGAACAGAAAAAAGATCCACATAGCGATAGCAACTTTCCCCCATGGGATAGATTTCCCCTGTTCTAATACATCTACTATTCGATCTTCGAGTTCCCCTAAACCAAGCGCTTCTTGATGCTCGTGAGGTGCGGGTTTGTATTCCAACACCTCTGGCGATAAGAAAAAAACGTCCCCCGAGTCATCGTACTCGAGCCAATCTGCTTTTAAAACACATTCGTGGAGTTGTTCGAAGCTTTTAATTTCCGATTCAGAAATGGCATGTTCTCCAAATGTTTCTTGAAGGGCGAGGTAAATGTTTGCTGACATAAATCGCTAAGGTAACATAGTTCAAAAAGTAAAAGCAAAAAAAACCCGCGCCATACGGCGCGGGTTCTTCAAATTACTTTTTCAAGTATGGCTTACATATCCCAGAATACCTTTGCGAAGGTATCATCGTTGCCAAATTTCGCTTTCGCCGCATTGACATTTGTAAGATTTAATGAAATCTCATCTAAAGGATAAGAGTAACGATTAGGTGTTACAGTCTGAGCTAGGTCAGCAACATTCATAGTCAAGTCGTATTGACGTACCGTGTTGTATGCTTCACTTGCGTTGCTGTACATAGCAATCCATTTCTCTGTACCAATTTGAGCAGCTGCAGTTGATGCGTCGAATGCAACACCCGCTTGAGCAAGGTAGCCTGAGGCATCTACACCAGCACCTAACCACTCTTCCATAGAAGCAGTAATACCAGCATTGTAGTGCGTTGCAGCATCACCTGCGCCAGCCCATCCGGCAACTGCGGCGTGAGCCATTAAGAACTCAACCTCAACATAGTTGATCGCAGCATGAGACCACGTTGGATCCTCTAAAGCTGAACCTGGCTGAGAGAATTGGTAGTAATCTGACTGAAGACCGTGAGGTGCAGCAGTTACATTACCAACACTATCAAGATTCTTAAAGAACGCTGCGCGACGTGGATCGTTATTAGCATTCATTACATCACCTAATGTATTAGAGGCAATGTAATCCGTACGTCCACTTTGTACTAACGTTTCCCACATTGGATGCGTGTGAGGTGGAGCTGACGAATAGAACAAGCGCATGTCATCCGCAGATGAAGCGAATACACCACCAGCTATTGCCTTCTCACCATACATTTGAGCATTGGTTGGATCAGCATCGATCATACGAATTGCCAAACGAAGCATAAGAGAATGAGCAGCCATTTTCCAAGATGCAGCATCTCCACCGTAAATGATGTCGGAACTACCGAAAGCAGAAGTACCGCTTAAGTTCGCTGCCGCAGCATCTAAACGAGCTAGAAGATCACTGTAAATTGCAGCGTCATCATCGTATACTGGCGTGTTTGTTTCTGATAACGCTTCAGTGTAAGGCACATCTCCAAAAAGATCTACCAAAAATGAAAACGCCATAACTTCCATCACCTCTATTGCTCCCTCAGCAGCGGCAATTGCCTCCGTTGATGCAACAACATCTGCTAACGCAGTACGAGCTTCTTCACAATCGCGAACAACCGTACCGTACATACGCCAAAAAGTAGCGCCGTTAACGTCACGATTATCAAGATCGAAATTTGATTCATCTACATAAGTAGTCTGCGTCCAGTGCTGTGACCAAAGACGCAAGTTGTTTTGATTCACGTTCTGTACTGCAGCATAGTCATAGAATCCCATAGTGGCATTTGCGAATAACGCACCTGCTGGAACAGACTCTGGAGCTTTCACATTGCCGTTAAGGCTAGAAAGATCATTGCTACAAGAAGTGATTGCTAGTGCAGCTGCTGCTGCGAATAATATCTTTTTCATATCTAGAACTTCTTAGAATTTAACTCTCAAATTCACACCAACTTCACGTAGAGTTGGATAAGCACCTGACTGATACCCCTGAAGGTTACCTGCTGCAAGACCTGCCTCTGGATCTGACCAAGGCGTGTTTTTGTACAGTATTGCTAGGTTTCTGCCAACAAAGCTTACATCAACGCCTGCAACTGGTAGACCAGCTAGAGCGCTCGTAGGCAAGGTATACGTCAAGGCAACTTCTCTTAATTTAACAAACGACGCATCGTGGATGTGCATTTCTTTTGGTCCACCTAAGGCCCATCCCATTGCATTACCATAATCGTTCATCCACATTGGTGTTGAGTTTGCAGTACCCACTGGGTTACCGTCAGCATCAACTGTAACACCATCCCATTGCTGAGGTGTTTCAATACCTAAGTAAGCAACTTCCTCAAAAGTTAAACCACCGCCGTCTTCAACATTCGTACGGATTGGGTTACCAGCTGCGTTCGTTCCTGCTTGGAAATCGTATACACCTGTACCGTAACCGTAGTAAGTGTCTAAAGAGAAGAAGTTTCCTCCCCATTGTGCATCTACAAGAGCACTCAGTCTTACGTTCTTGTAAGAGATTGCATTGCTGATACCACCTCTCCAGTCAGCTTGTACGTTACCGATGACACCAACATCACCAGTGTAGTAACGAGCACCACCACGAGAGCTTGACCAATCGTAAACAAGCGGTGCACCATCGCCACCAGCACGAACGTACTGAGTACCTTCTAGCGTACCGTAAGACTCACCTACACGTGCAGTCATGTTAACACCACCTTGTACAGAACCTAATAACAATGACTCTGAATCACCAAATAACGAAACAACTGTATTATCGTTAGTTGACCAGTTGATGTTTACATCCCACTGGAAGTCTTTGGTTTTAACAGGAGTAATGTAACTGCTTACTTCAAATCCTTGATTATCCACCTGTCCGGCATTAACATACTTGTAGTATGTACCTGTAGCGGTAGAAACTTGAGCAGGTAGAATTTGATTCGTAGTCGATCTCTGGTAGGCACTCAAATCAAATCCAAAACGGTTATCAAACAACTTAACTTCCAAACCTAATTCCGTAGAAGCAGTGTTCTCCGGAAGTAAAGTAGAATTGTTCTGAGTCGAAGGTGCAGATGCTAACGTTGTACCGTTAAAAGGCGTTCCAATACCATAAGCGTCAACCAAAGCATTCGCTGGAGCATCAGAACCTACATTTGCCCAGTTCGCGCGAAGCTTACCGAAAGATAAAATGTCAGAGTCAACAAATTCTGACCAGATTAAGCTTAAAGAAGCTGCTGGATAGAAGTAGGTGTTGTTTTCAACTGGAAGAGTTGAAGAAACATCTTGACGCGCAGATAGATCTAAGTACAAGAAGTTTTGGTATCCAACAGATGCTTGACCGTATATACCGTCAACACCGATGGTGTTCGAACCTTCTGAAGGAGCTGCAGGAGCAGCTACAGAATTGCTCAAAGCATATACGCCAGGAACAACTAGACCACCATTTGTTGAAGCATAAATGCTTTGGAAAGAAGAACGACGTTGGTTGTAACCCAATAAACCTGAGAAACTTATTTCGTCATCCGTACCGAAGTTTTTGTTCATGTTCAAATACAAGTCATTGTTTTGCTCAGTGAACGCGCGATTGTTGCGCGTGTACATTGAAACATCAACAGATTCTGTACCGATACGCTCTTCACGTAGTTCAGTGTAACTATCTGCAGACATACGACCCGTTAACTTCATCCAGTCATTGATCTGGTATTCAGCCATGATGTTTCCAATAATACGATTACGTGAATCGGTTGAAAAATTCTGTAGCGCTGAATAGTAGAAATTATCAAAGTAATGCGGCTTCGTTGGATTCGCTGCACCGTAACCGTATGCATTCCAAGAATAATTTTTCTGACCAAAATTATTGTACGTATTTCTCTGAGCATCCATATCCGTTAGGACATTGTACCATTGACGGAAAGCTTGGTTTGGGTTACGAGAATCGTATCCTGTTCCGTAACGTCCCTTACCGTTCTGATTGATGTAGTTTGCTTTCGCAGAAACCGTCAATTTATCCGAAGCGTTAAATCTACCGCTGAACGCGATATTATCGCGACCAATGTGCGATCCAGGAACAATTCCTTTTTGATCAAAGCTCGTTGCTGATAAACGGAATGAGGTATTCTCACCTCCTCCATCGATAGCAAAGTTGTTGTTACGTGTAACGCTTTGCTCGTAAAAGCTCAATGCACCATTTTCAGCAGCAACGTGCTTTTTAGACTGCTGGTAGGTATCCAATTCTGGGAAAATAGATTCCCAGTCGTATACATCTAAAGATGGATCAACTGCAAGACCCCATGAAGCATCCTCGCCCATAGGCAATGCAATATCAGCTTGACCGTCACCGTTCGCATCATAAGATTGCGCACGACCGTCAGTGAAAGTTGAATCTCCAGGAGCTGTAGTAATGTAGGCACCGCCGTAAAAGCGACCATATCCAGGACCATAAGACTGTTGGTGACGAACAAAAGTGTTTTGGTTGATCGCTCCCACAGTAATACCTGTGCTAACTGTAACGCCTAAGGTTTTCTTACCCTGGCTGCTTTTTCCACTTTTCGTAGTGATTAAAACCACACCATTAGAGGCACGTGAACCGTACAAGGCAGTTGCTGCCGCACCCTTTAGAACCGATATATTTTCGATATCCTCTGGGTTGATGTCCATTGCAGCGTTACCGTAATCATAACCGCCACGACCTCTAGCTATATTTGAGCTATTACCCGTTGAGTTAGAAATAGGCATACCATCAACAACAAATAACGCTTGGTTATTTCCAGTTAATGAACTAGACCCACGAATCACGACATTGGCTGAACCACCAAGAGTTCCTGAACTCTTAATTTGAACACCCGCTACTTTTCCACTCAATGAGTTTACAAAGTTAGCGTCCTTTACTGTCGTAACCTCAGCACCATCTACATCTTGTGTTGCATAACCGAGCGATTTTTTCTCTCTAGTCATACCAAGTGCGGTAACTACTACTTCATCGAGTTGGCTCGCTGAAGCGGATAGACTTACTTGAATAAAATCTGAGGAAGCAACAACTTCTTTAGATTCCATTCCCATTGAAGAAAATACTAAAGTGGCTCCTTTGACCGCCTTAATGGTAAACTTACCATCAAAGTCAGTTAAGGTCGCATTATTAGTACCTTTTTCTGAGACTGCTACACCTGGTAGCGCATCTCCTGAACCAGCGTCACTTACTACTCCCGAAACCGATTGCGCAATTGCAAAGTTTGCTGCGAGAACAAAAGCTAGTACTGACCACAGTGAAAATTTGTTTTTCATTGTACCTGTTTTTCTGTTAAACGTATGTTAAGCAACCCTAAAATTGCAGTTTCTATGGCTCATTTGCAAGTAAGCCATTAAAAAAAAAGGGTTTAATTACGTTTTAATTATCTCGATTGAGACCTCAGGAATAGGAACTTTCGAATAAAACCGAAATATTAAATCACAAAAAAGCGCACAAACACTAATGTTAAGGCAGTGTTAAGCCTTTGAAGTTAATGTGGATTTTGAGCGTATGGAAAGCACCGCAATCAATGCCGTAAAGCCCCAAAAAGGTGCGCTTGCTTTATCCATATCAAGAAAATTGTTCAAAAAACCGTGCAAATAGTAAGTGATTAAACCTAGAAAAGCGACACGTAATAATCCTTGATGTCGAATTGTAGGCAAACGGCGGTAAGAAACTATTGCATTTACAACCACTTGATACATTATGAGCAGCAAGGTCAATAATCCAAAGATGCCACTCTCTGCCATTGGGCCTAAGTATTCACTATGCGCGTTTCCGCGGTTGCCTGCATTGGTTGAAATAATAGTCTTTTCAGACGGCTTTTGATACGGGGCGTATAAGAACATATAGGTTCCTGGACCGTGGCCGAGCATAGGACGGTCTTTAAACATACGCATGGCTGAATTCCAGCGGTTGATGCGCTCGAGGTTGGAAGCATCCGTACTAACATTAGTTACAGAGGCCACGTGCTCATTCAGGTTATCCGAAGAATCGGTTCTATTGCGCTCAAATTTCGAAGCGATGAAAGAGTAGTTCAGCCCTGCAATTAAAAGTGCTAGAAAAGTCAGTGACCATACTTGGGTACGGGATAATTTTAAAACGTACACCATATATACCAAACCGGCCCCAACTAAGGACAACCAAGCGGCACGTGTGTAGCTTAAGACTGTGGCTACGGTTAAAATGACCAGCAGGAGTATGGCGACGGCATTGATCCCCCAGGAGCTTTTACGAAAAGCAAGATAGAGTGCGGCCGGGTAGAACATTGCCAATACAGCACCATAGGACGTGTGCTCCTTAAACACCGGGAACATGACCCAGGTAGACGTCTTTTTTGTAAAACCGTACTGGCTGTGTACACAGAGGGTGTAGATGGTCGCAATGACCAAAGGGATGAGAAACAGCCAAAGGAAGATTTCTTTGTTGCGGTCGTTCTTTAGGAATAGATGCGCTAGGACGAAGTAGTAAGGAATGACGAACCAGATTCTTGAGACCCATTGTTTAAGGGATACTAAGGGCAATTCTGAAGTAATTGAGGTCAATCCCATCCAAGCCAAATAAAGGTATATAGCGATACTGATAGGATGTCGAAGAATTCGTTTATCGTACTCTGCAAAAAAGAACATCTTTACAAGGGTGATGAAGGTGATCAGCACCAGCATAGGCTCTGTGGGCACAGATAAGCCCGAACCACCTGTGAGATCTTCTAACGTGACGGACAAGGGGGTCGCGAGAACTACAAACCACATGGCCCAATCTAATCGGTATAAGGTCAGCCAAACCAGAAATAAAGCGGGCGGAATGAGAAAAGCATACCACTGTTCGAACATCACGCCCAGCGCCACGAGCGGCAGAGTGACTCCGATGAGCCAATAATTGGCCCTTTTAGTGGTCTGCAGTGAATCTAGCACAATACTAGGCCTGCTTCTTTAATTCCTGCAATGTCCCACGAACGAGCAGAAGAAATGCAACCATAATAAAGGTCGCGAATCCTACGGCAAGGATAAGAATGCTGCGCTTAGGATAAGATTTGCGTTCCGCTGGGAAAGCCGCATCTACTTTAAAGGTTGCAGGGAGGTTTTGATTGACATCCACTTTCGCCTGATCAAATTTAGTTTTCAATTTTACTTCCTCTTCTTTCAACAATTGCAGTTCATCGCGTATCGCAACATACTTCCCGCCGTATTTTGCCAATGTATCCAGACGACTTTCTAGGGCTTTTACACGAGACAAGGGTGAACCAGCGGCTAATGCAATGGCATATTGCTCATTAAAAACGGCACTTTGACTCTCATAATCATGCACCCCTTTGTAGCGAAGTTCAGTGATTTTAACTTCCATCTTCTGGATTTCACCCTGCAAGCTGTGGTATTCGTTTTTGACAATTTCTAATCCCATTTCCGCGCGACTTCTAGAAACTCTGCGTTTCGTCTTATCGACTAAGAATGAAATATAGTTCGCAATGTCGGCAGCAATTTGAGGATCCGTGTCCATGACATTGATTTCAACCGACATGAATTGGGTACGGGCAAATTCAATTTTGCTCGCGTATTCCTTAAAAAGTTTCGTTCTGCGGTATTTTGTGTCTTCATCAATCTCATAGTGGGCCATGAGGTCGAACTTCTGGATTACGGAGTCTCTAATCTCACCTGAATTCAGGATCTGCAAGAGTTGCTCTGCCTGTTGCTCGTCGCCGTATTCAAAGATATCCTCATCGCCGTATCCGTTTGACTGAGGAAGGAGCGCTTTGGAAACGGAATTAGTGGTTGAAGGGAACAGGATTACCTGAGATTCAAACAACGGTTTAATGAACTTTGGTCCACTAAAGGCCACTGCCACAACCATGGCAAGGAACGGGATTCCTAAAAGCGGCTTTCGATTTTTGTAGAAAAACGAAATCAAATTTGCACTACTGTATTCCATAACTTCTTATTTCCAATGATTTAAATCTTTGCCGGTTAAGGCTTCTAATTGTTCTATTTGTTCAGTTAAAGCCTCTACTAAAAAGCTTCGTGTTTCGGAGTCCAATTCTTGGGCGGCTACCTGAGTTTTCCTCTTTAGCCAATACACCAGGGACTTCGGTAATTTTTCACGCAGTGGACCTAAAGTTCGCATCGCCCATTTGTTTAGGGTTGCGTATTTAGGAACGGCGCCCACGTTTAATTGGTCCGTATTCTGGAGTACAAAAGTAGGCAAGTCCAAGTATTTCATGAGCGCATCCATCGCCTTTTGCGGATCGGCGGTAAAGTCTTCGTGCCAAATGATGTGCAATTGGTCTAGCGGGAAACATTCCAACCAGCGTTGCAACTGTTTTGCGTACTGCCCCAATTCCAAATAACATTCGTCCTGTCCCCAATGCGCTGGGTGCAATGCTGCCTCACGTTTGAATGCCTGCAAGGGACTCTCCTGCTCCATCCCATATTTTAACGCCATCGTATAATGGCTGTAAGCACGTTCTATTGGGTTGCGTAAAATCAGCACGATTTTTCCTTCGGGGGCGTAATGACGGAGTTCGGCTGGCGCCTTTGCGCTGTACAAATACGACGTACTCGCGTCTAGAACGTAATTCACATCGGGGTTTTTAGCAATGGCATGATCCACCAATTTCTGGTAATTCAATTCACTATCTACGAATCCAATGTGACGATCTTCAAGGTGTGCTTTTTTAAAATACGCAGCTTCATCCCATTGTACTAGCCTATTGTATTGGGACGAAAAAGCGGGTGTACGAAGGTCCGTACTAAAATGACCCGGCTCTTTGATGGGAAGAGGTGCAATTGCAGGATGCTGCCCCAGGGTCGAGGAAAGTGCAGTAGTACCAGATTTCGCTGCGCCAATAAGAAAGAGATTTGCCTTTGACTTCATCATACCGAATTCTTTTTGGCCAAAAACGGCACGGTGATTAAGCCGTGGTATTTGTACACGAGGATGCCGGCCCAGAGGTTCCAGCCAATCATTGTGGATGCCGTTGCGATTGCTGCACCCAGTGGCCCCATAAGAGGTATCAAAAGTGCATTCAGTGCAATATTTACAGTTGCCATTACGAGCATGGTATTGCGTGCACTCTTCTCATAACCGGTCATGTTTAATACATTTAGAACGGGACCAGCAAAGGCATTAGCTAATTGGCCCAAAGCTAAAATGAGCAGCCATGGATAGGCTTTATCGGCCGATTCGACCCCAAACAACCCGATCAAAAAGGGACCAAGAAGAACAATCAGTAAAAAAATCGGTCCCGCGGTGTAGAGGTTTAAGGTCGCAACGCGTTTGGCCAAATGGCCCATTCCCGAACCGCCAGAATGAAGCCCCGCTATCATTGGTGTCACTACGGTATTCAATGCGAATTGGGCAAAAGTGATTAAAGTGGTGATTTTAAAAGCAATTCGATATACCCCTACGGATTCTTCTGGAAGGTAATAGCTTAGCATCAGCGTATCCGACCAACTCATTACCAAAAAAAGCGCAGAAGAGATCAGCATGGGCGTTGCTGCGGCAAACAATCCTCGTGAATAGGCCTTAGGAACGGGTGCGTGCGGACTACACAAACGCAGAATGTGCTGGAAAGACAACAAAAAGAACAACGTGCTTAAAGCGACCAGTGCGATCAGGGCCAATTGGGCGCTTCCCATAGCATTACTCGTCGAATTGGACCACGGTGCAGTGAGCAGGAGCACGGCTATCACCAAATACACCGTTCCGTGTTGATTCAATGAAAAAAGTAACGGCTTGTGCAATCCGCGGTACGCTTCAGCATTGAACAACATTAATGTGAAGGGAACGATAGCGATAGACGCGGTGGTCAGCACTGCGGTGGGAGTTTGATCGAAAAATAGATCGGTAAAGGTTGCAGCAAGAACAAAGGTTGCAGCAGAAATAAGTACGGAAACCCCTAAAACACGGGTGAATAATTTTAAATACAGCGGCCTTGACGGTGCTTCTTCCATCTGCTGCTGACCGAGCGCTTTAACCAATACCGTATCGAGTCCCCAACGTCCCATGGTTGAACCGATAAGAATTAGAGTAAAAGCCACTTCATAGACCCCCACCTCGCGTTCACCGCCAGTAGCGCTCAAGCTGAAGAGTAATACGTAGCCTCCTAATGCGCCAATAACCTTAAAGAAAAGCACAATGAAACTGCCCTTCGCTATGGAAGCAGTAGTGGGTTCTTTGAGAAAATCCAACAATCTATTGGCCATGGTTTTGTCCTCAACAAGGAATTGTCGGCGAATATACCGCTTTAGTAACGTGCAAGTCGCTGCTTTTGTACATTTGAAACTATGAAAATTGCGGTTAATGCTCGATGGCTGTTGCCAAACAAACTCGAAGGCACAGGGATTTATACCCTGCGTATGCTTGAGCAGATCATTCCCGCTTTTCCTCAGCATGAATTTCATTTACTGCTCGACCGCGGCATTGCTGCGGACCAATGCTCTTTAGACTTCCCAAATGTTTACTTGCATGTTGTCGCTCCGCAGGCGCGTCACCCTTTGCTCTGGACCCTATGGAATGACTTTTCCGTGCCTCGCGCACTAAAGAAGCTTACTATTGATTTGTATTGGTCGCCGGATGGACTGCCCGCGAAAACCAAAACGCCGCAATGGCTCACCATTCACGATCTAAATTTTGAACACCACCCAGAATGGGTTCCGAAAAACGTAGCCGCATATTACCGTAAACAGATTCGAAAGGGTGCTACTCAAGCACAACAAATCTTTACGGTGAGCCAATGGAGCGCTGAGGACATCGCGAACACCTATGGTATAGCTCCCGAAAAAATTACACTAACGTATAATGCGCCACAACAGCAAATGAAAGCGGGTCAAATAGAAACGAGTTCCCCCTATTTCTGTGCAGTAGGCGCACTGACTCCCAGAAAAAATCTGCGCACACTTTTGCTTGGATTTGATCATTGGGTCGCGAAACACCCTACAGCCACTCACCGCTTAAAAATTGCAGGTGCCGCACACTTTAAAGACCCTGCCTTCGAGACCGTTCGCAATTCTTTAAAACATGCGGACCGGATCGATTGGTTGGGCAGACTTTCAGGACCAGCGCTAGAATCGCTGTACGGCGGTTCCACAGCCTATTGCATGCCCAGCGCCATGGAAGGATTTGGCATTCCATTAGTCGAAGCCATGCAGTGTGGCACAGCTGTCATCGCTTCAAAAAACAGTGCTTTGACTGAAGTGGTAGGCAATGCAGGATTGCTCGTTTCTACTTACGATATTGAGGAGTGGAGCGCGGCGTTGCAACAAATCACCACAGAAAATTCGATCTGGCGTGAGCGAGCACTGCAGCGAGGTGACTTTTTTAATTGGGAACAGAGTGCCGCTGCATTCATCGAAGCATTGCCCGAATGAAACGACAGCATTCGCCAATAGCTATCGTAGAAGCCGGTACCGATGAAGCGGGCCGTGGGTGTTTAGCCGGTCCGGTGACAGCCGCGGCTGTAATCTTGCCGCCCAATTTCAAAAATGACCTACTCAACGACTCTAAACAACTGACCGAAAAACAACGCAACCTGCTTCGACCTATTATAGAAAAGGAAGCGGTTGCCTGGGCCGTAGCCCACGTTAGTCCGGATGAGATTGATTCGATGAACATCTTAAACGCAAGTATTGAAGCGATGCACAGGAGTATTGCACAATTGGACCCACAACCCCACTTTATCGCAGTTGATGGGAACCGATTTCATCCCTATCAAAACATCCCTCACCACTGCCAAGTCAAAGGGGACGCCACCTACCAGAACATTGCAGCAGCTTCGGTCCTTGCAAAAACCTACCGAGACGATCTTATGCGTGAACTCGCAGTGGCCCATCCACATTACGGCTGGGAGCGAAACGCCGGCTACCCAACGAAAGCGCATCGAGAAGGCATAAAGACCCACGGTGCTACGGAACATCATCGCAAAAGCTTCCAACTTCTACCGAGCCAATTGAACCTCTTCGATTTGTGAAAAACTGTGCGATTTACACACTAAAGAAGTGCCCATGAGAGCGTAGCTTTAGGTATAAATTCGCCACAAATGAAATTGGTCAAATTCAGTGCATTACTTCTTGTAGCAATCGCCTTCACAAAATGTGGCAAGGATGCCGCATCTGTCTCCGCTCCCGCAATGTTGCCCGTGGATGCACCGCTTATTGTACGTATTAATGATGCTGAAAAATTTACTGCCTTTTCTGATTCCATTGCCCTACCCTATGTGCAAGCCATAGATATCGCCATTCTGAATAAATACAGCAATGGACCTTGGACTGGTGCGTTAGTCGCCTCTGGCGCGGATAAATCTGATTGGATCTGGACCTTTAAAGACACGCTGGGTCAGGGCGGCTCCATGACCGAAAATGAGACCATTTATTCCATTGATAGTCTCTATGGGTTCAAAGTGGGATCTACGTGGACAATCAGTAAAAAATCGGCACTTCTACAAGATCTGTTAAACCAGCGTGCCAATGGATTCAGTCTTGCGAAAGACGCCCAATTCACTTCGCTTTGGAACAGTGCGTCAAAAGCCGATGTCATGAATCTGTTCATTCAGCACAAAGAAATTGAAGCCATAGGGGACCAATTCTTCAAACAGGATTGGAGTTGGATGACACACATTGCAGCCTGGAGTGAGATCGATCTTGCTCTGCGAAAAAACAAACTCATCGGGACTTCTGTTTCCCTCTGTCCAGACAGTGCCCAAGTCTTCCTTAACACCTTCACTGGTAGTGTTAGATCTGAGAAACTCAGTAAATATGTCGCCTCCTCATCGACTTACGCCTTAGGAATGAAAACGGACGGAATAGATGTATGGCTGCGCTCATTCAATACTTATCGAGCTCATAAACAACGACTAAAGCCCGCGCAACGCATAACTACCGAAGCGAATGTAGACCCTATACTTTTCAGTACGGTACATTTATCCGGAGACTTTATACGAGTTGGCTATGGCGATGCCAACATATGCCTACTGCCCCTTAAAATAGGTGGTTCAAAGGAAGTAGGCGAAGTGCTCGCGGGACTTTCGTCAACTACGGGTACTGTGGACGGCCGCAAAGGCGGCACACTTAAGGAGAAACATAAATTCCTATTCAGTGCTCTATACGGTTGGTTCTTTTCTGATTTAGGAACCCCGTCATGGACCATTAATGATGAGGTCTTAGCTATTGCACCAAATGCTAAAATTCTTGAGGTCTACATGAGTGAAATAGGCTTAGGTAAAACTTGGGATGCTATGGAAGCTTTTGATCCGCTTAGTGAAGCCCTAAACAAACCGGACCACCTAACTTTTGCCACCAGTTTAAAAGGATTCACTGAAACCGCATTTTGCCCTGACGAACAATGGCCGGGTTTTTTTGGCAATGCTTTATTGGGTGGTTCTATAGAAGTCAAAGATGCACTCGCCTTTGGCTCACTTACTATTCAAAGTCAAAAAGATCAAGCCGTAAGCAGCTCTTATTTGTGGTCCACATCATTAGACGCCCCCGTCATTGCAGGGCCATTCCTCGTTAAAAATCATCGATCTGGAGTGAACAACGTTGTAGTTCAAGACGAAACCAATACGCTATATTGGATGAACGAAGCCGGTGAAGTGAAATGGACGAAAAAATTAGACCTACCCATTGTGGGTCCTATCCAGCAAGTAGATTTATTTAAAAATGCCAAATACCAATTGGTCTTTACCACTTCCAACCAACTCCATTGTATTGATCTATTGGGTAGAAATGTCGAAGACTTTCCAATCACACTTCCGTCGAATACCTCCTTTGGACTTTCAGTAATGGATTACGATAAAAACAGAAACTACAGGTTCCTCATACCTTGTGGCGATAAATTGTACAACTTTACAAGTGATGGTAAAATGGTTGACGGCTGGAAAACCGACGCGTCCAATGGAATCCTAACGCAACGTCCATTTTTGTACCAACGTGGCGGAAAAGACTATATCATTACCTCGACCCTAGAAAAGGCGTTCATTTTGAACAGACGTGGAGAAAGCAGAATTAAAACCAATGCACTCCCGGCAGCGGCAAAGCCCTGGGCGCTATCCCCGGGCAATATACCGAGCATTATTCGTGTTGGGGATGAAGGAGAGCTACAAGAACAACGGTGGGATGGAACAGTCGAGATTTTAGAGCACGATCTAAACGATTTAATAGGCTTAGAACAACAGAGCTACGGCCGTATTTACTGGTCAAACGAATCTGTTTCCGTACAAAGCGCAAACAACAGATACAACGTAGCAATTGATAGCAGAAACATCGTATCTGTAGAATCCTATCCTGGCGGTACGGGCATTATTATGTGCGACGACAATACGATTCACGTTACCCTGCTCAACGAGCCCGTTTCAAACATTACTCAATTCGACGGATCGAGCGCAAAAGCAGGACGCTTGACCATGACCGGTCCACCCGTTCTAGTCATCGCACAAGGCAATGCAGTTATTACCTATCAGCTGTAATTATTTCTGACGGAAAAATATTTCGATCGGGGCACCGTGGAAGTCAAACTCCTTGCGCATCTTATTTTCTAAGAAGCGTTTGTATGGCTCTTTCACATATTGCGGCAGGTTGGCAAAAAAGGCAAACTGAGGTGTCCGTGTTGGCAACTGCGTACAGAATTTAATTTTGACATACTTCCCTTTGACGGCCGGTGGCGGAAATCCTTTAATGATCTCCAGCATGGTGTCATTCAGTTTACTGGTTGATATCTTTTGTTTTCTACGCTCGTATACCTTTACCCCTTCTTCAAATGCCTTTAAAACACGTTGCTTCGTAAGCGCACTTGTAAAGATGATCGGGAAATCAGTAAATGGCTCTAATTTTTTGCGAATGTGCGCTTCTGCGTCACGAATGGTATTGGTCGATTTCTCTACCAAATCCCACTTATTTACCACTACCACTAAACCCTTTTTATTTTTCTCAACTAAGGAAACGATAGAGAGATCTTGCGCTTCAAATCCGCGGGTTGCATCCACGATCATCATACATACATCTGCATGTTCGATGGCACGTACAGACCGCATGTTAGAATAGAACTCTAAATTTTCATGCACCTTGCCTTTCTTGCGAAGACCAGCTGTGTCCAGCAACATGAAATCAAAACCAAACTTATTAAAGCGGGTGTTTACCGTATCTCTAGTAGTACCTGCAACTTCTGTAACGATGTTGCGCTCCTCATCGAACAACGCATTCACTATGGATGACTTACCTGCATTTGGACGCCCGACGATAGCCATTTTAGGCAGGTCATCGTAGTCATCTACTGGATTTTCATCCATGTAAGAGACCAACTCATCGAGCAAATCACCCGTTCCACTTCCGTTTACTGCACTAATAGTGTGGTATTTCTCAATACCTAGGCCGTAGAATTCTGTAGCATCTAATTCAAGCATGCTATTATCCACTTTATTCACACAGTACACCACTGGCTTTTCGGTCTTACGCAGCAGTTCAGAAATGATTTTATCAAACTCTGTTAATCCCGCTTGCAGATCTAAAACGAAGAGGACCACAGTGGATTCTTCTAGCGCCAATTCCACCTGACGGCGAATTTCAGCTTCGAAAACATCTTCCGAGCCTTCGATATAACCGCCAGTATCAATGACAGAAAATTCCTTCCCATTCCAATCGCTCTTGCCGTAATGGCGATCGCGTGTGACACCGGCAACACTATCAACGATAGCATCACGGCGCTGGATTAGACGGTTAAATAGTGTGCTTTTCCCAACATTTGGGCGTCCCACAATGGCAACGATGTTACTCATAATTAATTCTTATAACCAAAGCGCTTCAACTGTAAATCGTTATCGCGCCAGTTCTTTTTCACCTTAACAAAGGTCTCTACGTGCACCTTCTTTGCGAAAAATGCTTCTAATTGCTTTCGAGCACCTATTCCCACTGCTTTTAGCCGACTCCCTTTGTGGCCTATTAGTATGCCTTTTTGAGAATCGCGGGCAACATAAATGATGCATCGCATGCGAATAATATCTTCTTCCTCCTTGAATTCCTCAACATCTACCTCAACACTGTAAGGAATCTCTTTTTTGTAATTCAGCAGGATCTGTTCTCTTATGATCTCACTAACAAAGAAACGTTCCGTTTTGTCCGTTAACGCGTCTTTATCAAAATACGGCGGACTCACCGGGACCAATTCCTTAAGTCGGCTCAATAAGTAGTCTGTATTCGCCCCTTCAAGTGCACTAATGGGGATAATCTCAGCATTGGGCAAGCTGGTCTGCCAGTACCCAACTTCCTCCTCTAAAGCTTCCTGTGTGGTGGTATCAATCTTATTGACAATCAAAAGCACGGGAACTGAGGTGGTGGCCAATTTTTGAAAGAAGCCCTCATCCTTCAAGGCGCGATCTCCTGGTTCTACTAAATACAAGAATACATCAGCATCTTCAAAAGCATCCGACACAAATTTCATCATATGCTCCTGCATCTTATACGCTGGCTGAATAACCCCTGGCGTATCTGAAAAGACAATCTGATATTCAGGCTCGTTTAAAATGCCAAAGATGCGGTGACGCGTCGTCTGTGCCTTAGGTGTGATGATGCTCAATCGCTCACCGACCATTGCGTTCATCAGGGTGCTCTTCCCTACGTTGGGATTCCCAATTATATTGACAAAACCGCTTTTGTGTTCCATGCGGCAAAGATGCAACTAAATCGTGCAGATACGAGCACAATTGGTCCTCTTAAAACTTCAGCTGCTCATCTTTGTCCCAAAGGCCCCAAGAGGCGCCAACATCGCCTTCCTTCTCAATCTTCCAACTTTCATCGAACGAAGAGAAGTAGAACATTGGAATGTCCTCAGCTGCAGACCAGCGTTGAGCGCTAATGAAATACTTTAAACTGTTTTCAAACGAAGCTTGAGCACCACCGATGCTTTGGCCATTGCTAGGCCAACCTGTTTCAGTAATTAAAACGGGCTTCCCTTTACCCGCAATCTTTGCCTCCATGTACATCTGTTTCATGTACATCAACGAATAATCTAAGGCACAGCCTTCCCAATATGGGTAGCAATTTGCCAAGATGATATCGCATGCATCTGATACTTCTGGATGATCTGTAAACTCATAATAGGCATCTACATAACCCACAGGTACACCAGAAACCTCAGCCTTCACACGCTCGATATATTTTACCAAAGCATTGGCTTCAAGGTCTTCGCGGTACAATACTTCGTTACCTACTGCAGCCACATCTACCGCACCTTGCTTACATAAGGCAATCAGACCTGCAATCTCTACTTCGTTTTTCTCAAGATCGTCCCCCAGCCATGCACCTGCTAGAGTTTTGATACCCATTTCATGTGCTATCTGAGCGATGAACTCATTACCCTCGGTACAGGAAAAGGTGCGCACCCACGAGATGTGCGGCTTTAGAATGCTTAATTTTCTTCGAACTTGGGCTTCCGTGAGTTGATCACCAGGCTGCTGACCTTCATCGTAGGCACTAAAGCAAATGCCATGAATTCCATCGTTAAGCAAACCTCGGCTAATACTTTTCAGCTCTTCTATTGGATGCTCAACAGCCGTAATACCGGCCAATGACATGAATTTCTCCTTTCTGAATGACATGGTTGCGTCCTTAAAATTAGTCGATTTATTGGTTTCGTTGGTCCAATTTCGCGCGGACCTCACGCGCATATTTTTCATCGACACTATACTTCCACATCACCGCAATGGCGATCAGCGTACAGAGTATAGGTAGGCCAGAGAAGACCATTCTTAATTGGTCTACAGCACCTTCCGGTTGAGCCACTGCACCACTTTGGTAATTCACCAACGTGAGAATCAATCCGCTCAATGCACCGGCAAAAGCAAAGCCAAGCTTCACCATCCACCAATAGATTGCACCGAACACACCCTCACGACGCTTTCCAGTTTTCAATTCGTCAATGTCCAAAACATCTGATGTCATAGACATCATGATGGTAAATAACCCTCCGATACCAAAAGAGTGGAATGGTAAAGCGAACAAAAACAAGTACGGTTTCCCTGGAACCATTAAGAACCAAAGCATAATGTATCCAATGATTGAGATGCTCTGTGAGATGATGAAAGCACGCTTTTTACCTAATGTTTTTGACATTCTAGCTACAATTGGAATGACTAAGAACGTCGTCACCAGTGCACCAACACTCCCAAAGAGTGTAGGCCAAACTCCCACAGCTGAGGCATCGTCGTTGAACAAATGACTCTTTATGATAAAGAAGGTAAAACTAGCGATGGTATTGAAACCGTTAAAGATTAAGAATGTCGTGATACACAACTTGCGGAAGGAAGGCAAGGCAAATGCCTCAACAAAACTCCTGCGAATGCTTCCTAAGCTGCGAATGATGTTTCCAAGGCTAAGGGACTCATAGTCAGTGCGGTCTAAGGTGGATTCTCCTTTAATGAAAATGGCAGGTACCATCGCACAGATGGTAAATACAACGCCTACCCAGACTGCTAGGGTCCGGGTTGCCACATCCCCGGAAGGGAACCATTCCGGATCGTACATAATGACCCAAAACCATGGTGCAATGACCCAAGCCCATTGACCAATCCATTGCGAGATTGCCATAACTGTCGTGCGCTCGTGAAAATCATTACTCATCTCATAACCCATACTTACGTACGGCACCCCGAAAATGGTAAGACCTAAATAGAACACAAACGACCACAGCATGAAGTATGTGAAGTTATAAGAAAGCGTGTTTTCACGATATACCTGCCATAATAGAATGAAGGAAACCCCCATCAACAAGGCACCGATAAATACATATTTTCTTCGACGACCCCAGCGCGAACGTGTATTGTCAGAGATGAATCCCATGATAGGATCTAAAATAGCATCAAAGGCGCGCGGCGCAAAGAAAATCACCCCCCACATCCATCCAGGAAAACCTAAGTCTTGTACCAATACGACCATGAAAATACTCATGGCAGCTGGGAACATCTGATTCGCTAACATCCCAACTCCAAAAGCAATCTTCTGGCCCATGGGGACTTTTGTTGACGCTACTTCACTCATAAGACTATTGTTTAGGTTCTATTACAATGGTTTGAAGGGCTTGCGCATCAATAGCAATCAATCGCTCCGTTCCATCCATGTTCAAATCAAAACTTCGTGGCTGCCCGCCCTCGTTAAAGACTACTACAACTATGGAGCCATCTTCATTTTCAGCCGCAGTTACCATTAGGTCGCCGTCGGTTTGATTCACTTCCAGTACTTGCGCACCAGGACGAATGTGCTTACTAAAATGTTTCATCACATAATACAGCGGTGTGTAGTAAATCTCATCCTTTTCAGGATCGACGATAATGGGTGCGATACACCAGTTTTTAGCCCAATTAGGGCCGCCCTGTGTATCTAAAACCATATTCCAATCTACCCAGCCCTGAACCCAGTGGTTCAGACATCCAATAATATCTCTTGCATAGCGATTCACTGGTGCGTATTTCGGATGGAGGTAGCGGTTTTCGTCTTCACGCCAGTAATACCCCCAATCGGTCGCCTCTTTTTGCCAATACCAAGCATCATCTCGCCAAACAGGGACCTGATTATCTACACATGCCTCGGTCTGAAGCAAGATCTTCTCAGGTGCAGCATTTCGTGCATAGTCCAGCATATCCGGAAAATAATCATATGTGCTTTCGTACCAATGCACAGCCATACCGTCATAGTAGCGCTTTGTGGTATCGTCACGGTACATCATATCTGCCCATTCGGGCACTCCTTGGCGGTTCTGATCGTATCCCATAATAACGAGATCGCCTTTTCCGTCGGCTTCGAGCTGGGGACCTAGATGATTCACGACAAAATCAGTCATTTCCTCAGGCGAGTAATGCATACTCTCCCAGTTATTCCCGTTACCGTGCGGCTCGTTTTCTACCGTAAAACCCCAAATATCAATGCCTTCTTCACGAAAGGCGTCAACGTATTTGCTAAAAAACAAGGCCCACGTATCGTAGTACTCTTTTTTGAGTTTTCCTCCGACGTAGTTATTGTTGTCCTTCATCCACGGTGCAGCGGTCCAAGGCGAACCAAATATTTTAAAACCTTCTTTCGAAACCGCCTGTGCATCTTTAATCATGGGAAGGATATCTGCGCGATCAGGCTCGATGGAAAAGTGCTCCAATGCTGTATCTCCTTCGACAGGTGTATAGGAATAATTTGCGACCGAAAAATCACATGAATTCATGTGGGTGCGCGTCAAAGAATAGGCTGCCCCTTCCTCCCCAAAATACGCATCGATGATTTCCGTTCTATTTTCAGGACTGAGTAAGTTGATATTATGGGCTGTGGATTCGGTAAAAGCACCACCAAAGCCAATAATGGTTTGTCTTCTTTTTTTCGTGTTAATCGAAACGGTCGAATGCTGCTCGGACTTTTTAAAATCTTTTTTTACAGCATGTAAATTGCCATTGGCGGAGGTTTCAAAAACATTCATGTTCGATGTACTTTTAGTTGTGCAACTGGCCAATCCAATGACTGTTATAAATAACCAAACCGATTTTCTCATTCTATTTTGCTTTATTAAAACGTGCTTTAACTACCTCAAAAACTTCTTTCTTCTCTCGATTAATATCTACGATTCCCCAATATTCTTCGTTCGGCGACCCATCATAAGGTACGCCAGAACTGTTCGGGGCCCAGCCGCCTACATCTTGTGTATTCGGATTACCTGCTTTCCACCAACCATCAGTGAAAGAGAACAGTGAAATGCCCTGGAATCGATTCTCATAAGCTAAAATTTCGTCGAGAATATTAGCTACGGCAACGGCTTGTGCTTTTTGATTCTCGCCTTGTGCAAATGAATCTGTCCCCACAGTCATATAACTGTCCGACCCTACCTCAGAGAAATAAAATGGCTTATCGCTGGACTTTGCCCAATCCGCGAAGAACGATCCCGGTACGTCCCAACGATAGATATTAAAGCCCCACATGTCAAGATTGCGTCCTTTGTACAGCGCTAATGAATCAGGAATTTCCCCGTGCGCAGTGGTTACCGGGTGCAGTGTATCTATGGCGTGTATCGCATCTACCGCCTGTTCTAAGGCATCGTACCAATTATTCAATTCGTCGCCGAACCATTCGGGATGGTAGTTGTACTCATTACCTAATTCCCAAAGGAAAATAGCAGGGTGTCCTTTGAATTGGGCGACATAATCAATGAAACTACCCGATAAAATATCATAAATGCTGTCTTGATTGTAGCCAAAACTTGTGATTACCCGCATATCCGCAGCGGCTATTTTATCCAAAACGGCTTCATCAGCAATAGGGACATATACGCGTATCGTTGTAACACCGGCTTCCTTCATAAGTGCGAGATCTTCTTCGAGTGTTTCCCATCTGCGTAAAGTATCTCCAGCAGGAACTGGGTGATAACAGATTGCTCTGAAGTACGACGAAGAATCACTCGACGTATTATTTTCTGCTTCTATTGCATCCCTTGTGTTGCAGGCAGTAAGAATCGATAGACCTAGTACTAAATTTAAGATCCTCCTCATTATCTTCTTCTTTTTGGCGCGCTAACCGTTTGGAGCATCGCCGTTGTATCTCCTCCAAAGGTTTTGGTAATGGGATTGCCTCCTCTTAATAAACCTTCAAAATCTCCATTATCCACGGACTCCCATAAAGCAAACTTTGCCTTACCCTCGAGGGTGATTAGTCCGAAATGATTCTCGGATCCTTCAGGGTGGTTAGAGTCTTTCCATTTCTCGTCAAACGCTTCGAAATAAAAACAGCTTATGCCTTCCGCATCCGTCCATTCGCGCATGGCTTGGTGGTATAGCGATTGTTTGTATTCATCTGCGGCGAAAGAACCATTATTACCGTATAAGCCCACACTGACTGAAGACCAACCCGTCTCGCCAATGTGTATGGGCTTCTCGGGATCGATTCCGTGAACATAAGACTTCACACTTTCATATTGACCTTGTGCGTAAAAAGCCGCACGCTGCATAGCTGAAAGCACCCTGTCGTGGTCGGAATACCCTTCTTCATCGGAGGCAGGACTTTCCCAATAGGCGCTAGTGTAATGCGTATCATGGAATGGGTACGTGTGCGCACTGACATAGTCTACCGCTCTGACCAAAGCCTCCAATTCAGGCAAGTGGTAGTCCGATTCTCCCCCACCCCAAGAGGCGAAGTTATCTGAAGAGGTAATCCATAAATCCGGCGATAATTTTCCCACTTTTTTCAGCTCTTGTAGGTAGTTCACATACTTTAGAATGACTGAGGGATGCACGAAATAGCTCGCAGCCCAATGCACCATTGCCTCGTTACCTACCGCAATAATCTTTACGATATCGGGGTATTCATTCGCATAGCGCACCGCTTTCTGAATCTCACTTTCATTATTTGTCGCATCCTCAATAGAATGGTCGGGATGATCCGTCCATGCGTTCAGACAATCCATCCAAGCACCCAGCATAACGTACATTTCGAACGTCGGATCCTCCTCTTTCAATTCGCGAATGGCTTTTAAAATATTTGCTGCATGAGGCAATTGCAAATTATACGTTCGTAAAATCTTAATGCCCATAGCAGACATGATCTTCAAATCTTCCTTTAACTGCGGAATGGTAGGTTGGTTGGCGCGCTCCTTTCCACGGTAGCCTCCAAAAGAAACAGCTCTGTATTTAGGATTGCCTAAGATTTCAGCGGCGGCTTTAGATTTTGTCATAGGTGTATCTTTAGAAGAACAAGAAAATAAGCTTGCTGCCAATAGAAATACTACGGCTACATTTCTTAGTCCTCTTTTCATCTCCATTCTTATTTTACTACGGTTACCTCCAAACGAAGAACTTTACCCGTACGTTGGAACAATTCATTCGTCCATTCTTTGCCCAGGTCAATTCCTTCAATAGTGCTTGTAGAAGAATCTGTAACCACTGTTATACTTGAGGTTTCTCCCAAACTGTAAACGACAGGAACTTGACAATACGTAAAGGCTAATGAACCTGCTTGCAGTTCAATTTGCTCATTCTTTTTGTTTAAAGCGATGTAGTTGAATGTTTTCGGCTCAGACAAAAACTCTTCGCTGCGAAGGATTTTTGGTTTAAAGGATAATTGGCCACCCGTGACATGAACGCCCAATTCTCCGAAGCGACTGATCAAATCCTCTTTGACTTGACCCGTCATTCCTGGTTGTTGCGCACCTTTTCCTCCTGGCGTATGTGAATATGGGTCTGTTGGGAATGCACCATACAATTCAGGCGATTTATGCGCACCAATACCCGCAAGAACTTCAAAGTAATGGTCAAACATTCTTCCTACCAAGTTTTGATCATCGCCACTGAGTGCTGCGTTCGTATTTTCATAAGTAGCGAGAAGGAGTTTTGATACCATATGCCAGTAAATGGATCCCAGTCCTTCATAACCGAAGAATGTGCCCGAACGTCCAGTGAACGATTTATGATCGAAGACTTCCTCAAATACTGTTGCTAGCAATGTACGGTCCTTAGTAACAAGAGCTACATATTTTGCAGGCAGTGCATCTAAGGCTGCATGTAAACTGTTTACATTATTGAACATACCGTTAAAGTGGTATTGCCCATTGCGGTCCCTCAATACCACTGTTTTATTTCCGTCGGCAACTAATGCTTTAACGAGATCGGAGGCTTCAGCGCGTGCTGTAGGAATGCAATTCTTATCCACAAATCGGGGAAGCTCTTTGTTCGGATATAAAATGTAGCTGTATTGATCTTCACGGAACAGGGCACTGGCTTTCAAAGCGTCTAAGACCCCGGCACCTTCATGTGCGCTCAAATATTTTGAACTCAATACGGCCACTTGACCTTCAAGCATCTCTGGCAAATAGCTGATCTTAACACCCGATTCTGTGACCGTCATTAGGTTGTAGGCATGGTACAATCCGTCCTTGCGCTTGTTTGCGTCAATTGAATGCTCCATGTAGGCAGTTGCGGTCTGTGCAAACGAACGAACGTCAGCTAAAGAAACTGAGGTATACGTTCCTGAAAAGCCGTTTTCGTAAATGCGTTTTCTATAGGCACTCGCTGGCTCGCCGACACCGTCTAAAACGAGCTTGCGATCGGCGTCTGAAATAGAACCAGTCAACAAATTTTGATGGGCCTCTAGTGTTGTTTTCACGCTCGTAAAGAAAGTGGCCAATTCAGCTGAAATCTTCACTTCTTCACCTGCATCAACAAGCAATCCGTCCATAAAACTTAGGAATCGACGCAAATAGTACAACGTAACCATACTAACGCCATTACCAACTAAGGCATTATTCGCATCATTCCATTCAGGACGCTGTGTATTCATCCAAATGCCGCCTTCTGGAATGAAATTTGAAACCTTCGCGAGTACTGTGGCTAGGATTTTCTCAATGAAATTCACCTTATGAATGGCCTGATTCGCATTTACAACTAAGGCACCGTCAATACCAAGGCTTGCGCGTTTCGCTAGAATAGCCTCTTCAGCCGCATGGTCAAAATCAATGGTATTCTTAGGATCCTTTAGGAGATCTCCATACTCCTTGATACGGTAAGGAACATTCGCATAAACAAAGTGGTCCTGCGTGAAGTATTCCTTCAGTGTTCCTGGATAATATTCTTCGATAAACTCAAGGAACTTGAGGAGATAAATGATTTGATGATCGCCCCAATAGCCGATATAAGACCATGGGTTGTCTGGTTCGATAGTTTCCCAATCAAACCCGTCTTTAATGACGCGATAGGGATTGTATCCATCGAATGTAGTTGCATTTAAGAATTTATGAATCATACCCTCCATAAATTCCGGGTAAGAATGCGCTAACGCCTCCCAATTCTGAAAAATATCACGCCAGTTTCCCTGATAATCCAAAATCTTAGAGCCATCAACTTCATTGCGCGTATTGATTGAAAACTTATTCCAAGGACGAGATGGGTCACCGTGACGACGACTAAACTTTAGCGGGAGGTATTCGTAACTCAAACGTTTGAAATCTGCATCTGTTGCTTTAGCAGCGATGCTCTTCAATGTTTGAAGTGTAAAGGTCTCTTCAAGCCCTTCTAAGGTGGACTCAACTCTTCTAAATACTTCAATATTTGCCTTGTGAATGTAGTTGGTGAAATCGGCCTTCTCGATGGTATAATTGTCGTCAAATATCCCGCCACGCATAATGTTGAACATGGTATTTGCGAAATGGCGAATGTTTAATAATCGATCATTCGTAAGTTGCAAACCGTCTGAAGCGGCAACCAATTCCACGAGATGCGCTGAACCCTCTTCCACGTCAGCAGAAACTTCTGCCAGTAAATCTTCGGGGCGCTCTAATGCTTCCATCAGATCAGCCACCTCTACGGGTCCTTTATTGACATCCGCTAAAATGCTCCAGTGTTCCGCAACACCGACAGGAAGTTCGACCGTATCACAAAGCATGTATGCGCCACGCTCTGCCTTGATATCTACTTCTTGTTTCGGCATTTCGCCGTTTCTAAAAGCATTCAGTTGCTTTGAAGAAAGCAATCTAATCGCATTAGGTCTACCGAGCGACCATGCCACGTTTGAACGCAATGCCTCGCTTGGCTCTGCCTTGTCTACTATGATTGCACTAAGCGAAAACAGACCTAAACCCACGGATGTTTCTAGCTCGCACTTCTTGTACGCATCTACTAGATTGCTGCTTGCATTTTGAAGTGCGTCTTCAACTCCGTATGGAAGTAAGTTTTGGAGTCCATCGATGAATTGGACTGAGACAGCCTCTGAGCCGTGATTGATTAAAGCTGATTTACGTACAAAACCAAATTTATCGCTAGAATTCCACTCGTAACTAAAGGTCAAACCTAAATCGTGATTCACTTCCTCAAATTTCACCTTATTCCCGTAAGAGTTTTTATAAAGGTTACGACTAAGGTCGTAGACACCTTCATATCTTGTGGAGAATGGTTCCCAAAGACTCGTTTTTCCTGAGCGAGAAACTAAACACAATGTCTTTGATCCCGTAGTCTCTGAAGACTCTGTGATTTTATCGTCAGTGTAATACGGAAACAATGCAAAGTTGCTGTTCTTACGACCCGCAGTTAGACCGCCTGTACTGGATATAAACATCCAGTGGTTTGAATTACTTACGATACTCATGAAGAAGGGGCGCATCGCATCGTAGTTCGTGATTTTATAGAAAGTCTCACCATCAACCTTGACCTCCGTTCCGCTAACTTCATCGAAGGAGGTGGCCAATTTTTGTGCGCCTAAGTAAATTTCTTTGTGTGTCTTCATTCTAAAGTTCCCGTTTCGCAGGACTTTTAAGTTTAATAGGTCGGAAATACATTTAATCAAAGTTTCAGGCAGTTAGCCCCTCGTAAACGAAAGGATTGTTAAATAACAGCGGCGTGAACACGACATACGTCGCACTCAAAACTGACTAAAATAGTTGTAAAATCAAGGCTTCCAGAGCTCTTAGGTTTACCGTTGACAATGATAATAACTACATTTAAGACCAACGCCGGACAATTACAGGACAAAACGCTGTTTCGTAGACTAAAGGGGTTTTATTCACCTTTTAATCTACAAGACAATCTTGAAGAAATTAACTTTAAGGTTTCGCCTTAACATATTCACCATGCGCACAAGTATTCAACTTACTCTTTTCATTTCATTCCTAATTACCCCGATCGCCTCTGGGCAATGTGGTCAGAATTACGACCGCGAGGTGCGTCGGATTGTCAAAAAAGCTGAAAAACTGCCTCACGAGAAAACTAGAATCGTTTTTGCCGGAAGCTCCACCTTCCGACTTTGGGACAACATGGACGAAAGCTTCCCTGACTATGAGGTCGTCAATGCCGGTATCGGAGGTTCATGTTTCGACGATCTCCTCCGTTACAAAGAACAACTGATCTCAGCCACCAACCCAGATATCCTAGTGATTTATGAAGGGGATAACGATATCGTGAATAAAGAGGGTGGCAAGTTGAGATCAGTGAGTACTATTCTGAATGACGCGTCTAAGTTGCAAGAATGGATTCAACTAACTCATCCTGAACTTCCTGTTTATATTCTTTCACCTAAACCCTCTCCAGCTCGCTGGGAACACCTCGCTAGGTACAAGCGATTAAACGAGTTCTTATGTGCAGAAAGCGAGATTGTCTTTGATTACCACTTCTTGAATTGCTGGCCATATCTTACCGACGGTAATGGCCAAGTAGACTCTACCTGCTTTATATCCGATATGCTCCATCTAAATGAGAAAGGAAATGCAAGATTAGGCGCTTTCATAGGAAAAGTAATTAGCCTTGCACCGCATGAAGAAAATATATTAAACTCGTTTATAGACAACTGGCATCTGGCAGCGGCATCTGCAGATTCGGCTGGTTATTTCGGAGCCTTTTTTAATGATGAAAGCATCTTCCAAGGCACCGACGGTGGTGAATATTGGACTGCTGGAGAATTCCGAGCCTGGGCCGTACCGTATTTCCGAAGAGAAAGCGCCTGGACCTTCGAGGCCTTCGAACGCCAATGGTACAGAAAGGGAAATACGCTATGGTTTAATGAACGGTTAGATTCACCCCACATGGGCAAGTGCCGTGGCGTTGGTGTTGTACGCGCAACAGGGAATCGTCTGAAAATAGACCACTACAGCTTGAGCTTTGAAGTACCCAATGAAGTCGTTGGGGACTTGGTTCCGTTGGCCACACCGGAACGTATTGAGGTATTGAAGTACCAACAAGAATTGGACGATTTTTATACCGATTCCACTACGAGTCCTCTCAAACCTGAAGAGCGGGCGGCCTTCCACGGACATGAATTCTTTAGCTATAATCCAGAGATGGTTGTTGAGACGCAGATTAGGGTGCTCGAAAATGAACCGTGGTTTAATATGGCGACCAGTTCAGGGGTGAGCAGAGAATACCGCCGATATGCCAAGGCAACCTTTGAACTGCGCGGACAAACTTTAGAATTGTTCCTCTACCAAAGCAAAAGGTTGATGGCCATAGAAGAGTACCAGGACCACCTCTTCCTTCCATTTATGGATAAAACTACAGGGGTGAGCACATACGGCACGGGCCGATTCATGGACATTACCAAGCCCGAGGGAACCACGATGGTCTTGGATTTTAACTATGCCTATAATCCCTATTGCGCCTATACTGGTGGGTATTCATGCCCCATCACCCCTAAAGAAAACTATATTGACCTTGAAGTGAACGCAGGGATTAAAGCACCTGCATCACATTAACAAACACCTCATAATCAATTGGTTATTTTCTTATATTTAGTAAGAACAAAACCAACACATTATGAAAACAACCACATTTTTGGTGGCTGCAGGGTTACTCGCTATTTCCTGTGCAGCGCCACAAGAGGACCTCGTGTCCGCACCAGAACCTCCCATTCTTGAAGACGGCGCTTATTTATTAGATAAAGCCGTATGGACGTTTTCAGACTCAAGCACTACCATTGAGCCTCAGCAAATTAAAATATATTCCGGAGGAAGGTATATGTTCGCGTCTTGGAACGCTGCGGATAATACCCCGTCATTTTCAGCTGGTATTGCTCAAACTAAAAATGGCAAACTCTATGAAACCCCAGTTTATGATGTAAATGGGGCTGTAGATTCAGGTACCGTGTTTGAATTAAGCATAGTCAAAACAACCTTAGGATTCGAGCAAGAAATCAAGGGAATACAACTAGAAGACAGCTCAAGCATTGACCTTTATGAAAGCTGGAATGCGCTTGAGGGTGCCACTTCATCTTATGATGGATTATGGAAGCTCAGTTCGAGAAACGAAGTTGAAGGCGTGAGTGAATTCAATGAAATTAAAATGATAGGTGGTGGGCATTTCGTATGGTTCCATACATGGTCTGATGATTCTGTAGAACATGCAGACTTCGGCTATGGTGCGTTTATTGACAACGGAGACGGAAACGTAATGGAAGTTGCTCAGGCAGGCTCAATAGAAGGATATGAAGGAGAATGGTCTGTGAATTATGCAAAAGTTGGAGCAGACATGATTCAACAGACTTACGTTAACGCAGCAACCGGGGAGGAATTGGTCCAAAACTACAAACGGTTATAAATAGAAAGCCGGCCTTCGGGCCGGTTTCTTTATAGTACAAATGTTCGCAAAAAAAACTTTTTTACATTGAGCAGGACAACGAGCTTTACGGAGTTATAAAATCGCGACATGAGAACATTAATTCTACTCCTTTTTACTTTTTCGCTCCACTCACTAAATGCGCAAGTCTACGACACTTTGGTGTGGGCGGATGAATTTAACGGGACTGGTAGCATAGATACTTCAAAGTGGTGGCATCAAACCACACTTCCTAACGCCGGTCAAAGCTGGTGGAATGGGGAAATTCAACATTATACGGATCGCGACACAAACAGCTACCAGCAAAACGGGGCGTTATATCTAACTGCGCTAAAAGAATCATACACCGATCAAAATGTGACCAAAGAGTATACTTCGGCGCGCTTAAATTCGAAATTCGCCTTTACATATGGACGTGTGGAGGTTCGTGCTCAATTGCCCACAGGTGTGGGAACTTGGCCAGCGATTTGGACACTGGGTCAAAATATTTATGAAGTTGGTGCCTATTGGGACGTTCAAGGCTATGCAACCACAGGATGGCCGGCCTGCGGTGAAATAGATATCATGGAACATTGGGGCTCTAATCAAAACTATGTCTCTAGCGCTATGCATACCCCTTCAAGTTTTGGTAATACCTCCAATAAAGGTACCCAATATGTCAACGGGGTGTCCACGGGCTTCCATGTTTATGCGTTAGAATGGAGTGCGGATAAAATGGTTTTTAGTGTTGACAGCATAGTACACTATACCTACGAACCCAGCACGCAAACTGCAAGCAGCTGGCCTTTCGATGCACCACAATACCTATTGTTGAACATCGCTATTCAAAGCAGTATAGATGCGAATTTTGTATCCAGTCCGATGATTGTCGATTATGTTAGAGTCTATCAGAGTGCCGCTATAGGTATCGAAGAATCATCGCGTGGAAAGTCAAAATTCTATCCTAACCCTACGGAAGGAACCGCCAAGATTCATCACGATTTAGGGGAAGCGACTTTAAGCATCTTTACCAATACCGGATTAAAAGTGATAGAAATCGAAGACTACGAAAGCGGAGCAGAAATCAATATTAGCCAACTTTCATCAGGGATATACAGCTATGTACTAAAAGGCAGTACTTACAATTCTCAAGCGACATTTGTAAAACGATAGGTCCTGCCTTTGCTAATAATAGATTTGAAAGTCCGACACCTTATTTGAATACGCTGCCATTCGAACAGATTAATGCGAAGAGTCAGCGGCACTTTCCATTACTTTCGCAAGGATATGGAAGATAAAAAGAGTAAGAATAAATGGGTATTAGGGGCCACAGGATATGTGGGCCAATTGGTCACGCACAGGCTGTTTACAGAACGGGCGAATGCGAATTGGACCGGCCAACTCATAACCTTAGCTCAAAAAACTATTGTGCCGTGGATCATGGAGCGAACTAACTTTCACCTGTTTCCTTTGCGTGCAATTCCGCTAAAACTTTTTGAAAAATATCCTCCAGATGCCATTTATCATTGTGCGCGTATGGCTGGAAACAGCGACCGATCCCGCCAAATTGCTGCTCGTAAAGGACATGCTGCGAATCAACATCTGATAGCGTTAATCAAAGAAAGACAACCCACTGTTCCAGTGGTGTATTGCAGCGGCACACTTATGTACGGAAATACGGAAGATCGCATAGATGAGGATGCCGAAATTCTCCCTATTGCTTATGCTAAAGCCTATGAATATGCTGAGCGTCCGTGGACACAGTCGGCAGAAAGCGGAGAAATGGACGTTCGAATCGCTCGTCCAGGATGGATTTTAGGACCGGATTCGTGGTTTGAGCACTTCTTTTACAAGCCTGCTCTACGCTACGGAAAAGTTCCCATCTACGGCGATGGCAAACAATACATGTCCATCATTTCTGTGGAAGATTGCGCCGGCCAACTTACCCATCTTATGGAGCGCGGCGTGCCCAACCAAAGCGCGAATCTTTTCGGATTTGAGCCTATTAAACAAGTAGATTTCGCAGTACTGGTCGCAAAATGCATGGAAACCACAACAATGAACATACCCGCAAGCGAAATAGAAAGCCGATTTGGTAAAACAGTATTTGAAGCGCTCACTTCTTCGACCCCAGTATCAACAAAGCACAAGGATTGGCGAGCAGCTTACAAGCCACTGCACACAGATCTCAAAGCTTTAGTTGAATCGACCGTCAGGCGACTCCAAGCAAAATCCTAATTCTCTTTCTCGAAGGTGTAGAGCATATATTCTCCCAATTTGCCCATTGGCGTGCGGGCAATACGTTCGTCCAACTGCCAAAGCAGGTGAAGCACACTTTTCGGGATGAACCTATGGAATTTATGGTAATACCAAGCAGGATAAAAAATACTATATCCACGCGCATACGTGCACTCTAATTGGGCCAATTTCTTTATCTGCCCTGGCCGATAACAGCGGCTGGCCAAGAAATTTGTAGGCGAATAGCCTCCCCATACCTTCTTCCATCGCGCAAAGGCAAATTTTGGTTTTAACTTCAGCAGTTCTATGAGCGTTCCCGCGATGTAATATTTGTTCACGAACGTAAGGACCATGCGGCCGCCGGATGATAAGACCACACGCATATCTGTGAACGCACCTTCGAGATCATTCACCGTGTTTAAGGCACCGAAAAAAACATAAATCATATCGAATTGGACCCCTGGAAAAAGCACTTTAATATCCTCCACACTGCCTTTTGCCACCCATGCATTCTTAAGTCCCATTCGATCGATCTTTTCCTGCGTCAAACGCACCATTTCCGCAGAAATATCAATGCCGTAAAACTTCCGATCTGGAAACTGTTCTGCAAAATGTACGAGATCAAATCCTGGGCCGAAGCCTACCTCTAAAACGGTGGTTTGTTCGTAAGATTTCGTATGCTGTCGAAAGCTTTGACGGATACGCTGAAGCGCCGGGTTTTCATGGTAGCGTTGTTCAAAATCTACTGCATCTTTATCGTAGTAGGTGCCTACTTTATCGTAATAACTCATCGTCTTTGCTGCTTAGTTGGAAGTCAAAATAGGCCGCGGTTGCCCAAAACAAAAAGGCAAATACGGGTTGGTTCAGGAAATTATTAAACTGCATGTGAAAGAAGTAGGTGCTCAGCCCCAGAAACAGCGGGAGTAATGGGCTTCGTTTGGCAATACTAAAAAAACCAAAGTACCACCAACGCATCCACATGAGTAAAAAAACCAATGGCGTCAATATACCGTTTTCACTAAGCTGTAATAGCAGTTCCGAATGAGCTGTTCCACCAGAGCCTGGAGGCGGAGCATTGGGGTTTGTTACCGTTAGGCGGTTCTTTAAACGCTTTTCCTGAAATGGAATGTAGGTGAACTGGTAGGTACCTGGACCAAAGCCGCAATACGGACGCTCTTCGAACATCCGAAGTGCTGAAACCCATCGGTTGAGTCGTTCGATATTACTGGCATCGGTTTGCACATTGGTGACGGACATGCTTTTTTCAACCAGCGAGGCTTGTGGGTCGTGGCTTTCGTAGTTGTTGTAGGTAAAGGCTTCTTCCATCTTTGATACCCCACCTAAAAAGAAGAACGCTCCCATGGCTAATACAGGCAAAGCGAAGCGATAGACAGGTGGGAATTGGACCAATACATACAAGACGAACATGAACACCAGCGACCAAAGTGCAGCACGAGATCCGCTAAATAACGTCAGAATGATACTTCCTAGTAAAATCCACTTCCAAAGACTTTTTTGGCGAAGATTCCCTAAGGCAATAGCAGCAATAAAGGCCATCACTGCGCCGTACATCGTGTGGCTGTAGAAGAACGGTTTAAAGATGCCTGAGATAGTTGTTGGGTTGAAACCATACTGAGCAAAATGATAGACTCCCACTACAGTCACCGGTACCAATGCCGCAATAAAAGGAAAGTACGGCACTGACTTTCCGCGTTCCGCTACCAGTATAACCCCGTAATAAAAGGCAATAACGAATACCCCATTCAGCGCGGTGAATTTTAAGCTGGTAATTAATAAATCTGAACAATAGATACCCGGCAGAAAAGAAATCAGCCAGAACAACGGCAGCGGATATTTCATGAACCATCTCACATTCCCTAGAGGCACAACTGAAAAAAGCACAGAAAGGGCAGTTGCGCTTGCGATAAATTCTATCGGCAAATAGACTTCTGCAAACGGCAAACTAAGCTTTATCGAAAGCGGTGCGATGCAGGCTACCGCTAAAAGCATCTGATCTAACGCTTGCTTTTTTGCACCGCCGTAAGCTAAGCCGGTAATGGCTAACGCACTCCATATCAACTCCCAATACGCGTCCCAATACAGCGTACAAGCGAGCAGCAGGAACAGTAAACTGAATACAAAAGGAGTGGTGGACTTTGGTATCACCTTACGATGTGCTAGCAGTCCATACTTTTAATCCGCCTGCGACGAGAACGGCACCCAGAATTCCAATGACCCATGCAGGAAGACCTACCGGTTTCTCAACTGGCATTGCAGGTGAGATACTGTATGATTTCGGCGCCGGGCCATCCGTATAAGATTTCAATTCTTCCAGTTTGCGCTCCACATTAGTCAATTCTACTACTGCGGTTCCATACTGGCGCTCTTTTCTAAAAATGAGCGCGACATAGGCCAGTGAATCGGATTGTGCAGCAAACCTTAAAGAGTCCAATGCTAATCGCAATGTACGTTCTTCAGCTTGGAGGTTGAACTTACGCTCGGCCATGACATCGAAACTCATACCCACATTTTGACGTAACATGGACTGCTTGATCGAATCCGTGACTGCCACGGCATGATTGGCAATAGTTGCAGAAAGGTCAGCTGCCGTAGAACGCACCTCAACGGCTACGGCGCCATTTCTAGTTTTACGAACCGAAAGGCTAAATGGTTCAACATATCGATGCTCTATAGTCTTTAATACGACTGGACTCTGCATTAACTCAATGTGCGCATCAACTTCTGTTGGCGACCCAAAACCAATACCGTTTTGCTCAATTTGCTTTTCCAACAAAGTGAGCGGTACAAAAAAAGTTGCTTCTGCGGCATATTGTACCGGACGAATCATCGCAACTACAAAAAACATCACTCCAGAGAGTAATGCAATGACTAATTCTTTTCTATTCATTTTCAAAATTCTGTAAATGCTTCATTAAACGTTGCTCCACACTTTTCGGAAAATAGGCAGAACTGTGTGTCTCTGCCTCAAAATAGCCTACTTCCGAATCCGTATGGGTGCGCATGTGAACCGTGAACCGCTCTTTACACCACTGCTCAAAGGCCCCGCCCAATAGGCGGTCTAAAAAGCGTTCTACTATTCGCCTGTATCCTGACTCAACAGGACTTGCATCCGGAAGTGCCTCGTTCGGAAAATATTCTTTTACCCAATGATTTGCTGCGAGGAATGACTCCAGGCCCTGCACATTTTTTAGTGACACCAAGGATACTACTTCCGTGGCGGTATAGCGGTTGCGTTTAGTCAAAGATAATTGGTTTTCATCCATTAAAAGATTGATACAGAAGTACTTCTCCGAATTCAAAAGGAATATTTTTTTAAAAGCAATCAAAAAGAACTTCGCGGTCCAGACACGGTTTGAAGCCGTTAATATGAAAAAATCAAGATCGTCATCCTTTGACTGGACGCCAGATTTTGAGAGTGAACCGCTTAAATAAACGCCTCTTACAAACGGAAAGAACGCTATAAATCTCCCGACTCGTCGCGCCAATTTCAGTCGCTTTTTATTCAACTGCTCGTGCTCGATACGCAACTCCGGCGATTCCGAATCTAATGCAAACCAACCTTGCTTTTCGTAAACTAAACCTTCGCTCGCGAGCAATCGCAATCCTTCCTTAACTCTGTCAAGCGATGCAGGAACAGCGATATAACGTAAGATCTCTTTAGCGGACAACGCATGATTAAAGAAACTGAAATAATGAAGAACCTGTTGAAGGGCCTTTGGAGCAATAGGTTTCAATGGAATAGAAGGCTAACTGTGAGTCTAGTCGGTAAAGATACGACTCAAGTCCTGAATTAAGAGGTCCATCTGCTGCATAGCACCCGATCATAATTGCATACCTCCTTTACTTTTCATACCTTCGAACACCCATGGAAGACTCGCAAAATCTCCTCATTACTATCGATCACACTGATACAGTCGCGGAAGCATTTCCCATTGAAGACTATATCTCAGAAGTTGACCCCGTGGATCTTATTGCCGAAGACGACTATACGTCAAAACCGCAATCTCAGACAAATTCAAAGCACGCCTTTCCTTTTGGCGCCCAAATTTCCACTCCCTGTACATACGGGGTGTTTTAAGTACTTATTAGTACCCTCACCTTAACTCTTATTGACAGAGACTCTGTCGTTCCGCTAAGCCCTTAGGATTGGTTTAGCGTGGTTTTATTTTAATTCCTTAAACAACATTAATTATGCGAAAACGACAAAATCGTTATTCACATTTTATTGCTTTACTCTTTCTATTCATTGGGTTCGCTCAATCTGGATGGGCCCAGCAAAAAATCACTGGAGCCGTAACAGATAATTCTGGAGACCCAGTAATAGGTGCTTCAGTAACTGTTTTAAACGGTCAAGAAGGAACGTTGACTGATGCCATGGGCCAGTACAGCGTTGCATTGTATGATGGCCAGACAAAATTGGTCTTCAGTTATTTCGGATATGAAACGCAGACCGTTGATGTCTCAGGCAAATCTATTTTAAATGTGACTTTGACTCCGTCAGAGATCCAATTAGAAGAAGTAGTCATTACTGCCTTAGGGGTGTCCCGTGAAGAGCGTGCCTTAGGCTATGCCGTTCAAGGGCTGAAAAGTAAAGACATTGCCTCAGTGCCGGCACCGAATGCCGTTGATAACCTCAGCGGAAAGCTAGCTGGAGTTTATGTTACTGGCGGTTCAGCAGGTCCAACTGCCTCTTCAAATGTTACCATTCGTGGACAAACGTCTTTGAACGGAAACAGTCAAGCCCTCTTTATTGTGAACGGCGTTCCCATTACTAATGGTTTATTTTCTCCAGGCGATGGTCTGAATGGATCTTCAACTATTGACTTTGGTAATGGTGCTCAGATCATTAACTCATTCGATATTGAAAATATTTCTGTTTTGAAAGGACCAGCTGCTGCCGCATTATACGGTTCGCGCGCTGCGAATGGGGTTATTTATGTAACTACTAAAACAGGAAAAAACAGCAAAGGATGGGGCGTAAGTGTGAATTCAAACACTGTGCTTGAAACTCCTTTGAAACTACCCAATTTCCAAGACCAGTTCGGTAATGGTGGTGGAGGTAAATACAGCTACAATGATGGTGCTACTTACACAGGTGACTACTACGACGCTTTTGGTGAAAACTGGGGACCTCGTACGAATGGACAGCCTGTAAAAGTATTTAACTCTGATGGTGTTGCAGTGCCTTTCGAGGCTGCCCCTGACAACGTGCGTAACTTCTTCCAGACTGGAGTAAGCACCAACAATAACGTGAGCATTTCTCATGCCGATGAAAACGGTGATTTCAGATTTTCTGGTACCCAACTCAACAGACGCGGTATCGTTCCTAACACGGAT
>Ga0206125_10000188_pt1 | contig 82178 bp, 42 predicted proteins | sample Helgoland_Spring_4_FD_148598 | JGI IMG/M metagenome (GOLD analysis project Ga0206125, IMG submission 148598) | Pelagic subsurface seawater microbial communities from Kabeltonne, Helgoland, North Sea - Helgoland_Spring_Bloom_20160331_1 | ecosystem: Environmental > Aquatic > Marine > Epipelagic ...
AAGGCTACCTCACCGAAGAAATGGTCGACATCGAGTGGCTGCGCTGGCTCTACACCGCCCTCACCCGCGCCCAACAGGAGGCCCACCTCCTCAACTTCCACCCCCGCTTCCTCGCCGCATCCACCGACGACTCTTAGAAACACGATTATCCGCAATTAGACAGCGCATAATTACAGCTCAGGTTTTACATACCGGTGCAAGTATTTTGGATACACCAAACTGCTTGCCATGCGCGCCCTGCTGCTGCCCCTCGCCACCCTCGTGGCCACCCTCACCGCCTCCGCCCAAATCGAACAAGGCGACGTCTCCATCTGCGAAGGCGAGCACGTCACCCTCTCCATTGCGGAACCCGAAGGCGCATCCAATGCCTTCTCCAATTCCAATTCCCTCGACTTTGGAAGTGGCGACTTCGTGCGCATCCCCATCGCCCCGGAACTCGCGGATTTCAGCGAGGTCACCATCGAGTTTTGGTACTACCAGATCAGCCGTGGGGAGGAGTTCATCGTGGCCACTGAGTATTTCAATACCGGATGGGGATTCCACAACGAGAATCCCAATGTGCTCCAATGGCGTGTGGAAGGCGGCCCATACAGCCTCGGGGGCAGCAACTTCCCCATACCCTACAACGAATGGATGCACGTGGCCGGGGTTTATGACGGCAGCGAGCTCAGACTGTATGCCAATGGAACGCTCGTCGCCTCAGAAGCCTACTCGGGAACCATCTCCGACAGCCGCAACGAGGACATCGTCATCAACCGGCATGTGTGGGCTTCGGGAAGTTCTTCCCGCCTGACCGGCCAATTGGATGAATTGCGAATCTCCAATGTGGCGCGGTACGATGGGGACTTTACGCCGCCCGCCTATGCCTTCGAGCCTGACGTCAACACCTTGGCCCTCTACCATTTCGATGAAGCATCCGGCTCCATGGTCGAGGATGCTTCGGGCAACGGCCACAACGGCAACACGTCAGGAACGTCTTGGAGCGCAAACCTCCCCTTCTCCTCCGGGTCCACGACTTCCACACCCGACATCCTCTGGTCGACCGGAGAAACCACCTCCAGCATCAGCCTCACTCCTGCATCCATCCAAACCGTGAGCGTCGCTGTATCCGGGTCGTCCGACGACTTCACGGACGAGGTGACCGTCACGGTTGAACCCTGTACTCCAGACCTGCCCGACCATGTGCCCCTCGATGGCCTCGTCGCCTGGTACCCATTCAATGGCAATGCCAACGATGAGAGCGGCAACGGCCACGACGGCATCATCACAGGAGCCACGTTTGCAGAGGATCGAAATGGCAACGCTGACGCTTCCATTGAGTTCAACGGCTACCCGGTCCCCGGCACCAACCGCACGCAGGTTGGGCTAGACAACCATGTGTACGTTCCCGACTTCGACGACCCCTTTGACAACGGGTTGTCCATCTCCCTCTGGGCTCTGGAATTCCCGACTTCCGAAAGCGCATTTCTTCAAAGAAGAAACAACAACAACATTGACTTCAACCTCGAGTTGAACACCTCAAATCAAATCGCCGCACACCTAGGTTTTACTGCCTTCAGCAGTCAGGAGACCATGCCAAGCGAACAATGGACACATCTCACCCTCTCCTATGACGAGGAAAGCATCAAGCTTTACAAAGACGGTGCTCTGATTGAAGAACAAGCCGCCACACAGGGAATCAACAATTTCGCCGACGAGCTCTTCATCGGGAAGTACATCTACTACGGCGGGTTCACCCACCATTTCTTCTTCAACGGAAGACAGGATGACCTCGGAATCTGGAATCGCGCTTTGACTCTGGAAGAAATTGAAGCCCTCGCAGACCTTGAACCCTCATCGGACCCCGGCGACGCTTCGTCCCATTGTGCCGTCATCACATCATCCGAGGCACAAGCAGATGTGGTGGCCCGCATCGTGGTGCCCATCAGCGACGGGATGGCTGCGGATGCTGCTGACGTCCAGCTGGTCATGGATGGAACCCCATTGCCACACTGGATCGGACAGACGTGGACGGACTCCGCAGAGTTCTTCGTTCGGATGACCACGCTGGATTCCGGAACGAACGCGCTGACCGCTCTGTTCGGCGAGGGATACAGCCATGTCAATGATGGCACTGCCGTATTCGATGTCTTCGATGATTTCGACGGATCCAGCATGGACGACAACCTGTGGACGAGCTCCATCCAAAGCGGGGCTTCCATGACCTTCTCTGGTGGGGAGATGATCCTCAACGTGACGCAAACCGACAATTACGTGTCCTTGTACACGGACGAGGCCTTCGACCTCAACGACAACTGGGCCTTCCTGACGCGTTGCCGGACGCAGGACAATCGAGGCCATACGTGCGTCTCCTTCGGTTCAGGATTCGACGCCCCCCGTCTGGCTGCTGGCGGGTATGCCCAATACGATGGATATGGCTTCGGTGAAGGGCACCACAATGATTGGGGCGTCCAATTGGGACGAAATGGACAAGGTCTAGGGGCATCCCAATGGCAGGGTCACTTTGGAACGGACGAGATCGATTCAGACATCCATGCATCGTGGAAGGGAGACCGGTATCAAATTCGGGTGGACGGCGAATTGGAAGTCGACATCGCCGATGTCGCCAGTCTGCGAACAGACGGGACCTACCCCTTCTTCATTTGGCTCAACGCGTGGGACGGAAACAACCGCTCGATGTGGGTGGACTACGCAGCCGCCTTCCAACAAGCTGACATCAGCGTCTCCTGGCAGGGAACGAATTGCGTGCAAGGCTGCACCGATGCCACGGCGTGCAACTACAATGCAGACGCCACTTCCGACGACGGCAGCTGCATTCCGTCAGGCTGCATGGAAGAAGACGCCTGCAACTACAACGCCTTGGCACAATGTGAGGGCGAAGCATGCGACTACACGTGCTGCCCAGGACCCGGGTGCTGCAGTGACGGAACCACCTGGGACAGCGCGTTGAGCCAGTGCACCTCCACCACATCAAACGCACCCTCGGCGGCTTCCTGTGGAGCGGGCACCCACTGGGACCCAGTCACCGAAATGTGCATCGCGGACGTCCCGGGCACGACGGACGAGAACTGCACGGTCATGAACCTGCAGGAGCTCGCCGAGGGCTACCAAGTCCTGCTCGACCACACTGCCAACCAGGACAGCATCATTCTCGCGCAGCAGACCACCATTGACGCGCTGGACGCCGTCTGTGGATGCTCTGCGCCGGTGAGCTACCAAGGCCACGATTACGAGGTCGTTGAAATCGGAGATCAATGCTGGTTCGCCGAGAACCTGCAGAGCGCATCCTACCGTAACGGAGACGCCATCCCGACCCTGCCCAACAATGGGTGGAGCGACACCGCCAATGGAGCCCAGGCGGCCTTCGACAACGATGAAGCCAACGTCAGCACCTACGGACGCCTCTACAACTGGCATTCGGTCAACGACACCCGTCCACTCTGCCCGAGTGGATGGCACGTCCCCGACGACGACGATTGGCAAGTCTTGATTGACGGCATCGGTGCCCAAGGCGGATTGCAGCTCAAGGCTACCTCCGGCTGGACGGCAGGACCCAACGGCACGGATGCGCACGGATTCGACGGACGGCCCGCGGGCTACCGCAGCACCAATGGGGTCTTCGCAAACCTCGGCGCCCTCGCAACCTGGTGGAGCGCCACGCCCAATGACAACGGTGGAGACGCCCACGTGAAAAGCCTGATCGACAACTCTAATGAGGTCTACCAGCAACAAGGCATCAGCCGACAGCAAGGCCGCTCCATCCGCTGCCTCAAAAACTGACCCCATGAAGCGCCTGCGTCTTCCGCTACAATGGGGACCGCAATCTTGGGTTTTCTGTGCGGTGTGTGAAGGATTGAGGGGGCGGCAGACCGAGGGGAGCGGCGGGTTGGCGTAGATTGTCGGCATGACGCTGGAGCAGTTCCTTTCGTTTTTTGAGGCGATGCCGGCCTGGCAGAAGCTGGGGTGGATCGTCGTGTGCATGTCGGTCAACCTCATCGTGGAGTCGGTCAGGCCCCTGTTTAGCGAGGGCTTCCGCAGTGGGCAACACATGCGGACCAACCTGACTTTCCTGGCGACCACCATGGCCATCAACGTGGCCTTCGGGGTGGCGGCTGTGGGGCTGTTCGAATGGACGGCGGCGACCGGATTCGGGCTGCTGCACTGGGTGGCCATGCCGCTCTGGCTGCAGCTGCTGGTGACGGTGATGACGCTGGACCTCATTGCCCAGTACACCGTCCACTACCTGCTGCACAACTGGAAGTGGATGTGGCGGCTGCACATGGTGCACCACAGCGACACCCACGTGGACGTGACGACCGGGACGCGCCACCACCCCATCGACTTCGTGTGCCGCGAGACGTTTGCGCTCCTCGGCGTGATCGTGACGGGGGCGCCGGTGGCGTTCTACGGGTTCTACCGCATCGTGACCATCTTCTTCACCTACTGGAACCACAGCAACGTGGCACTGCCGCTGGCTGTAGACAAGGCGCTGAGCTGGCTGGTGGTCACCCCCAACATGCACAAGTTCCACCACCACCACGAAGTGCCGTGGACGGACCGCAACTACGGCAACGTACTGAGCGTGTGGGACCGACTGTTCGGCACCTTCGTCTATGGCGACACCGCCGACGTGGTGTACGGGCTCGACATCACCGACCCGTCGCAGAGTGACAACATCAAGTACCAGATGGGATTGCCGTTCAACCGGAGCGTCCCGACCTCGTCTGCAGCGGCCAAGCAATAACGCTTTCGGCCTCACTGGACATCCGACATCGCAGGTCAGCGTTGGCGACCGCCGCCCAGCCGCACTACGGCCCAACACAAGACGTAAAAGGCTGTAAAACCAGCAATACCTGGAATGTCGCTAGAACCTATGTGGCCCAACGCGTGCAATCCTACCAAAGCAAACCACAAAGCAACAGTACCAAAAGCCGCTACAACAAGTGAAAAACGGAAGTTTCCGGTTTTTGAAATGGGCATATGGAACCGAAATTAATTTCCGCCGTACACACTCTAAATGACCGAAATCATCACAATGCCATGACTTTCGTCAAATTCTTAAAGCTCATGAAGCTGAATCGATTAGACCTGTCTGGCAAGCCCTATCTTTATTCACGTCGCGGAATAACAATGAGACTAACCCCCCTCCTCCTTTTAGCAGTATTTGCAGGTCAGCAGCTACTTGCACAAGACCCTGACACTCAATTCAAAATATTTGGTCACCTCACGGCAGCAGCAGAGGAGGTCGATGGAGAATATGCCTCCAACTTCAGTCTGGGAGAGCAAGATCTTTTCGTGCTGAGCCAAATCACACCTCGGATATCCCTCCTGGGAGAGACAGTGGTGGGTCCCAATAATGTCGAAGGACATGGCGGTTCGGGTTTCAAAATCAGCGTGGAACGTGCTCGACTTAAGTACCAGCATCGCAATTGGCTGTCTGTGATCGTAGGGAAAATGCACACCCCCGTCAACTATTGGAATGACGTCTATCACCACGGAAGGCTGTTCTTCCCAACCATTGACCGGCCTAAATCTTTCGGCCTGAGCATACCCATCCACTCCTTGGGGCTTCGGCTACAAGGACAAAATATCGGAGGCATTGGGTTCGGCTATGATTTTGTCGTTGCCAATGGAATGAGCGCCAATGATGTAACGGACGGGTCGGCGCAAAAGTCCATCACGGCAGCGGTTCACATTAAACCAGAGGAGCGCATGCGCATTGGCTTTAGTGCGTACCGTGATCGGATTTTCAGCAACATGATTGGAAGCCACGCAGGACATTCAAGCAAGTACCATTATGCCATGGGGGACCCGAACTTCTACGCATTGGACCTCGACTTTGAGCTGTATTGCTTCAGCTTTTGGCGGAACAAAGGCAAGTGGGAGACTTTGATAGAAAGTACCTGGAACCGTACAGCAATCAGTGACACCAACGACCCAGATTTGACTGGAGGATTGGACTCTTTAGGCACATCCAACAACTATACAATGTACCTTTTTGCGAGCAGGAAGGTCACGAAGCGCGATGGGATTTATGGCCTCTTCGATTGCTCAAGTTATGAGGAAGTAGACCTGCACTTGAAATCGCATCGACAATACAAATTTGGTTTGGGCTGGTCACGGGAATTCAGCCCCTACATCAAGAGTCAGATCCAGATAGAACGTTACTTGGGTGTTGATGGATATGAAGTTCCTGCAGACGACGCTTGGGAGCTCAAGTTTCGCCTCGCTTATTGCATTTTCTGATGAAGCGGATTAGACTCCTTCTTCTTCCTCCGATGCTCATACTGCCCTTTCTCTTGATTGGGCAAGTCGGCACACCCATTGCAAATGACATCGGAACCCAAGCCCTCTCGAACAGGCAACTAAAGGCTGTGTTTCTTGGGAACAAAAGCCTCTGGGACAACAACAAAACAGTAACCGTCGTCCTGACTTCGAGTAACTCTCAGAACTTTGAAGCAACAGCACAATGGGCGTTGGGAACAGATGCTTTTGAATATCAAAAACACTGGTTATCTCTTGTCTTTCAGGGTCGATCGGGAGCACCCGTTTTGTTGGACAGCGAAACAGAAGTTGTGGAATACATTTCTGCGCATCCAGGTGCCATTGGCATGCTGTATAGCCTCCCTCCGCCCCCTGAGTTGGAGATTGACGTGAAATGAACTTCCTGAATTCTCTTATCGCCAGAATTTGGGGGCCATTTATGCTCATGGCCTTGTTGTTGACCGCCTTGGTAGGATTTTACATCCCAAATCAACAGGCCAAAACACTGAGGGAATTTCAAATATCTGAACTGTCGGAGTTGGTCAAATTCATGGCCAATAACATCAGTGTTGCAGGAAAATATGACGACTGGTCCAATCTGTCCAATGTCTTCCAAAGTGCCAGTAACCGACCGAGCCTAGAGTATTCAGCCCTCCTGCTCGAATCGAATGGTGTGAATGCGCTCGTGGCTTCCTCCCCGCCTGGCATCACTGAAGCCCAAATCCAAGCCGCCGAAGGGAATTTTCTTCTGGTCAGCGCTCCATTCAAAGGAGGCTCTTTCACAGGCCAGGTGATTGTCTTAGGCTCACAGTCCTTTATTAACTCCGAATTGGCGCGACTCAACTTCCCACTGCAGGTCGCGATGTTGTTCATTCTAATAGCAGTTACCCTTCTTTATTTCTTCCTCTTTAGCAAGGTGTCACAACCCCTCAGAGCGGTAAGGAATCTGGCCGATCAGATTGGCAAGGGAGACCTACAAACCGCTGTGGAAGGTGGCTCTCAAATTTGGGAGTTGAAGTCATTAAATAAAGCGTTGGAAAGACTCAGAGCCGGACTCATAGAACAACGGGACAGGAACAGCGTCCTGACCCAGGGCATGGAAAACGAAATCAAACGGCAAACCAAAGACCTCCGAAAAACACTTAGCGAGCTTCAGGACAGCAGAAACTTGTTTGGAAGTGTCATTGAATCAGCGTTGGATGCGATGGTGATTGCAGACGGCCAGTCTCGCATCGTAGAATGGAACCGGAAAGCAGAGTTGATTTTTGGCTGGAGCAGAGAGGAGGCCATCGGGCAATCACTGGCCAAACTCATCATTCCTCATCAACATCGAGAAAACCACAACAGTGGCATGTCTCACTACCATAGCACTGGACACGGACCTGTGCTCAACAAGAGCTTTGAAACACAAGGTTTGCGCAGAAATGGAGAGGTCTTTGACATTGAACTGTATATCACCTCAGTTCAAATGGACAATGAAGAAGTCTTTTCCAGTTTTATTCGAGACATCACCGAATCAAAGCAACTGACCAAAGACTTAGAGAAGCAGCGCGAACTCAATTCTCAACTGCTCAATGGTCTTCCGCTGTTGGTCACGCTCAAAAAGCGAGACTTGAAGTACAGCTTCGTGAACGATAAAGCCATTGAGGTTTTAGGGAAAAGTAGAGAGGTGATGTTGGGCCATACTGAAAGCGAGGTGTTTGACTCAGAATGGGTCGAAGAATCCGTCAGCTTGGACAAAAGAACTTGGGCGGGCGAGAAAATTGAAACCCACGAGTACAGGCTGAAAACCGGCGATGGATATCAAGACTACCTCATTGGACGCTACCTGATCAGCATTGGAAAAGAGGAAAAGACATCCTACCTGTTGACATATGGTTTCGAAATCTCACAACTCAAAGCTGCACAGCTTCAATTGCAAGAAGCACTTAAAACCAAAGATGAATTTCTGGCCACTGTGAGCCATGAAATCCGAACTCCCTTGCACAGCATTATTGTGCTGGCGGAATTGCTCAATGACCCTCAGCGCATTGACGAAAGTGCTGAATTCAACGCCAACATCCTATCCTCGTCCCGTCATTTGCTCAACCTCGTCAATGACATCCTTGATTTTTCCAAGGCCGATGCTCAGCGCTTAGAATTGTCCCCAAAGACCCTCAATATGCTCGACTTCCTGAACCAGGTTGTTCGTGTAGACACAGAGTCGAGGTCCAACAAAGTTTCCTTTTCCAAAGACTTCAATGGCTGCGATGGCGTCTTTGTGCAAGCCGATGAAACACGCCTCAATCAAATCGTACAAAACCTCCTGTCCAACGCCTTCAAGTTCACGGAAGAAGGTGAGGTCACACTCAAAGCTTCGGGAGAAAAACAAGGAAATGAATTTGTGATGCACTGGTCCGTGCAGGATACAGGAATAGGCATCTCAAAAGAAGACCAAAGGAAAGTCCTGCAAGCCTTCCAACAAGTACACACCGGCATCACTCGAAAGTTTGGAGGAACAGGTTTAGGATTGGGAATCGTGGTCAAACTGTTGCAGCTTATGGGCAGTGAGCTCCTTCTTGACAGCGAAACAGGCAGGGGCACCACCTTCTCCTTTACCCTGAGGCTCCCCCTGGTTCAATCAGGTTTACCAGATGAAGGCGCGGATACTCATTCCCCCTTTATAGGCAACCTCAAAATATTGTATGTCGAAGACCTGATGCCCAACCAAATGGTCATGAAGGCCATGTGCAAGCCAATGGATGTGGATTTAACCATTGTCTCCTCCGGAAAAGAAGCCATTCACGCTTGTTCTCATGCAGACTTTGACATGATCCTCATGGACATTCAAATGCCTGAAATGGACGGGTATGAAACATTGACTGCACTGCAAGAATTGGAGCGGTTTGAACAATCCCGCCCCATGAGTTATGCCTTTACTGCCCACGGAGGAATTGAACAGCTTGATAAATTCAAGAAGGCCGGTTTTGACGGCGTTTTAACCAAACCCCTTACCCCACAACAATTGCAATCTATCCTGGCTAAATACCCGAACCATGAGCGCTTCGACCAAAACTGAATTCAACCCGGATTACTTTAAATCCATCTTCGGTGATGACAACGAAGACTGGCGTGATTTCATTGAAGTCAATCTGAACACGTATCGCGATGGCTGCGACAAGATCAAGGCTTCCATTGAAAGTGGAGACATGGATCAAATCAAAGAGGTCAGGCATGCCCTCAGCCCCACCCTTCAACAGTGGAATGCCCTGACCTTGGAACGGGGTCTCATGGCATTGGACAGCGAGAACATTCACACCCATTGGCCCCCACTCGCCGCTGAATTCGAGGCCATTTTTGAAGCCCTCATGGCGCTATAAAAAAAAGGCCCCGAAGGGCCTTTTAATACTCATTCCTGAGTCAATCTTTCAGGTGGCACACCGTGTGACTTAGGCCATGCGGGCCTTGAGGTCACCGTCAATGGCGTCCAAAAACTCTTCCGTCGTGAGCCAGTGTGCTTCCGTCATATCCTTTCCGTGAATCAACAACGCGAGGTCCTTGGTCATGCGACCACTTTCCACAACGTCAATGCACACCTGCTCCAAAGTTTGGGCAAACGTGCGAAGCGCGTCGTTTCCATCGAGCTTGCCGCGGAAGTCAAGGCCTCGTGTCCAAGCGAAGATGCTCGCAATGGGGTTGGTGGACGTCTTCTTGCCTTGCTGATGCTGGCGATAGTGACGGGTCACAGTTCCGTGAGCGGCCTCGGCCTCCATGGTCTTGCCGTCGGGCGTCACAAGGGTAGACGTCATCAGGCCGAGTGATCCGAAGCCCTGGGCCACGGTGTCGGACTGCACGTCACCATCATAGTTCTTGCAAGCCCAAACGAATCCTCCGTTCCACTTCATGGCCGCGGCGACCATGTCGTCGATCAAGCGGTGCTCATAAGTGATGCCCGCCGCCTCGAAGCGGTCCTTAAACTCGTTGTCGAACACTTCTTGGAAGATGTCCTTGAAGCGACCGTCGTAGGCCTTGAGGATGGTATTCTTTGTAGACAGGTACAAGGGCCAAGTTTTGGCGAGCGCCTGGTTCATACAGCTCCGCGCAAAACCGTAGATGCTTTCATCGGTGTTGTACATGCTCATGGCCACACCGCCATCACCTTCAAAATTGTACACCTCCCATTCAGTAGGCTCCCCCCCACCTTCAGGGATAAAAGTCATGGTCAGTTTACCCTTGCCCTTAATGACAGTGTCTGTCGCCTTGTACTGATCACCGAAGGCATGACGGCCAATGCAAATCGGCTGTGTCCAACCCGGCACCAATCGCGGAACATTCTTCATGATGATGGGCTCGCGGAACACCGTTCCTCCGATGATGTTACGGAGCGTACCATTCGGGCTGCGCCACATCTTTTTGAGGTCGAACTCCTCCACACGCTGCTCATCAGGCGTGATGGTCGCACACTTAATGCCCACGCTGTGCTTCTTGATGGCCTCCGCCGCGTCAACTGTGATTTGGTCGTTGGTCTCGTCGCGCTTCTCGATACCGAGATCGTAATACAACAACTCAATGTCGAGGTAAGGAAGGATGAGGCGATCCTTGATGAATTGCCAGATGATGCGCGTCATCTCATCTCCATCGAGCTCAACGACGGGGTTATGGACCTTGATCTTTTCCATGTTCGTTCTGTGTATTGAACCTCCCTGTGCATGGAAGGCTGGGGCGCGAAAGTACTGCCGACCTGAGGGGTCGTTCAAATCGTGTCAAAGGGACACGACATATGAGGTTCGGAAAACCGACAATCAGGCGAGCTCCCGCTCGCTGAAGTAGAAGCTGCCCTCTATGGCCGCGTTCTCATCGCTGTCGCTGCCATGGACGGCGTTGGCGGCAATGCTCTCTGCGAAGTCCGCACGGATGGTGCCAGGGGCAGCCTCAGCTGGATTTGTCGCTCCAATGAGCGTCCGGAAATCCGCAACCGCGTTGTCCTTCTCGAGAATGGCAGCCACAATGGGACCGCTGCTCATGTATTCGGTGAGCTCACCGTAGAAAGGGCGCTCGCTATGCACGGCGTAAAACGCTTGGGCATCGGCTAACGAAAGCTGGGTCCACTTCATCGCTTTTATGGTGAAGCCGTTTTCGATGATCCGGTCAATGATTTTGCCGGTGTGACCTGCGCCGGTAGCATCCGGCTTGATCATGGTAAAGGTGCGGTTGGTGGCCATGGTCCTCTCTTTTGTAGGTGTGCGATTTCGAGGAGCAAAAATAGGGGTTTAAACGAGGCATGCCACATGACTCGCGAAGACAGGCATTCGTCAACATCCAAGCTGCCTGGCACATTCACGCATCATCAGCCAACAATGAAATTGCAGATGCTCACCAAGACAACCATTTCAGCTTTGACCAGGACTGCACGACTCCATCTCAAAATCCAAATGATTCAGCCTAGGCTCCAAAAAGCAACAAGCAAATCCCCCTCAATACAGGTTCAAATTCAGTGGGAGGCGAGATGAAACCAGCCGAGCCCAAAATTTATAATATCTCACCAAAATCACATGACACATATTCTGTAGGAAACGTCTTACAAAACGACACCTTCCTTCGGGGAGTCAATAAATATGGCCCTATCATCTTTAATCGTAGACGAACGAAAAGGTTTTACTTATACCATTCAAGAAGGTTTAAAAACTACTTTTAGACAAGCCTTAACCAAAGCTCAATATGTTCAAGCTCACCCCTGCCGGAAGCATCCCGGTGTGTCCTAACGTGGGACAGTCTATCGCAGGAATTCTCTTCCTTTTCCTCGCCTCTTTTCTTGCTCCATGCAATGCAAATGCCCAGACGATTAGCGGTGTCGATTTGTGTGATTCAGAAGGCGGCACATGGCAGCCAAACTTTCCCGGCCTTAGTTGGACTGGGTCGGTAGCCTACACCGTTAGCAACCCTCCCTATGGGTCTTCTACCGTTTCGAAGACAAACGGAAACTGGAATTCCAGTGCAAATTGGGCCTACACAGCCAGCAGCTACAAGAACAGTTCTACTGGTTTGTTTGGACATAGCGATCACATCCTCATTTCGGCTAGTCGCCCCTACAGCTACGTAACTTCATATAGCTGTGGGGCCTTTGGATGGGAGACATGTTATACGACGAACTACGCAACCTGGTACTCCTCTCGTTATGTATGGTTTGATCATGACGCCCCTGAAGTAGCTGCAATCAACGACGTATTGAATGAAGACAACAGCGCTACGTGGAGCGCAGCCCTGTATAACTATGACTGCGCAAGCGCGCCAAGCATCTCTCTTTCTGGATGTCCTAACTGGATTACTGAAGGCAGTCATACGGGCAACCATGCCAAATTCAGCATCAACCCACCGGCCAACTATAATGGCTCAGGCAATTGCTCATACACGGTGTCCTTTCCAGGACGGAGCCGCACCAAAACTCTGAACTACAACGTCCAGGCGGTGAATGACCCCCCAGTTGCTAACGCTCAAAGCGTTTCAACAAATGAGGACACCAATAAATCCATCACTTTAACCGGTTCTGACATTGAAGGGTCTGCTTTGACCTACAGTATTGTTTCCAACCCATCACATGGAACCTTGTCCGGTTCAGGTAATCAACGCACTTATTCGCCCCATGCTAACTACCACGGTTCAGACAGCTTCACCTTTAGAGTAAACGATGGAGCTCTAAACTCAACCTCAAAAACTGTGTCCATCACAGTAAACAGCGTAAACGATGCACCTGAAGCATTCAGTCAGAACGTGACAACTGATGAGGACGTTGTAAAAGAAATTCTGCTGGGCGCATCCGACGACAACAATAGCGATGCACAACTAACCCGATCAATAGTCTCACAGCCAACAAATGGAACACTGGCATTGGTAGGAAACTCTGGCGTGAACTATACACCTCACCTTAATTGGTACGGTAGCGACTCATTCACTTACCGAGTGAATGATGGGCAATACAACTCTTCAACCAAAACCATCTCCATCACAGTAACGAGTGTTATGGATCCTTTCATCGCAGATTTCACTCTGAATGGTGGAAATGGAAACCCGCAAAACATCTCTATTTCTGAAAACGGAGGAACGGCTACCGCATTTTCCACCGAAATTCCCGAGGAAGGCATTTTTAATATTGAAATCATAGGGACAGACGGAGATGGCCTTGAAGGCTATTCAATCTCGGACGCGCCCAATCATGGTGCGCTAACCCTTGAAATGAAATCAGCTGGCGAGCTTTCTCCATTTGAAGAAACCCTTACCCTATTGCCTAACAGCAGCCAATCCACAAACTTCTATGCTACGGGCAGCTTGGAAGAGGTCGCGCTCGCTTTGACTGAAGCTTCATCCTCTGGCGCTTCTCCTCAAGACCTGATTCTTGAAATCTGTTCTCCATTAAATAACTGCGTTGAATTTGGAAGTGGCAACGATGGTTTCGAACTGAATATCGAAGACGGATCATCCACTGACTCCCCAATGGATAGTAACGGTTCAATGCTAGCAATCGTTTCAACTTGTGACGATTGCACAGAAACCGTCGACCTCCCATTTACATTTGATTTTTACGGAAATCAATACGATGAGATTTCCGTCTCATCAAATGGAGTAGTATGGCTTGGGGCTAATTCCAACGCATGGTGTTGCCAAGGCGCAACGCTTCCATCCTTGGAGCATCCAAATCCATCCATACACGTTTTCCACACAGACCTCGACCCTGGTCAATCCGGTTCTATTACTTACAATATTGTGGGGTCAGCTCCAAACAGGCAGGTAGTTATTAGCTACAACGATGTCATGGAGTATGGCTCATATGACCCCTATGGCTACGATCCTTATGACCCCTACGGTTATGACCCCTACGGTTATGACCCCTACGGGACGGGAAATGCAGGGGTTTTCATCAACGCTCAACTCGTGCTCAATGAGACCGATGGAGTCATTCATATTTGGCACGATGACATCAATTTAAACAGTCACTCTGCTACGGTTGGTCTCAACAATCCATCCTCTGGAGAGTCCTCCGTTGACCTGGGAAGTAATCAAGCCCAATCAATCTCTGCAACGGACTACCATTGGACTCCCCTTCTAGCAGATTGGCTTTCCGATTCAGGCGAAGGCCTGTACGAGTTTTTCTCTTCAGACTACATCGGCCTTTCTGGGGACGGAACATGGAATTTTACGTTGACCAACGTCAATCCCAATCAATCAGCGTCTTTTGATTTTGACCTCACGTTGATGGGGCTGAGCCAACCAGACATTGCCGTTGTGGAATATGTGAGTGATCTGAATCACGTCGGGGACGATGAATTCACCATTCAGGCCACAGATGTTCATGACAACACTGCAAACATGGTGTTTCCTGTCATGAAGTTTGGGGTAGATGATGGAGAAACACATTTCTTATCCCCCGCATCCACAAGCCTGACATTCCAAGAAGACATCGACTTCGATTTTGAGCTGACACTTTTTGATGCTGACGGACTCAGCAATCAGGGTGAATGGAATGCCTCGAGCTTAAGCAATGCCATCTTCGAAGATGCAGGAGGTATTTGCTCTGATTTTGAAGCCAATCTGGTCAATAACAACCTGGAGGTTTCATGCAAATGCTCGCCCCCAAGTCATTATTCTGAAGGGTATCACCCCGACTATCCAGAACCATTCATTTTCCTTGTCACCATCTACGACGAGCAGGGTTTTGCGACGACGCAAGAATATGAAGTCACCCTGAGTCAAACTGCGGATGTAACATACATAGCACTTGAGCAAGCTACTGGTGGCAATGTCACTTCAAGCAATACCCGAACGCTCTCATCGGGAACATCTGAACCCATAACCATTCAGGGAACGGAGGACACCCCCTTGAGCCTTGACTTTTTCTTTGATGATAATGACGGCTTGAGTTTACCTCCTTTCGAGAATCCTTCATCCACTGAAACTGATGCCCAAAGTGGAGACGCAACAACGTCCATTTCAAATGTTGTTCTCGGAGATAATATCATGACTTCGGGAAGCCACAACATCAAGACTGCCGTGCTAGATGTAGAGCCAAACCTGCACAAGAACGGCAACATCGAAGTCTTACTCAGCTCGATGGACCGTTTTGGTGCAGAAGTCATTGTCCCGTTGACGATCACGCTCGATCAGGTCAATGACCCTGTTTTGGTTTCATTGGATTGCCCCGCCAATCCAGAAAATTCAACACAACAAGAATTGTCGGGAACAGCACCCGCAGCAACTGGCGTTTGGAATATTGAGCTCCAAGTCGAGGAAGATGTGCCCCTGCAATTCGCCCTGAGTGCGGTAGATGATGCTGACGGAATCGGGAACGCCCCACTTTCCATGCTAAACGGGGCAGGTGTTAGTGCCTCAAGCCCGCATGGAAGCTCACCAGCCTCATTCGCTATTTCTCAATCCTTGCAGGCGAACCAGGTCTACACTCCAGCCTTCGAATTCCCCACAGAGGCTCAAATTGCCGCTGGTGAAAACCACGATTACTTGACCCTAGTATTGGAAGACGAAGATGGCAATAAGATCGAGGTGAACATTGACTTTATCGTCAGCCACAAAAATGACGGCGACGTCAGCTATACTGGGGAAAGTGCCATCGATTGGTATGAAGATGCCTTCGTGAAAAGGACAATACAGCTCATTGACCCAGACGGACTCCAGGCAAAGGACGTGCACATTACCAATGGTAGTCACGGAACAGCTGAGTTGGTGCGGAAAGATGTGTTGAACCCAACAACATTGGAAATAGACTACATCTACAGCCCTGACGCCGAATTCCACGGAATGGATAACATTTCCATTTCTGTGAAAGACGACCAAGGGTATGAAGGCAGCGAATTTGACATTTCTATTTCGGTGCAGTCACTAAATGACCCACTGACGCTTACTGCTGCTCTCCAAGACAAGTGTGACCAAAACGATTCAATCGTTACCGACGCAGATTGCGACAGCGACGGGGGAGACATTGACCAAGATGGAATTTGCGACAATGAAGATGATTGCATAGACGTGAATTGTGACGGGCTGTGCGATTACAACTTTAGCTTGGCCAACATGCAAGCTTTGGAGGATGACTCACTCCTCGTCCAATTCACATTTGGCGATTCTCCGTCAGCTGAAGACGACAGTTACGCTGTCCAAATTTCGACCTGTGGAGCACCTGATGTTCCTGAGGGATGGGAGCTGATCGCTTCTACAGACAGTGCTCTCTACCTGCAAAGCTTATCCACCTATGACAATTGGTATGCTGCCCGCACGGCTACTGAAGCCATATATGGCGGTCGTCTGGTCTCTATTTCAAATAGCACAGAGGCCAACCTTTTGAGCGCGGCATCCGGTTGGACTGGCGAGTTTAAATCCAAAGGATCAAATCAATGGCAAAGTGTATCGGGAAGCACTCCTTATTACAGTGAAAATGAGTCTTGTCCTGCTGATTCGGATTGCTTCGGATTTTTAGACAATGGGTCCAATGATATTGAATCCACTACAAACAACATCATCTCGGACAGAAAGGCCATTATGGAGTTGTCTTTCCTGATTTGCTCAAAGAATGGCAGAAACGAACTCGGAACTGCATCGAACAGCTGGAGATACATTCCAGACTTTAACTACTCTGGCTCAAACCGCTTCAGTATCGCCGTCGAAGACCAAGAGGGATACGTAGAATTTAGGCACTTTGATGTAGAGGTTCAGAACACCGAAGATGCGACCATGTTCGGAGGAAACCTGGCCGTTGCAAGCGAGGAAGACCTGTACTCTCGAGGCAACATCTACGCCCTTGATTTTGACGGCCTTCAAGAAAACGCATTCGAAGAGATTGCGGACCTGAAAGCGGTTTCTTTAGTTGCACCAAATGCGGAAGATGATTCAGACGGCAACGTCCAAGTCATGGAGGAAACAACTTGGCTGACAAAAGGAGAACTGAATTATCTCGAAAACTTTGAGGATCAAGATGACCCCAGCAATCATCGCGGGTTCTTCTACACAGAAGGAATGACCTTCTGGGCACCTCTAGACAATCACTTAACAGACACTATATCGAACAATGTAGTTGCAGAGACTTCCCCTCTTTGGTCTTCTGACCGTTTTGGAAACACTCACGCTGCATTGCGACTGAATGAGAGTACCCCGCTCATCATTATTCCCGGAGACCAATTATCCGTGGATGGTGACCCCCGTTCACTGTCCTTCTCATTCTGGTTTACCCTCGAATCTTCCCTCAACGACGGGCATACACTCTTCTCCAACGCTGGAGAAAACGTAGCCGCAGATGAGGTCTTTGAAATCATCAAAGAAGATCAGCTTCTTGAAATTCATTCAGGAAGTGAAATCCATCAGCTGAAGGTGCACGATCACAGTTGGAACCACATTGTGGTCACCTTTGACAAATTCGATAGCACCCTCACCGGCTTCATGAACGGGGAAAAAGAGTTTGAAGCCTTCAATACCACTCCCCTCAAGCTCCCAACTTCTGATTTCGCCTTGGGCGGCAAGATCGACGGCAGCAGCACATGGGATGGCGTCATTGACGATATCGCCATTTGGAACAGAGCCCTCACATTTGGTGAGGCTGCCTCCATGCACAAACAAGAAGGCGCGAGATACCTGCACACTCCGATCCTAGACGACTATGATCGTTCCAGTGTGACCTTCTTGACCAATAACGAAAAGACCACGATCGACAGCCGTTTTGATGGACAAATGATCGAGCGCGAAATGAACGTTATTGCGATCAGTCATAATGCGGTTGCCGACTACGGATGTACGGACCCAGACGGCTTCAACTTTAGCACCCGCGCCATAGTTGATACTTCTAGTTTCTTAGGTTTCGCGCCAGCTGTAGACTCAGTCCGTTGCGAATTTGAGGGCCCAATGGGCAATAGAATCTGGACACCAGATGAAGACTTGTCCAAAATGACGGCGTCATTGGCCATTTTAGTAGACTCCGATGACGATGGTGTCCTAGACGAAAACGAGATCTCGGGTTGCATGGATCCTACGGCCTGCAATTACAATCCACTTGCTACCGATGACTACCCTAACTACTCCTTCTTAGACTACCTCCATATTGGAGCTACAGACTCCACCCGCCTTTACATTTCTCGCAAGCCTGTTGAATGGGATGCTGCCATTGAAGACGCTGACTCTCTTGGCGGACATATCGCCACGATACACAGTATTGAAGAGGCCATGACCGTGGCCACTAGAACTGGATTTGCAGACACCATTGCACTGGCTCCAGCAGATACTTTGTACATCAGCGGTTACAAGTTTATCACCATTGGCGAATTCGGTCCTAGCCGATACTACGTGTCCATGACGGACAGCTTGTCAATGTATGATTGGGAACACTCCCCACAAGTGCGTTGGCCTCAACTTCAATCCAACCTGGTCGTCATTAACAGCAGCGAAGAGAATGACGCCCTCACCACGCTCTTAGACGACGCTGGCCTCGACCGCGCTTGGCTTGGACTGACGGATGATGACAAAATAGGAATCGGTGAAGGCAACTGGACTTTCCTGAGGGATTCATCTCTTTTAGGTTCATATACAAGTTGGGCAGAGGAACCCGTAGATACTGACCCCAACTTCTTGAGCAAAAAAGACATTCCAGACAACGAATACGATTACGCCCAACTCTGGACATTGGACCGTCCAGCCGAAGCCGGATTTGGAACACATACCACGGGGGTGAATCATCCCATTGCTTCAGGAGAATGGGTCATGACCAACCGTGATGGATTCCGCTTCATCCATGATGATGACGGTTTTGATTTCATCTCTTCCAATGCGCATTTGGTCTTGGAGCTGCCCGCCACCTTCTGTACCCCAACCTTCAATTTCGCGGTCGCAGATAGCAATGGATACGATTTGACCCAAGCAGCCTGTCCTACAAAGGATGTGCCGCGCATCACCATGATTGAGATCCCAAGGGATGAATACAATGACTGCAGGTATCCTGTAGAAGAATGCGAGCACTGTCTCTTTGAAAGAGACGAATTGGACCAGCTGCCCATTACATACATAGGCCGAACAGACAGCAGTAAGTATTACATCTCTACAGATGCAGTCTCGATGGAGTCCTTGCTCTCGGAAGAAGACTACGCATTTGGACAACTATCTGAGCACTTGGTCCGCATTGGCGGTCAGCAAGAAAACGATGAGATCGTTGAGCTCTTCAAAACCAGTGCAGCCAGCAGTGTAGAACATCTCTGGCTTGGTGTTTCGGACAGCGCATCGGATGGAACCTGGCGCGACTTGCGGGATGGCCAATTGGCTGTCTACACCAATTGGGATTCGGACGAAAACTTTGATGGTCGCAGTGACGCCTTGATCCAAGGACATCGCTATGGCCGCTATGATTACGCTCAAATGTGGCTCAACGGCGGTGACCGCCGTTGGCATGATGAAAATGGCAATGAAGTTGTCGCTGAGAACGAGCCCGCTCCCGGAGCATGGGTGGCAATGCCGAGTTATGGCGTGATTCAAAGCGGCGCCTTCCCTGCACATGTATTGTTCGAGTTCCCCCACGATGACTTCGAGGTCATCGGAGGTTACGATACCAATACCAATGAAGTATGTGACCACGAAGAAGACTATGAGTGTCTAGATGTATTCTCAGATGTATCCTTGGAAGTCTCAGATGGCGAAATCGCCATGATGTTCAACGGACACAGCTCTTTTGATGCCAGTCGCGTTTACTTGATGGGCTGGGGAACTTATACCCTATTTGATGTGCCCGCAGAGACGCCGGTGACCATCTTAGGAGATCACCCTGAATTCATTTCTGTAACAGGTGACTCAAGCACTGCTATTACAGGGAGCATTCCCGCTGAGTATGCAACTGGCGAAAATACCAGTGCACATTTCTTCCACGGCGATGTAGAAATCACCATCTCTGGAGAATTTGGAAACGCAAGTGTATTCAGTGTTTCCGAAGGAATGCTGCGGACACACCGCAAACTGCAGTCTCACCGCCCAAGCACCGAATATATCTGTGCAGGCATTTGCATTTCGGACGACAACTTCAACAACATCTGTGATGAGTTTGAAGGCTGCATGGATGAGAATGCGTGCAATTACAAGGCCACTGCGACCTATGATGACGGTTCCTGTGTGGATGCTTGGAATTGTACAGGTTGCCGAGACGAAAGTGCGTGCAACTACAACATCAATGCAACCAAGGATGGATCTGCAGATCAGGTCTACATCGACCTCAATTATGAGTTCCTCCCCGAAGGTGCAGTTCCCGAATCGGGACAAATCCTATACACCCCTCCAGGTTTGGGGTCTGTAGGGATGCTCATTCCAGCATATTGTGTCTACAAAGACTCACTCTCAGAATGTGAATTCTGTAGTGGTGACGTAGACGGGTCTGGTGTCGTCCTCGGTGGAGACACCCTCATCGATGGCACTGTTTGGTGCATTCAAGAAATTGGATGTTCAGACCCCAATGCATGCGACTTCAACGAAGCCGCAGAGCCCAATAACCCCTATGCCCAGAGCGACTGCTTGCTCTATCCAACATCCGGAACCTGCGAGTATTGTAATGGGGCTCAGGACGGCACTGGCTTTGTGATTTCTGGCGACGAGGACAATGATGGCGTCTGCGACGTTGTTGACGCTAACCGCCGGATTCCATTGACATTGATGGCCTACACAGGCACAAGCTTTGATGGACTTATCGAAATCGAAGGTCCTTATGACGACCTCTCATGGGACTTTAAGGTTCCTGGCATTCACAAGCGCGAACTGGTGATCTACGAGAACTTCACTTCTATCCAGTTTGGTCAAGAGTTCAATTTGGAAGTGGCAGACGCAGGTAATTTTGAGACCTTCCTGACAACACCTACCGCGGAAAATATGCCCCCCGGTATTGTCAACGAAACGGTAAACATCTTCTCCCTTCAACCTGTATTTAAACTGGACTCTATCAAAGGAATCTCACTCCAAGCAGACCCAGCGGATCCAAATGAAACTTCGCACTGGATTGGAAAATCAGGTTCTGATACTCGAACCGCACAGCTGAACATTGCCAACCCAGACATGTTGGGCTCCTTCCAAGTTTTTGATGGAGATGAGTTTGTGGAGGTCAATTACGCCAAGGACAATCTTGCGCAATCAAACGACCATACAGAACGACTGCTCGCAGTAGCGACCTACAGCACCGACGCTTCTATCGCTGGCGAACCCATTGGCTTCAGGTCAGTACCTCTATCGGGAACATACTTCGGTGATACACTCCTTTCATGGTCACCCACTCACTACCAAGAGTATAGAGACAATCAATTTGGAACAGACCTTGCATCTCTTGGTGTAAACAGCACATTGGCCAGAATTGAGGACGTTCCACTACACTTGGCTGGTGCAGACTGGAAAGGGCCTGGAACAAGAGTAACCAACTCCAGCCCAGGTATCACTGGAAGTGAATCTCCAGTGGATTATTACCACTTCACGGCATCCAGGGCTTCACTGCCCAAAACCTTGGCTGACCTCCCTTACTCCGCAATAGGCGCGCAATTGGCGCAGCCAAGAACGCCATCTGCGGTAGGAAGCCTGACTGGAACTATGGCATGGTTGGATGGCCGATTAAGCTCTTCCAATGCCGATGGAAAAATTGGAGGAAGTACTGCCACACTTTTCTGGCATTGGGGCAGTAATCCCAATGCAGAGAATATGCTCGCCAATACATTGTCAAATGGAGATTGGGTTGGTCACGTGAACTACCCATTGCTAGGGGAAGAAAAGAATGGTCCGGGCTTCATGCTGTTCCCACACATGCAAGGAAACTCCGGTGAAAACTGGTGGATGACTTTGGACACTTGGGATGAAGCCACACTCCATTTCAAAAACTACACGGGCACCGAAAACGGTGTTTTGGGCACCGCCTACATCATTTCTGAGAACCCCATCTCCTTCAATAAATGGTACTACCGTTACAGGAATCTTGCACTGGTACCCAACAGCGGTGAGCTCAGCTTTATTGAAAGTGGAGCAAACACAGAATTTTTAGGTCAAGACGTCACCAAAAGGGACCGCTACTGGTTGGGAATCCGCAAGGCCTCAAATGGCTGGGTTCCCTTCCGTAATACAGGTGACACAGACGTTGCCTTGGAATGGGCTGCAAGCAGCGGATTCCCTGATGGACTTGAAAAAGAGGGGTTGTATGACTACCGTTATTCAAACTACGCGCAGCTGATGACCAACCGCCATGTCCCCATCATCACAGGGGCTGGAAGAGGAAAAAGCACCATTGCCGATGCGGACCTGAAAATGGTGCCGGTGACCCAGTCAGGAAAATTGTGGCTGAACAAAACCAACACCACATATGGCAGTGGCGGAACCAGGGTTCAATATCTCGGGAGCTACTCCCAAGACCCTTCTGCGTTGTACGAACAACAAAGCAACAACTCCATTGACTTCGACGGCGACGGCTTCCCAGTCGGAAGAGACAACAATGACATGATCTTCTGGGAAAGTGCGTCCAATGCTGACCTGAACGGTGAAATGCGTGGCTGGGACATTCAAGATGTTTCGAGCTATTACTACTGGATTAAAGACAATGGAAACCGTAACAGGGGAGAAGCTCATAACAGGGCACTTGCCCTAGGCGGAGATTTGGCATCATTCAATGCCAAGGGATATTCTCAAGGTGCCATTGAAGGTTACCTCATGCGTCGAGCTACAGTGGAAACACTGAGGCCCTACACTGTGCGACAGCGATACCTCGCGGGAAGAAGTTCATATTCCTGTGGGTTTGCGGGTTGGGAGACATGCCACAGAAATATTTACCGTTATCGGAACGTAACCAAGTACCAAAGCATCAGCTCATTTGTGAACACTTGGTCGGGATTGCTGAAGAATGAAAATCACCACTATATAAACGAAGCGGCACTCAAGGCCAATGGCAACTGGTGGAGCTTTGTCTGGAGGCTCATCTTCAACTGGCACGGTTGGACTTCATCTCAATTGCCCGTCGCTGGATATGCGGATGGCACCAAGGTTTTTGGAAGTGATGGAGCATTGACCCAGCCGAACTACACAGGAAGGTGGGCTCGAGCACAACCTGATGCTAGCGGCTCTGCCATCCAGTATTGGCGTTCCGGAAGCAACTTTACTTGGGATGATGCCTCTAATAGCACAAAGAATGATGCCTTTGCATTTGAAGCATACAATTATGGTGGTTTGGGATCTGCTTATGCGATTCTAGAGCAAGAGGTTCCAGACAATCAAGGTCTGGCTGCAGCCCATGGCAAGTTCATGGCTGCAGATACAAACCGCGCAATGGGTGCGATTCTCGAACTCCCCTTCGAGAGGGTTCCAGAGCTCGCCAATTGGACCCCCATTGGAGAGGGTACAAATTCTTGGTTCTACCAAAGCAACCAGAAACTCACGTTCGAAGCTGCCCAATTGGCCGCAGAAAAAGTCGGAGGTGCATTGATGACCCTCAATGAAAATGGCGCCACTGACGCGCTCAAGCGATGGAGCGGAAATGGTTGGATTGGACTCTATCAAGACACAACCGACCAAGGCTTTGATGAGCCATTCGGAGGATGGAAGTTCGCAGACGGTTCTCCATCAACAGGCGTTCCTTGGGCCAACAACGCTCCAAACAATGGAGTACAGGACACCAATGGAAACGGGTTTATTGATGGCAATGAAACGAGCTTGGTAGAGGAGAACCATGCCGAGATTGCCTCTGTATTGGAAGAAGTTGGATCTGTCAGAGACGTCTCCAAATACAACAATCTGAGCGCTCTGGTCTCCATTCCAAAGGAGCGTGCACCGCGCGTTCAGCTGGCCTATTCAGCCAATGCCATCTCTGAGAATGGCGCGAATTATTTGGAACAAGCTTATCAGTTAGAAGCAGAGGGTCAACTAATTATCGGTTCTGAAGTCCCCAGTGGAACATCAGATGTCAACACGGGCATAGAGCATGTCAAAGCGGTCGTCTCTACGCCGGAATCTAACGACCAGTTGGAGTTGTGGTTGGAGTTCGACCCTGATGGAGATGAAGAGCCGAGCGACGTCACCAGCGAATGGATGCAATTGCTCGCCCCAGGCAACATGCTGCCTGCAGGAGAGTCCCAACTCACCTTCAAGAAAGGGGGGTCAGGAGAACTGCAATTTGACCGCGATTTGTCTGACGGGTTTGATGGTGTCAATGCACGCAGCTATTGGAGGCTTTGGGCCTTTGACAGCGAGTCTGGACACCGTTGGCAATTGAAGCGTTTTGAAATTTTCTTTAACGCTCCCAAAATCATTGAAGTGGAAGCTGCTGCTGATGTTATCGTAGGCACTTCCAACGGCGTTTCTGATGGAGTCACGTTGCGCGAAATCGGCGTCTCTGTCAAGAACATATACACAGGAGAAATCCTCTCCTTGCACCCCAACTCAACCTTCAATCTCTATGTTCCAGGGCAGAGCGATGCCATTGAATTCACACAGGGTGGATTGAGTGAGCTGACACAATCTCTGAATGGGGCCACGTTGAACGGAAAGTGGGAATGCACCCTGCTGCAAGCACTGGATGTGACAACGGCACAACCCATTTTGGTTGAAGATCCAGCCACTGGAAACATGGTAGATGGCGTGGGCATGAACCAATTCACGATGGAGTTCCTCATTCCTCCAGGCTTGGTCACAGGACCCCAACCCTATCTGACAGAATCTGGAGATTTGCAGTTCGTAGCGGATCGTATTCGTCTAGGCGGCGGGGTCGACCTGCCCCCTACCATCTCAGAACAGGACGATGTAGATGACATCAATTTGACCACGATCTCCATTGATTCAGACTATGAAGAAGGGGTGAACGAAGAGAACATCTTCACACAGCACAGCCACGATAACGTCGTCGCATTGCTGCCACAAAACCCTCTCATTGAAGCAGGTATTGAAGATGACATCCTTGTCGAAGTGGGGAACGTGGACGTTCATTTTGAATTCCAAATCCGCGACGAGAACACCCTGTATTACGTGTCCACTGAAACCATGTCTTATGATTTGGCACAACGCGCTGCAGCCATGGCAGGTGGTCATTTGGTGGTTCCTTCAAATGATGATGAAGAGTCGTTCATCAAGCTCCAAGGGGTGCATGGATGGACCGGTTTGATTGACGCTGACACAAACCAAGTATGGGTTCCCATAACTGGAGAATACATCGACCCGAGTTGGGATTTGATGTCTCATTTCAGCGTTCCACCTCTCCATTCCGAAGACCTTACCACTGCAGATCATCAACATGCAACGATGACAGCTGATGGCCTTTCTGGTCAGGGAATCGACGCCGTCGCCCATGCGACGCTCGAAATCGGAAAAGCTGGAACTCCTGCTTTGACTTGGGCTCCAATAACGCCAGACAACCTCTTCTTTGACATCTATGACCCTGCTAACGACAAACACTATGTCGGAGCTCGAATTGGAGATGCAGAAGTTTTGGAAGGTCAAGACCACATTGGATCACAAGGCCGTATTTGGCGGGCCTCCGAATCTGGTGACCTCCTTTCATTTACAAATGGTGATGAAGACGGAGAGAGTGAGGTTTCCGACCCCTCAATTGATGGGTTCACCCTCATTGCTGCTACAGACTCTTCCAACTACTTCTCCGGCAGTGATGCCAACCTCACCTACCTGCAAGCTCAGGAAGTGTGTGCTTCTCAAGGCGGTCGTTTGGCTACTCTGGAAACCCCAGCTGAAAACGACTTGATCAAGGGACAAGCACAGGGACACATTGGCCTTTGGAAAGACAACAATGGAATTTGGATGTGGGCCACAGGTGCTACACCATCCTACACCGATTGGTCCCCAACGGACATTGAAAACCCCAACACCGACGTGGCCGTCGTTATGACGAGCGCAGGTTGGGACCGCAAGTCGAACATTTCGGTGAGTCGTGCCATTTGTGAAATGGAAGCACTGGGCGATTTGACGGTCAATGGTGACGCCTATATGGTTCCCACAAGCAGCAACACATTCCCGCTGTACTACGAGAGCAACAGCTCCTTTGTCCTACCAACCATTGTATTGTTGGATTCTGCAGGATACGAGTCCATGGACGGTCCGAGCCACTTCGGAGAAGAAGACTGGATTTTGGCTTCACAAACACGTCGCCGGACTCCCGCCTGGGAAGTGCCCGTATTGTTGGTTCCAGACCCCCTCACTTTAGAGGAGCTGTACGACAATGAGCACGGCATCTACACAGCACAAGGCAGCACTGACGGCGTCCTCGGCGACATTCAGCAGCGCTTTGGAACCTACAACCTTGGAAACATTCAACTCTCCAACCTTTGGAATACGGAGACAGAAGCGATCAATGGCACTCCTTTGACTCTCGTTGATGCCAGTGTGCATCCCGATTCAGTTGGAGGTGCTGAGAATTTGCTCAGCGGATACAATGCGGGCGAATTCTATTTGACACCACCACCTGCAAACCATGGCTTATACCGAGAGGGTAGCGACGTGAAGGTGTTTAATGCCAATACACTGAAGACCAAAATTGAATTGTCCCCAAGTGGAGACTTCAACGACCATGAAATACACGCGTCTTTCCCCATAACTGCTCCAAAGTTCAATAGTGAAACACTCTCAGACTTAAGTTATGGCGGTGCTGACGCGATCAATAATGGCCTTCCATACTGGGGCGTTCCCAACGGTGTTCCTGCGTATGCTGAGATGTATGTTCGGGTTCGAAATGAGTTGACCGGGGTGTTCTTTGACACCACCATGACCAGCGATCAAAATCCGCTGCTGCTCAAGAACTGTCCGCATCTGATGAATGACTCCATTCACATGACTTTCAAAGTCAGTGAGATGAACAATTCCGATGGGCAATTGAAATTCACGGGTGGTGACCCTGTGGTCATTTCAGCCTCAGTCTTGTGGATGACCGAGGGACGTCGGACCATGCTCTGGACGGACAGGGACTTGGTAAACAACACCCTTACAATGTGCACGGACATTGCTCCTGACTTTGTAATGCAATCTGACCCCCAAGAAGAGCAGTACTTGACTGAAGTCGACCGCACCATTACGGATGCGGATGGAACAGTTGTGAATTATCTAGCCGATGATTCTGTGGGAGTAAGCCAAGTAACCCTTGTGTGGAACCACAGCGCTGCAAGCTATAGTTCCGGGGGAAGCATGTACTTGCAACGTCGAAATTATGAGGACTATGGCGGCACTCAACTCGGTTGGCAATACGCCACTGGTGATGTCAGCAAGCCTTGGTCATTCAATCAAGAAGAAGCCAAGCCATTCTATAATGTAGATGCCGATTTCAATGGCAACCTCGACCCCATTTTCTACACTGATAGCACATTGTTCCACAACCTATGGAGCTGCGAAACAGCAGAGTACCGGGTAAAGCAAGACATGTGTGGCGATATCTTCTACACGCCATCCATTCAAGTGAGCATCCAAGGTTCAGTCTCTGACCCTTGGAAGTACATAGACGAAATCACCGACGGGGTCGTGGTCTCTGAGGGACGGTATTGGAACAAAATCCAAATTGACTGGTCTTCCGCATTGGACAGTGAGGGCATGATTGATCAGTTCCGATTGTTCCGCCGACTCTACACACCGGCTGATGTAGATAATGATGCATGGGAACAAATCTTTGCTTCCGAAGACATTAATACTTGGATTGACTGGGATGTCGCCGCTGGAACCCTGTATGAGTATAGGGTCGGTGCCGTGATCACATGCGGAACCGGAAACAGCGTTCAACAGTATTACAACCCCACTCCATATCCGATTGGATTCCGTTCCAATTACGGTGGGGTCCAGGGACGTGTAACATTTGAAAACGGTGCACCTGAAGACAGCGTATACGTCGTGGTCGAGCCGCAAGGCTTGAACTTGGCACGCAACTCCATCATTTTGGAAGAAGGCGAATACGCCAAACTCGACATTAACCGCTATGAGCAACGCGAAGGTGGAGCTATGGGCCATTGGCCAGACATTCACTCCGACTCCTTCCACCCCACCCTCAGTTTCGTAGACTCTACAGGTGTTCGTGTAAGCGAAGGAGTTAGTGTTTCACAGTGGATCAAAGTCCCCCAGACGACACTGCTTGGCGCACCCGGAACAGGAGTGGGCGCAGCTCATGAGGCTCCCTTGTTCACCTTGAACTACATCGATCCATTTGCCAACCTCGAGAAAGAAAGCTTGAGCATTTGGGCCCGTAAGATCAATGGCGATTCCACCAAGTACAGACTGTCAGCTCGCCAGAGTGGTGTGTTCACAGATCTTGGGGCCATTGAGCTCGATTACAACAAATTCCAACACGTCACATTTACGATGGCCAATGTGGAAACTGGTCGTGAAGTGCCTGGAATGAGGATTTATGTGAGGGCACACAGCGATGATCCTGCGATTGTTGATCAACCTGTGGATTTCTATGATTTCCGAGGTCCGGATGACATCATCCAAATGATTCGTGAAAATTGGAGCGCATGGCTATGGAATGCCGCGACAGGAACCTCTGGTTTCTGCTCCGACCCCAATGCTGTGAACTTCGCTGGAGACGAGCTTGGTGGCACTATGCGCTACTGTGACTATGAGTTGCCCAGCGGGTGTACAGACCCACAGGGCCAGAACTACCTCGAATACGCATTGTTTGAGCCCGGCGGTGGCGAAGATGCCTGTAACTACTCGTATTACGGCACTGGTGAAGACATCTCATTACACTGGTTTAGCGACAATGATGCGAACCCTTATGAGTACCCCGTTATTGTCCGACTTGAGGATGACAACAGCGAGACCATCGTCAAGAGCTTCTGGTCTTCATTGAACCGTTACCAGGACAGCCTCCAGGTGCTCGGTGAGACATACCCCTACACCTCCGTGGTGATGAACGTCAAATTGCCGAATGGCGATTACCGCCTGCGCGTGTTAGACAGCCGGATTGAAAGCGATGGGGACTTCCCACATGCTGAAGCCACTTCATTTGCTGGAAACTTTGCGCTCTACAACAGTGTCGGCGTCAACTATGTGACATGCAGCCAATACCTCTCTAATGAGGCCACTAATGGCTCCTATGACCTCAGTGTCGTGACCCACAGTGCACTGGCTAGCGGCGTCGGGCAGATTGACAACTTCCTTTTGGTAGACTGTGCAGAATGCTTCTCCGTCAATTTCCGCAACAATGCAGACATTGAATTGCCACTCACAGATGAAGGTATGAATGCCGTACAAGGCGGATCGACCTACGAATTCTGGTGGAGAACAGCCGATGTCATAGATGGGGACACCTACCGATTTGGAGACATATTCAAACTCAAAGGCGACGACGCTTCAGGAGACATCACGTTGTCCATTATTGAAGACACGCAGGATCCGTCCAATATGGGCAACGCCAAATTCCAACTGACGGGACCTGCGGGCACCATGAGGAGGATTCCTGAGCAGCCTACGTTCAATGAGTATGCCATAATTCCCGGACAATGGTACCATGTGATCTTGGCAGTGGGTCAACCAACTGGAGACGGTCAGCCCAATGCGTACTTCAACATGCGCAGCACAGACCAAAATCTGGCCGACAACGAACCTTGGAACAACCCACGTTATTACAAATTCGATAACCAGGATGACCAAGGCAACCCGCTTGGAAATGAGGCCGCTTTCGTCATTCCTCCTATCAATGCATTTGCAGATTACAATGCCGAAAGTTTGGTGCTCGGGGGGTCCGACATCCTGATTCACCGCGTCTCTATTTGGGAAGGCTTGCTGACCAACAATGAAGGTCAAGCCTTGTTTGCAGGTGACGTTCTGCGCAACCAGACGTTTAATGCAACGACAATGCCGAACTTGAACGGCGTCTGGCAATTACCAGAGGCCGACAACGGACCTGTTCCGATGTCACGCTTGCGTTCTGTTTTGGTGCCTGATAATGCTGGCCGATTTGCAGACCAAATGTTGGACAAACAGTTGCAACCTCAAGGAACCAACTTTGAAGCCAACGCCATCACCCAAGCATACTTCGTTGGAACAGAGGTAGCCGATGGTTCTGGAGCCTTGACCATTGATGGCATTTCAGGTGCGAACAATTTGCCCAGCATCAACCGCAAGTCCATCCGCCGTGCGCCTTACGGACAATGCAACCCAGGATGTAGCCGTGTATTTGACGCATGCAACTTCAACCCGTTCGCTAACCAGTTCATTGACTGCGAATTGAGCTGCACTGGAGCTGGACTGACCACACAACGCATGGCCTCCGAGCAGATTACATATGATGAAATCAGAACTTGGGGCAATGCCGACTACTATTCCTATGCCGAAGGTTCCCGGATTACACCAGGATCTCCGTTATTCGGTCAGGACTACAGGAGCTGGGAAGCAGCGAAATTCTGGATGCAGAAATACCCCAGCAACTACACCGATGGTCTGTTGCTGATGTATGATGCAGATGAAGGCCTTGGAAATGCGCTGTATGACCGCGCCAAGTACACGACGGATGTAGAATCCTGGTTGGGGCATAATGCGGTGCTCTACCACCAAGACTTCGGCTTCTCCGGAACCGACACCAATTGGTACCAAGTGCCCGATGCATCGCGCAACTATTTTGCCAATGGGCCACTTCGCGACATTCCGCAAAGCCTTGGAAACTGGGAGTACACCAATGGGAATGACGGTGGTGCATACGCCATCAACAATGTGAAATACGTAGGTTCAGGAGACTTCTTCGACATCAAACCGAGCAAGTCTACAAGTGGATTTGAACACATCTTCGAACCTGCCCAACGCACCACGATTATTGGTGACGTCCTGCTGTTCTCAGAGGATCAGGATTTCGTTGACAAGAGCGCCTTCGAAGTCGAAGTGGACGTTGTCTACCAAGACATCCAACCTGGATTCGGTGACTACTCAGGTGATGGTGCACTCATCCCCTCTAACTGTCCAGTGGCAGGTGTTCAATTCGAAGTGGATGGGTCCATCATGAACGACGAGAGCAATCAGCCCGTAGAAACGGACCAGCAAGGCCGCGCTAAGCTGACCCTCTCCAGGGGTTATCACGAAGTCAAACCCGTTCTGACCCACATCGTGGAAGGCAGCACGGACGATGACCACGTATTTGATGTTCCAGAAACAGGTAAGACTGTGTTTGTTGCAGGTCCTACGGGGCGCGATGCTAACGGGAATGCTGACCCCGAGTACCGGTTCATCGACAGAACGGTCCGCCGTGCCATTGGACGCGTAGTCGGTGGAGATAAAATGGCCGCTGTAGCTTGGGACCAAAGTCAGAACAACCTCGGCTTGACCTCCTTCCAGTTGACACCCATTTCTCAAGTAGCAGAAGGAGTCGCGACCTATTTCCAAAATGATAAGTGTCCTGCAGTCCAAATCACCACGGACACCTTGACTGGCCAATATGAAGCCTTCCTGTTGCCCAGCCGCTATAGGATTTCAATCGGACCAGACAGCGCCAGCGACAAAGCACACCTGTTTAATCCAATTGGGGGTTTCCAAGACTTGTCTGTCTCAGGATGGCAGTTGGAGACACCTCCTCACAGTGTATTGGGCAAGCCTTGGGTGGCTGCATTCTCCAACCACGTCATGGCCTATGCCAGTGGAGAATACAACCCCATCAAGGCCGACTACACCATTTGGGACATGACAGACCGGTCTATCTGGAACCAAACCGAGACCTATCCATTGTATCCTGACGTTTCCAATACTGATGCCTATCCAACGGACAACCCCAATTCATCATTGGATGATGTCTACGAGCGCATAGACCTGATCTACAATGCTCCAGTGGAGCTTTCCGTCAAGCAACTCACCAGAAATGGAAACAACGAGTGCGACCCTGATTCCGATCCGATTTCGGACCCAAGGCTTGGTAATCTGTTCTTGGGTGAAGTCACCTTGCACGGAGCTGACCGGGACAATTATTACGCGTGTCCTCTCGATGCGTTCTTGAACGCCTATTCGCAAGCTGTCAAGGATCCAGAGGATTTCAACGACACTTTGATTGCGCCCTTCCCTGCTGGACTGCCCCTGGTGAGGACTTACAACAAGTATTGCTTGGAATTGAGGGCTGGTCAGCGCTTTGATGTCGACCTCTCAGCAGATGGTGGCACATACTTATATCAGGATACAGCGAACGTCAAAGGGAGCAATTATGACTTTGTCATCAACAACACCCTTGCGTTGCCGCCAAACAACCTGTCCACGATCACATTGAACGAGGACAGCATACACTACGACTTCACAGTCAAGGAACCTGTTGAGAATTATGGTGGAGGTTTAGTAGAAGCTCCCACCGGCAATATGAACATCTCGCTGACCTATGGTGGGTATGTCATCGACACCTGGGAACCATTCGCCCACCTCATCCCATCCACCATCGCTGTTGAGGATATCCCGTCGGCCTACGTGGTGCCCAGCACCGGAGAGGTGGCATTCCGACATGACCGTTTCGATGCCATTATCCTCGGAGAATACAACGCTTCTCAACCAGTCCCCGTTTCGACGGATCCAATTTTGGACTTTATCCTCCGTGACCCGCCGGGAGGGGGCTCTTCATGCTCCATTGCCCAGGGCTCAACCATGAGTTTCGAGCGTTCGATTGAAACCTCAAGCGCGAACGAACTGTCCAAGGAGCGCAACATGAATGCCACTTTATCCTATGAAACTGGTGGTGGCTTGATCACTGCACCCATGGGTATAGGAATCAAAGTTGACGGGACAAATTCTGCCTCAGCAGGTCTTGAATTGGAGCAGCAAGAGACTTACGAAAAAACAGAGACCGGTGCCATTTCTGTGTCGGAAGAAATTTCTTTCAATCAAGAAATTGCCACCTCAGCAGAACCTCTGGATTATGGCGGTGGTATGAACCAAGACTTGTTCTTTGGCCAAGTTCGCAATACGGCCATTTCAACGCACAGAATCTTTGATGCACAACCAGTTTCAACCGCCATGGATGAAGCCTCGGCCAATCAACTCATTGTGGACCTCGACCAAAACGCTGAAGGGGTCGTAGGCACACAAATGGTGATCCAAGACTGGGATGGAAATGGAGAAATTGATCAAATCCCGATGCTCAAACTCACCAATCAAGGTGGTTCACCAACGGGTGAGATCATCCCCTTCATTTTGAATTGGCGTGGAGCCGTGAAAACGTCTGTGCTGCCCGCCAGCAACTTTATGAAGACGGAGTTGACCATTTCAACGGTCGACATTCCCCTCCTTGAGTTTGCACGAGACGCGTATTTCCAAAACCATCCGGAACTGTACAAGTGGCCAGATGGTGAACATTCCAACGTTGATGTAAGCTGGAGTTACCCTGATGGAATGACGTTGGCCAATAACGACGACCACCGTTGGGAAATGTTCCATCAAGATTGGATGGACTCCATGAAAACCCATCACTTGTCTACGTTCCCAACCCAAGCAAGCACCATCACACGTGGCTATGACGTGGGCAGTGCCATGCTGGCTGACGACTACATCGACTTCAGCGAATTTGTAACCAATGAAACGGAAGCAAGGGCGATTGAAGATGCCATTAGCGGCAACGATAAAATTGGCCCCGGCTACCAATTCTTGGGTACTGATGTAGGCCTCGACTCTGTGCGTTATTACAACAATCAAATCAGTGCGTGGTCAAGGATGCTCGCAGAAAATGAGTTTGAGAAGATCAATGCCCGTCGTTTCATTTTTGACAACCTGTCTCAGTTTGACGATGTGAGCGAACTCTCCAACTGGGCTGAAGATTTGGAGTCGAGTGGCATGACAGCCAACAACTATTCGTTGGATGACTTCAGCTATACCTCAGAAGAATTAGGCGAAATCGATGTTTCCATGAATGGCAACAACTCCATTTGGGAAGAGTCTGACTTTGAGCCCTACTTCCTTAACTTCAGTGGAGGTGGCGCAGAGTTCACCCAGAGCATTGAAAAAACCAATGCAAAAGAACAGAGCCGCTCCATCGAACTCAGTTCATCAAAAGGTGGTTCATTGGGTCCTGTCGCCAATTACAATGATGCTACCGGCGCAAGCATCAAGTATGGAGACGTGGGTACCCAAACAGAGTCCCGTTCGCAAACCCAAGGCCAAGAGACCTCCATATCTTATAGCTACACCCTTTCGGACCCTGATGAAGGAGACTTCTTCCTCGTCGCGGTCATCCCGGGCAGAGGTTTGAACGGGCCCATCTTCTTGAACTTAGGTGCTGCTACCTCTTGTGCCTATGCACCTGAGGACGCAGCAGACTATGCCGAATGGTACCCTGCTCTGATTCCATCTAAATATCATGTGACGCCAGGTCGCATCGCATGTGATGCACAAGCCAAGAAGCTCACGGAGCCCGCTTGGCAGCGTTCTATAGATCCCAGTGGTCTTAGCCTGAACCCTTCAACGGGCCAAGTTTGGCATGGCATGAATTCAGCCAATGGGTGGGCGAACCAAGGCACCCTCGGTGGTGAAGCTGTAGGGGCAGGAATGTTAGCGCCAATGGTTGGAGCTGTAGTGGCTTCAGGTGCAATTGGTGGTGCGATGGGCAATTTTGCTGGCATTGGACTCGCTGCAGCGGCAGCTGCAGGAATAGGCATCATCTATGGGGCGGATATGGCGGCCACTGCAATTTGGAGGTCTAACATAGAACAGTCATTGGGAGAAAGCTTTGCCGATGATGGATACGACGCGAGTTCCCTCGTAAGTATCCAAGCGGCCACTCAAGAGAAGGACATCTACATCGCGCCAGGCATGTGTGCCGACATCTTCGATGCAAACAAGAAGTTTGTGGTACAACCTGCGACGGTTCAATTGGAGAAGCCTGCATTGACGATTTCCTATGCGGAACCCGGTGGACAAACCATCTCAGACGCAGAATCCATGACAGCTACGGCCTTTATGGATGAAACGATTGGCATGACGCTGCACCTTCGGAATATGGCGCCAAATCCATTTGCGAGCAGCGCCAACTTCCATGTGTTCTCTGATGGAACTTCGAATACCCTTGGAGCTTCAGTCAACATCGGAGGTAGCTCAAGTAGTGTAAGCAACTTGGAGATTTATCCCAACTGGTCTCCTGAGGCGCCTCTCGGCGGTGCCTATGACGTTCCGGTCATGTTTACCCATTCCGGTGTAGACAATCCCGATTTCCAGACGGGCTCTGTCACTTTGGTTATGCAGTCACTGTGTGATGACAACATCACAGATGAGTTGGAGGTCAACCTGAATTTCGAGCCGGCCTGTTCAGACGTCACTTTGGAGCAGCCTCTTGAAAATTGGACGGCCAATCTGGAGCGCGTTGTCAACGGCGGGGTAGAAAACGCATCTGAAGTGGACATCGTAGTGGACATTGCACAGAACCACTTCACGAACTGGAAACTTCAAGAGAACGCCCTCGACCCCACCACAGGTGTTGGTCCTGTTGTGGTCGAATATCGACTCGGAAACGGCTCCAATTGGGCGCCTGTATCGAACTCACTGGCATTCAATACTGACAGTGTTGTGATGCTGAATGAAGACGGTACAATCAACGACGTCAACTTCGACTGGGCTCCGCTCATTGCAGAACCTTTGTGCAACCCACTCACAGAAGCAGACGAAACATCTTGTCTCGGTTACGAAGGACAAGTTTTGCTTCGCGCAAGAAGTGTTTGTGAAGATCCATTCGCACTGCCCAAAGTGTCAGAGGTGGTAACAGGATATGTCGATTACGTGCGACCTCAACTGTTTGGTAGTGTATTGCCTTCTAACGGCTTCTACCAGCCCGGTGACGAGCTGCACTTGCGGTGGTCAGAGAGCATGGAAACATCCAACCCTCAGTTTACCCTGAACCCTGACTCTATCAAGATGAGGGCCACTCAGAACTCGGACTACACCAAGAACAGCAGCGGCATCAAGTTCACGGGTGATGAGCACATCACCGTGGTGCAAGGACCTCACTTGGACACCTATTATGCCGATGAGGACATGATTGGATTCCCGGGATGGTCTGTGAGTTGGAAACAATGGGGTGGTGGACTCTATGGTGTCCAAGACACCGCTACCGGAACCATTGGGGCCACATCGACCAATCCAGAGGATTTGATTGTCCTTCCGACTCAAGTCTCTGTGATAGTCCCACCCTCACAAGCTGATGGTGTTGTCTTCACCCAAGGTGATCAATCTGGTTACAGCTTGCGCGGTGAATTCACCGACATCGACCACTTCAAGTTGACCTCAACGGTGGCCAACGTGGGTGAATCGTCATACACCGTGCAGATTTCTGGTGCGGGTGCACAATGGAATGGTTTGTGGAACCAGCTTGAGCTGGTGTTTGAGCCGACCGCTACAGAAGGCACTTACAATTGGCGCTTAAGTGTCAATGGTGCGCCAGCCGGTCAGAACGGTGTCATCGCGAACATCCGTTTGGAACCCACCCGTATCACCTTGGGTAATGGATGGGAAAATGGCAGCGCAACGGGCGAACCACTCAGCATGCCTATGCAGGACTTCCGCTTGTGGAACAGCCAGCGTGAAACCTATGCTTCTGAAACCCCAGCCTTCCAAATCACAGGTAAGGAGATTGGACTGCAATTGTGGTTGCCCATGGATGAACTGTCCGGGGCACCACAGGACCGCGCTCGGATGCGTGACATCATCATGGAGGCCAACTGGTATAGCCCACAAGCCTCCCATGCTCTTGATTTCGCGTCAAACACCAACGGATCTTTGATTCCAAGTCTCTCCGGTGTGAACTGGACGCCAGATGGAACGCGGAATACCACCTTGGAGTTCTGGGTTAAGCCTGGCGGTTTGAATGAGGGCATCATGAGCATCAACGGCACAGCAGATCCCGACATCGACTTGCGCCGTGTAGGATGGTCCGGCTTCATCGACGAAGTGGGACGCCTCGGATTTGCAAATGGTACAGATACCATGCGGACTCAAGAGCCCCTCTCGGACGCATGGCATCACGTTGCATTGGTCCGTCGATACAATGGTACAGCCTTGCTCTATCTTGATGGCGAGGAAGTTGCGGGAGACCCTGCCTACGATCACGGCAAGTTGATCCCAGTGGTCCTCCACCTCGGTGCGCGGAACCAATTGCCTTCAGGAATTGGTGAGTGCCATGACCTACAGGGCATCAACTTCAACACCGATGGCAACCAGAACTACAATGCTGCTGGTTCTCTCGGTTGGGCAATGTTCAATGGAGTCCCCACCGAAATCTTCGGAGATGGAACCGTTGCGACGGACGACCTGGATTACGCCAATGCCTTCCATAGCTCCGAGCAGGATTGTATCGATGCATGTGTAGATGCTCCTCCAAGTGGAGCACCTATCGGGTATGATCGATTCTTCACCGGTAAGCTGGATGAATTAAGGGTATGGAACACCGCCTTGACCAAGGAGACCATTGTGAAGCAGATGCGTGACGGTGTTTATGGCTATGAAAATCTCGTGCTGCACATGCCGTTCGAGACCGCCATCGTGGCCGACACCATCGCAGTGCATCCGTATGATGCATATGTCTACGCTCCATTTGATGGATTTGACTACTTCAATGATGCAGGTTCCATGCTGATCACCCACGGTTACAATGCGGTGGAGTTGGGCAACATTGGAAATGGTGGTCTTACTTCCATCATCACAGGCATTCAAGAGGACGACGCTCCTCTGATGCAGTCCGAAGCACAAACCGCTTTGAGTCAAGTGGGAGACGTCATCGATGTAACGTGGAATTCACTCAAAGATGAGTGCATCATTGAGCTCAACGAACAGGCCTTGTACAAGTACGAGGACCAGCTTGTCACATTCATGATTCCTCGGACACAGCTTCGCGATGACGCGGGCAATGCGACTGAAAGTGACCTGGTGTTTGAAATGTTGATTGACCGGAACCCACTGAAGTGGACCGAGACAGAAGCAATGGTGGAGCAAGAGTTCGATATGGACGTGGTCACCTATACCACGAGCATCATGAACATCGGCAACACCTCGAAGTACTTCGAGATCGGTGGTCTTCCGTCATGGATCGAGGTTTCCCCTGCAAGCGGCAACATTCCAGCCAACAGCACGATGGAAATCACCTTCTCTGCGCCAGAATCGCTGCCCATTGGATACTTTGAATTTGATGCGCGACTCAAAGGTGGCCTGCCTTGCGGCAACGCCGCGGCCGGAGGCTTCTGCTATGCAGAGCGCTTCACCCTTGGTGTGGACATTTTCGCAACGCCTCCAGAGTTGGAAGTCGATGTAGCGGAGTATGAGTATATCATGCCACTCGTGACCAAAGTCTACATTAACAATGCAGCCAGCACGGACGAGGACGATATCGTCATGGCTTACATCGATGGCGAGCTTCGTGGTTATGCCAATCTCGACCTCCCTGTAGCAGGTCAGAATCTGGCCTTCCTCTCCGTCTTCTATGACACAGAGGATGTAGGCAAGGATATCGAGTTCAACGTTTGGGACGCCTCTAAAGGCATGACCCGAGCGCAAGTCTCGACACATTGGCCAACCCTGGAACAGCAAGTCGAAGTGACACCAAACGAGAACGGCATCGGCAACCTCTTTGAGCCACTGTTGCTCAAAGCTTCGAGCCGCGTCGCCATCAATACCAAATTGGTGCCCGGTTGGAACTGGATCAGTGTAAACGTTGTGGACACCCCGGCTACGTTCTCCTTGGAGAAAGTCTTCGAGCATGTTCCTCATGAGGACATCCTGCAGGTGAAGTCACACCTCACACCGTACAAGTTGCCCAGCGAGAGCGACCATGGTTGGACACAGTACGCCAGTGACGAGAATGATGTGCACATGCGCTATATGGTAGAAATGAAGTCAGATGACCCTGATGCTTCTTGGACCATGAACAACATTGGATTCGCACCGAACCCCACTGAAGAGGAGTTCATGAAGCCATTGGTCTATGGTTGGAACGAAATCGGGTACATCCCGCAGCAATCCTTCAACGTTGACCTGGCCCTGCGCAGCGTGTCTGATGCAGATTCCATCTTGAGCTTCAATGACCTCATTCAAAGCAGGCATGACGGATTTGCGATGTATGCAGGCAATGGCAACTGGATCGGTTCCTTGAACACCATGCGACCTGGCCAAGGTTACCGCATGCGCTTGGGGTTGACCAATGCTGAGCATGTTGGACAGCCTGCCGGCACACTTGAATGGCCTGTGTCCTTGGGCATGGAATACCTCGTGCGTTCTGATGAAGAGGAGAAAACATGGCCGATGGATGTATTGGAATGGGAGTCCTCCATGCTCGCGGTCATTCGACTCGAGATTCCAGCCAGCCAACCGCAATCGCTGATTGATGCCTTGGGCGCCTTCGTAGACGGACCAGAAGGGCCCATCTGCATCGGACAAGCACGCCCGATGGACACCGATGAAGGGTTGTTGTACTTCCTAACATCGTTTGGAGAAACGAATGCCGATTTGTTTGCGGGTGACATTCACTTCCGTTGGATGTCTGGCTTGACCGAATTGGAGTTCACGGCCGACGAGACAGTAAACTTCGAAGCGGACCGCTTGCACGGCGATCTCGAAGCACCCATGATTCTGCACTTCAGAGAATCACTGGCAATGCCTGAGACCAGCGTCGACGAACATCTCGTTGCCTTCCCGAATCCATTCCGCAACGAACTCTCCATTCACTGGCATGGTGATGAAGAAGTCCTTGAACTCAGAGTGGAAGATGCCAGCGGAAAGACCATTGATGTACTGGATTGCAAGGGCATTGCAGAAGGACCTTGCCGCTGGGTGACCAACAACCTCGCTTCTGGGGTCTATTTCATTCATGCGATTACCAAGACCGGACACCACGCTGTTCGGGTTATAAAGTAACCGGAAAGCCCCCTGCCAATGGGCAGGGGGCTTCCCTACCCCTATCACACCATTGACCAAAAACCACACGATGCCTTCAGGTCCCCATATGCTCTGGACTCAAACTTTCAGCTTGCTGATAGCCTGCTTGGTCTTGCCCATAGGGCTTGTGGTCGCACAATGCCCCAACCCTGCCTCGTTGGATCAATACGCTGCACCATGTGGCTCCGGATTGAACAACGGACAGAGTTTCACTGCAGAAACTACAGGGTTCTTGGATACGGTGGTGATCGCACGGTGCAGTGGAACCGACACCCGACTCATCCTTCGCACGTATGTAGGAACAGGCAGTGATTGGAATACTGGAAACATCATTGGGGAGGCGGACCAAATCATTCCGGGGAATGGAAGTACAAGTGATTGCTTTACTTCTGGTGGAAATGGCTTCGCCAATTATGTGCCTGATACGTTTACGTTCACGAGTGTAGCTGTTCAAGCTGGCGTACAGTATATCCTGGAGCTCGCTGAAGGTGTGGCAGCCACCGTATGCGGCAACAATTACAGCGGGGGAATTGCCTTCGTTTCCACTGGAGGTAAATCTGGAGAGGATTTAGCATTCGCACTTTCAGTGTGTCCCGACACACCTGTTTTCGGTTGTATAAACCCCTCAGCATGCAACTACGACAGCTCTGCGTCAGCTGAAGACGGCTCGTGCCTGATGAATGATTGCGCAGGCCAATGCGGCGGCACGGCTTATGATGACCCGGATTGCGGCTGTGTGCCCTCAATCAACGATGCCGGAAACTGCTTTGGCTGTACGGATGCTGGAGCATGTAATTTCGACCCTTCTGCAACCGTAGATGACGGCAGCTGCTACCAAGCCATCTGCAATGGCTCTTGCCCCTCGATCCTTGACTATTATGAGGAACCGTGTGGAACCGGATTGAATTATGGACAAAGCTTTACCGCTTCGATTACAGGGTTTCTGAACAGCATCACCATTTCCCGATGCACAGGTCTTGACACCCGAATTCTTGTTAGGAAATACAACGGCGATGGTGCTGATTGGGACGAAGGCGAATTGATTGGAGAAGCTGATCAGATTGTACCTGGTTCGGGGTCTCCTTCGGACTGTTTCGTGAGCAGCAATGGGTTCTCTAATTATGTTGAAACCACATTCACCTTTACCAATATGGGAATGGAACAGGGGGTTGAGTATGTGTTCCAACTCAATCAGGGTGTGGCTGCGACATCATGCAACCTCTCCTACTCTGGTGGTAGCGCTTTTGCCTATAACGGCGCAAAACCTAGCGAAGACCTGGCATTCAAGCTCTCCATTTGTCCGAACACCCTAACCTTTGGATGTACCAACCCTGACGCCTGTAATTACGATGCCAATGCACAGGTTGAAGACGGTTCTTGCCTGCAACTGGATTGCCAGAATGTATGCGGTGGAAATGCCTACCTCGACCCCGACTGTGGTTGTCTCGACTCTATCGATGAACAAGGGAGCTGTCTGGGTTGCATGGACCAAAATGCTTGCAACTACGACGCGACTGCAACATCAGCAGACAACAGCCTCTGTCTTTTCCCGGACTGTAATGGCGATTGCGGCGGCACGGCCATAAGTAGCCCTTGTGGATGTATTGGAGGCGCAACAGGCATTCCCACATCATCCTGCATAGGAGGTTGTCAAACCGAAGTCGAGGCAACAGACGCCACCGCGTGTTCGCCAGGCATTCTTTACGGCCAGTCCATTACACCCTTGCAAGGTGGAGGCCTAAAGCGGGTAAGACTGAAAACCTGCTGCGCATTGAATGCTCAAATTGTCATTCGTGAAGAAGCCAATTCTGACCCTTGTGCGCCGGGGGGCATTCAGCCCTGGAATTCCGGAACCATATTGGGATATAGCAATATCGTTGCCAGCTCTTGCAGTGGTTTAGGAGCCTGTGTAACAGGACTCGGATTTGACGGTTACAACTGGCAAGATTTCAACTTCAACGACCTTCCCGTACAAGCTGGAAAGACCTACATCATTGAATTGGTCTCTGGCGTAGCCGTGGCCAATTGCGCTTCTGATTATGTCGGAGGTATGGCTTTCAATGCTACCCAAGGTCTCAACGAATACGACCTTGTCTTTTCACTCCACATCTGCGCGGAATCATTGGTTTGGGGGTGCAACGACTCCAATGCCTGCAATTTTGACCCCGCCGCCACCAATGATGACGGAAGCTGCTTGTATCTCGATTGTAACGGCGACTGCGGGGGCACAGCCACGAACGAATCTGGATGCGGTTGCATCGGAGGAAATACCGGAATTCGGGAGTCCCAATGTGTTAACGGCAGTCTGCAAGAGATCATCGCCAATGACGGGACAATCTGCAACGCCCAACTCTCTGGTCAAACGATCTACATAAATGAAGACGGATTCTTGCAACGTTTTGGGGTTCACGTCATGCCTGATCAAGGACAAACCCTGCGATTAACCAGAGCAGATGGGCCCAATGCAGGAGAGGTCATCTTCAATTCTTCGAGAAGCGCAGAATCCACTGCTTGCCAATCAGTGGATGCAGATTGGCGCCAACTGAACTTTTCTGGAATAGCCCTTCAAGGAGGAAGCAACTACCAATTGGACTTCATTTCTGGAAATGGCAGCAGAACCTGTGCCACCAATTACACAGACGGAAATGGGATTGTAGCCTCAGGAGTTCCCAGCGAGCACGACCTCGCATTTAGATTGGTGTACCGCCAGCCCTCATCTGGAGAATTGCTCTGGGGATGCACAGACCCCTCCTATTGCAATTACGACCCTTCAGTCACGCATGACGATGGCTCTTGTACGGTCTTGGACTGCAATGGTGATTGCGGTGGCTCGGCATACGTAATTACCGACTGCGGTTGTGTAGAAGGCAATACCGGTATCACAGCAGCATCCTGTTACGGATGCACGGACCCTTCCAAGTGCAATTATGACGCCGATGTTTCCATTGAAGATGGTTCGTGTCAAGTCTATGACTGTAATGGTGACTGTGGAGGCACCGCTGTTCCCAATGCCCTCTGTGGATGTGTCGGTGGCAACTCTGGGATTGACCCCGCTCTTTGCTTAGAAAAGTGCCAAAGTGACCCCCAAGAGTCAACGTATGATGGCATTTTCAATACCTCTGAATTTGCCACATCGGGCGCAGGTCAAACCTTCACCGCAAACTCCAACAGCTACTTGACTGCAGTGCGTTTTCGGCAATTCAACAACCCCAGCAATGCCCTCGTATTTGAATTAAGGGCAATGGATACGGACAATGTCCATACTGGGACTTTGCTGGCCAGTGAAAATCATGACAGCTGGACCGACGCGGCAGGTGAAGGAGGTAACCTATTCATCGAATGGGACCTTCCAGCATTGCTTCAAAGTGGTCAAGAGTATGCCTTGATTGTGAATGGTGGTCAAACGTTTCTGCAACGTGGGACATCTAACGTCTACACCGAAGGAGCAAGCTTTGACGGATCCTCAGCTACAGCAGGACAAAACGACCTGTTTTTCGAACTCTTCACCTGTGATGACCTGCTCGGTTGTACGGCCCCTCTAGCTTGCAACTATGACAGCTGGGCCACGTTGAATGATGGATCATGTACGGTAGCCAATCTTGGATTTGATTGTGATGGAAATCCCTGTTTGGATGACAATGACGGTGACGGGATTTGTTCAGCAAATGATACGGATGACAATGACCCATTCGTTTGTACCGATTCGGACAATGATGGTTGTGACGACTGCTCCACAGGAACTTTTGACCCGAACAATGATGGCAACGACATTGATGGCGATGGCCTGTGTGATGATGCAGATCTCTGTACTGATGTTGCTGCAGACAATTACAATGACCCCGACAATGAAGTGTGTCGGGGAACATGTGATACTGCACCTTTATTTGAAGGAGTTGTACTAAGCAATGCCTCCCACCCAGATAGCTTAGATGGAACCATCAGCTTGCAACTATCGGAAGGCAATCTGCCCTTTATTCCTCCCTCTGACTTCTACCCGACTCAACTCGTTTTGACGGGACTGAATATGACACCGGACCTCACAATTTCTCTGCCGCCCAATCAAGACATTGTCATCCCTCAAGGAGCTTACTCGGCCACCGTATATGATGCAGAAGGTTGTCCAGGGGTACTGGCAGCGCCTGGCGGAACAACATTTGGTCAACCTCAAGTGAGCTACACTTTCATCCTGGGCTACGAGCTCTGTTGTGGGTCTTGCGGTATCAGTGACATCGACACAGATGGCATCTGTGATGATGTGGACAATTGTACAGACCGTCTTGCTCCGAATTACGATGACCCTTCAAATGTCCCTTGCGAGTAGTTTTGCATGAAACAACTCCAAGATGATGGCTACGGGGCAAATTCTAATTTGGAAGCGAAAAACGCTGATACCCTTTATGGGATGGTGTTGGTTTGCAATGACCCTTCTGACTCTGGCCAGTTGCAGCTCCAGTCGGAAACTCCCTGCCCTGAATGAATCACAGGCATTCATGTTGGACTCCATCCCCATGCTTCCCGGGGGAGAGCAAGCCGAATCCATTACAGGGAAATTCAGGCAGCACCAGTGCTCATTTGAAAGAGACAGTGTCCTTCAGACCGACGTCATCAGGTTGCGCTGGTGGAGAAATGAAAACCCCGCGCATTCAATCAACCTTCCATGGCCGGACAGCACTTCTCAAAATCTGGAGGAGGTTGAGGACATTGGAGGCATCAGTCTCTTTATCAAAAAGACAGGTGAAAGTCAATCCGATCCTGTCTTGGTCGTTGAGGTCGCCGACGTGGAAGGACGCAGTAGCTCTATTTCGCTTTCGGCACGACACATCCCGGTATTTCCAATAGATACCAACTGGCAGGAGGTCCGCATTCCCTTTACCGACTTTACAAGGGGAAGAATTCAAACAGATTGGTCCCGTATTGCTTCCATGAACTTGACCATGGAACACTTCGGAGAGGTTCTCATCCGGGACTTTGTGGTTGTTCCCCACATCACAAGAAAAAAAGTAGAACGGAAGGCTCGAAAGCGTCCACCTCTCGAAACTCCAAGCGGACGTTTCTTTCTATTTGAAGAAAACACCAGCCATGTATGGGGGCTGGGCGACTTCGGTGAAAACCGACGTTTCACCATCAATAGTAAACGGGGTCGAGACAAGTCTTTGGGACTGGACATGGAATGGGATTTTCAACCCATTCCTTTCTCGAGGGAACCAGCGCCTATTCCCCATCACATTGTGGGATTCAGTTGGAACGGGTGGCAATCTGTCATGCCTCCTGAAAAGCCCCAAGAATCTCATATCATCTTCAAATTGAGGAATATTGGTGTGAACCAAGGACCATCTCAGGCGCTTCCTATTCAAGTCGGAGTGGCAGATGAACAGGGGCATAGGGCTATGGTCGAGCTGTCTCAAGCCTACATTCCAGGAGAGACATTTGGTAAGTGGCATGAATGCCGTGTCCCACTCAGTGCCTTTGATTGGTCCACGAAGGAATCGCCAAATGGTCTGGGCTCCATCGCCTACATCTTCTTTCAATTTAGCGAGAAGGGCCACGTGTACATCGACGACCTCTACGTGCGCTTCTGACCGCCTCCGGCATCGTATTTTCGGGGCATGTCAGGAAACCCCACCTCACGCCCCGCCTCTTCACAAGAGGCCATGGACATGGAAAACCAATACGGCGCACACAACTACCATCCCCTGCCGGTGGTGTTGGATCGGGCCGAGGGCGTGTATTGCTGGGACATCGAAGGAAAGCGCTACTACGATTTCCTGAGTGCGTACAGTGCGGTCAATCAAGGGCATTGCCATCCGCGTATTGTCGGGGCCATGACCGAGCAGGCCCAAAAGCTCACCCTGACCTCACGGGCCTTCTACAACAGCATGTTGGGGCCTTACGAGAAGTATGTCACCGAATACTTCGGCTATGACAAGGTGCTGCCGATGAACACCGGAGCGGAGGCCGTCGAGACCGCGATTAAAATTGCGCGCAAGTGGGCCTACGATGTCAAGGGTGTCCCCGCCGGACAGGCCAAGATCCTGACTTGCGAAAACAACTTCCACGGCCGGACAACGACCATTGTGGGGTTCTCGACAGATCCCGACAGCACGGGCGGATTCGGCCCCTTCACCCCCGGTTTTGAAGTCATTCCTTACGACAACATCGATGCCCTGAAAGAGGCATTGAAGGATCCAAACGTGGCCGGTTTCCTCGTGGAGCCCATCCAAGGTGAAGCCGGTGTCTACGTTCCCAGTGACGGCTACATCCAAGAGGCCCACGCCCTCTGCAAGGCGGCCAATGTGCTGTTCATGGCCGACGAGGTCCAGACCGGCATCGCGCGGACCGGCGCCCTGCTGGCCACCTGCGGGAACTGCACCTGCGCCGGCCATTGCGAGCGACAATCCGAATACGTAAAGGCCGACCTGCTCATCCTTGGCAAGGCCATTTCTGGCGGCGTCTATCCTGTAAGCGCGGTCCTCGCTGACGACGACGTCATGGGCGTCATCCATCCCGGACAGCACGGGTCCACCTTTGGGGGCAATCCAGTCGGTGGCGCGGTCGCCATGGCGGCACTCGAGGTCGTCAAGGACGAACACCTCGCCCAGCAGGCCCGCGACCTCGGCAACCGGTTTCGGGCAGCCATGGAAAGCTTAATCTCCGAAAGCAACCTCATCAGCTCCGTCCGAGGGCGCGGATTGCTCAACGCCATCCTCATCAACGACACGCCGGACAGCAGCACCGCCTGGGACCTCTGTGTGGCCATGAAGGACAACGGCCTCATCGCCAAGCCCACACATGGCAACATCATCCGCTTTGCCCCCCCGCTGGTGATGACAGAAGCGCAACTCGACGAATGCGTCGCCATCATCCGCGAAACGGTCTTGGCGTTCAGCAAATAATCACCCCAAAACGGGACATCGAGGAATCAGTCGAGCCAGCCCTGCTCCCGCATCCAGTCGTCGTTGTAGACCTTGCCCACGTAGCGTGAGCCGTGGTCGTGGAACAGCACGACGGCGAGGTCAGTTGGCTTCAGCTCGTCTTTGAGCTGGCGCAATCCCTGAAAGGCGGAACCACAGCTGTAACCGAGGAAAAGGCCTTCCTTTTTAGCCAGCTCACGGGTGGTGACAGCGCCATCCTTGTCGGTGACCTTCTCAAACTTGTCAATGAGGTCGAAATCGACGTTGGCCGGCAGGATGTCCTCGCCAATGCCCTCCGTGATATACGGGTAGATCTCCTTTTCGTCGAACTCTCCGGTCTCGTGGTACTTCTTGAAGACAGAGCCATAGGAGTCCACCCCCCAGATCTGGATGTCCGGATTCTTTTCTTTCAGGTATTTCGCCGTTCCACTGATGGTTCCTCCCGTCCCTACACCCGTGCAAAAATGGGTGATCATCCCGCCGGTCTGCTTCCAAATCTCCGGGCCGGTGGTCTCGTAGTGCGCCTGGCGGTTCGCCAAGTTGTCGTACTGGTTGCACCACACGCTGTTCGGGATCTCCTTGTTGAGGCGCTCCGCCACGCTATAGTAACTGTCGGGGTGGTCGGGTGCCACCGCTGTGGGGCAAACGTGCACTTCCGCCCCTACCGCACGCAGGATGTCAATTTTCTCCTGCGATTGCTTGTCGCTCATGGTGCAAATCAACTGGTACCCCTTGACCGCACAGGCCAAGGCGAGACCCATCCCCGTGTTGCCGCTGGTGCACTCGATGATGGTGCCTCCGGGCTTGAGTTGGCCATTGCGCTCCGCCGCCTCGACCATGCTCAAGGCCATGCGGTCCTTGACGCTGTGGCCTGGGTTGAAGTATTCCACCTTTGCCAAGACCGGACATGGAAAATCAGCAGCGACCTTGTTCAGGCGGATCATGGGCGTATTTCCGATGGCGCCGAGGATGTTTTCGTGAATGATCATGGCAGGCTTGATTCGATGGTGCAAAGATACCCGGTCCCTCAATCGAATCTGAGCGATTCCACAGGGTCCAGACGAGAGATATACCGCGCAGGCAAATACATGGCCACTGCACACACCAAAACAATGCCCAACTCCACCGTCGCGATGCGCATCACATCGATTTCAATCGGCACTGTCGACAGGTAATAACTCCGGGCATCCAAATGCACCCATCCCGTCTCTTGCTGGAGCAAAGCCAACCCAAAACCCAACGCGTTGCCCCAAGCAAGGCCGCGCAACAAGATGCGCACGGAAAGCCGCACAAATACGCCCATCAGCGGGCCATCCGCCATGCCTAAAGCCTTGAGCAACCCAATGGAGCGGGTGCGCTCCAACATGAGCAGCAACAAGGCTGACGCCATGTTCAAAACTGCAATCAGGACCATGAGTCCTATGATCAGCTCCACGTTCAAGTCCAGCATGGAGAGCCACTGGAACATCTCAGGATGGTCGTCCACAACGCTCCGCACGTCCAGGTCGTAAGGCACAGCATAAAAAACGCTGTCAGAGACCGTCCACAATGCATCATAATCGTTGACCCTGAGCTCAAATCCACCCACATAACGGTTGCTGCTGCCACCGGCAAGCCGAACCAAGGGCGGCTCACCCGATGCGGCATCCCAGGTCACCCAAGCCGTATCCGGCAGCGTCTCGCCTCCATCAGAAACCACCACCTGAGCTGTGCCTTGGCCCAACAACGCGTGTGGCCCCTTGCCCTTCCAATCGACCCCCGTCCATGCATAACGCAACCGGTCTTGGCCTCCTGTGGCGGTCACATCAACTTCGCGCATTCCCGCCAAATCGCCCACCAATGCATCGGACACACGGATTCGGGCCTTGATGCCCCACCCACTCAATTCCTGCAGGTGGTGCAAGGCACAGAAGACAAACTCACCGTCGAATTCCTGTAGACCCGTCTCGTACACCCCCACAACCGTGAAGACCCTGGGACGAAGCTCTCCCCTCGCGTCGGCCAACAGCAAACGCACCCTTTGATCGGGCTCAAGCCCGAGCTCTCGGGCCTGTATCCCCGACACCAACAACTCCATGGAAAGCTCCCCCGATGTCCAATCCGGCAGCCGTCCAGCGCGCAAGGCCCGCGCCAAAAAATCAGGGTCCGCATCGGCTCCCAATCCCTTGACCACCACCCCTTCAACTTCTTCGCCTGTCTCCAAAATCGCGGGCCGCTGGGCAAAAGCCTGAACGTGCTCTACGCCATTTACGGCGCGTAAAGCCGCTGTATCCACATCGGTCCACGCCACACGGTCGGTCGCTTGGGCGCGGCCCTGATCAGCGGCCACCACCCGTAAATGGGCACCAAAGCCCACCACCAACTCCCGCACATCGCGCTGAAACCCCTGCACAATGGCCAAAGACATGATGATCAGCGCTACGCCCACCGCCACGCCTCCTTCGGCAATGCGCACCACGGGGCGAGCGATGCCCTTGCCCGTCGGATCCACGGTCATGCGCCGCGCAAGAAACCGAATGGCATTTCGAGAGGACTTGGACATGCGATGCAAGGTAGCGGGCGCGTTACTTTGCCAACATGCGTCTCATTGCATTCCTCCCCGTCCTCTTGTGGGTATGTGCTCTTCCCCTCACCGGGCAAGTCACCCCAGGGGATGCCCGATTCGACGAATACCTGCCTCTATTAGAAGGCCAACGCGTGGGCATCGTATGCAATCACACCGCGGTGGTTGTTGATGCCAACGGCCATGGCACACACTTGGTCGACACCCTCCTCAAATCTGGTGTCAATGTGGCCGCTGCCTTTGGTCCCGAGCATGGGTTTCGGGGCGATTTGCCCGATGGTGCCCACGCTCCCGACGGCACAGACCCCGCCACAGGCATTGCAGTATACTCGCTATACGGGACCTACAAAAAGCCTCCAGCAGCGCAACTGGCCAATGTGGACATTGTCCTGTTTGACATCCAAGATGTAGGCGTTCGCTGCTACACCTACCTCTCTACCCTTATTCTGGTGATGGAGGCCTGCGCCGAGCAAGACATTCCCGTCATTGTATTGGACCGCCCCAACCCAAACGGGCACCTGGTGGATGGTCCTGTACTCGATACCGCCGCCGTCCGCTCCTTTGTGGGATTCCTTCCCATTCCCCTTGCCCACGGCATGACTTTGGGGGAGCTCGCCGAGATGGCCAATGGAGAAGGGTGGCTCGGCGGAGGGTACTCTGCTGCTCCTGATCCAAAGCTCCGCTGCGACCTCACTGTCATCGACTGCAAAGGCTGGACGCGGAACGCACGTTGGACAGCCCCCATAGCCCCCAGCCCCAACCTCCCTACGCCGCAATCTGTGCGCCTCTACCCTCACTTGGTGCTCCTTGAGGCCACCATCGCAAGTGTGGGGCGCGGCACATCCGAGCCGTTCACAAAGGTGGGATTCCCAGGATTCGTGCAAGGACCACTGTCTTTTACCCCCGCTCCCAACGCGGCTTCGCGCTACCCCAAACACGCCAACCAAGCCTGCCAAGGGTTTAGCATGCTGCGGCGATTGGGCGCTTGGCAGGCACAAGGAGTGGACAACCGCCTCAAAATGGAAGTCCTCCAAGAGCTTCACCAAGCCTGGCTCAATACCCCAGCAGGCGACCAAAATCCGTTCATCGACCGGCCGCAATTCTTTGATCAACTTGCTGGAGGACCTGAATTGCGGCTTGAATTAGAGCGCAATGCAGACCTCAAAGGCCTTCAAAACCTGTGGGGCATGCAACGGGCACGCTTTATGGAAATGCGCAGTGGTTACCTTCGCTATCCCACAGGTTCTTGAACTTGTGTTTCACAACATCTGTACGAAGACCATGCAGCGCTTTACATCCCTGATTCTTCCGGCCATCACCGCCGTTCTTCTGACCGCTTGTAGCACTTCAGAAGAATACGAGCCCCCTGTATACACCTGCGATTGCGGCACCCTGGTGCTGGACGGCGACTCCCTTGAGGTACTCGGTGCTGAATTCGTTTATCTCCAACAAGAAGACAGCCTCTTCTCCCGCCGCTATTTTGTGACTGCCGATGCGCAGACTGCCGACGAGTCCGAAGAGCACGGCGTTAGCCTCATCCTAGACGTTCCCAACGTGCAACAAGGCGCCGTCTTCTACCCTGCCGATGGGGCATTCACTCAAATCGACGAAACCAATTTCAACGTCGCTTTCGATACCACCCAGACTTTCCGCATCACCAACGGTGTGGCCAGCATTATGGCCGCTCCTTTGACAGGTGGCGAAGAGACCGTGACCCTCGATTTTTTGATCCGCCGCGAACAAAACGGTGAACTCGTTGGGTTTGAGCGCACTTTGAAAGGCAATTTCAAGCTGGAAATCAACTGATTTTCGCCGTTTTACGGAGCAGTTCGTATCTTGTAAAAGATGCCGAATCGCTTGTTACCTATGTTCACGAAGCTCACAGCGCCGTTATACTGTCTGTGGCTGATCGCCGCTCCTCAAATCGCTTCTGCACAGCCTGAGGATTGGGTGACCACACCGAGTGCTTATGAGTTCAGCATGACGCTGACCTACACCATCTCTATAGATGGCCTCGTGGGAGCCAATTCAACCAATGCCGCCGCCATTTTCGGGGCCGACGGTACCTGCCGCGGTTGGGGAACTGCGGACTTCATGGGAACATCCGGATTCTATACCGGACTCATTTTGGTGTATTCCAACTCCGCTTCAGAGCCTGGTCTCGAAGTCCGCATTTGGGACGCAACCTTGGACAGCCTCCCTCAATGCCTTGATGAAGTGGATTTCGTCGCCAATGGCATCCAAGGCAGCCTTGCTGACCCCGTCGTGTTCTACGCCGTCTATGACCCCTTGGTTGGCTGCACAGATGCGAATGCATGCAACTATCTGTCCACCGCCATCAGCGACAATGGCAGCTGCATCTATCCAGGCTGCAACGATGAAGCAGCGTGCAATTATGTGGTCTCCTCGCCATGCTATGACAGTAACACATGTGTCTTTCCGGACCTTTACTTTGATTGCAATGGTGACTGTCTCAACGACTTTGACGGAGATGGCATTTGTGATGAACTGGAAATCGGCGGCTGCTTGGACGACCGCGCCTGCAACTACAATCCTAGTGCCACAGACGACGATTGTAGCTGTAGTTTCCCGTTCTACCCGCTGGACTGCGATGGAAACTGTTACATCGATACCGATGGTGATGGCGTCTGCGAAGCCGATGAAGTATTGGGCTGTGACGACCCGGTCAGTTGCAATTTCGAGCCCAACGCCACTGACAACAATGGAACCTGTGCCTACTGCTGCTACAGCTATTACGACGGCTCTGATGGCTTCAGCATCGAAGTAGAACGCTATGCAGGATTGGGCACAGAAGTACCCGGTCTAGAGGGTTTGACGACTTTCAGGGTTTACCTCACCTGTTCAGATTCCGCAGACCGAGTGACGGCCGTATTGGGTTCAGGAGGCAGTTCAACCTTCATAGGAGCCAGCAGCAATTTTCATCAGGCCCCCAATGGCGGTCTGCTGATCACAGATATCGACTCCACCCTTTTCGCCGATGATTTGAGTGTCACCTTAGACTCCTGGTTGACAATCGGCCTAGATCACCCCACTCCAGGTGATGGGGAAGAACCCATCAGTGCCACTTCCGGCCTGTGGTCAACGCTCTTTGAACTCGGTGAGGATGTCTTCATTGGAGGCAATTCAAATGATGGTTGGAGCGTATCATCCTCCAGCAATAACGGGATTGCAGGGTCGGATTTAAAGGTGCTAATCGGTCAGTTCACCAGCTCAAGTCCAATAGAAGGGAGCCTCAATGTGACCGTAATACCATCAGGGTCTTCTACCCCAATACAGGTCAATCCATTGTTCATCGCGCCTCCTTGCGGTTGCACAGATGAAACAGCCTGCAATTATGACCCGGACAGCAATTACGATGATGGCACTTGCCAATATCCTGCGATCGGTGTTGACTGCGCAGGAAACTGTTCTTCAGATTCAGATGGAGACGGCGTGTGTGACGAAGATGAAATTCAGGGCTGCACGGACTTCTTAGCTGACAATTTTTCCCCCCTCGCTACCGATGATTTCGGTTGCCAATTCTTGGGTTGCACCTACCTCGATGCAGAAAACTATGATGCTGGCGCCAACGATGATGATGGGTCTTGTGCGTTCTCACTGATGAATCCTTGCCCTACCGACCTGAACGGAGACGGCATAACAGCAGCGGGGGACATCTTGGAAATGTTGGCCTTCTACGGTCAACCTTGCCAGTGATTCGCACGGGCATTCGCATTGTGATTTACACCTCAATCACCGCGTCACCGGTCATGGCAAAAACCCGATCCGTTGCGTGCGGCTCGATCACATGCATGCCCGTGAAAGCTCCATAGGCCGGCATCACGGCTTGATTTTTCCCAAAATGGAAACAGCGAAGCCTCAGCGCTTGACGGCCTGCTCCTCTAAGTCGGATACCGGGATGCACATGTCCACATACGTGATACCCAAAATCTGCAGCCGCATCTGCCGGGTCATGAGTGAAGGTGAACACCGACTCATCCAGCCGGTCCAATTGTTGGATGCCCGATTCGCGCAGCAGTGTTTCTGGAATGAGGTCATGGTTGCCCCGAACAAGGACCCATTCTATATCTGAAAACTCATCGCACAACCCAGCAAAAGGCTCCCACTCTCGGTTAATATCGCTGTGGAACAGGTCCCCCAACAGCAACACGCGTTGTGGTTTCCAAGCCTTGATTTGCTCCCGCAAGCGGTGGAGGGTCTCCAAGGTGGGTTCAGACCCGATCGGCACACCATGCCGCCGAAAATGGGCCGCTTTGCCCAGGTGTAAATCGCTGAGCCAAAGTGTACCAGCCTGAGGCCAATACACCGCTCCATCGGGAAGCAACCTCAATGCAGCACCTGCGACCTCAATGGTGAGGGTGTCCAAAGGCCCACCCTCTTTCAGAGGCGCCATCCCAGGAGCATTCCAAACCTGATGCCCGGAATCCAATCGTTCTCTCCGTAGACAAAATGATCACCATAAGTCGTGGTCACCGACTTGATCTGTGGCCCAATAAACAAGTCGCCGATGAACCGCGGGGTCAAGTTGAATTGCCCACCCAAGACCATTCCAGCACCTACTGCCGTGCGACGCTGTATGCCCACAAAATTGGTGGTCATGATGCGGCGTATACAGCGAACACGCGCAAAGGCGCCCACATACATTCCCTTGCCTGACTGGGCCGACAAGTATTGCCGCAACTCAGGCTGCACCACAAAACCCTGCCAATCCACTTCGTTCAAGGAAGTACTCACCCCCAACAAACTCTCCAAGTCCGAAGTGTTCAATTCGAGGTTCGATCGCACATACCCAGCCGTTACCTGCAGCGCTCTATTTCCTGAAAGGTGGCGCTCAGCACCCACCTGAAACTGTCCTGCAAACAACCCGAAAGGATTGGATTTGATTTGGACATCTTGCTGATATTCTTGCGCTAAAGCCGTCACAGGAAAGACCAGTGAAAGCACCAATAATGCCGTCCATAAAGGACAATGTTGAGTAGGATAAAAAGCCAAAACGCGCAACTTCAATTACCAGCCAATTCCAATATTCGCACCAAACCGGACCCCCATCCCTTCATTTTCAGGAAGGGACAAATCTTCATAACGGTCAAATCCACCTTCTGTTTCACTACTGGTCGACTTGTATTGCGGGCCGATGAAAAGCTCTCCAGTCAATCCATTCGCCAGCTGATACTGGTACCCTAACACGAACCCTCCGCCGATTGCACCACGAACACGTTTCACATCTGGATCCGAGTCAATGGTGGTCCTCACGGCTCGAAAACGAGCAAATGGGGCAATGTAGAGACCGTCCGGGGCAACATCTCCCAAATAGTACCGCAGTTCAGGCACCACAATGAAGCCCAATCGGGTCGCATCATAAGTGTCCAGAATAAACGAAGCGGAATCACTCACCGTAGTCTTGGAAAAGATCACTCCCGGCAAGACTTGAACCGATAGCTTTTCGGAGAGAAAATGCTCGTAACCAAACTGAAACTGGCCAGCAAACCATCCCAGCGGATTGGTTTTGATGATTCCGGTCCCTTCCTGCTCCTGACCCTGGACTTGCAGGCCGCAGGCCAAAAGAAGTGCGAATGCTATGTATCTCAATTGTTCTGGGTTTTAATTAGATTCAATGCAGATCCTGATTGGAACCACTCAATCTGCTGCTCGTTGTAGGTGTGATTGCAAACTACCGAATCCTCGGTGCCATCAGCGTGCTTAACCTGAATGGTCAATGGCTTACCCGGAGCAAACTCCTTTAGGTCGATCATATCAAACGTGTCGTCCTCTCGGATCACATCGTAATCGGCTTCGTTTGCAAAAGTCAAACCAAGCATGCCCTGCTTCTTCAGATTGGTCTCGTGGATACGGGCAAAGGACTTGACCAACACCACACGCACCCCAAGATGACGGGGCTGCATGGCCGCATGCTCGCGTGAGCTTCCTTCTCCGTAATTGGAATCGCCGACCACCAACGTAGGTACACCTGCCGCCTTGTAAGCGCGGGCTACAGCAGGCACTTCACCTGTGGAGCCATCGAGTTGGTTGACCACCGCATTGGTAGCGCCTCCGAAGGCATTGACCGCACCGGTCAAGGTGTTGTTGGAGATGTTGTCCAGATGGCCGCGGAAACGCAACCATGGCCCTGCCATGGAGATGTGGTCTGTTGTGCACTTGCCCGCTGCCTTGATCAACAGCCGCATGCCCATCAAATTCTCTCCGTCCCAAGGCGTGAAGGGTGTCAGCAACTGCAAACGCTCACTGTCATCCTTGACCACAACTTGGACACCGCTGCCGTCTTCCGCAGGGGCCAAATAACCAGCATCCTCAACTTCGAAGCCCTTTTCTGGCAACTCGAATCCGGTCGGCACAGGCAACTTGACAGGCCCATTCGCCCCCTCAAGGGTATCGGTCATGGGATTGAAAGTCAAATCTCCCGCCAAAGCAATCGCTGTGACCACTTCCGGCGACCCTACAAAAGCATGGGTATTGGGGTTGCCGTCTGCCCGCTTCGCGAAGTTCCGGTTGAAGCTGTGAACGATGCTGTTCTTCTCCTTCTTCTCTGCGCCACTTCGCGCCCATTGACCAATGCAAGGCCCACAAGCATTGGCGAACACGTCTGCCCCCATCTTATCGAAGGTGTCAAGGACGCCATCGCGCTCCAAGGTGTAGCGCACCAACTCTGAACCTGGTGTGATGGTGAGCTTACCCTTGCTCTGCACGCCAGCCTCTACTGCCGCTTTCGCCAAAGATGCGCTGCGGGTAATGTCTTCGTAGCTGGAGTTCGTACAAGAACCGATGAGGCCAAACTCAATCTCAGTGGGGTACCCCTTCTCCGCACACAACGCTGCCATTTGGCTCACCGGCGTGGCCAAGTCCGGGCTAAACGGCCCGTTCAAATGAGGCTCCAAGGTGTTGAGATCGATCTCGATGACTTGATCGAAATACTGCTCTGGACTGGCATAGACTTCGGCATCTCCCGTCAGGTGCTCCGCAATGCCATCGGCCAAGTCAGCCACATCAGCGCGGCCTGTCGCCCGCAGGTAACGGCCCATGCTCTCGTCATATCCAAAGGTGGATGTGGTGGCTCCAATCTCAGCGCCCATGTTACAAATGGTGCCCTTTCCAGTGCAGCTCATCGCATCGGCACCCTCGCCGAAATACTCCACGATACAGCCTGTGCCGCCTTTGGCGGTCAAGATGCCAGCCACTTTTAGGATCACGTCTTTAGGACTGGTCCAGCCGCTCATCTGGCCGGTCAACTTCACGCCGATCAGCTTGGGGAACTTGAGCTCCCAAGCCATCCCAGCCATCACATCCACAGCGTCGGCTCCACCGACACCAATGGCCACCATACCCAGTCCACCCGCATTGACGGTGTGGCTGTCTGTTCCGATCATCATACCGCCTGGGAACGCATAGTTCTCGAGAACAACCTGGTGAATGATGCCTGCTCCTGGCTTCCAAAATCCGATGCCGTACTTGTCAGACACCGACTCCAAGAAATTGTAGACCTCGTTGTTGCGGTTAATGGCTTCCTGCAAATCCGTATCCGCTCCCACCTTGGCTTGAATCAAGTGGTCGCAGTGCACCGTGCTGGGCACAGCAGTCTGTGGCTTCCCGGCCTGCATAAACTGCAACAAGGCCATCTGCGCCGTGGCATCCTGCATGGCCACACGGTCCGGTGCGAAGTCCACGTAATCTTTTCCGCGGTTAAATGCGCTGGAAGCCTCTCCGTCCCACAAGTGGGTGTAAAGGATCTTCTCTGCGAGTGTCAATGGTTTGCCTGTGACGTTCCGGGCTGCAGCCACTCGGCTGGGGAAACGGTCATACACGGCGCGGATCATCTCGAGATCAAACATGTCGATAAGGGTTGAAGCGTTGCGGCGGCGAAGATACAAGCGCGCGTAGCTTTGAGCCATGACGTTGACAGTGCTTCGCGAACAGGCCACAGTGGCCTTGCGGTCCATACGGGCTCAGTGGCTGCGAACCCTGCTCACCATCACCATTATCGGGATGGGAATCATGGCATTAATGTCCATGATTACAGCTACTGAAGCACTGAGGTCCAGCCTCTTAGACCAATTCATTGGACTGGGCGCAGGCACCCTACAGGTCAGCCAAAAAAATGAGAGCGGTGCGTTTGGAGGCCGTCGGTTAACCAGTACGGATGCCCTCGACTTCGACCAGGCCATCTCACTAAAGAAGGCCATGACGGACATCGCAGAGATCTCCATTTCGGCGCGCGGCACCATGATGGGGCGCGTTTCGTCAGGCGAAAATGAGACCGACCCCAACGTGATGGTGGTCGGGGGAGACGAGGGCTTTTTGCCCATGAGCTCCTACACATTGAGCACTGGGCGCAACTTCACGGCGGACGAAGTGCGCCGCAACGCGCCTCTTGTGATCCTCGGTCAAGACGTGGTAGACAAACTCTTTGCACCTTCAGAAAACCCGATTGACAAGAGCATACGCATACGCAACCGGCGGTACAGGATTCTGGGGGTTCTAGAACCTGAAGGGGCTTCTTTTGGCATGTCACAGGACAACCAAGCCATCTTGCCTGTCAGCGAAATCAAGGCCCGATTCAGTGGACTCCGAACGAGCTACTCCGTGCAAGTCAGGGCACCAGACCCAGCGGCCATAGCCGGCCTAGCAGAAATTGTAACCGGTGAAATGCGGGCGATTCGTGGTGATTTGCCCGGCCAGCCCGACAGTTTCCGCATTACCCGCTCCGACGCCCTGATTGAGCAGTTCAACGAAAGCCTTGGAAGTGTGACATTGGCGGCCCTTTTCTTAGGGCTCATCACCCTTCTCGGCTCGTCCATTGGCCTGACCAACATCATGCTGGTCACCGTCACGGAGCGCACCCGCGAAATTGGATTGCGCAAGGCCCTCGGCGCCTCTGCCAAAACGATACAAGCACAATTCCTCGTTGAGGTGGTCATCATCGGCATCCTCGGTGGCATCTTCGGTGTGTTTATGGGCATCGGCGTAGGCAACATGGTTGCCGGATATCTCGAAGCGCCCTTTGCTCTGCCTTGGGGCTGGGTGGGCATCGCGCTCTTCCTCAGCGGCATTGTGAGCCTCGGAAGCGGCTATTACCCCGCCCGCCAGGCCGCCCAACTCGACCCCATCGACGCCCTGAGGCACGCCTGATCCTTTCGTCCAATATGGACGCGCTGCGAGATGGTCCAACCAAAGCCTTCGCCCTATTTTTACAGGGATGGCCGGCCCTACGGAAAACAACGTCGCTTGGATCATGCGAAAACCCAGAAGTTTGGGGAATTTCAGCATTGAGACTTCGTACCGCACCATGCACAGTGCGTGGCCTTCGGAGCACCCCAAGCCAGACATCCAGGTCGCCAGCCGATTTACTGTAGGATTGGTCAACCGATGGAACATCTGGCGGGAAGTCCGGTCCTTGAGACACAGCGTCATCCACATCACCGGCGACATCCACTTTACCGCCATTCGACTGAACCACCGAAGGGCCATATTGACCGTCCACGACTTGGGCCTGTTAGACGAAGGTGGACGCATAAAACGCTGGCTCAAAAAGAAGTTTTGGCTGGATTTACCATTGAAGTCGTGTGACCGACTGGTGGCCGTTTCCAACCGCACCAAAGAGGACATCCTCAGCCGCACCTCCTTTCCTGCCGACCGCATCACGGTCATTCCGAGCGTGATCTCCCCAACCTATCGGCGGCGAGAAAAACTCCCAGAAAACGACCTCCCGCGCATCCTGCATATTGGATTGGCCGACAACAAGAACCTCGACCGACATGCGGCTGCATTGTCGGGACTCCGCGTTCACCTGCGCATTATTGGAGAGCCCTCAGCACAACAGCACACCATGCTGCGCCAGCTAAAAGTGGACTACAGCACCGCTTCCAAATTGACCGAATCGGAACTTCAAAATGAATATGCGTCATCCGACGCCCTGCTCTTCTGCTCCACCCTTGAAGGCTTTGGCATGCCCATCATCGAAGCCCAAACCATTGGACTTCCAGTGATCACCAGTGCTATTGCCCCCATGGACGACACCGCAGGAGAAGGTGCATTGCTCGTGGACCCCACGGATATCAGTGCCATTAGAGGCGCAGCAATGACCCTATTAAACCGTCCTGAGGAACGGGATGAACTGATTGAAAAGGGACACCGCAATGCAGAACGGTTTTCTGCGGTGACCGCTGCCCGTCGCCACGCAGAGCTGTACGCAGAACTCAACGCTACGCAGCATAAGTGAGCCGCTTCACCGGGTGAATCGGTCACCCTGCCAAGCACTTCAGAACCGCTTACAAGCGGGACTGCAAATACCGCTGAATCTCAAACCAACGTTCGGGCTTCAACACAATCTTGCCTTGGTTGTCCAGCAAGAAATACGTGGGTGTCTGTGTGATCTTGTAATCGTCTGTAATGGGCGCGTCCCAACCCTTGAGTTGGCTGACATTTGACCAAGGGATCTGGTTGTCGGCGATGGCCTTGGTCCAAGCCGCCTTTTGCTGATCTACAGAAATACCGATGACACCGAAGCCCTTTGGGTTCAGGTCATTGTACATCGGCACGAGGTTGGGGATTTCCTGCTCGCACTTATGGCACCAACTGGCCCAAAACATCACCAAGGTGTACTTGTTCTTTGCCACCTCCTCTGACAAGTCTACCGTCTTGCCGTTGACGTCGGAAATCCGGAAACTGGGGGGCGTATTGCCCACGCGGAGGTTGATGATGCCTTGTGCTCGCTGGCGAATGACGTCAGAGAGATTGGCCCCGCAGTCCTCATCGAAGATGTAATTGTCGAGGATGTACTGACAAATGGTCTCCTTTCCCGTGTTGTAGAAACCGTCAAGCATATTGTACAGCACAAACTCAAGGACGATTGGATTCTCCTCACAACTCGCCTTGACCAAGTCAATGCAGCTCAAAAAACCAGAGTCCTTGCCCCCACTAAACGTCCGCATCATGGATTGGATGCGGTCCGGAAGGGCCATGGAACGGATAAGGCTGTTGTCACTGACATCGAGGTCACTCAGGAATGTTCCCTTATCACCGATGAAGCGCGGTTGTTTCCACGTCAGGAATTTGGCGAGGTACGTTCCGGGGTAGTCGCGGATGAACTTGTGTTGGGTCTGGGCGAGCTCGTCTTCCTTGAGCTTGACTTTGCGCTTGGTCTCCTCCTCTTGGCCCTTACCCTGCTTATAAAGCTGTCGAACCTGATTCTTGTTGGCCCCTTCGGCACCGCGGTATGCGAACCAGCCCTGGTTTTCTTGACTGTCCGTTCCACCGCTGATGAGGCGCGCATTTTGGAAGTCGATTTTGAGCACGGGCTCATCGGGATTCATGATGATCTCCCCCGTCTTCTTCGTGGGCTCGAAACCGAGTCCGTAAAACCCGCGGCCCACTTCCACTGAGCCAAAGTCGAACTTGCCATTCACCAAAGTCACAGAATCGATGGCGGCCACGTTGCGGCCCTCAGTTTCCAAGAGGTACAGCTTGCCTGTTCGGTTTTGAATGCTCCCTGAGAACTGGACCTTGCCCACCTTGTCTCCGCGGTTCTTGTCATCGATGCCGTTCAGGAAATTCGGGTTCTCTCGCCCACCACCAGAAACCTGCTGTTCAGCGCCTTCGGAGACTGCAGCAGCTTCTGCTGTCGCATTCTTTTGAACCTGTGCCGTCAAGGCAGCGGTAGGGTCAACATTTCGGGTGGCTTTTCCAGCAGGCGCATTGTCTGCACAGGCAGTGAAAAAGAGAAGAGAAAGACTGAGCGAAATCCACATGACTTTAGGGGTCTGCATTTGCATGCCTAAAAATAATGCCGAGCAGCACCAGCAAACAAGTCCAAAAGCACCGACACCAACGAAAGAAAGTGAATTACACGAGTCTCCACCCACCACTGCCTCCCCCGAATGGCGTAATTTGGTGTGATGGACCGCCAGACTGCCTTGCTCGTTCTGCAGCTTCCCGAAGCGCCAACGCCAGAAGAAATTCACGAGGCGTTTGAAGCCCACGTCTTTGGGCTGCGTGACTTCCTGTTTCGCCAAACGGTCATTCCTCAAGTATTTCGCGCCAAAGTGGACCGGTTGCTCACGGCATCTGAAGTTGGCGAAACGCTGGGTGTCGAACTGCCGTGCAACGACAGCAATCTCCCAGAAATGCTGCCTTTAGAAGGCACAGCAGACCAGGTTGTTCGCCTCCATGCAGCCAACGTTGGCCGTCTTCGGACCGCCATGGCCGCCACACTGGACCCCAACTGCCTGACCCGTTTCGGCGAGTACCTGGTCCGCATCCAACAGCAGTATGTCGCGTGGATCACGGAATGGGCCATGGAACGGTCCTTTGATGAAACGCACCACCGCCCTATGCGGGATGAATGGGCCGCCGATGCCCTCGCCGATGCCTTAGAGAATGAGCGCAAAGGGCAACCATTGGATGCCAAAACGGCGGAGCGGTTGTCAGAGGAATTGCTTCGGTTGAGGACATTGGACAGTGCGTCCATTCCCCTCCCCGCCTGATTCAGGCACCATCCAATTGAGCATACAAGCTCAGAATGATGCCATCGGCCAGTCCCACTTTGGGCACCAAAATGCCTTCAGCGCCGACCATTTTCATGGCATCCAAGTAAATCCGGCCCGCCGGCACCACCACATCGGCACGGTCTGGCTTCAGCTGAAAGCGGGTCATCCGCTCCTCGTAACTGCACCGATCCAAAACTTCGACCAATGAAGCCAACCGGTCGAATGGCAGCACCTCTCCGCTCAAACCGCCGCCCAATTTGAACAATCGGTTGATGTTGCCCCCCGCCCCAATGGCCATTGGGGCTTTTAGACCGCGATCGGCAATCAATCTGGAGCACCAATCGGTGACTTCTGGCCAGACACTGGCATCCACCTGACCTTTCAAAAGGCGCACCGCCCCAATTTTAAAACTGCGGCCTTCAATACGCGTGCCTTGGCGGATCAACGTCAACTCGGTGGAGCCCCCGCCCACATCGATGTAGATGTAGTCTCGGTTACGGTCCAACAGGCTCACCTCGAAGTTGGAGAAGATCAAATCTGCCTCGGTCTTGCCGTCAATCAGCTCCACTTGTATTCCCGTCGATTCTGCCAGCCGCTTTGCGATCGCCTTTCCGTTCGTCGCCTCCCTCATCGCACTGGTCGCGCAAGCTCGAAAATCGCGCACTTGCATGGACTTCATAAGCAGGTCAAACCCTTTCAGTGCCTCGCCCAAACGGCCCTCCTTTTCTGCACTGATTTCGCCCGAACCAAATACATCTTCACCCAAGCGAATCGGCACGCGGGTATGCGCCACCTTGCTCACCTTCAGGCTGCCCGGCCGGCCTTTGATTTCCTTCACAATCAAACGGACAGCATTGGACCCTATGTCAATGGCCGCCAACCTCATCCCTTGTCTTTGAGTTGGCGCTCGTAGAACGCATACAGGGCGCGGTGTGCTTCCATCGGGTCATCGTCTTTCCCCACGGGCACGTAGCGGTTCTGCTGCTTTTTATCCAGTCTTCTACGCTTCACATTGTCCCGGATTTGGCACTCAAGCATGGCAGAAACCTCGGCCTGCAAAGCAGCATCGTAAATGGGAACACTCACCTCGATCCTGCGGTCGAGGTTTCGGGTCATCCAATCCGCACTGGACAGATAGAATTCAGGCGTACCCCCGGCCCCAAAAGCGACGACGCGGGCATGCTCCAAAAACCGCCCCACCAAACTGTAAGCTTGAATGTGGTCGCTCAACCCCTTCACTCCAGCGCGCAGCGCACACGTTCCGCGCACGAGCAGCGTCACTTCGACGCCCGCTTGACTGGCCTCGTAAAGCTTGCGGATCATGCCGGCGTCGGTCAGGTTGTTGCACTTGAGCACCATCCAAGCATTGCGGCCCTGCAAAGCTTCCTTGATTTCGCGGTCGATCATCTGACTGAACCGCCGCCGCGTGCTGTAAGGCGACACAATCAAATGTCGGTAGACACCACGCTGGTAGTTGTGCTCAAAGAACTGGAACAGCCGCTCCACCTCAGAGGCTATCCGCCGGTCCGCCGTCAGGAGCGAAAGGTCACTGAAAACCCCAGAGGTAGATTCATTGAAATTGCCTGTCCCCACATGCGCATAATGCCGCAATACCCGCCCTTCCTTGCGGGTAATCAGCATGAGTTTGGAGTGTGTTTTGAGGCCGGCAACGCCAAAAATGACCTGAATCCCAACTTCCTGAAGTTCACGGGTGGCCTTGATGTTGTTGCGTTCGTCAAACCGCGCCTGCAGTTCAATCACCACCTGCACCTCTTTGCCATTCAAGGCAGCGCTGGTCAGCGCATTGATGATGTGTGAATTCCGAGCTACCCGATAGAGGTTGATGCGGATGGCCGTCACCTTAGGGTCAATCGCAGCTTCGCGCAGCAAGTCCACGAGCTGAGAAAAGGCGTGGTAGGGGTAGTGCAGCAGGATGTCGCGCTTGGCCACCTGATCCAAAATGCTGCGCCGGTTGAGCAAATGGCGGTGCGGCAAGGGCTTCAACTTGCGGAAGACCAAGTTGGGGTGGTCCAAATCCGGAAAGTCCATGAGGTCCCGGCGGTTGTGATATCGGCCTCCAGGAATGATGTTGGCCTGCTCTACCACACCCAGCTTCCGCACCAAGAACTTGAGCAAGTCCTCCGACATTTCCCTGTCAAAGAGAAAACGGACATAGTCGCCGTGCTTGCGGCGCGCAATGCCCTTTTTCATCTTCTCTAACAGCGACTTCGAGAGGTCATCGTCCATGTCGATCTCGGCGTCACGCGTCACCTTGATGGCATATGCCCGAACAGAATCGGGTTGGAAGGTCGAAAAGAGCCTCGGCAATCCGACCCTGACGACATCGTCCAAAAACATGAGCCCCCGTCTACCCCCCTTTTCTGGCAGCACCAAGAAACGATCAAGGTGGTCAGGAAGCTCCAGCAGGGCGTATCGCGCACGCTTGGACACATCGCCCTCCAGCGCGATGGTGAGGTAGACCAGACCATCCTTGAGCTCGGGCATGCCCACATCAGAAATCAAGATGGGCACCAAATGCGGTCGCACCTTTTGATCGAAGTACCCCTGCACGAATTCCGCTTGCCCCCCGTCGAGGCCTTCCTCTGTCAAAATGTCAATGCCCTCCTGGGCCAATTGGCCTTCCAGCTCCTCAAAAGCTTGGTTGTATCGGACCTGCAAGGACATGACCCGCTCAGAAATGCCCTCGAGGGTCTCGGTGACACCAAAGCCCAGCGTGGTGGTCGTGCGTTTGCCCAAAGCATCAATACGCTGCAATGCCGCAACCCTCACGCGGAAGAATTCGTCCAGGTTGTTGGAGAATATCCCCAGAAAGCGCATCCGCTCAATCAAAGGAACCCGCTCGTCTTCGGCCTCTTGGAGCACGCGCTCATTGAACGCCAACCAGCTCAGTTCCCGGTTAAAGAACTCCTCCTCGGGAGGCAGCACTTGAGTGGCTTTGCGGCGGGGAACTTTGGTCTTCTTTGCGGTCACGTGGGCGAAGATACTTTCGCCCCGGAAGCCGGGGTACTTTCGCCGTCGAACAATTCCACGGTTCGGCCACTTCTTTTCGCAATTCGACCTTCACCATGACCATGCTCGGCAAACCCGCCCCAGAATTCACCGCCACCGCCGTCGTTGACGGAAAGGTGGTCCGCGACTTCTCCCTCGACGCCTACCGCGACCAATATGTCGTGCTCTTTTTCTATCCAGAGGATTTCACCTCGGTCTGCGGATCGGAAGTACACGCCTTTCAGGAGCGGCTCAAGGACTTTGCAGACCGCGAAGCCGTGGTCATTGGCTGCAGCACCAATTCTGCCACCACCCACCTTCAATTCCTGAAGACTCCAGCCGCCGATGGCGGGGCACAAGGTGTGACTTACCCCCTCATCGCCGACATGAACCGGAACGTGTCAGACCGCTTCGGCACCCTCGACGGACAATTCGATTACGACGAGTACGGACGCCTGACAGCCAACTCAGACCTACTCTGCCAGCGCGGACTCTTCATCATGGACAAAGGCGGCACCATTTGGTTCCAGTCTTACCACTTCAAGCCCATCGGACGGGACATCGACAGCGTGATCCGCGAACTCGACGCCATCCGCCGCCTCCAAATCGACGGCCAGGTCTGCATGGCCAACTGGAAGGGCTAAGTCCAGACTTCAGGTTTTTCTAGAAGGAGGACATCTTAACCTTCCACCAACCAACGGCGGACATATGCTTCCATGCGGTCAGCGTTGGCGTGAGACAACCTCATGTCTACGCTGCCTGAGACGGTCGTGCCATCTGCGTCAGTCCATCCGCACCAGATGGTCAAACGCTCGCCGGCAACCTCTGGAATGCGGGTCACGCCGCTAACCTCTCCTTTCTTAAGCGGCGCGCCGAATACCTCAAGCCGGCTTCGGAAATAAAGGATGGCCCCTTCAGTGGTACGCTCGAAGTTGCAGCCGGTGCGCGATGTGGCAACCCCTATCAAGTCGTTCAGTTCTCCCGACCCTCCCACGAGTTCCGCGCGGGGCGAACCGGTACCGCCCGTCTTGACGGACGCCCAGAAGCCCAGCGGCTTGCCCGAGATGGCGTGGACTTCGGCCCAGCGCCGCGGGTCATTGTAGGTCAAGTTCCAAAGTCGCATGGCTCCAGTGTCTGCGGTACTTGCCGTCGGCGTCGTAGCGCTCGGCCTGACCGGTCGTGTTGAATTTGCGGTTGGGACGTGGGTCGTTGCCGACACCGGCCACGTAGATCCAGTTGCCGCAGTTGCTGGCCGGGTCGTGGTCGAGGAGCATGTGCTCGAACCAACTGGCTCCGAGGCGCCAGTCCACCCCGAGGTCGTGGACGAGGTAGCTGGCCACGTTTTGCCGGCCCCGGTTGGACATGAAGCCCGTCGCAGCGAGTTCCCGCATGTTGGCATTGACGAAATCGCACTTCGTCCGGCCCTCGCACCACGCCTCGAAGACGCGCCGGTCCTGCCGCCACTTGGGCGATTCGGCCTTGATGCCGCGCTTGTGGAAGATGCGGTTGCCGTAGCGCATGGCCACGTAGCGGAAATAATCCCGCCAAATGAGCTCGAAGATGAGCCAATAGGTGTCCTCGTTCTTCTCGATGTCCTGCTCGAAGGCGCGGACCTGAGCATGGATCTCCCGCGGGCTGATGCACCCCAGCGCGAGCCACGGAGAGAACTTGGAGCTGTAGTCTGCGCCGAGCAGGCCATTGCGGGTCTTCTTGTAGACGCGCAGCTTCTTGGTCTCCCAGAAGTAATGATCGAGTCGCTTCCAGGCCGCCTTGGCACCGCCATGGAACGGCAGCACCCCCCGGGCATCCGGCGCCTTGGCCTCGACGCGGAGGTCGGCCATCGTCGGTGCAGCATCGCTCGACAATCCATCAGGCACTTTGACCGCTTCCGGTTCACAAAGCGGATCCCGAACCTCACTGCGCTTTTCCATCTTTCCGCGGAAACGCGTGAAGACGTCCGGCAATTGCTCCAGCGCGAAAGGCAGGTCCTCCGGGTGATACATCGTCAGCTGCTCCTCCAGCCGCAGGTCGAGCACTTCGGCCACTTGCGCCTCGCGCTGCAGCTCCTCGCTGGTGTGCTCGGCGGTGGCAAATACCGTTCGCGCCCCGAACTCATCGGCCAGCGCCTTCAGCACCTCGGCCGGCTCACCGGAACGGATGAGCAACGCCCCACCCATGTCTTCGAGGTCCGCCTTCAGGTCGGCCAACGACTCCAACAGAAACTGCGTTCGAAACGGCCCGGTCTTCACATGCCCCCAGCGGTCTTCGGACCATTGAGCCGGGTCCAGGATGAAGACCGGAATCACCTCCGTGGAGGCCTTCACGGCCGCATTCAGGGTTGCATTGTCGGTGACCCGCAGGTCGTTTCGGAACCAGATCAGGCTGCGCATGGTCAGAGGTTTTCGAGGTTGGCCAGTACGGCATCCCCACGATCGAGCAGGGCCTTCTGCTTGTCAGCGGGCATCTTGTCCCAAGTGCGGTATGCCATGCCGATGCGGGGGTTGCGCTCGAGCTTGGCCCGGTTGCGTGCGTGGAAATGCCAGTACAAACTGTTGAGCGGGCAACTGTTGTCGCCCGTCTTGTCGGCCGCATCGTAGCTGCACCCGCTGCAGTACGGCCCCATTTTTTTCATGTAATTCGCCGAGGCTGCATAGGGCTTGGTCCCCACGATTCCCCCGTCGGCGAATTGACTCATGCCGCGCGTATTGGTGATCTCTACCCACTCAATGGCGTCGATATAAATACCTAAATACCAACGATCTACATCGCCCGGATCAATCCCAGCCAGCAACATAAAATTGCCCGTCACCATCAAACGCTGGATGTGGTGGGCATAGCTGTAATCCAAGCTCTGGCGAATGGCGTGCCCGACGCAGGCCATTTTCGTTTCACCCGTCCAGAACCAAGACGGAAGGGGGTTCTCCGCATTAAAGAAGTTCAGACCCGCATACTCCGGCATGTGGGCCCAATAGACCCCACGCATGTATTCCCTCCACCCCAAAATTTGACGAATGAACCCCTCCACTTGTGTGATGTCCGCGTGGTCGGGGTCGGCGCGCCACTTGTCTTCCACCGCGCGAATCACCTCCATGGGCGCAAGCAGTTTGGCGTTCATGCAAAAGGAAATCCGAGCGTGGTACATCGACCAGTACTCTGGGTGCATGGCGTCTTGGAAGTCCCCGAAGCGCGGGAGGCATTCCTCCACAAAAAAGTCAAGCAACTCCAGACCTTCTTTGCGGGTCACCGGCCATAAGAACCGCTGCGCTTCCACCATTCCTATGGTCTTCACCCCACACTCCCTCAGCATGGCCTCAAGGTCACTCAGGTCACGCTCAAACAACAGCGGCTCCACCGGGCGGTGGCCTTTGGGCAACTTCTTTCGGTTCGTGGCATCATAATTCCATTTCCCTCCGGCAGGCTCGTCGCCTCCAGCACCGCCTTCCATCAGCACACCATGGGCCTTGCGCATCCGGCGGTAGAAGGACTCCATCAAGTAAGTCTTCTTGCCCTTGAACTGCTCGGCGAGGTCACCGCGACCCGTCAAGAAATGATGTGTATCTACAGACCCCGCGCGGTCGCCAAACTCTGCTGCGAACTCCTTGAGCTGAACATCGAGGCGGTACTCGTCTGGCCATTGGTATTCAAAACGCGCGCAGCCCTCCTCAGCCATCACCATGCGCACATTGGCCTCCAAACCCTGGGTATTCCGTCCTTCGTCGAGCGCGAGGTAGACCACGCGGTGGCCCTCAGCCCTGCGGGCTTGAGCAAACGCCCGCATCGCCGCAAAAAAGGCAAGCACCTTTTGGATGTGGTGGGGCGCATAATCCGTCTCCTGCCGCATTTCCGCCATCATATAGACCACATCACCGGACACCGTCTCAAACCAAGGGTGCGCGGCATTCAGCTGGTCTCCCAGGACAAGGCGTAAAGTTTTCATGCGGCGCTGCTTTTAGCGGTTCGGCGGCACCGCTCGCTGCAGTACTTGACCTCATCCCAGCACCGCGCCCATTTTTTGCGCCAATCAAAAGGCCGTCCGCAATGGACGCAATCCTTGGACGGCAGATGGGATTTCCGGTGCATGTTAAAAGAACATCCTCCTGAGGCTGCGGTTCACCCGTTCATACCCCTAATTTGACCGGAGCAAATCACATCGACATGTTTTCCAACCGCATCGGTTTTGGCCCCCGTTTGGGCGCCACCCTTCTTGACCTTGTTTTCCTCGTAATTCTTATCGTGCCCATTGCACTTTTGGGCATCGGTGCTGGCCTTACTGCAGCGCTTGGTTTTGATGCCGTTTCGGGTGAAGAAGCCGAAGCGATGGCCTTGATTGGAATCGGGACAGGAGCCATCGCCATGATTCTCTTAGCCGGCGTGATCGGCCTCGCATACACCCTTATCGAAGCCTTTACAGGTGCATCTCCAGGCAAAAGGGTGATGGGTCTGCAAGTTGCACGTGCAGACGGAAGTGCAGGAGACACCTCATTGTTTTTGTTGCGCTGGGCCTTGAAAAACAGCGGCAGCATTCTTCAATTCCTCCTCCCGATCGTTTCGACCTTGGCCAGCCTGGTCTTCTTTTTTGGATGCTTTGCCGCCCTTGGAGAAAAGTGCCAAGCCCTACACGACACCATTGCGAAATCCGCTGTCTACAAGAAAGCGGACATCACCGGCTAAACCTTCGAGGGTTTTCTGCGAAGGCTTCAACGGTTGGGCAACACCAACCAGCTGAAGCCGAGCGCCGTGTAGTTCATGCGGTGGTTGATGCCTGTGCCGTAGCTGATGTCCCACTGCCATTGATCGGAGGCGAGCAGGGTCAGGCCCGCATCGAAGCTGGCGTAATGACTTCCTGAGACCAACTCTCCATATGGCTCGAAATAGAGTCCGAAACGGTCATTGATGGCCTTTCCGATGGCCATGGCATAGGTGAAAGTGCCCCTGCCGTCGGCCAAGTCATAGCCCAGGTTGTAACCCAATGCCCATGCCGGCCCAACATCGTGGCTAATGCACAGCTTGTTGACCATACCATAATCAAAACCAGTGACCTCGGAGTCACCAGTCGGAAGTACCGCATGACCGAGGTAAGCCACCTCCGTGCGACTCCCCTCCCGCTGCCAAAGCTGGATCTTGGTGCCTATTTGCACATCGCTTGTGCCTTCTAGCACGACGTCATCCGCCCCCCAAGCGAGCTGCGCATTGCGGTTGAGCTGATGGACCACCCGAAGTTCGAACTTCTCATGCAGGCTCACCCTGAACAATGAATTGGGCAAGGCCAGCTCCCTGAACGTGCCTCCGAAAGTGGGGCGCCACGTGCTCGAAAATCCGCACTCCCATTGAAATGAACCTGCAGGCACCACCGCCGAGCTCTCGGTCTGGTCGGGACGGTCCGTGTTGATGGTCTGGGCTCGAAGTACTCCGCAACCCAAACCCACAAAGAGGATCACAAAAAACTGTTTCATGTCATTGAACTTTAAAAGAGGCCATCAACCCTGCAGGGCTTTGAGATCAGCCCAGCTTGAAGGAACTGGATTGGCCGTCACTCTTAACGGCACCTCTTGACCAGACAAAAACTTGAGAACCAAGTCATTAAAGAGGTCTGGCGCCTCAATAGAACAGACATGACCACAATTCTCGATCACCGCGAGCCGCATGTTTTTTTGAGCGCGTGCGAATTTCTCAGCAGCGCTAAAAAAAATGTGGTCCTGCGACCCCATGACAACCAAACCCCGCTTGTCCACTTTGCGCTCCACGTATTGTTTGATGAGCCGGAAAAACGGCTTGTAAAGCTCCACCCATTTTAGGTATTCTCCCGGCGTCAGCCGCAAACTCTGACGGCGGAAAATCCAGCGGCTCATGCGGTGGTTCCTGCGCGGCAGCACAATGAAACTAAACAACCAGTAGATGGCCCGATACGGCAAGACGTAGTTGAGCAGTTTGCCACTGTGCACAAACCAATGCATCAACCGTGAACCATCGAAGATTGCTCCTGCCATGACCATCCGGTCGATAAGCTCGGGACGCTCGATGTCCAATTTTTGCAATATCACACTGCCGATACTCAGGGACACAAAATGTGCCTTTTCAATACCCAAGTGGTCAATCACAGTGAGAATGTCCTCGCCGACAATGTCAAAATCGTATTCCGGAAATTCCGGAAGAATGTCCTTGCTATAACCGTGGTCCCGCAGGTCGATCAAGAGCAAACGATAATGCGGCTTGAACGCTTCTATCTGATATTTCCACGTGCGGATACTCCCGCCAGCGCCATGCACGAAGACCAACCAAGGGGCTTGGGCTCCCGCATCGGCAATGACCTCATGATAGAGCAACGTGCGCCCGTCGGCTGAATGCAGTATGGGACGGTGAGAATCCATGTGGGGCGAAGTTCGTGAAGGTTCGGGTTCTTTCGTCAATCCATTGTGCGCGCTCCTGCCACCACATGACGGTGCAGGATGCGCAGACCTTCTTCCCTGACCTTGGGGTGCTTGCGGTGCGCCCACAACTTTTCCCGCGCCTCACGGGACGACTTCTCTAAGGAGACCACCGGCCCAGGGTAATGCTCACCCAGCCTAAAGTCGAGCAGAGCCGCCTCTATGGGCGGCATCGTCCACGGCGCAAAAATGTAGGGCACGGGAACCTGGGCCAGTTCTGGAACCCATTTGCGAATGAAGGCACCCTCGGGGTCGTGGTCCTCCGCCTGCTTCACTGGGTTGTAGATGCGCACTGTATTAATGCCTGTTACACCCGCCTGCATCTGGAATTGGGGATAGTGAATGCCCGGCTCAAAATCCAGGAATTGCTGGGCCAAATGGTCGACCCCCGCTTGCCACGGCTGCCACAAATGATGGGTGAGAAAGCTCACGAGCATGGCCCTCATCCTAAAGTTCAAGTACCCCGTTGCGGTCACACTCCGCATGCAAGCATCGACCAATGGAAATCCAGTCTGTCCTTGTTTCCAGGCTACTAAGTGAGCCTCATTCACTTCTTTGTTCAAGAGGTTATACCCTCCATTCACATTCTCAAACTCCATGCGGTCCTCCATTTCGAACTTCTGTATGAAATGGCAGTGCCAACGCAGTCGGCTATCAAAAGCGCTAAAATTGCGCAGCTGACCAGCCGGTCCAGCTCCTCCCCCTTTGCGAGCAAGTGCTTGACGCTGGTGCACCTGACGGATACTCAAGTTGCCCCAGGCCAGATAAGGGCTCAGTCGACTGCACCCCTCCCTGCTGCCTTCTGGTTTGGAAATGGTACGAGCGTAGCGCCGAATGCGATCGGTCACAAACGACTCCAAATAGGCGTGCGCGCGGCGTTCGCCACCCGGCTGAAAGCCCTCTGGCCCCTCCTCTGGACATGGAATTCTTTGCCATTCAGCGGGCCAATCCAATGTTGATTCCGCCACAGGCTGGGCCAAGGCGAAGTCTGGATGTTCCTGTGGCCTAGACATATAGGCAAACCACTGTTCGCGCCATCGGTGGCGGTTTCGACGTCCCCTTTGAATGCCGTCGCGCTGGTGCTCATGCCAAACCACACCCGACTCATCGAGCAGCTTCTTGACCTTGAGGTCTCGGGCATAGGTGTGTCGCAGTCCAGACTCGGCGTAACTGTGCACGCCCGTCAAGTCAAAGCGCTGCATCAATTGCCGCAACACATCGGGGAAAGCTGCATACAAAACCGTTGTGCGCAGGCCAGTGGGCATGCGGCCTTCCTTTGCCCATTCTGCCCACTGGGCATCGAGGTCGGCGAGACCTTGCTGTACAAAAGCCAGATGGCGTCCCGAAGTTGTGGGATGCGCCAGGTCTTCCGGTTCAAAGCAATAGAGCACCAAGTGCGGACCTCCCATGCGCATCGCCTCCGCCATGGGGGCATGGTCCCTCAAACGGAGATCCCGCTTCAACCAAATGATGCGCAAAGGCGGCAAGACGGACATGGCTCAGTCCCAACCCTTCATGAAGTCCGTGCGCACCTCGGGGGCAGCGTCAGGTTTGGCATAACTCAAGCGGCCTAAACGCGAGGCGGTGTGGTACGCGTCCAAGCCACCGATACAGACCGTGTCGAGTGCAGCGAGGTCCAAAAACCCATCGGCCGCCTGCGCTTCAGACTGAAAGTCGACCCATTGAACCGCGCCCAACACAAAATGACACCCATTGGGCAACACCAGGTCTTCTGCCACGGTCAAGCCCATCCGAACGGGAGATTCGGCAACAGCTGGAGCCTGAAACTGGGCTTCGCCTTTTCCATGCCAATGCGGCGTTAAACCCACAGCGTCAAATTCAGACACCTCCTCGGCATAGCGGGCACTTGTTTGGTGGGCCGCTGTATACATTCCTGCAGTCACATGGCTGAGGGTGAAACAGCCCGACACCGATAGATTTTGGTAATTGTGGGCATCGGCTCCAGGAGGCCGAAACACCACCCCCATGAGGGCTGGGTTCGACCCTAAATGCACCACGCTAGAGACAATACAGCACGCCGTTTTCCCTTCGCTGTTGGCAGTCGCCACAATATTGGCCGACTTGAACCCACTGATCGAATTGATCAATCGGGCCCGCTCACGCTGAGGCAAGCCTTCGATATCGCCCAGGTTCAACACCCGGCGCTTGTCCTCCTTTGGTGTACTCATCGGACGGCACTCATCCCGTTGTCGACCTGCATGACCTGACCGGTAATGGCTGCAGCCGCAGGTGAAAGCAAAAATGCAGCTGCAGCAGCCACGTCGTGGGCAGAAGCAACGCGCTTGAGGGGGTGACGGTCAGCACTGGCCTCTCTTTTGGCGTCTGAAGACAACAAAGCAGCTGCCAATGGGGTGTCGGTCAGCGAAGGCGCGACAGCATTGACCCGAATGTCAGGTGCAAACTCTGCAGCCATGGTACGGACCAACCCCTCCACTGCCCCTTTGGAGGCTGCAATGGAGGCGTGGAAGCCCATGCCTGTCTGCACAGCCACCGTCGAAAACCCCACCACAGAAGAAACACCACCTTGGGATGATGCTGCCTTGAGCAACTTAAGGTTCGCCTGAACCGACTGAAGGAAACCCAGCGCATTGATCTTGAAGTCCTCCAACATCTGCTCGGGCTTTACGCCGCGAACCGGCTTCAAGGAGATCGTTCCTGGACAATACACCAATCCATCCAAGCGGTCCGTAAACGAGGAGAGGTCGCATGGATGGGCTACCGCGTCAAATACAAGGCCGGTGTATTCACCCGGTGCTTGAGCACCTGTGCGGGAAACCCCAATCACCCGGTCACCTCCCGCCAGCAACTGCTCACGCAACGCCAAGCCAATGCCCTTGCTGTCCCCAATGATGGCTACCGTCCTCATGCGTTGCCCTTTTGGGTCAAGGCCACCAGCTCCGCCTCGATTTCGGCCGCCTTCGCGGTCATTGCGTCGCTTTTGGTGCGGTCAACCGTGCTGAGCCTGTGCGCTTCAGCCAACAACCGTGCGTGCTCCTTCCTGAGCTTCTCCACGGGATCCTTCTTGAACATTCCGAACATGACCTTACAACAGGCATACGCGCCGGAGGTTCGGGAAAAAAGAAAGCCGCCCCGGAATTCCGGAGCGGCTTTTAAAGGTGCAGGGCACCTCAAATATTACTGCTTGTTGGTTGGGCCAGCCGCATTCTTCACGGGAGCACCGACCTGTTGGGCAACAGCCTCAACCTTTCCTTTGATGCGAATCACCTTCGTTGGCTCGTTTGAGGCATTGGAAGTGATGGTCACGCTTTTGTTGATGGGACCAACACGCTTGGTGTCGTACTTCACCTTGATGCTGCTGGTAGTACCAGGCATGATAGGATCCTTATCACACTGAGGAACAGTGCAACCACATGAACCCTTGCAACGAGAAATAATGAGGGGATCAGTACCGTCGTTGGTCACTGTAAAGACGCAATTGCCGTCAGCGCCTTGATCGATGGTGCCGTAATCATGTACTTCCTTGTCCAAGCTCAGGACAGGGCCGTTGACCACTTCTTGGGCTCCGGCGAGGATAAATCCGCCGAAGACAACGGCGAGGGTAAGGAGGACCTTCTTCATAATGAGGGTTGATTGATTTTTCAGTGTTGAAGATAAACCTGTCTTTCTCATGTTCAGAGCAAGGTTAACGCCATTTTAACAGGCTAAATTTGGGCCCGCAACCGCACCGTTCGTTTTCGCCATGGCACAAGACATACCCTCACAGTACGATCCCACCTCAGTAGAAGACCGCTGGACACAGGCTTGGGAAGACGCCAAAGCGTTCCGAAGCGTCCCTGACGAGCGCGAGCCTTACACCGTGGTGATCCCTCCCCCCAATGTCACCGGTGTATTGCACATGGGCCACATGCTCAACAACACCATCCAAGACGTCTTGGTACGTCGGGCCCGCATGCAGGGGAAAAACGCGTGTTGGGTACCCGGTACCGACCACGCCTCCATTGCTACAGAAGCCAAGGTGGTCCACAAGCTTCGGGATCAAGGCATCAAAAAGTCCGACCTCACCCGCGACGCTTTCTTGGAGCACGCTTGGGACTGGACACGCGAGCACGGCGGCATTATTCTAAAGCAACTCCGCAAACTGGGCGCCAGCTGCGATTGGGAGCGCACCAACTTCACCCTCGACGATCACTACAGCAAAAGTGTCATTGACACCTTCTTGGATCTGCATGCCAAGGGCCATGTGTACCGAGGTCTGCGCATGGTCAACTGGGACCCTGAAGCCCTCACAGCCGTGAGCGATGAGGAGGTCATCCATACCGAAGAGCAGTCCAAACTGCACCACGTGAAATACCAGGTCGAAGGCAGCGACGAATGGCTCACCATCGCGACCACCCGTCCAGAAACCATCCTGGCCGACACCGCCATTTGCATCCATCCCGAGGATGAGCGGTATACACACCTCCACGGAAAACGCGCGATCGTGCCCATTGCAGGGCGCAGCATCCCCATCATCCAAGACGACTACGTGGACCGCGAGTTTGGAACTGGATGCCTCAAGGTGACCCCCGCTCACGATCCAAACGACCACGATTTGGGGCAAAAACACAACCTCGAGGTCATCGACATGCTCAACCCCAACGGCACCGTCAACGCCGTAGGCGGAGAATACGAGGGGCAAGACCGCTTCGAGGCACGCAAGACGTTCACGGCCGCGTTGGACGCTGCAGGCCATCTGGTCAAGGTTGAAGAGCACCCCAACAAAGTGGGCCGTTCAGAGCGCACAGGCGCCATCATTGAGCCACGCCTGTCCATGCAATGGTTCGTGGCCATGGAAGAGCTTGCCAAGCCCGCTCTTGACCGTGTGATGGACGACACGATTCAATTCCATCCCGCCAAATTCAAGAACAGCTACCGGAATTGGATGGAGAATGTCAAGGACTGGTGCATTTCCCGCCAATTGTGGTGGGGGCATCGGATCCCGGCCTGGTACTACGAGGGAGAACCCACCTCTGCCGAGGCGAAGTTCGTCGTCGCGGCAGATGCCGAAACGGCCGCGCAATTGGCCACTGAAGCCGCCGGGCGCGACATTGCCCCATCAGACCTGCGCCAAGACGAAGACGTGCTCGACACCTGGTTCAGCTCTTGGCTGTGGCCCATTAGCGTATTTGATGGATTCTACTCCAAAGAGGAGGTGGACTATTACTACCCCACCAACGACCTGGTTACCGCACCTGAAATCATGTTCTTCTGGGTCGCCCGGATGATCATCGCAGGATACGAATACCGCCAAGCACCGCCGTTCAAAAACGTCTACTACACGGGCATTGTAAGGGACAAACAGGGCCGCAAAATGTCCAAGTCATTGGGCAATTCTCCCGACCCAATTGAGCTCATGAAGCAATACGGTGCAGATGGCGTTCGCGTGGGCATGCTGCTGACTTCACCCGCGGGCAATGACCTCCCCTTCGATGAGTCACTGTGTCAGCAAGGACGGAACTTCTCGAACAAAATTTGGAATGCCTTCCGCCTTGTTAAAGGCTGGGAGGTCAGCGACAGCGCCCAACAACCCGAACATGCCGCTGCCGGCATCCGCTGGTTTGAAGCCAGATCAGAACAGGTGCTGGCCGACATCGAACAGGCCTATGCCGAGTTCCGTTTGAGTGAGGCTTTGATGGCCACGTACAAGCACATCTGGGACGACTTCTGTTCATGGTATTTAGAACTGGCCAAACCCCTCTACGGTGAGCCTTGTGACCGCGCAACATATGACGCCACCACCCGACTATTCGAACGCATGCTGTCCATGCTGCACCCTTTCATGCCCTTCCTCACAGAAGAGGTCTCCAGCCTCTTGGAAGTTCGTGATGCAGGCACACTGCTGTGCAACGCCCCTTTCCCCACGAGGTCTGGCCAGCCTGTCGACGAGCGTTTACTTCTCGACTTCGAACTGACCACCCGCATCGTAGCTGAAGTCCGGAGCATCCGCCAAAAGGGACACATTCCCAACAAACAAGCCTTGGACCTTCAGGTCATCGTCGATGCGAATGGCAAACACTATCCTGCCGACCTCGAGTCTGTCGTGTGCCACCTGTGCAATGTGTCATCCGTCCAACGGATTACCGAGAAAGTCACCGGCGCTTTTGGATTCGTCCTTGAGACGCACGAGTTCTTTATCCCTGCAGGCGACGCCGTCGACCTGGACGCCGAAAAGGAGAAGATTCAGAAAGACCTCGATTACCAGGAGGGCTTTCTCAACATTGTCCGGAAAAAGCTCGGCAACGAGAAGTTCGTGAACGGCGCACCGGAGCAAGTGGTCGCCTCTGAACGCGCCAAGGAAGCAGACGCCCTCGCCAAAATTGAAGTCTTAAAAGCCCAACTCTCCTCACTGGGCTAATCGACACCCTTATTTGGGACGGCCTATCCTAGAGTCAAGTCCGTAACGGCCTCCCCCCAAGAGAGCAAGCACCACAAACGGAACCAAAAAGAGCAGGGCATGCTCCTTGTCTCCTATCGGGTCCCCCGCATGGGCGCCAAATGCTGCCACTGCCATGGTGATCGCAGCGGGAATAGACATCCAGCGGGTAAACAGCCCCAAAACGATAAAAGCGGGGGCCACTAGCTCCCCAAAAACAGCCAAGCCCAAGGAGGCTTCGGTCCCGATTCCCATCCAATTGTAGAACTTGACTTCGCCGGCTTCGAGCCCCGTCATCAAACGATTCAACTTCCCCCACCCGTGGGGCACCATCAATCCGCCTGCACACAGGCGCAACAGCAACAACGAAAGGTCCTTTTTCCAAGCCATGGTTGCAAAGTAGCGCTTCAGTGTGAATTGGCTGTAGGAGGCCATCCGACGTTTCGAACGGCCTCCCTTAACCAAAACCTAGAAGCTGTCAGCGGGCATCTCCGCAACCGGCTGACAGGGTGAATCTGCATCATCAAAGCCCTTGTTCAACCGGGCTTTCATAGCCGACCACATTCAGTTTACCAACGGTCCTAAAAGCAGAAAGGCGCCCCGAAGGGCGCCTTTCCAATGTCATTCAGCTCAAGGCTTACTCACAGTTCTGACCGAACTGACCCAAGAGGAGCAGCAGGTCTCCTACGGCAGTAGCACCGTCGCCGTCCAAGTCCGTTGGACAAGGATTCGCCCCACTCACCTCACAGCTTCCATCATCAATGGTCGCAGCGCTGTTGTAGTTCGAAGCGTCAGAGTATGTACAACCGTAAACAATGGCTGTAGCGCAGCTTCCGTCATCCTCTCCGGCAAACGGATTGTATTCTGCACTGAAGGGGTCGGTACAACCGGCACAAGGACCGCACTCACCATAGCAAGCAGCATCCAAGATCATTGGGCTGTCTGCAACAGCCACCATGCGCTGTGCATCGCAAGTCCCGGAGATGGTCTCCGTTGCAGCACCGTTTGCATAGTTGAACTGGTAGGAACCCACACCCAAAATCAGAGTGGTCTCCCAAACACCATAACCCATCTCCATCATGGATGAAACTGTAAATCCATTGAAGGACCCTGATACACCCATTGCACCATCCACCATCGTGTTGGACGCATTGACACGGAAGACAATCTCGAACTGGCAGCTGCCATCGTCCGTATTGGCTCCATCATCATAGTTCACGGCGTCAGCGTTCGTACATCCGTTGTAGTTACAAGCACCGGCATCCGTTGCGTTGGCGTTGTAGTTGTCGGCGTTCTCATCTTGACATCCAACAATCTCTTGACAATCGAGGATATCGTCTCCGTCAGTGTCAGAGTAGTCACACAACAAGCTGATGTCGCATGGGCTGGTGAAACCGCAAGCTGTGGGGTCTCCACAACCTGGAGTGAAGCTGCTCAATGGAGCGGCCCAGAGGTATTGAGGCCCCAATACAGGAACAATGGTCCTCCACACGCCGTTCTGTTCTGCAAGTGTCAAAACTGTCCCAGAAAGGTTGACCGTGAATTGACCACCGCAGATGCCCACAGGAGTGTTGCTCACAATGGCCACCAACGAAGCCAGCAAGCCTCCAGTTGGATCGGTCACACTCGACATCACGAGAGGACCACCGGTACCGTCACCGAGGAATACACCATTCACAGATACGTTAGGGTTCACTCCACCGCTCAATTCGCACCCTCCAGCGAGAGGCTCGTTTTCGGTACCTGACAATGTCAAGCCCACCAACCAAACGTTCTCAGCACCCGTAGGCAATGTGGTGTCCATGTAATCGCATGAACCATCGTCTTCCGTTGCAAAGCCATCATAGTTACAGGCAATCACGTCAGTACAACCAGGCACGATCAGTGAGTTTCCATCGCAATCGAATCCTTCGGCTGCGTAGTCACAAGAACCGTCATCCGTAGTAGCAAGGGCGCTGTAGTTACAAGCAGCCTCGTCATTACAGCCAGGCCCGAGTGAAGCCACCTCCAAACTCACCGCCAAACGTGGCGCCGTGTAGTTGGTGATCTCGTTGATCCAGTATGCGGCCTCAGCAGGTCCCATAGTGGGGTTCAAAGTCAACTGGGTCGCTGCAATGTTGGTTCCGTTCAAATTGTCCACGAACTCTGTCGTAGCCACGTCCCACCACTGCCAAGGAGCACCATCGAATGGCTCAGTTGGAGCGCCGTCAACGTAGTTGTTCAGAACGGGGTAAAGACCGTCCCAACCCTGGTTGCCAAATGCGACAGCAGGGTCAGGCAAACCAATCTCGGCAAAAACTGCATTGTTATTGGTGGCATATCCATTGATTTCAGAGTGCACATCAAAGGCACCGCTCACCTCAACAACAGGCTCATTGGTGGTAGGCACCACGAGGACACCTGTTGTGTACGGAGCAAACTGATCGTGTGGGCCATGGAAGCTCACCATAGGAACATCTCCCTCATCCATCCAGTTCAAATCACCCATCGCACCACCGAGGTTCATCTGGAAGTTGAACGTAGAAGGGATGGGATCACCACTGGCGTAGTTCACGTGGTTGGCCAAGCACAATGGGAAACCTCCAATTTCAGCGGGTGCAAACGCGTCAATGGTGGCATTGGGATCACCGTGGATTGACTCAATCACCATTGGGATTTGAGTTCCAGTTCCTGGATCATACCAGAACTTAGAAATGGGCACACCCGTATCATCGAGGATGATGTCATTGTAATTGGAGATACCCGCTGAAGCCAACGTGATGTAACCTCCTGTACCCTCGCCGAACATGGCGATTTTATCTGAGGACACTCCCCAAGGATTGCTCTCATCGGCAACAGACTTACGGAAAAAACGCACCGCAGTACGGCTGTCCTGTACACCGCGGTAAGCAGCCTGAATCAACTGAAGGGTGCGCTCGTCTTGAGTGGCAGCCAAAGCGTTCCAACCCAAACGGTAGTCACAACTCGCAACCACATATCCTTTCTTGGCAAACTCGGTACACAATGCAACGGCACAAGAGTCTGTGCGTGTACCCACTGCGCTGCCATTCACATACTGAGGCAAGAAGTTACCTGTGTGGAAGTACAAAATCAATGGACGATCCGTCTCGGTATCACCTGCAGGCTCATAGATGTCACACAGCAGATCTTCTGGACCTGGAGGGAAACCTTGCAGAGCAGGAATCACTGTAATGTTGTTGCCGTAGGCTACTCCTGAAGTCACTTCAACATCGGCGAACACCTCATCGATGTAACGCACACCGTTGCTGTTGATTTGACCTTCTGACAAGATGCCGAGCGCAAGGCCCATACGCGGAGAGTTGTAATCCACAATCTGGTCAATCCAGAACATGGCTTCTGCCTCACCCATTGTAGGGTTCAAAGTCAATTGAGTGGCAAGGATGTTCGTGCCATTCGCATCGTCATAAGCCTGGACAGCCGCTTCACTGTACCACTGCCAAGGTGAACTATCAAAAGGCTCAGTGGCTACTCCATCTACATAGCTGTTGAAAACGGGGAAGAGACCATCCCAACCATTGTTGCTTTCCGAGGCGGCATCTTCAATGTCCGCATCAGCAAAAACAGCGTTGTTATTGGTGGCATATCCGTTGATCTCACTGTGAATATCGTAGGCACCACTCACCTCTACAACAGGCTCGTTTGTGGTAGGCACAATCAAGACTGCAGTCTCATATGGGGCAAACGGATCGTGCGGGCAGTGGAAGCTCACCATGGGCACATCGCCTTCATCCATCCAATTCAGATCACCCAAGGCGCCTCCAAGATTGAATTGGAAATCAAAGTCTGATGCGTAATCCACGTGGTTCGCCATACACAATTGGAATCCACCAACCTCTGCTGGAGCATAGGCGTCATTCGTCGCATCGGGGTTACCGTGAATGGACTCTACGACCATCGGAATTTGGCTGCCTGTACCTGGATCATACCAAAACTTAGGAATGGGCACTCCGGTATCATCCAAAATGATATCGTTGTAGCTGCTGATTCCTGCAGAGGCCAAAGTGATGTATCCACCTGTTCCGTCTCCACCCAAACCAATCTTGGTGTCGTCGATGCCATAAGGGTTGTTGTCCTCTGCCACCGACTTGCGGAAAAAGCGAACCGCTGTGCGGCTGTCCTGAACACCGCGATAGGCAGCTTGGATCAATTGTAACGTGCGCTCTTCTTGAGTAGCGGCAAGGGCGTTCCAGCCCACGCGATAGTCGACGCTGGCCACGACGTAACCCATCTTGGCGTAGCGGGTACACATTTCGACAATGGCACTGT
>Ga0206125_10000190_pt1 | contig 81771 bp, 66 predicted proteins | sample Helgoland_Spring_4_FD_148598 | JGI IMG/M metagenome (GOLD analysis project Ga0206125, IMG submission 148598) | Pelagic subsurface seawater microbial communities from Kabeltonne, Helgoland, North Sea - Helgoland_Spring_Bloom_20160331_1 | ecosystem: Environmental > Aquatic > Marine > Epipelagic ...
GAGAAGGCCGCCACTGAGAAGGTCGCCGCTGAGAAGGTCGCCGCTGAGAAGGCTGCCGCTGAGAAGGCCGCTGCCGAGAAGGCCGCCGCTGAGAAGGTCGCTGCCGAGAATGCCGCTGCTGAGAAGGTCGCTGCTGAGAAGGTCGCCGCTGAGAAGGTCGCCGCTGAGAAGGTCGCCGCTGAGAAGGCCGCTGCCGAGAAGGCCGCAGCTGAGAAGGCCGCCGCTGAGAAGGTTGCTGCTGAGAATGCCGCCGCTGAGAAGGTCGCTGCTGAGAAGGCTGCTGCTGAGAAGGCTGCTACTGAGAAGGCTGCTGCGGACGAAGAACACATCAAGATAGAGCCTATAGCTTAATTTTATTTTGGATATTGGTACTTAAAACGTTCCATAATAAGTTCAACATACATTTTCCGTAAGAATTTAGATTTAATAAATTTATTTCTTGCAAACTTTCTCCATATTTTTTACTCGATATCAACTTCGCTAGTTCAATCGCAAGACTTACCTGTGTTACATGTTTCCAACCAAACCCTCTACTATCAAAAATCCATTTCCATGGAGAACCGTGTAATGAATCCAATGTATCTTTATAATGTTTTATGATACCAGCAGAATCATTATATTTGATAGCCTTAGCCGGACACGTGTAATACACACTTACACCTTGACATTCTTCTATTTTTGAAAAAGAATGGCTATTCGGGAATTCATCACATATTTTACACACAAAACTCATTATAGTTGTTTGTAAAATATCTTCAACTTCTTTCATATACAAATATGAAAATTGATAACTATACGGTAATATTATATAGCGCAACTAATAATGAAACCAATAATTATTGAAGGATACAAAGGAGTTATGCCTCTTGATTTAACTCTTGTTGACCAAAAATATCATAAAATTATGATCGCCCAACACGAAGAAGACATCAAAGAATATAATCGGTACCAACAGAGTTTACCTTTGCGTCTACAATATGAAAATACAATAGACAAAGCATTAACTCAAATAAACAACGAACAAGACATTACACGACAACTAGTGAATGTCAAGTTATTAGAACAACATGAAAGAGACCAACTTTATCATGAACAACAAAAGAAATATATCAATTCTATAACTAATTCTTAAATTAAATAATGTTACGCTAAAAAAACACAAAAAAGAAATGGCTACGAAAATGAAAAAAGGACATTTATAAAATGTCCTTTTTTCATATGTGCAAGATAGTTTTGTTATATTACCTTTCCAAAATGACGAATGTTATGGAAATGCAGTATTTTTGTGTTTTATGGATAACTATTTATTAGCATAACTTTTTAAGTATATTAACAAAGAAAGTAGTTAGAAGGGTAAAAATATGTTTCCATAAAGTAGGTTAATGGAAATATTTAGGCATAAACAAATACCCAAAACTCCCATTATATTTACTTGTGACAAATGTTGCTTTGTAACCAGAAGCAAAAAAGATTATAATCGCCATTTACTGACACGTAAACATACAAAGGAAACACATGGAACTATTATTCTCCCCCCGTCATTTGTATGTGATAGTTGCAGCAAATCATTCAATACTCGTTCGGGTTTATGGAAACATCGTAATAAATGTAAAGGTATAGCACCAGAGCAACCCATGTCGGCAGTACCAACTCCAGTGGATTCATCATTGGTAATAGAGTTACTAAAGCAGAACCAAGAATTCAAGGAGCTGATGATAGAACAACATAAGAGAATGACCGAACAACAAGATACAATCATAGAGTTATCAAAGAATGCTGGAAATACAACAATCAATAATACCAACAATACCAACAATACAACAAATAACAAGTTTAACCTGAATGTGTTTTTGAACGAGACATGTAAAGATGCTATAAACCTAAATGATTTCATTCAGTCAATAGAACTCACTGTAAATGATTTTATCAATACGGGTGAAGTAGGTTATGTAAGAGGAATATCCGACATTATGTTAGAGCGTATTCGTGATATGGAGCCTCATGTGCGTCCCATCCATTGTACTGATTTGAAACGAGAAACGGTCTATGTCAAAGATTCCGATATATGGTCGAAGGAAGATGAAACGAAAACCCATTTACGAAAAGCGGTCCGTATAGTAGCGAATAAGAACAAAGCCCAAGTGCATCCTTGGATAGCTGAAAATCCCAAATATGACGTATTAGATACTCCAGAATGTGATAACTTCTTTGAATACTCAAAAGCCTCATTAGGAGGATATGGTAAAGAAGAAGACGAAAAGTTTGAAAAGAAGATAATCAATAATATCCTGAAAGAAACAGTAATTGATAAGAACTTATTAACCTAATATCTAAATCATATAAAGTTTATATGCCTGTTATTATATAATGTCAATCGTAGACGTAACTAAGTTAGAAGTTCTAAAGGAAAGAATCGAATGTCTTAGCAAATTTCAACAAGTAGAAATCTTAAAAATCTTATCAAAAAATCTATGCAAATTGAATGAAAACAAAAGTGGTATCTTTGTAAATATGACTTTTCTGGAAACTGACGTGATTGACGAAATCGAAAAGTACATGTCATATGTAGAAGACCAAGATGATACATTTAAGACGGTAGAATACCAAAAAGAAGAATTCAAAAATATTATTCTAGAACAAGACCAGCCCGAAGACACAATCTCATATAGATATGCATAAATAAGATAAAGAGATATCAACATGTTTGCATAGTAACCCGGATGTCTAATTTTTGTAACACCCTATTTTTTTATGACAATCCCCCGATTGAATTGTCACAAATAATTTCAAGTCTGAAACCACATATGTATACAAATGATACAATTTTGCCTGTAAAAGAAGTTGTAAATGAACGAATTGCTTCTCCTTACTCATCAATTCAGAAGAGTATGCCATCGGTCCAAGTGAATCGTAATATGGACGCAATACGTCCAAACCAAAAAGACAGTTTATTTTGGTGTTTATATATAATTTCATATGGATATTCTGATTTTATACAGGTTACCCGAAATCATCGCGTTAGACAATTGGAGATTCAGAAACAAGTAATAGATTTAATTCAGAAGGACAAAAACGTAATGAAAAATACAAACGTAAAATTTACAAACATCGCAACTCAAGAGTTAACCTCTGATTTATTAAGCATAACCAAGGATATAAATTATAGCATAGCAATGGCGCTATGTGTTCTATACAAGATAAATATTAACATGATAAATAGTGAAAAAGGTGTATATGTAAAGTTCATTTCAAATACGGATATTGAATTACCTACATACGCTATATATCGCGAAGATACACATATGTATAGTGTAGATATTGAGGCATTGTCGCCAGAAAAAATGGAAAGCATGAATGAATTGATATGTTTAGAAAGTTATTTGACACCATTAAAGACTATTTCAAATTATAAAATCATAGAATTAATGGAAAAGGGCAGACAATTAGACTTGTTAGATGATGATAAAAAATATAAAAAGAAAGAAATATATGAACTCGTTTATAACAAGATCCGTTGGGAGTAAACATACAAAATTGAAATAGATATAAAATAATATATGAATTAATATATATTATATTATGACCGAACATACAGATAGGGAACCACCAAAGATGTCCAACGCACAAGGTAAACCGGTACGTACAACAAAGCAAAATAAAGAAGACTTTGAACGTATTGTAGGACAGTATTTAGAAAGTAACCCTATGATTTCCACTAACAATAAAACAAGTGAGCTGGAAATAAGGTTTGGTACAAACCCAAAAGTATCAAAACCTATTAATAAAATGGGATATGATAATGTGGTAAAGAAATTATACGCATGTGGATTTAAACCAGAAAATAGTCGTGGTAATCAAATTTTACGTATTCAAAACGAGTATGTAGATACTCGTACAGGACAGATAAAAATGTCGAATGTTCGTGCTGAAATAGTAGGAACAGATCTGATTCAAGAGTATTGTCGCACAAATAACCTTCAAAAGGTAATTGATATGCCATCTACACTGTTTAATAAGATTAAGTTTACGCAAAAGATGTCAGCATTAACTGAAAAAGGTGAATACATTCGTAAACTGGATATGGAAGATTTTAATTTCCGCGTTTCGTATCAGACAGAACAAGATTTCAACGTCCAATCTGGATTCTCACGAAATATCATATCAAAATGGACTGATTCTAAGAAACTATTTCGTTCAATGAACCGTGTCAGATTTTATCACGATGAATATCCTATATTTGCCGATATAAGTATTGTGAAGGGGTCGAAGCGGATGAACCGTATCCCAGTTCCCCAATATACTATTCAAGAAGCGGAGGTATTTTCAGGGCAAGAAACATACGAGATTGAGTTAGAACTCGATAATGCGAAAGTAGGAACTGGAACTGTATATGACAACTCAACGAGGTTGATGAATGATTTACGTAAATGCATTCGTATAATTTTGAGTGGGTTACAAGAAAGTAAATATCCAATTCCATATAGCGAACAAGAACACGTATTACATTCCTATATGCGTATGGTTCGTGGAGCAGATTTTCAAGTAAAGCGTGTCTATCCAAAAGATTTCATTGGACCAGGGTCATTTACTCTGCAACTTGAAAATATTATCGCTCCTATAGAAGATTCAACAATCGTAAATATAAGAAATAATTACTGTGTAACCGAAAAGGCAGATGGAGACAGAAAGTTGTTATACATTGCGAATAACGGTAAAATATATTTAATTGATACAAATATGAATGTAATTTTTACAGGTTCAAAAACAAATGAAAAAACAATATTTAACAGTTTGTTAGATGGAGAACATATTCGCGAAGATAAATACACCAAATATTTAAATATGTTTGCTGGGTTCGATATATATTATGTGAATGGTAAATCTGTTCGTGAATATCCGTTTATTAATTACTCACTTCATGACGAAGAAAAAACCGAAAAAGATAAAGACGAAGAAAAACCCGAAAATAAGAAATTTCGTCTAGAATTGTTGAGTGAATTAATAGATCTGTTAAAACCAATTTCAATATTAGAGACTTCGTCAAATGATGAAGTAGAACAAAAGACGAATACACGTTCGAATGATTTAAGTGTAAAGTGCAAAGGGTTTAATGCGGCGAGTGAATATGGAAATATATTTAGTGCTTGTTCTAAAAAGTTATCAGATATAAACGATGGATTATTTGAATACACAACGGACGGATTGATATTTACACCTATGGATTTACCTGCTGGAGGCAATACTATAAATGGGGCTCCTGGTCCATTGTATAAGTCAACCTGGGAAAAGTCATTTAAATGGAAACCAGTTGAATTCAATACAATTGATTTCTTAGTATCAGTAAAGAAGGATAAAACTGGTCGTGATGAAGTTCATCATATTTTCCAAGACGGACATAATTTGGAGGGTAACCAAGATGTAATCCAATATAAAACACTAGTATTAAGATGCGGGTTTGATGAACGTAAACATGGTTATTTAAACCCATGTCAAGATATATTAAATGATAAGTTGCCAACCCCTGAAGACTTGGATAATAACGATACATACAAACCAGTTCCATTTCAACCAACAAACCCATATGACGAAAACGCCCATTTGTGTAATATTATATTAAAAGGAGATGAAACAAATATGTATATGATGACAGAAGAAAATGAATATTTTGAAGACGATATGATAGTCGAATTTAAATATATTATGGATAATAAGGATGGATGGAAATGGGTTCCATTACGTGTAAGATATGATAAGACAAGTGAATTGCGTGCCGGAATGAAGAATTATGGTAATGCTTATCATGTTGCGAATAATAATTGGCACTCTATTCATCAGCCTATTACCGAAGATATGATATCCACCGGAGAAAATTTACCCGAATATGAGCGTAATGATGATGTATACTATAATCGTTCAAATGACGAGACAAGTACACAGGGGTTGCGCGATTTCCATAACTTAGTGGTAAAGAAAAATCTAATCACAGGGGTATCTGAACGCGATGATACATTAATTGATTACGCTGTAGGAAAAGCAGGTGATATGTCAAAGTGGATACGGTCTAAATTAAAGTTTGTTCTAGGTGTAGATGTATCAAAAGATAATATTCACAATCAAGTAGATGGTGCATGTGCGCGATTTATAAGAGCAAACAAAAAATATACAAAAATGCCAAAAGCTCTGTTTGTAACTGGTAATAGTAGTCGCAATATTCGCAATGGGGATGCGGTTGATACCGAAAAAGATAAACAAATAATAAAGGCCGTGTTCGGAAATGGTCCAAAGGACATATCCTTATTAGGTAAAGGTGTATATAACCAATATGGAGTAGCTGAAACCGGATTTAATGTAAGTTCTTGTCAATTTGCTATGCACTATTTCTTTGAAAATAAGACAACATTCCATAACTTTATCCGTAACATTGCTGAATGTACGAAAATCAATGGTTACTTTGTTGGTACATGTTACGATGGTAAACAGGTATTTAATACTCTTGAAAATAAAAGTAAAGATGAGGGCATTACGATATTAAAGAACGAGCGTAAAATCTACGAGATTACCAAGATGTACGACCAAACAGGATTTCCTGACGAAGAGATGAGTTTGGGATATGCGATAAATGTATTTCAGGAGAGTATTAATAAGGTATTCCGTGAGTATTTGGTAAACTTTGATTATCTGGTACGCATTATGGATGATTATGGGTTTGTGTTAGTGACAAAAGAAGAGGCAACCGGAATGGGATTACCAGATGGTACTGGATTATTTTCCGAATTATATTCAGCTATGGAACAAGAGATAAAACAATATCCATCCCGTAAGAATGATTATGGAAAGGCCCCGTATATGTCCCCTGAGGAGAAGCAAATCTCATTTATGAACCGATATTTTGCGTTCAAGAAGGTACGTAGTTTGGATGTAAAAAAGATGGCTGATATCATATTAAATAACGAGGAGAATACACGTTCAATTGTTAGTAATATACTAGACGAGGATAAACAAGAAGATGAAGTTCAGCCGCCAGTTCCAAAAAAGAAAAACGCCAGAAAAATAAAAAAGGATAAGATTATCTTGCAAAAATAAGATTAAGTTATTTCTTGGAATACAAAACAATATAGAAATATCGGTATGATAACTATTAGCTATAATAACGGTTATCATATAATGTCGTATTATCAATTACCGCGAGTAAATTTTTTTATACCAAAATACATTGATTACATAGTAAATAATAACAGTCCGGATATAATGATATCTCATTCTTTGGCAAGATATTTGTATGAAATTAAACAACGTCTCGAATCAATCGAACATGACTGGGATATTCATAAAAAATATACAAATCCATATGAGTACATCCACTCGCCTACTCCTCATAAAAAAAAGTGTGTATCTAAATACAATCCATTATCCAGATCATATTTCAAAATGATAGAAATAATAAATACATTTGATTTACGATTTGATTCCAAGCCAATAAATACATTCCATATTGCGGAAGGGCCTGGTGGGTTTATTGAGGCAATCGCAAACACTCGTAATTGTAGTCATGACAGTTATATCGGGATGACAATATTAGACGACAAAAATGATCCTAACATACCTGCTTGGAAAAAAACACAAAGTTTCTTACAGAAGAATAAGAATGTATATATTGAACGCGGTAAAGACGGAACCGGAGATATATTGAAATTGGAAAATTTTGTATATTGTAAAGAAAAGTATGGTTCTTCTATGGATCTCATAACTGGAGATGGTGGATTTGATTTTTCAGTAGATTTCAATAACCAAGAAGTTCATGTTGCCGACCTATTAATGGCCCAAGCATTCTATGCGTTAGTAATGCAGAAAAAAGGAGGAAGCTTTATATTGAAGATATTTGACTCTTTTATGAATCATACATTGGATTTGTTGTATATATTATCATCTTTTTATGAATCTGTGTATATCGTTAAACCGTATACAAGTAGATGCGCTAATTCTGAAAAATATATTGTATGCAAGAACTTCATATATTCAAATACCAGTACATTCTATAATACGTTATATGATGCGTTTGTAAAAATGACACAGAATAATGGAGATAAAAATGTTGTGCGATTTTTAAATTTACCGCTATCCTACCACTTTGTAATAAAAATGGAAGAATATAATGCCGTATTCGGACAACAGCAGCTCGAAAACATCCATTACACTATATCATTAATCGAAAGTAAGCATAAACATGATAAATTAGAACAATTATTAAAGACGAATATATCAAAGTGTATATATTGGTGTAATAAGTATCGTATTCCTTGTTATAAAGATTTATAAATTTTATAATATTATATTGTAAAATTTATACGGGTGTGCGATTAACCAACTATGGAAACCTTAGGACAATTTCGTTGTTCTCCGGTAGATGTAAATGTAGGTGTTTTTGGAAGTGGGTATCCAATCTTATCCATTATGGTATATCCGTTTATGGGAACTCCATATGCGAGCGCATTTGCGACATGTGAACCGTAACCAGACGCATTTCTGTATGTGGAAGCAGCAGACGTAATGGCATTGTATTTCAAACGAGTTATACGAGAGCTAGAAGATACCGCACCCTGTTGTGCGTACTGGTGATTATTTGGTTTATAATAAACACGATTGTATCTGGGTCTGATATCAGGTCCATTCGCAGAATTAGAAGCAACCACATAGTCAACTGTTTGATTGGTCGCAGGGTATGACCCCGGTGTAAATCCAATTAGGGATTTAAAACTATTATCTAATATTTCTACTACTGGTATAATTGTAGCAGTAGGAACGTTCCATACCGGAGGTCTGGTTCCAACATCGGTTTCAATTGTAGGTTGAACTAATCCTTGGTTATCAATAATTGTTTGTGAAATAGGGGTTATTTGCAATTGAACTAATCTGGTGGATGAATTAAACACAAAGTTAATGAAAAACTTTTTAGACTCATTCCTGCTGTCAATAACATAATGTTCGTTTAATGTCATTTGTGAATGTAAAACTCTATTTATGTCAGACACATCATAAAACCCTTTCTTCAGGTTGACGGTAAAAGTTCCATATTGCCCGGCAGCTTCGTCGGCTACTGGTGTTCCTCCACTTGCTCCAGTAGGGTTACCAGCTACCCATTGATATGTAAACGATGTATCAGCCGACATGTAATGTCTCTTACAATCGGTAGTGGTATTCGTAGTATATATATTTGCGATAGATTGGCTACTACCTTGAACTGCTGTAGCATCACCCTCGCGAAAGTAATGGAAATTATTTTGAGCGTAGGTCTTGTTACGGCTATTTAAATATTGTCTTGAATCAGTGTAATATTTGGGTTTATCAGTTGACAGATCAAATTGTTTTTTAATCATGCCCGAACTACGGACCCGACGTCTTGCGTTTGTTTCGGGTGTTCCTACAACACATTCACTAGCGCAATTTCCTATATTTTCACTAGAATTAACGGTTAAATTAAAATCGACTACATTAGCTAAACCATTACAAATATAACTGCTAGTATTTACGATAGAACTGCCAGGACGATTTAGTTCATCTATAGTGGTTGTATTGCGACTAGTAGAACAACTTCCAATACCAATTTCTTTACGGTAAGTTTTTAGTGGAAGAGCAGAGAAAATATTATTAGTATTATCACTATAGAGTAAACCATTTTGTTTGATATGAGTTACAACTTGGTTAAATGTTTGTCCTTTCCAAGGAATAATTGGAATTTGATTCGTTAGTATGGCGGACATTATAATATATAATAGTATAGTATAATATATTACCATGAAATCTTTAATAAATCACAGATATATAAAAATGATTTTATTTATCACGCTTTTAGTATCTATATTAATTCTGTTAAAATTCGGTTTGAGTCTATATTCAAATGTATATAACCCTAGTTCTAAATATGTTAATACGATAGAAGGGTTTACAAATGTCACAGATAATAAAGGCAATCGGTTAAATACGACTGATAAATACCTTATTTACAGTGTGCCTCATAAAAGAGTGTTACAGGCTCGTTCAGATAAATCAGTAAAAAGCGCATCCATAAATTTATCTAAGCCAAATATTAAGATAAATGCTGATATGCTTTTTAAAATCATAGACAACCCAGATGGTAGTCAAGGAATATGGAACATTGGTCGAAAAGGAGTTTTGGGTATAGATGATGCCAAATCAAAAACATATATAACACCAATGGAATATGCACCATCTTTTCCTACAAAAGAAATGATGCAAGAACGTTTCAATATAATAAAGTATGGAAAAAATAATACAGTTGCGATAAAAAGTGCTTTTTACAAAGAACGATACTACTATTTGCACTCGAATGGCAGTACTCGTGTAGGAAAAGGGTTAGGTAATTGGGAAAGAATGCAATTCATAAACTATAGTGTTATTGAAAACAAACAATTAGATATTATGGCAGATGATGAACGTAATAGAATAGCTAGGAATCTACAAATCGCGAATGATAAAAAACTCGAAGTTTACGACAAACAATCTAAGATTAATGCATTGCGAGTTAACCTGGATAATAACACAGACCGCAATCAATCCAAAACACAATCTAAGATTAAAACGTTACAAGCTCAAATCGATAAACTAATTTCAACATAGAGTAAATATTCAAATGTAAAACCAGTTAAATATATAATCGCTATATATTTAACCATGAATATTGTATTAAATAAAAATGACTTCCATATAGAGAATATTAACTTATTAAAAAAACGAAATAATACCGTTATTGAAGGTACTTTTACGAAATTTACTTATTCTAATCAATACTTAACTATGAATGGAATCTATTTACAACTTGTCCTTTCAAATATAACATTACAAAATGATGGTAAATTTACAACTATTAGATTTCAGCCATATGACAAATTAAATATAGGCTATATACAATATATTTCCGGCATAGAACTGGAAATATTAGATTACTATAACCGATTGAATAACACAAACAAAAAACAGGTTACTGTCCTAACCAACAAATTATATTCTGGTAACATACGGTCAAATTTAAGTAATTACGCAAAAATTAATAATCAAATTACTGTAAAAATATCTGGCATTTGGGAGACAATGAACGAGATTGGGTTGGCTATAAAGATAATAAATAACATAGATTAAAACATCCTACCCTGTCGGCTAATTTTCTTATATATAGTTGTGGGAACTGTATTGGGGGCGGGGGCTGACGTGGATGCTGTATTATTTGTTAAACCAAAATTATTTATGTCGACGATTCCGGTTTCTTCGTTAATAACATAATTTAATTCAGATATACTGTCTAATCCGTCTGTTCTGGTTATATTATATTCTTGTGCGTTTCGTGTTATAAGGTTATTATTGTCAGATTTTAATTGAATTATATTCCCATCGGCGAATGGGAAAAACTGTGAATAATCAATTCTAATATTTTTGGCGTTGGCTCGTTTTTGAAATAGAATGTCTTCATACCCCCAATCCCATACATTAGGAAACCCTTTTGTCTTTTCAAAATCTCCCGCAGATATAGAAAATATTCCACCAAGAGCATATTTAAACCCATAAAAATGTTTAATTTTGCCAGGCGTAGTTTCATAACTAATTGTTTTATTATCGTACGGCATTGCGTCAATATCATTAAATACAAGCGTTATATTTTTATAGTAATTTGGATATTGATTCTTAAGAATCAAGAAACCTATATTTTTCATGGCACCGCGATTAAATTTATTATTGTCATTCTGGTGAATGTAGTACATTTTATAGTATGTTTCTGGATAATCTTCCAATACTTTTAGCATTTGAGATACAAAAAACTCGTGTTCTAGATATTTATCGCGGTATGGTACAATAAATACTATTTTTGGAATATTACGTTCAAATCGTTCTTTTGCGAGTTGAACTCGTTCGTGTCTTGCATCTATTTTTGTAATATATTCTTCGTTATTATTGTCAACCGATTTTGGTTCTGGTTCTGGTTCTGGTTCTGGTTCTGGTTCTGGTTCATCTTCACTATCCGAATTTATTACATCTTCGTGGTTCATCATAGAAGTAATATAATCTTCCATAGACATATTTGAAGATACTTTTTGAATTGGTTGTGCTTTTGGCATCGGTGGTTCATCTTCACTATCGGAATTTATTACTAAATCACGGATTCGTTTCTGTTCTGTAGTACTCTTCTTACCAGATAACAATCTGTCTATATAATCGTCCATCTGGAATTTGTTAGTATATACAATTAAACAACATAATTGTGTATACCTATTGCGTGAAATACTTACTTGAACGCATGTGCCATTGTATCAAAGAACCCTTTGTATTCGGGAGATGACCCACTGCATTTCGGTTTTCCGAATAAAAACTTTTTATAATCAAACCCAGTATAACCGAATTCTATCTTCTTTTCACCCAAATAATGAATAAATCCAACGATCGTAATTGGGAATACTGTTACTAATAGATAGTTCTGCATAGTTTTAATAGTTTCTATTTTCTCGGTAATATTTTGCGTAGGCATTTTGTCATCCGCGTCAGGACTTACTGTATTATCACCGATTTTATTGCGGGTTATTTGATTTTCTGACTGTATTTGACTTAAATAAATATGCGAAACATATATAATCGCAAATATGCCAAATACTAAAAACCAAATTATGTAATTCATCTTAGATAGGAACATAAAAAATCCGTATAATAATACAGACACATATACAAAATTACTGGATGTATATAAGTTGGGTCTGGTTAATACGACAAAAAACATTAATGATAAAAACCCTAATATGTGTTTTACTATCATGTTTTTTGAAAAAACAGCCTGAACCTGACATGGAAATAGTTCACCTAAATAATTAGCAGACATCAATAATGATAAAATGATAAAAGGATGGGTTAGTTCTGGTTCAATAGTAGAAATGAAATCAAACATGTTGTATATATTACATGGCCATAAAAAGATTTTTTACAAAAAATATGTATTGACCTGGTACAACTCAAAATTACGCATATTTATTAAGCATTGATTTTGGTAAAAGGCTGTCGCTAATTATATCTAGTTTTTTGAAACATTTATTGATTGTTACTTCACTCACCCCCGATATTTGTTTAATATCTTGTTTCGTAATAATCAAACTACAATACTGAGAAACAAAATAAATAACGCCAGCAGAAATCGCATGGGGAATATTATCGGTAATAATATTATTCTTTTCAACCTTAATTGCTACAAACTTTGCAAGCATAGTTAGCTCATTATTTATGTTTAACTTACTACAATACCTTTCAATAAACGAACTAGGCAAAGTAGCACATAATTCAGCTTGTTGTGAAGGTTCAATGCTCCTTTCAATATTATGTAAAATATTCACTGCCATAGAACACCCATTCGTAGCACTGGTTTTATCCAATTTGAAAATTTCAGCAATTTCATGAGCTGTTCGCGGACATTCATTTAGACGACATGATATATATATGGAAGCTGCTTTAATGCCGTCACGGTTCATTCCGCGAAACATTTTCTGTTCGGAAATATCCTTATAAATAACCATAGCATGATCTATAAATATACGAGGAACCCCTGCGTTTTGAGCCATAACAGTAATAAACTGAAATTCTTCGTATAATGATTTTTCACGATGGGGCATAGACTGCCATTCGGTCCATTTACGTATTTTTTTCATTTCGTATGATGATTTATTATTGCATATTACCTTACATCCAAATGAGGATTCTACTAATAGCGGATTTATTGGATTTCCACATCGAGTAGGATCTTTGGCATTTTTATCTTCAGACCCGTAAAATCTCCATTCGGGTGAGTAATCTAACGCACCTTTGTATATTACACCACATGTAATACCCGTACATGTAGGAAATCCATTCTCCATAATCATAAGAGGAGATTTACATATATTACATACTTCCGCATCTTTAGCATATACACATTCAATTTGGTCTTTATTTTGGTCTTTAATATCAGACTTATCATTATCGTAAATATCCCATAATTTAGATTTGTCGTTACTCGACCGATTTACCTTTATTTTTTGGGTTTTTTGCTTGTTTGTTGTTTTTACTAAACCGGTATCACTCACATCTTTAGATAAAACGCAAACAAGTTCAGACATTTAGTTAGTATTGATATTTATTAATACAAATTTATACGCGCTTTATTTGTCCGTTATTTCTAATTATTTTTTCAATTTTATATCGGTATATTGTAAACAATGGAAGCAATTTTGCCAGTGGCACAAAATGTTGTTAAAACAAATGTTACAGACCCCCTCATGAATGCGTACAATGGTGCGGCATCAGAAGCAGCACTAGATGAAGCACAATCAATAGGGATACAGATTAAAAATCATACATGTAGTGAATTAACCAAGGGAACATCTAGAATTATAGATTCGGTTATAAACACAACGGAGGATGAATTGCGAACAAAAATAAATAGTAAAGAATTTACTACAGATTTTATTAATGTATTGCAAACAAAACTCTTAGATGGCGGAGAGTATGAAGACCAATTTTTAAAGAAATTTGATATTTTATTTGACACAATTATGAAAAAAGCTTATGATAGATACGAGCTAAGGGCGGCTGCTGAGGCTGATGCTAAACAACAATCTGTGGAGGCTGCTGCTGCCACACAGGTTGCTGCTGGTACTGGTATTACCGGTAGTGGTAAACGAACGAAACGGTATCGTAAGTCAGGTGGTAAAAAAACCAAACGGGTTAGGTTCTCTACGAAAAACTAACTTTTTTTTCTAATTTTTCAAGCATTTCCGGTTTATAAACTAAAGCACCGGTAGGCTTATAATCATCGGTATCGCTATATTCACGCCGCGCTTTTTGTAAATTATTTTGTTCTCTATTAAATAAGTTGCCAGTCATATCATCTTCTTCCTCTTCTTCTTTTTTTACCACATTCCCCTTCTCGTCTATAATCATACCCGTTTTATTACGAATTTCATTTCTTACATAATTAGGTATCCAATTCACCCAAGTTATAAATAGTGTTGCTGGGTGAATATATCGGACATGGAAACCGTTTTCTTCTAATTTTGCTACTAAATAACCTATACAATCCCCCTGTTTGTATACCGGTTCTCCAAATATATATTCAGGGATTTGAAACCAAATATGACTTTCACCACGTTTACTTCTGGATGTAAATTTGATACGACTATGAACTCTGTTTAATAATTTATTATAAATACTGCGTTCTTTTAAGTCGCGTTGTTGTTTTTTTTCAAACAACTCGTCTATATTCATTTTTTCAATATCATCTGTTTCATCAGTATGAATAAATACAGACATTGGTAATATACAAGTAGTAAGAAAAAATATAAAAAATTCTTACGTATAATTACATCGATACATGTGTGAACCATATACACATCCCGAAATAATACGACATATCGTTTGTTCGGGTGGAGGCGTTACCGGATTTTCATTTTATGGGATACTAAAAGAATGCTATGCGCGTGGAATATGGAAAGTAGAAAATATAGAAACCATATATGGCACTTCAGTTGGTTCTATTTTTGCGGTAATACTCGCACTGAATTATGATTGGCAAACTATGGACGATTACTTAATCAAACGCCCATGGCAGAATGTTTTTAAATTTAATTTGTATTCTATATTCGATTCTCTTCAACAGCGAGGAATTTTCGGTATAAAAACAATTGAAGATACATTTCGCTCTCTCTTTTTAGGAAAAGATATCCCTATTCATGTTACCATGAAAGAGTTCTATGATATTACCAATATTGAAATTCATATTTTTACGACCGAAATTATGAATTTTGAATTAGTAGATATATCATATAAAACACACCCCGATTGGCGAGTAATAGATGCTGTGTATAGTTCTTGTTCTATTCCTATTATATTTTCACCCTTTATAAAAGAGGAAAAATGCTATTGCGATGGTGGATTGTTATTAAATTATCCAGTTGATAAATGTATTGAAAATGGAGCAAATTCGTCCGAAATAATCGGACTATGTAGTGACGCGACCGCAAACAATGTAGACATAATGGATGAAAAATCCTCATTATTAGATTACGTGATTGTCATATTAAAAAAGGTTATCGCTGCGTTTTTACCCAAAGTGAATCACGTTATTCCCAATGAATTCAAAATTGGATCCCCAGAAGTATCTATTTATGATATTGTTACAACAACGAGTAATGTTAGCAAGAGAATCGAGTTGATACAAAATGGAGTTGATATAATATGTAATTTATTCACATCAACAGAAAATATTTTAATGGCAAATGAGGATCAACTTATTCCATCAGCATAGAATTTACAAAATGCTCCAATGTACTTGCTGATATTTTAGAATCAAATTCAATTGTATTCTTATCCTTTACCATTTTAACAGTGGGGTATGATTCAATCTCATACTTATTTATCATGTTTTGTACGTCACTAGTTTCATCGGTACAGTCTACATCAACGCATTTGGTAATATATCCGTTAACTTCCTTATTATTAAACTGTTTTTTGAAGTTTTCCCATTCTGGCAACGCAGTTTTACAATGAGGACACCAATCAACATGGAAGAACATAACACTAACTTCTTTATTTCTACGTTTTGCGTTTGGTACATCTGCAAACTTATTTGCTTGTTTCTTTACAAAATACGCATTGTATCCGTAATTGGCAGCATATCCAAAAATCATAGCTGCGATTACGATTACTATATATTTATAGTAAGGACGAGCAATTTTATTGACAACTTCAATCAATCCAGGCATTATATAGAATATGGATATACTTTTTGTATTGGAAAAACGAATAAAATTTAGTAAATAATATTTTGTCATTGAATTATAACTGAATATGGGTAAAAGTAAAACAATGAAACATAAGAAGATATATTCTCTAAATGATTATAATAGTGGAGATGGTATGCTAACAAGTGTTTGGGGGCCTAGTATGTGGCATTCAATGCATACCATTAGTTTTAATTATCCGGTAAACCCTACTAAAAATGATAAACGAAATTATCGTGATTATATATTAAATATAAAATACGTATTACCGTGTGGTAAATGCAGGACTAATCTCAATAGCAACTTCAACAAGTTACCACTTAAAATGAAACATATGGAAAACCGCGAAACGTTCTCAAAATATGTATACGAGTTACATGAACTAATAAATACAATGTTAGGGAAAAAATCAGGATTATCGTATGATGATGTACGGGAACGATACGAAGATTTTCGCGCTCGTTGCACTATATCTCTCAAAGAAGTAAAATACAGACCAAAAACTTATAAGAAAAAAGAGAATGGATGCACTGAACCCTTATATGGAGAGAAATCGAAATGCATTCTAAAAATCATACCAAATGATAACAAAGAGGAAACCTTCCAGATTCATGAAAAATGTGTTAGGAAAGTATTTGAATGATGATATATTTAGTAATTAGTAATTATATCATCTTCATAGCGGAAATATATTTTAATTTATATATACGAATAGATATAATTATGCCAGATCATTTGATAGAGAACGAAACTACTACTCAGACAATTCCCACTAATAAAAAACGCAAGTACATTCCGTTTTGGGGAGAAGACCCAAACATACTGTTTGCATCCAAATATTTAATGGAATTTTTTCCCACTGAATGTATGACATACGAACAGAAGCTAAATTCAGTAACACGAACCGTACTTATACTGACCTTAGTTAGCACTATTCTTTATGGAGGTATTCGCCATTTAATTATAGGAACTATTACAGTCGGTTCTATTTTTATTCTTCAGTATTACCATCAAAAGGAAAGAGTAAAGGTTGAATCCAAAAAGGTGGTAGAAGAGGTAAAGGAAGGATTTGGAAATCCTGCGATGGATTTTCTAACTCAAGATGGAGAAGAAATCCCTACCGACATATTTGATGAGCCTGAGCCAAGTAATCCATTTAGTAATGTTATGATGACGGATTACGATTATAATCCTAATAAAAAGCCTGCCCCAGCAGCATTTAATAAAAACGTAAATAATAAAATTTTAGATAGTGCAAAGCAAATGGTAGTTGAATCCAATCCGGACCAGCCAGATATAGCAGATAAATTGTTTAAAGATTTAGGGGATCAATATGTATTCGAACAGTCATTGCGTCCATTTAGTTCTAATCCAACTACAACAATCCCTAACGACCAACAAGCATTTAGCGAATTTTGTTACGGAAGTATGACTTCATGTAAAGAAGGTAATAGTTTTGCATGTGCGAGAAATTTAGCTCGTCATACTAATTATTAGATTTTAATTTGTATATAATAAATCCCTTATATAGAAATTCATTCTCTTACTATAGTATAAATATAAGATGTCCACAGTTAGCCCTTATTTGTTCAATAATACCGACCGCATCGGTTCTGATAAAAACGACCAAACCCAAAATAACGTTCATAATACCCGATATGCCAATCATAGTTTAGCAAGCTTTTTTAGCGAAAATACATCATCTCAACACGTTAACTTTGCCGTTCAGCAACCCACTATGACGTTTAGTGGTATTTCCCACGGAAATGGGCTCAATGGAAATGTAATTGATGACGAGTCTAAACTTGTTATTAAAACCGAGCAGACAAAGCCTTTTGAGAAATTACAATTATTTCAACGCCCTTTTGCTAGTGTCCCTTATCTAGGTAGAGGTAGTTGTGACCCTGCTCTCGAATCTCAACTTCAGCACGGTGAAGTGGTAGCAGGAAAGAAAAGTGTGTCTACCATTATGGATAAATCGTTCTCTCAATATCTATTGTATCCTACTGACGACAAGATGGAAGAGCGTGTGAATGACGCTGCTTACACAGTTGAAGAGGCTGCGCTAGACGGATGGGTTCGCGGTGGAAAATCTACTCGTGAAATGTCAAATGACGAGATCATGCAGCAAAATAACCGTCCCAATGGTTCTTTTTAAGCGAATGCCGTAATATTCATATAGTGTATTTTGTATACTATATGAAGTAAAGATTATTCAAATTTATATATTATGTTTTCAGTCGAGCATGATAATGTAGGATTTTGTTCTAATTCACTATATGAAAGATATCGGCAAATTTCTATAAATAAATCTTTAATATCAACATTATATTTGTTGTTATGTAACAACATTAAAAACGCGTTTGTTAATGCTCCTACTTTTTTTTGGAGAAATTCGTTATACTTTTCCATACTGACTTGCATGTCGGTTGAACCACTGATAGCATAAATATTTGCATTGTCATGTATATTCGTGTTTATATTTGATTTTATAATTTTATTATCAATATAGCTTACCGTCCAAGGTAAGTCACATATACTTCCACTGTGACAACAATCAAATAATAAAAATAATTTCCCTTTTACGTTTTTTATTATTGAATATATATCGTCATCTAATATCACACCATTTGTTTGAAAATCATTTGGAATAACTACACTGTCTATGTTTTCTTTTTCGTCATTAGACCGGTCACGGCGAAGTGAACCGTGTCCGCTATAATGAAACCATAAATCATCATCGACCGTTTTATCTGTTACAAACTCTTCCATTTTTCGCATTATATTCTTCCGTGTTGGATACAAATCCCTGTTATCTGTATCATCTCGCAATATCGTAATGTTTTGAGATTGGTATCCTAATTCGTTTATAAGCATGTCTCTCATCCGAATAACGTCATCAATACATCCGGTTAGTTCAGAGTCTTCAATTCCTTTGTAGTTTATGCCTATCAGTAATGCAAATTTCATAATAATATAATTATAGAAAATATGTTTTACAAAACAAATGATACAAATGCAATTTCACAACATAAATTATAACCACATTGTATATAAATGGAAAAGTCAGGTTCGACTAGTAGTAATATACAAGTTCCATCAGAACAAATTTTCAAAGTCCATTATTTGGATTCAAGTAAGACGGAAAATAAGATAATTGTCTTTTCTAATAGCAATGGACCGGTTGATTTAAATGAAATGTTTAGCGAAGAAGATATTGTCAATATTGAACTAAATAATATTGAGGTAGTGTTCTCGTCACAACAAATCTACAAAGACGACACAATTCGGACTATAAAGAAGAAAATCATAACAGAAATTGGTAAAAATGTAATTTCGTATCCAGAACTCTACCTTTTCTCCAAAATAAAAAGTGACCTAACCCTCTTTCAAATATATAATTATGTTACTCACGATGACAAGATTCCGTTAGATTCTGTTATGTTAGGGCAACTTTTACAAAATTTAGGTGTAAACGACGCAATAATTATTGACAAGATACCAGTCCAAGATGTTTATACATACAATGACCTAACTACATTCTTATCTTTCTTAGAAAACGAACAAGAAATATGGCTACCTATAGGTCCAAAGTTTACAGACAATCAAATTGAACTTTTATTTCAAGCGAACCCATATAATATAATTAATGCGGATAATAACCCATTTCAACATACAAGCAATAATCCGTTAATCTCTTTTGAGAACAATGTATTATTATCATATGGGGATTTGATAAATAATATTATCTATGCTACTTCGGTATCTGACGTTATTGAATATGGGAAGACAATACAGTTAGATGATGAGTATGTAATCCCTTTGTATTTCCCATTATTAGAGAAACGTGACATTTTTACTGGATCTGATATAATTCGAAAAAAACAATTACTATTGGCTGAGAATGATAAATTGTATGATAAAAGTTTTGAAAAAATAGAAGAAAATTTACAGACAGTATATAAAATATATAATACGGGGTCTCGTGATGATATCAAGTATTCACAAAATGGAGTCCAATATATAGATTTTACGATTCACCCTTCCACCAAAGTAAAGCTTCCACTTGATGTATTATTCAAAACTATGCATTCTACTAAGGAAATTCCCTTTATTAAATACAATCCAGGAGCTCGTTTTGAAAAAATGTACCGAGCGTATACTGAAGATATTACACAGACCGGGCAACAAATTCCGTTTTTGTCAAAAGGAGAGATTATGAATTATTCTAAAAATATAGGGAAATCGCTTCAAATATCATTAGTTGTGCGGGGAAATATGCAAGGTAAAACGTTTGACGTAATTATTAGTATTAATCAAAATGGAGATATTAATGTTATGTGCGACTTTTATTCAAAAGAATTAGAAATACCAAGAAGTATTGCGGTGTTTTCATTGCCTGATATACCAGAACTCGAAATATACATAGATGGGGTCGTTAACGAAACAATTAACACATTAAACAAATATCTACATGGATTGGGTTATAAACTACAACCATTCATTAATCTTAAGCATAAAAATATTGAAATTATAAATATTAACTACAAGCTATGGTCGCCATTAACAAATGACATTACATTTAAGGACACATCACCTTGCTTAACAAGCATGTTTGAAATACAAGAACTAGAACCGAATAATTTACAAATGAATTTTAAACGGGTAAACAACTACACGCAGATGAACGCCACGAATCGAATGATTACTGATGTATATCAACGAACAAACAGCGAAAAAGAAGTTATGAATTCGCTTGTATTAAATTACAATTATACCGACCAAGAAGCACTTTTGGAATTTACGAATTACTTAAATAATTTTACCCGGATTAACGGCCAGTATGTAAATAAAAACGTAGACATTGTTGAAAATCCTGGATTTTCTGTGAATATAGGGAAATTGCAAACCGGGTTAATTTTACATATTGAAGTTACGCAAATAACAAATATACGATATATTGAACTATTATCCATTTATTTGGATAGCTTTTTACGTGTATCGCAGAAAATTGGAATGAATGGAATATCTAAATCAAAAATTAATCAATTGTGTTCTGGAAAGTATAATGAGGTTAAAGAACCTACAATTGAGAACCTTATTATACCTTCTAATAAATCGGTTAGTCCTATTTCGCAAGATGATGTTTTATTAGGTAATAATGACGATGATGATGATGATGATGATGATGATGATGCCTTTTTATATATGGATGATGATGAAGATGATGAAGATGATGAATATGGGGATGATGATGGTTATATGAGTGGAGGTGCTAAAAAATCACAGGTGAAAAAATCACAGGTGAAAATAGACCCAAGAAAATATAATTTTAACAAATTAAAATTGCTAGAACCCGAACTTATCCTATCAAAGGAAGAAGGTCACTTCAGTGCGTACTCTCGAGCTTGTCCTTCGAATGTAATGAGGCAACCAGTTATTCTTACGAATGATGAAAAAACGCAAATAGATAAAGAGAATCGCAATGGATATGGATACGCATTAAAATATGGGGCAGATAAGGAAAATCCACATTGGTTTATTTGCCCTCGATATTGGTGCACTGAAACGAATCAACCTTTAACCAAATCACAGGTTGACTCGGGTAAATGTTCTGGCAAAATTCATGAATTTACTGAAAATAGATATCATGTTGATAAAGATGGAAATTACGTTCATCACTCACCCGGATTTTTACCTGATGAAAAACACCCAAAATACGGGGTTCCCTGTTGTTTCAGTAAAAAATGGGATTCAACCCAACTTGAAGGTCGCCGAAAAAAGTGGGGCATTACAGAGAATAGTATTGACGCGCCTAAGGGCAGTAACTGGGAAGATGTGATTGATGGTAAAGATGCGGATATAACGGGTGAAATTGAAATGAAACCTGATAAAGTGGATAAGTCTATTAAAAACGCAAAGGCAATTGGTATTGATATTACTACTATACGATACTTTTCTAAATTATCATTCTTTGAAAATGCTGGTATATGGATATTTTTACCTCGTTCCGTTCAATTATTCTTAGATATTGAATATCAATCTATGATCTCTTCCGACAATCCACAAAAATTAAAGGAGAACCAACGCGCATATTTATTGTATACAGTTGAACGTAAATACCATCAGTCTTTTATAGGGTGTATTGCTAGAACATATGCAGATATAAATGAATATAATACAAAACAATTGCCAGTTCCCAGTATTTCAGAAATGCGAAATATAATTGCCGATTCTATCACATTGGATATGTTTTTACAATATCATAATGGTTCATTAACATCAACATTCCAACCCAAAAATAAACGAGTAAATGATGATTTCTTAAACAAGCATTATAACAGTGTTTTTTATAAATCGCTTGATGATAACATACCCGCACAAATGGACTTTTACGAACATACAGTTGCTTCGTTCGCAAAGTTTCTGGAATATCTCCGCGATGATGATTCATGGATAGATTATGTGTACTTATGGGATATTGTTACCTCACCGAATCCTGATTTATTTCCCAATGGACTTAATCTTGTCATTTTAAGGGTTACCGATAATGATATTACTGATAATGTAGAACTCATATGCCCGTCGAATTCGTATAGCTCCAAACTGCACGATAAAAATAAGAATACACTTATTTTGGTAGAACAAGATCATTATTACGCAATTGTTTCTGTATACGATAACACTGATGATAATAAAACCGTAAAGCGCATTTCTACATTTGGCAACAATGAGAAGCTTCCTGAGCTACGAAAAACATTAAAGAAAATACAGAATACATCGAATAAATACTGTAAACCATTGCCAAGTATGCCAAAGGAATATAAATACAAACAGAATATAGTCGCAGATAAGGTATATGATATTTTACAGAAGCATAAATATGTTACGGATTATCAAGTATCTAATTATAGAAATAAAATCATTGGGTTTATTGTGCGTATTTCAGACGTAAATACAAATAGTGTATTTATTCCGTGTCTTCCTTCTTCTGTTTTATCAGATATCCCTATTCAATATATGGATAATATTCAATGGACGGACTACGTTACTACTAGAGATTTGTTATTTCAAATACAAGAAAATACAAAAAACGAGTTGTTATGTAAGCCATTATTAAAGGTAGTAGAAGATGGACTTATTGTTGGTATTTTAACCGAAACAAATCAGGTCCTACAAATCAATCCTCCCATTAATAATGACGTTGATGATGGCATTGATATTATTAAAGTAAAAGGTTATGCAGATAATGGGTATTCTGATGCTGATAAAACAGTACAGACGACAAGTTCTGAAGATAGCCAGCGAAAAGAAGTCGTCCGAAATATTCGTCTTGAAACCCAATTTTACTCTTCCTTCAAAACAACGATACGGATATTATTAAATGACCCACTATATTCTACCTTAAAGGAAAAACTTATTATTATCTTAAATGATAATCGCTATTTATATCGCATCAAACTCCAAAAATTAGAGATACTTATCAAACATCTTTTACGTAACACTGTATCATTTCATGATATTGAAGAAGATGTCTTAAAGAATATGGATGACGTTAGCATTTGTACTGATGATAACCGTGACAAACCGTACTGTATTGTTAAAAACAACAACCAACGTCTTATTATCCCAAGCACAAATTTGATGAGTGGAATTGATAATGAAAAACTGTATTTTGGGCGAATCGCAGACGAGTTTCTACGATATAAACGGGTTAGGTTGTTTATGTTAGAACCTAAAAAATACTTGAATATTGGGACAGTTGATTACAATGTAAATCAAAACGAGGTGATTTTATTGCAGTCAATATTAACAGATGAATATTGGGAGAACTTAGAACCGTTTTATACAAATTCGTATATTCGTAATCTGAATTTTGACACTGCCGAACCCGCAATTTCACAAACATATTCGTCTGAAATTCGGATTTCACAACAAGAAGACCGTGAGGAAACTGAAGACGAAAAACCTCAATTGGATCAATGTGTTAAGGAAGAATTAAACGAAGTGATTGGCAACAGTCAAAGTAAATGGAAACAGACATTTCCAGAAGATTCAAAAGAAACTATATATCAATGTTCTCATATATGTAGTTACTATTTGATACAGATGATTTACCAAACTTATTATGATAAACAAATAACCGTGAATGAATTAAGGACTAAGTTAATACAATTATATAGCAAGTATGTAGATAGTCATAAATCCAAAATTTACGACATTTTACGTAAACAGAACGGCAAATCAGTTATGATAAATAAAGTCATTAAAAATAAACTTACTATAGAAGATTTAATTATGAGCGAAGATTATTATTTGACGACTCTTGATATGTGGATGTTAGCATCTGAATTGAAATTACCCATTATGTTGTTCTCGCAATCGCCTCTTGAAAATCTGAATTTGAAAGTAGATTGGACCATATTGGGCGGGAATCCATTGAAAGACCGTTTCTTCTTTATTCGTAGTCCAGCAATTACTAAAAAGTGTCCGGAATATCGTATGGTAACTCCTCAACGCCCTCTATATGAGTTGTCTGGATTTAGAGATTTATTAGAAAATCCAGAAAATTATATTGATAATAATATGGATTTTGAAAGTTATTTGAACCAAGTTTCGTTGGTTCTTGATTAGAATAGACAAAAATAATAATTTTAAACTATTATTTTTACACCTATATAACTATTTTGTGATTGTGTCTATGCATTATTATATGGGTATTGCTAATATACATATTCCACTAGACCCGCTCGTTGTGTGCCCTTGACCTCCCCTACGACCAGCACCACCAACACCTCTACCTAATTCACGAACGTAGTTTGAATTAGCACTCTGACTGCCCGAATTTACGTATTGACCACCACTTCCTCCAACCGCATACCATTTACCATCAATCCACTGTTTTCCATTTCCTCCTCGCACTCCAGACGAGGTGGTCCCTTCGCTACCAGTTAAACCAGCGCCTCCAGCGCCTCCACCACTTCCTCCTCCTTCGTTTCCACCTCCTCCTTTGTTCGCGTAGTATAACATAGTTGAGAGCGTACCGCCATACGTTGTTTTACCACCTATTGGAGTAACAGAATAATACTTATCTTGTTGCGCAGTACCAGTTCTAAATGCTCCTCCACCAGAACTTCCACTTTGGGACCCATCATTACTATTATTTCCCATATTGTTATTTGGAAATGATTTACATCCCGCCCCTCCACCATATACTCTAAATTCAGAGCCATCGCTTCCTTTTATATATGTATCAACCCCTGGATTACCACCAGGACCTCCCGTCGCAGTTGAAACACCACCTGGTCCCACCGATATATCATATGTTACATTACGTTTTAAAGTTATAGTTCCTTCACCATACCCCCCAGCGCCACCTCCTCCTGAACCATAACTAGTTCCAGACGCGTATCCACACGACCCACCTCCACCAACTAATAAACAAGGCACCGTAATATCTTTACCGGTATTTATTATTTTTCCACCATAATAGAATTTTGCTAATTTATAAGTCTGGCCGTTATGTGTTAGATTCACAGTTTCAAATGAAATATTTGAATCAAATGGGTTATGGTAGGTTGATATATTAAATATACTACCTAAACTAGAAGTAATTTGTGAATGTTTCAGTGGAATTACTTCACGCACTATATCATCGTCATCTTTGTAAAATAATTTGCAAGACTCTAAAGAAAGATCTATATCTTCTGGATTGGATGTAGGCACTCTATATAATAACAGTTCTGTTCCATTTGTATTATCTGCGGTATAGAAGTTTATATTATCTGTATCGTATCCTGATGTTTGAGTCCCTGACTTATGGGGTCCATAATCAGGCACCTGATATACTTCTACTTTATATCTCGGGTTGACAATAATATATTTATCCTTACGATAAAGTATATATTCAAGCCCGGTTTGATTGTTAGCACCATATCCTGTTGTAGTCATATAGTTATCACTCGCAGTTGGTATAGAATGATAAATAGGAATTGAGTGACCGTACCAACGAGTCGCACCGTGATTTGAAATGTAAGCCCCCGGAAACATAGGAGTATCTACGACTACACTGGGACTTTCATTTGTAGTAATTTGAACGGTATTTCCAGCAGTTGTCATTCGCACTACTATTTATAATAATTGAATATTTTAATATTGTAATCTGAACCAATATGAAATTCGGTAAAATACACCCGCAATATATCAGTATTATTTATGGAGTGCGGATATTTGTTTCTCTAAATACTAACGCACGCATTTCATATAGTTTATCTATCTATATGAAATGTATTACTTAGAATAATTATGCATATATGCGTATTCAGATGTGATATATTATAGTTGAGTTCCTTTAAAAAATAGCTTGATACTGGTGACATCATTACTTCTGATTGTTTTTTTTACTAAAACGGTGGTTCCGTATGTGTTGTCGTATGTAGACTTGATTCCACCATAATTACTGTTTTGATACACTTCACACTTATATCCAGGTAAAACAAACCACGCATCATCTATATCATTGAACGAGTAAGAAGTTCCATCTGTGAGAAACATACTAGTAGTCCTAACATCGGTCGTACTATGTAGTATAGGCCATCGGTTATTAATGGAGCCATCAAACATCCACGCTCCTGGATTATTAGATATTTTTGTTTGTTGGTCTAACGCAATATAGCCACTCATCCTTGTTTATGTATAAAATACGCGTATATAATTATATCTTATAATTGTTCGCATTGTTGTAAAATACAAGAATGCCACTAGACGTAGCTTTTATAATGGATTATTCTATTTAAAAATAATAATAACGCAGAACTCGTTGTATTTACTGTGTTAGGAGTAAAAAGTTTGGCTTTAGTTCCTGATGAATTATCTAAAACTTGAGTAGTTCCTAGATCAGTCTGATTCGTATTATATGTGTTTAATTCATCATATAAGTTGTTATATAATATTACTGTAAACCCTGGCATAACGAGATAATTATTATCGTCATTATTTATGTTTCCGTAACCAATATCATAATTATATAGGTTATAATCTGGAATACTTTTTATAAGTGGGAAATCCCCAGACCTGGAAGTAGTATTACCATCCTTATACCAAGCACCAACCACTTGCGATTGTATTGTATTATTATGAACGGTTCCACCTGAACCTGCTGTTATGAATCTTTCAGGTAATCCAAATATAAGTTCAGGGAAATCCGCATATACATCTGGGTTTATTGTAATCACGCTACTCGAAAATGTGGGGGTATAAATTGATCCTTTGTATAATCCTACATCCTTTAATTGTGCTGTTACGTTGGAACTTGTTAATTCATTACTACTAGTAAATTCAACTGTAGGCACAACCTGATAGTTTATAATATGTTTACCTGAGAAATAGTCATTAATATTGTTTGAAATATCATTATATAACGTGTCTGATATTGAGACGTATTCCAGATTAGTGCAATTAGTAAAAGCACCATATGAAATATCTGTAACGTTATATGGAATTTTCACAGTTGCCAAATTGATACAACCGGCAAACGCATTTTCTCCAATGTTCGTCAAAGCTTCCGGTAATATAATGTCAAAAATATTTCGACAATTTTCGAATGCACCCGATTCAATATTTGTTAAGTGCGAGCCTTCGTGGAATGTCACATATGTTAGACCAAAGTTATCTTTGAACGCATTTTGTGAAATTGTTTTTGTTGTAAGTGGGAAATTCACCGAAATCAATTTGCTAGCATTTCTTAGAGAGATGCCTACTGTGATGGTCCCCTCACCAATTTCTGCGTGATAATGATTTGTATGATACACCCCCTTCACCGTTCCGTTTATTGCTGGGAAATTTACAAAGTCGTAGTATGTTATATCGCGTGCGTTGGTAAATGATGTTGTATTTAGTGGATTTAAATGTGAAGGTGCGTAATATTTGGTGCTGGTAAGGGCCCGTATTCCCTGGAAGGATGTATTATATCCTTGTGATTTATATCCGTGATGTCTTCGTGGTCCGGCTATATTGGTGATAGAATTCGGTATATAAATAGTATTTATTTTTGCGGTGTCGCTGTATACATTAATAAAATAATCTGGTATATATTCCATTGAGCTCGGTATAACCATTGTATCTAATACTCCGTATTTGAATGAATTATTAAGCGCATATTCATTCGCACTTTGTATGGAACTTGGTAGAACGATTTTCGATAATTCATAAGCGCCTGCACCGGTATCGTCTGCTCCACGTCCAAGACCGTCAATAAACTTTAACCTACTTCCTGCTCCAAATGTGATTTTGGTTAAATTATGGGAGTTCTGGATATTGTTACTGCCACCGAGAGATACAATTGATGCTGGAAAATGAAGGCTTTGTAGGAGGGTACCGTAAATAGTATAAGGTCCGTAAACATTTGTAACAGATGAATTTTTATCCCAATACAGATTTTGTAGATTGCCGCATTGGGTTAGAAATCTGGATGGAATACATGGAAACCCCTTTGGAATGAAAATTGAGGTTAATGTATTTGTATCTTCAAATATTCCAGCATCATTAACGTTCTGTGGATTATTACTAAATTCAAACTCGCGGTCATTCCATTTAATTTGGTGTGCTCCATCTGTTATTCCTGTTTGACCAAACGCATTTGGTTTTATATCTAATGGACTAGTTCCTCCGTGTTCGAATGTAATTGTGTATAAATTGGATTTACCAGAAAAAAGACTGTCATTTATTGTGTTTACATTTTTCGTGAATATTGCATGACGATTATAACCACTATAACGTTGTGATATATTATGACTTGCGGTGCTTTCATTATAGACATAAAATATATTAGCACCACCATTTTTACCAGTAGGCAAATTCGTAGCAATCTGGTTATCGTCGAGGTCTTGTCTGTAATGTATATAAACTCGTCTTAGATTACTACAACCCACAAAATTATTATTACCACCATGGTCTTGGGCGGGATGAAGATAATAGTGAACTTCGAATAAGCTAGTATTATTCTGAAAGTGATTATAATACATATAAGATCGTAATTCTGTAGCAGCATTTTTTTGAAAAATATTGACTAATTGTAAACTTGTATTATCACCGGATATATTTCTAGACATTTGGGTCATCCCTACTGGGAAAATGAGTGCTTTGAGTTGTGGGTTTTTTGCGTATCGTTCATTTGCAGCAGTATTACTATTTGCGACACCATATGGTCCACCCGATTCGTGCACGATTTGTAGTAATTTGGCATTAACACCGAAAGCAAGGCTACCCCAGGTTGCATTGGCAGCAGCAACCGGGAATTCGTCCGTTTCTTTTGGAATATAGAATGAAAGTAATGCTTCTGTGTAGTTAGCATCTCCGCGAAAACTACTATATTTCATTTTGGTTATACTTGATGTTCGTATAGAAACGGTAACAAGTAGTTTTTTCTGAATAGCGTTTGTTCGGAAAGATCCTTCTTCCAATGTTGTAATATTCGGGTCTGTGATTATTGCTTTCCAATATTGAGTTGTACTGAAATTACGACCACCTAAACTATTAGCTTGTCCACCTGTAAAATCGTTAACATCACCGTTGTTAATGTAGCTATACCCATCTTTATTACCGACAGTCGCGATTTTATATCGATGGAAGGTAACCCCAGACGTAAAATTGGTATTGTCTATATATATTGCACCACTGGCTTGTTCTCCACTTTCAGGCACGGTAACAATACATCCGGAATTTATAGATGTAAACGCACCAGACCCAAGACTTGTTATCGTTTCTGGTATCAATATATCTCCCAAACTACTACATCCACTGAACGCACTGGCACCGACAGATGTAACGGTATCGGGAATAATGAAATATTCTAATTTCGAACAACCATCAAACGCATTTGCACCGATTGAAGCATTGACATTATTACGTTTAATTCCATATCCCATAACGGCAACTTCCAACTTCGTACACCCTTTACATAAATTCGCAGCTATTTCGGTTACTGTATCCGGAATATAGAGTTGTTTCAACGCACTACACCCTTCAAACGCACTACTATCAAGAGTTGTTAATAGATATTTATTATTTGAATCAACCGCCGCATCCAATGTAACTGCTCTTAAATTACTGCAATTCTTAAACGCCTTCGTATGAATATGAGTAACATTCTTAATTGTGGCGACACATACTTTTGTATCGTTTTCAAACGCGCTATCGTCAATCTCTGTAATACTACTCACAAAGTCTGCTTCATAAAACCCGGTGAATCCTTGTTCTGCTAATTGTGTGGTTCGCATAGTGGATGTAAATACTCCGTCTCCGCCCGTATCTGTAAATGTCACTGTGGGTAAATACACACCATATGATAAATCTGAATAATGCATGGAAACGTCCATATGGTAATAGTTTCCGAAACCTAAATAATTGTCGTAATTTGTGTCAACAATCGCATTGTTTGTGTTATTATTAATACTATCTGGGATACTTGTAACTTTGTTAGTAGCGGATCCTATTTGTGCGGTGATACCGTAATGAATTATGTGCTGTTGTGTCGATTCATTATTAGCGACGTCACCGCGATTTATAGTTGTATGTTTTATTGCACCATTTGGCTTTGTCGTATCCGAAATAAAACTATAATTACCATACTCAATTGGACCTTTTGTTGCTGACGTACCACTATGGCCACCATTTTCAAATGTGCGACCTGCGTATTCTGCTTCGTCATATAGATAAATACGATGTGGTGCGGTCGTAATGGTGTACAAATCATCTCCGTAGAACCCCCTCCTTGAATACACTTTAATTCCAGCTATTTTTTTTTCGGATCCCAAATTAATACCAACCCACGTTCTTTCTCCTTCAGAACCCATCTGCATTCCGATATCTGATGTATTGGTTACACCATCAACCATGTTACTTATGTTTGTCCAATAGTCACTAGCATCAGTAGCTATCGTGCTCAACGCAATATTATTACCATCATGGCCGTATACTTCGATTTCAGCAACGGTTATACGTGCTTTGTCATCACCCGGATCGATAGTTTCCAATTGGAGGAAAAAATATCGGGCTGTTTTGAAACCCGTATAGTTGTTTAACGTAGTTGTAACATCTGTTTCAGTAAGTTCAGTTCCACTGGACGGTGTAAATGTAATGTTATAAGGAGAAATATTTTGAGTATACGACGATTGTTCTATGTCTACTATAGCATTATTAGAATATAAATTATCTGGAACATCAGTGATCTGCGTTGAACCACTGCCGATTTTGGCGGAGATACCGTAATAAAATATGAATTGAATTGGATTACCTCTGTCTATTTTGGTAACATCGCTACTATGTAATTGGTAATTATCGTAGTTTAGTGGTCCGGTTCCTCCATCCGCAAATGTGCCGGTATAATCAGCTGATTTATAAAGGAATATGCGGAAGGGTGCTGTTCGGTCATAAGACTCACTGGTTTGATAGTGAGAATGTGGATAGTTTGATGTATAAATACGAATTCCCGCGATTTTTTTATCACTACCTAAATTAACCCCCCACCATTCACGCTGTCCTGATGCGCTGCTTGTGTGCATGAAATCTTTTGCTGCATCAGAATTCGCTGGTTTGTAGTTGATGCCATTATTCGCTTTACTAGCTGGATAATCATTATTGGAATTATATATTGTGCTCTGTATGGAAGGTTGATTCACCGCAATATTAGTTCCGGATTCATCATAAATTTCTATTTCACCATAAGTCATAGCACTTTGAATCGTATCCAATTGAATAAAAAAATATTTGGCTTCAATAAACCCATCGTAGTTTTGTAACGTATTTGTAACGTCTGTTTCAGTAATAGATGTTCCACTTGATGGGGAAAATGTAATATTATATGGTGGGAGGTTTGAACTATAAAACGTCTCATCCATATCTACGATGGCATTATTAGAATATAAACTATTTGGAATATAACTAACATAATTTGAATCACTTCCTATTTGTGCGGTGATACCGTAATAAAAAACTTGTTGGTTTCCATTGATAATTGGTGATTTTGTAGCATCATCACTATGTAATTGATAATCATTGTAGTTGAGAGGACCTGTGCCACCATTTGTAAATGGACCTGTATAATCAGTCGATTTATAAAGGAAGATACGGAAAGGGGCAGTTCGGGAGTGAGATGCACCTCCTGGATTATATACGGTAGCATGGTATGCGTAAACAGTGATTCCAGCAATTGTTTTGTCACTACCTAGATCCACCGCCCACCAACCTCGTTGTCCGGGGACCGGTGAAGTCCATATATTATCTGCATAACCAGCCGTAATACCATTATTACCCTTGGAAGCAGGATATGAGCTGCTATTATGGTAGTTGTATTGCACTGCTGGTTGATTCAACGCAATATTAGTTCCAGTTTCATCATAAATTTCAATTTCACTTTCAACCAAATATTCATTCTCGGTTTCTATTTGAATAAAAAAATATCTCGCTACATAATAACCTGTGTAATTATTTATGGTATTTGTAATATCAGTTTCAGTAAGTTTAGTTCCACTTGATGGAGTAAATGTGATATTGTATGGGGGTAGTGGTGGGTTGTAAGAAGAATAGTCCGTATACGCGATCGCGTTGTTTGTAAATAGACTCGTGGGGACACTTGTTATATCACTGGTAGCAGACGTCCCAATTTGGGCGTTGATACCGTAATAAAACACTTGTTGGTTTCCATTGATAATTTCGTTTATTGTAGCATCATCACTATGTAATTGATAATTATTGTAGTTGAGAGGTCCTGTTCCTGCTGGACTCGCATCACCATTCGCAAATGTACCAGTATAATCAGCCGATTTATAAAGGAAGATACGGAAGGGGGCTATTCTTGGAGTAGTCGAACCATGTGTAGCATCATTACGCCCATAAACACGTATTCCAGCTATTTCTTTGTTAGAATTAGTTCCGGTTAAATCAATACCGAGCCAAGGATTAGTCGTAACTCCACTAAATTGAAAATCATTATAACTTCCATTTATAGCGTTTCCCGGTGAATAAGTTGGGCTATATACGTTTTGTTTGGCGCTTCCAGTCAGAGCAATATTAGTTCCTGAACGATCGTATATTTCGATTTCTGCGTAATTTTGATGTTGATTTGGAGTTTCTATTTGAATAAAGAAATATCTCGCTTCCGCATAACCAGTGTAATTACTTAATGTATTTGTAACATCTGTTTCAGTGATCTCAGTCCCACTTGATGGTGTAAATACTAGATTATTGCCCTTGAAGTAAGACCAATTGTATGTGTCTAAAACTGCGTTGTGTGTGCTTAAACTGCTATCAACTGTTCCTATGGTGGTAGATATGTCCCCAATTTGAGCGGTGATACCGTAATAAAACACTAGCTGGTTTCCATTGATAACTTCGGTTTTAGCATCATCACTATGTAATTGATAATCATCGTAGTTGAGAGGTCCTGTTCCTCCATTCGCAAATGTACCAGTATACTCAGCCCCGGTATAAAGGAAGATACGGTATGGAGCATTTCTTTCATATCTGAACCCCCCAGGGGCCGTTCCATTGCCGACCCGTCCGTAAATATGAATTCCAGCAATTTGTTGATTACTACCTAAATCAATACCTAGCCAGTCTCGTTGTCCTGCGTCAGAGTCGGTATGAGCTATAGTTGTATAATCATCATCTACCGCATTATCCGCAGTATACAAATATGTTGTGCGCTGCACTGCGGATTCACTTAATGCTATATTATTTCCGGAAGGGTCATAAATTTCAATTTCAGCCCAGTTTATTGGAATATTCTCTGTTTCCAATTGAATAAAGAAATATCTCGCTACGTAATACCCCGTATAATTATTTAACGTATTTGTAACATCAGTTGCGGTAATATTGGTCCCACTTGATGGCGTAAATATAATCTTGTATGGCGGCAGACTTGGTTTGTATGCTACAATTGCTTTATTTTGAAAGAAACTTGTAGGAAGAGTAGCAAATCTAACAGGTGCTACAATACCGTAATAAAAAACTTGTTGGTCTCCATTGATAGCTTCGGTTTTTGTAGCATCATCACTATGTAATTGATAATCATCGTAGTAGAGAGGACCTGTTCCACCATCAGTAAATGAACCTGTATAATCATCCGATTTATAAAGGAAGATACGGAAGGGGGCTATTCGACTATAATTACCATCGGTCCGCGTTGAAGGATAAGATACACGTCCATAAAGACGAATTCCTGCGATTTTTTTATCGCTACCTAGATCAACCGCCCACCAAGACCGTGCTGAATCAAGCGATGCTGAATGCTGAAAATCGGTAGTGCTACCATTATTACCCTTACTCGCTACATATGAACCGGATGAACCGTATGTGCTGTCCTGCACTGCGGATTTATTCAAAGCAATGTTTGTTCCGGTTTCATCATAAATTTCTATTTCAGCATAATTCATAGAGGGTTGGTCAATGGTTTCTATTTGAAGAAAGAAATATCTCGCTTCGGAAAACCCGGTGTAGTTTTGTAATGTATTTGAAATATCCGCTTCAGTAATCTCAGTCCCATTTGATGGCGTAAATGGGATATTATACGGCGGGAGATTAATATCACTCATACCTATACTTTATATCACTATATTATATATAAAGTATTTTAGTTTGTTGGTTGAACATAACTAAACAGTGGGTTGCAACACACGAAAAAAAAATAATAATTATCAAACTATTATTTTTAAATAACTAACATTAATCGCTTAAAATCCTGCGTCATATCCATCATCACATACACCCATATCACTATTTTTAATTGCGTCTAAATTATTTTTAATTGTCACATTGTTCTTAGAGCATACTTCACTACTATCCTCCAATGAACCAAACATTTTTTCTATTTCTTTGTTATTATCTTTCTTGGTTACCTCAACAGTTGGCATATTCTTCATTTGCTCCATATCCAATATCACTTGAAAACATCCAGTTCCAAACACACCCATTTGTCCCATCATCACGTTTGCTGACACTCCTCGCATGTGGTCGAACTCCGCGTGTCGGGAAGCATTCAATAATACCTCGGTGTGAACTTCAAATGTGGATTTTGAAATAGGTCCAATATCATCATTCAAAATACCCGAACGGAAGATAGACACCATATTTTCGGTAGATGTCATACGGTCACATAGCAGACTGAGATGATGATAGTTAATATATACACCACTAAACTCCATTACTTCAACAAATTCGTTGTAAATAATTTGTCTGGCCGCCTCAATGCCTAATACACTGAACGCCTCCTTAATGTCATTACAAAATGTTCTATTTGAGTCAATGAAATCAAGTGCCAAAACCTCCATTAAATTACTTCCAGTTGTGTCCATTATCCAAATGTCCTTGTGAACGTATTTACTATCCTCCTTTACTACAGAGTTTTGTAACTTTCTGGGTAATACGTTTTTGACACCATTTATACCACGAAGAACAATATTATTCAACAGATTATCTTGGAAAATACGAAGCATGTAAATATCATCAGATTGGTCCAATGTATCTGCGATGCCATTCAATGGTTTCTTTCCCTTCAGGATTTTCTCATTTAAACGAATGCGGAATACCAGGTTGTCGGAGTTGTAGTCGGAATATACACACGATATATCGTCACCATGACTGTTTGTAATAGCAAAGTGAATGTCATCCATAGTAATATTTTTATCAAGAAGGGTTTCCGTATCCATTTCAATGCGAATAATCCATTTTGATTTTGTTATATCATTGTTATTATCACCATCACTATTGCATTCATCCACCATCTCTTCAAATTCATAAAATTCGTCTAACATAATGGAGTCATCCATTAAATTTGTAGATTTATCATTCGGATCAAAACAAATCTGTACGGATTTTACTACATCTACCAACTTGGTATGTTCTAACATATTTGAATATTGGTTTGCCTTATCCTGATCTTGTTCGTCAATTTCATTCAAGTAAACCGTTAGCGAAGGGTTCTTAGGATTTTTGGTAAGACGAAGAATCTCTTCAATTCGAGGCACACCACGAGTTACATTTGACTTAGATGCTACACCACTTAAATGGAAAGTATTAAGAGTGAGTTGCGTAGTAGGTTCACCAATTGACTGTCCCGCAATAACACCCACCATTTCTCCTGGATGAACGATGGCTTGCTTATATTTCAATACAACATTCTCCAATAGAATTACTAATGCGTTGCGGTGGAACCTCTTATTAATAATCAAATCCTTAGGGGTTAAGTAGAAGAAATATAAGATTTCAAAGAGAGAGCTAGGTGCGATATAACCTAATTGCTTGAGTTTGTTGAAATACTCCTCAATCAAGTCAAATGCTTCAAGGGGAGTAATGTCAACTGTTGTGTTAGAATTCAATTGAAGTTGCCCTTGGATATTTGCGATTGTATTCTGAAATGCGACTGGAAGATTGACGCCATTTTCATTTTTGTTTTTGAATACGGATTTTACTACCGAGTCGCGGTTTTCAATCATCTTTTCGATATAGACCTTACATTTCTCCTTTGTTTCTTTGGCTTGCTTTCTAGTTCGGGTAGCAGCACCTTTTGTATAAATCTTATTTATTTCTGTCTTCTGGTCGTTAGCACCTACAATATCATAGTGAAGATAGATTTCTTCCAAGCTCATACCAACCAGTGGAATTGATTGATTTTCAACCTTAGTAGATTCAAACCCATCGTCACCATATGCGAATTGAATGATCTTGCCCTTATTATTTCGGACTGTCATATCATACTCTACCTTCAAGTCTTCAAGACCCTTGATTAATCTTCTTTGGATATAACCAGTCTGAGAAGTCTTGACAGCAGTATCAATAAGACCAATACGACCACCCATAGCGTGGAAGAATAATTCGGGAGCAGTCAATCCAGAAATGTAGGAATTCTCAATGAAACCACGAGCACCAGGAGAATCATCGTACTTATTGAAGTGAGGAAGAGTTCGGTTTTCAAATCCATAAGGAATGCGCTTACCATCAACATTGGTCTGTCCCAAACAGGAAATCATCTGAGATATGTTGATGAGAGTGCCCTTTGAGCCGGAATTAACAATCATGACGAAACGGTTGTCTTTCGAAAGAGATTTTCGACTGATTTTACCTGCTTGTTCTGTAGCCTTATTCAAGATGTTATTCACGCTCGTTTCAAATTGTGCGTTATTCGTATGAGAAGTATTATTTTCAAATGTTCCCGTGTGGACCTTCTCAATTAGGGATTGAACTTCTTGCTTTTGTTTTGCGATCTCGTAAATAATAGAGTCTTGTGTTTTTCTATTAGCAACCAAATCACTGATACCTACACTGAAAGCACTTGACTTCATGTATTCAGTTATGATGTTTTGGATGTCATCAATGAAATCACACGCAGATGTATTTCCAAAATCATTGAACGTTCTGTGGATAATACCTTTTGTGGAAGAGCCTAATACAGACTTCTCAATTTGTCCACGAATATACTTTCCATTGCGGATTTCTAACACATTATTTGATGTTGCGTAGTCTTCATCTTCGTCATATAATTTTGTCTTGAACTTCATTGTTAGAGGAGCCAATATCTGACTTAGGATGTCGAAATTTTTGATTTTGCCACCGTTCTGTTCGCTTAATTCACGAATCGCACCCGCGTCTACCTTTGAATACATCATCAATAAATTCATCGCATCACGAGGCGTGAATGAAATGTTAGGGCGAGTAAAACGATAAGACCCTAACAAGGAGTCTTGATAAATACCAATAATCGGCGAGTTTGACGCAGGACTGATTACTTGGTATGGAATCGCTGCCAAATGCTTTAATTCTGTTTCAGCCAACACATTCTGCGGCATATGCATGTTCATCTCATCACCATCAAAATCAGCATTGTAAGGTTTTGTATCTCCAACATTCATGCGAAACGTATCACCCTTCTTCATAATCTTAGCGATGTGGCACATCATACTCATTCTGTGAAGACTGGGTTGTCTGTTAAATAGGACAGCATCACCATCCATCATATGACGATGAACGATGTCTCCAGTTTCAAGACGTATAGAAAGTCGGTCTACATACCTTAGTGAAATATTTTCACCATTTTTTCGTTCAAGAATCTTGGCACCGGGATATTCTTCCGGACCATTCTGAACGAGTCTCATCAAGAAATCGCGATTACGATCATTCACTGTAATAGGCTTGGTAATATTCATAGCAATCTTCATAGGAACTCCTAACTGTCGGATAGACAAATTCGGATCACCTGTAATAACAGAACGAGCACTGAAATCAACACGCTTACCCATAAGATTTCCACGAATACGTCCACCCTTACTATTCAGACGTCCAGTAATACACTGTAAAGGACGACCGGAACGTTGTCGCAAACTATCTGCGCCCTTCACCTTGTTATTCACAATCATCGCAATGAAGTATTGAAGCTGTGTGGATAAACCTTCAATCACATTTGTAGAAGCTTCATTCGCAATTTTATCAGCAAGGTCACGATTATACTTGATAATGTTACTGTAAATGTGTGTCAAATCATCTTCACTTCTCTGCTGTGCGTCATGCTTTACCGAAGGACGCATGGAAGGAGGAGGGACAGGCAATACTTGACACACCATCCATTCGGGGCGAGACCATTTCGGACTGAACCCCATGAATGATACATCTTCATCTGAAATGCGACGGAAAGTTTTCAAAATGATCTCGGGTGTTAGGCGAACTTGAACTGTTGTATTTTCACCATCATCATTTTCGACCTTATCCCAAGTAGCCATAATTGTCGACATACCTTCTAATTTTACACTACTGGGTTGTTTGCAACCACATCCGTTTTCGGAAAGGTCACCACAACGTTTTGCCTTTGAAGATATACCATATACATAGCTCCATCGTTTATCTGACGGCATATTAAGTACATGTTTGTGGTCGTTTTTATTGATTAGTAACTTACTGCACTTATAGCAAATTGCCTTGCTTATTTTCATTATTTCTTTGATATGTTGAATGAAGAATACCGGACGCGCCAATTCGATATGTCCGAAATAACCAGGAGTATCAATATATGTATACCCATCTGTCGGACAGATTATACCTGGTTCTAATACACCCATTCGTGAATCGAATAGACCATTGGGTACTGGTTTATTGTTAATGTATGTATCACGTGTAGTAACTTCAACCACCGAGTTCTTGCGAATCTCTTCTGGCGATAACATACTAAACTGTACCCCAATGATTCGGGAAGGTTGTTTCGGTTCATTCATATTGCAATCAATTAAACCCTATAATTATACTGTCTATATTTTTATATCCTTCCTTTCAATTTTCTATAATTATGAAAAATTGAAAAATGTTTTCATATACTATTCACAACAACCTTTTAAAGTTTAGATCTAATCTAATATACAATGCCAGCTATTACCGACCAGAAATTCTCATCCAAGAAGTCTTCCAATAAGAAGATGTCTTCTACCGACAAAATAAAGCTTCGTAAGTCCAATGATTCTGATTCTGAAAGCAGTAATGAAGAAGAATGGGAATCAGAAACCGACTCTACTTACGAACCTCCTAAAAAACATAGGAAACATCAAGAGAATGATGAAGAAGAAACAGAAGAAACTGAAGAAACTGAAGACGATGATAGCGATGATGAAGATAGCGATGATGACGAAGAAGATGGACCGTCAATTAGTCGAGGTGAAATACAAAAGCTTGTTTCCAAAATATTTCCTTCAAAGTATATCAATAAGCGCGCTAAATCAACGGATAAGCTTGAAAAAAAATACACAAATAAAACTCGCAATGAAAAGCACAGTTCAACAAAGAAAACCAATAAGAAATCACGCAAACTAGAATCTTCATCTGAAGAAGAGTCGGATGATTCGGAGGAATATGAAGACGACGAAGAAGATGAAGGAGAAGCATTTTATAATCTTCTTCTTGTTGGAGGACAAGGTGATGATGATGAGGAGGAATACAACGAAGACGATGATGACATTGAATGCGATAGTGAAGATGAGAAAACCTTTATGAAAGAAAATTATCAAGAAGTTACCTTGCCAGAAACCAACAGTTCTGGAACGAAAATCAAGTCTAAGAACTCTAAGACGCAACGTAAAAAGAAAGAGGCATCGGAAGATGATGTTGAATTGGCAGATGCTGAAAAGGACTACCTTGAATTGGTTGATTTGAAAAGTACTGCGTTGACAAAGCTGAATAATAACCCCAAGAGCAAGGTTTTACTAAAAGCAATCAAAAATTATGATGAATCTATAAAGGATCTTGTAAAGAAAACTCGCGTTAAGAATGCTAAGAATTATCATAAACTAGTCCACGCAGACAAGAAGCAGACGAATGAGATTGACTATTTCAAGAAGAAGCTTTCAAATAAGGAACAGCTTACAGTTATGAAACACTTGAAAGAAATCAACTCCCATACGAATATTGAGAAACCATACCGATTAGCTCTGCTTGATACAAATATGCCTGCTAAATTCAAGGCAATTGCTATGCAAAAGCTAAGTATGTTAAAGTCGATGGACGTTGGCGACAATGAGTATTTTAAAGTTAAGAACTGGGTAGATACATTTATGCGTATTCCATTCGGAATTTACCGTAATTTATCAATTACAATGGACGATGGGATTGACGCATGTCACGACTATATGGATAATGCGATTACCACACTTGACGACTGTGTGTATGGATTGAATGACGCCAAGCTTCAAATAATGCAGATGGTAGGACAATGGATTTCTAACCCATCCGCCATGGGTACTGCGATTGCCATTAAAGGGCCTATGGGTACAGGTAAAACTACACTTGTAAAGGAGGGTATTAGTAAAATTCTTGGTCGTGACTTCGCATTCGTCGCTCTCGGTGGAACTGGCGATAGTAGTTTCCTAGAAGGGCACTCCTACACATATGAGGGAAGTAGTTGGGGAAAGATCGTCCAAACCTTAATTGATAGCAAGTCAATGAATCCAGTGATTTACTTTGATGAGTTGGATAAGGTTAGCGACACTCCTCGTGGTGAAGAAATTATCGGAATTTTAACTCACCTAACAGATACCTCTCAGAATAGTGAATTCCACGATAAGTATTTCTCTGAGGTGAGCTTTGATCTCAGCAAGTGTCTATTTATCTTCAGTTATAATGATGAAAGTAAGGTCAATCCTATCCTTCGTGATAGAATGTATCGTATCCAAACGAAAGGATATGATTCAGCAGAGAAGGTTATTATTTCACGGAAATATCTCCTTCCTAAGATTCGCGAACAAGTCAATTTCAAAGAAGGTGATGTTATTATCCCAGATGAAACAATTAAGCATATTGTCACAACTGAGAGCATGACAATGGAAGAAGATGGCGTTCGAAACCTGAAGAGGTGTTTAGAGATTATTCATACCAAGTTGAACCTATTTAGACTTATGAAGAAAGACGCACCCATATTTGATAAGGATATTAAGTTGGAGGTAACATTTCCATTTACAGTAACAACCAAAGAAGCTGACTTATTAATTAACCACGAGAGTGATAAATCACAAAATCAGAGTTTCTTAGCAATGTACGTGTAAGTTATATGTCAAAATATTAAAAACAAATAAAAAATAAAAAAGGGGGTAATACCTCTTTTTTATTTTTCGTGAATGTGTAAAATTGATTTTTACTGGGTATACCATAATGATTATAATATTATTAGTAATAATTAGAATGAACCCATCCAGTGAATCGCAACAAAAACCCACATATAAATTATGTGAAAATACGGATTGTGAAAGATACCCGGATGATGAAGATTTTGATAAGGAAAATGAAGAAGAATATGAACCGTCCGGCCAATGGCTAAAATGTAACTTATGTGATGGATATTTTAATGATAATGGATTCAATGATATATTGTTTATTGAAGAAGAGCCTAATAATCAAAAAGGTGGATGTGACTTATGTGGTAAAGAGGATGATATAGTTCAAATGAAGGGATCAGGAGAGTACCTATGTGGTGATGGGTGCGACGAAGATAGTGATGATGAAGAATAAAAGATACAAATACAGGAATAAAAAAGAGGGGGGTAACCTTTTTTATTTTGTTTATTGGTAAATTTTTAATCGGTTTCTTTATACTTTAAATGTAATCCAGAATACATTAATATCATTCGTAAATTCATTCAATCTATATATATCCTTTGCAAAGTCTATATTATATTCTGTTTCATTGCCGCTTTGAGATGTTGTTTTAAAATCATCAAATGCATCATTAAAATTCTTAAATCGTCTAACTGATATTTTATCACCTTCTTTATACATCCTTACATCTTTGATTCTCCTTGTATCTATATCAAACTTGTTAATATTATTATTATCAAATATTGAAATACTACCATTATTCTTTCCTTTAACTAATAAACTATGAAATAATGATTTGTATCCTTTTTTTGAATGTATTCTTAATTCAACCAACTCTTGTATTAGTTCAGTATTATTAATTACTAATTTTACCGGAATTGTGTTTTTGCTTGTACTAAAATCAGTACGATTAAATAACTCCGGATTTAACGAACATATTCGTTTAAGTCTCATATTAAACGACTGAATCGCATGTTTAATATCAATCGTACAAAACACATTCATAACATCAATATATTGTATACCACCAGCACCTCGTCCAACTAATTGAATTAGCTTTGCTAACGATTTAAGATGATAATTCGATAATATCATATCTGTGAAATTAAAGTTTATTGTATTAAATGTAACCCCTCGTTCAATTACCCAATACCCAGTAATAGCTAAATTCGTTTCCTTGTTATTCTCACTCCAATAGCGTAAAGTCTCACGCAATTCTCCTTTGATATTGTGCGTTTCATTATACTCTTCGATTGTTACGCGGGTCAAATCTGGATAAACAAATCCTTTATACGTTCCGTTTATGACAAGTACTGTGTAGTTTTTACAAAGAAAGAAATCGCGTATCTCATCATGACTACCAACCCCCTTCTTTTTAGTATATAGATGACCTGGCGCAAATATAATCTTTCTATTCGTTTCATTTATCTGGCGTTTACAAAATAAGTCAATTATATAGTTTAATGGATTATTTGTATCATTAGTATTAGGTATAATGTTATGGTCGTCGAAACATCTATAATTTTTAAGATTTTCATCAAAATTATTTGTTGATTCTCTATTCATGTTCAATAATTGTTTAATACCACTTTTATTAAGCATACTCCAAAACTCATCAACTGGAGTTGCTGTTATAAATAATATACCTATGATTGTTTTATTTTTATTAGTTATGTACGGTTGTATCTTTGAAATAAACTTCTTTGTAACGCCTATATTTGCGTCTGGTTCATCAAAAGATACGTGAAATTTGATGATATGCTTCTTCTCTATATTCGGTAAAATCATCGTATGTAACCCTCCAAATGTATTACATAATTTAACAATGTCGGAACATACCCTTTTAGCGTGGTAACAAACTATTAGAACATTGGGTAAATCACTCTTATTGGTAACTTGTTGAATTTCATTAATATAAGTGTTTATATCGGTGTAGTCATCACTTTTACTGGATAAAATATGAATATTTATATCTTGATTTTCTTTAAATTTATCAGCGGTACGATATTTCCACATCTCAGTTTCCAACAAACTATTATTAGTTACAACGATATCAATCAAATGTTCGGTTAATTCACTATTCTCATTCTCATTCTCATTCTCATTCTCATTCTCATTAATCAAATTATTTTCATTTAACCTTTTCATTATATCACATAACGTTTCTTCTGTTTTACCAGTTACGAATTGTGTTGGTTTGGTACGTAATTTAAACATTTTGATTTTGGTACGGTAATTGATGTATTATTAATTACCGTACACGTAATTGGTAAATCTATTTTCAATTTTTTATTGGGTATCAAATATACATTTCACAGCATTCTCAATATACATATTTTCTATATTACCCGTTATTTTTTTAAAATTTTCGGTATCTTGAATTGTTACTGTTTTCTTATCGTGTGTTACTACGCTATCATATGTTTCTATACTTGGATAATTCAAACAATTCATCAAATCTGGCACGGTATCGTAATAATATTGAATCGAATTATTACTACGTTTATTATTCAATTCGCCATCAATTAATATCAAATTGCCAATGCGATCCAAATCTATTTTATTATCATTCTCCCAATTAGATGAAAATACAAACACATGATCTATATTTTGTTTCTTTTGCGTGTAAACATAAGGGACCCTATTGTTATAGTATAAACTTAATAGCAATCTATACGGGAATGATAATCCGCGTCGGCGTTTTGGACGGTCTTCGCATTTATATGGTTGGTTATAATACTCTACTATATCTTTCAATAATCCGGTCATGAGCGGTTCAGTTATAGTGTGACCTACCTGGTCGGGTTGTTTTAGTATAGCATTCAATTTGGTTTGAACCGCTTTCCCGCCAACCTGACATCTAATATCATCATTCACTGTGTATTTGTCTCGTTTGTCTTTTGGCAAATAATCTAATAAATAATGGTAACATATTGTTCGTTTTAATATACTATGTGTCTCCTTTTCAGAAATCTTCTTATCATTCATCAAAGTTAACAGGTTTATGGTAGTAACTATTAGTATGATTAATGGGGTCTTTTTCAATGTTAGTTGTGAATCTTGTTTGAAATGATACAAATCAATTGTTGGCGGACATAGTTTATTCGCAATTGAACTTAATATTTCCAATGCGTTTACAATTGATTCGCTGAAATATTGTATATTATCCGTTGTAAAATTATTCGGTTGCAATCCGTAAAACACATTGGTTAAATCAAATAATTTATGAAAGATTCCGATTCCATCAGTTGTATCCGAATCAAAATGAGGTATTAGCTGGTATTTCTCACTGCAGTAATTTTGGAATGAGATCAAGAATTCAGTTCCATTCATTTTTTCAATAGCACTGTCAGGATGGTAGCATTCTAGTATTTCATCTTCTTGTCGTTCATTATAATATTTATTCAATTGTCCGTATAAATTTGTTTTTAGAAAAGGGTCAAAGTCAAGATTAAAATCATTCGCACATAGTAGGGTTGCTGCCAATATATCATTTGATGACAATGGATTACTATTCATATTAATATTTGAAAAAATTTGAGATAATTGGTCGGTTGATGGATTGTTAAATATCACCAGATTCATAAAAACATTGGTGTGGAAAAATTCACCCCCCGAGATTTTTAATACAGATTGTACGATTTCTACCTCATCTTCAATATATTCAATCATCTCATCGTCCAAACTTTTCCAATAAGAACTTAATTCTTCATTTTTTAAACGATTTATATAACGTGTCATTCTTCGTATCCCCATAAAATTTGGATAATTTATATTTGATAACATCTCAATGAATGTCTTATGTTTGGCTCCGGAATACCGGAGCTCATGGAAGTTATTACGGAATATATCTAATGGATGATTATAATAATACACTATAGCGTTTATGCGATTGTTACCGTCGATATTTACATAAATTTCTTCTTTGTCTTCAATGTATTTTGCAATGGTTATTGCTTCAACTGAATAACATGTATCATATAAAAATTTTATATAATCATGATAATTTGATTTCTTGGAATTCGCAATCGGATGTTTGCCCCATTTCTTTCGTCGTTGACATTTTGGATTTCGAATGCGGTTTTGGGTTATTAAATTTACCAGTTGTTCTACCGACCAATTATCAGATTTAGGTCTCATTCCATTGATTGATGATGCCATTTGAATATAATAGTATAACAAGAACACTTTATGCCATTATGTAATATGATAATAACATAAAAACAGCACTTATGATATAATAGTAAATATGGAACTACCAGAAGATATATTGTATATGGCGGATGCTAAGATCCACATTGAACGTCTTGTATCAACTAAGAGAACTTCTGACTATAATAACATTGTATCCGCAATAAACGACTATTTAAACCGTCACTGCGAACATACTGATATAATAGAAGATTATATTGATATTAACGAAGAACAGACACAACGAATTAAATATTGTAATCATTGTGGCCTAACTATGTAAACTTCACAAATATAAAGACATGATTGGATGATTATATAGAATTATTATGGGAGACCCGGTATTACTTATATGCGTCTTAACCGGCGCGATGACAGTCGTTATTGTTGGGGTTATTATATGTAGACTAATATGTGTATGTATAAAGACTAATACTACTACTCCTTTATCTGAAGAAGACCTGACATGGAGACAGGTACAATAAAAAATACAGTTTATACATTTTTTTTTGGATTTTTATGATTACACCTCTAACGCAGTATAACTAACGCGACATACAGGGCAGGAAGTACAACGAGGATGACACGAATCACATATATAATGAGCGCATCTTGGGATTATCAAATTATCATTTTCAATAGTTTCATAACATACCGGACATTCTTCCTTTGTGTCTAACTTATTATACGCATCGCGCAGTTTATTGATTAGATTGGTTTCACTTAATTTGTGAATATTGGTTTCACGGTATAAAACTTTCTTAGCTATCCGTAATTGGCGTTCGTTATATAACAAATCGTCTTGCAATTCATCCATATCGTTAAATGCTGTAGTTAACTGATTATTAGCATAATTAAACCGACGAAGTAACACAGTATATTTCTTTTCAAATACCTTATCGTCTTTTTCAACGTAATATGGAATATGTTTTTTATGATATACCACAAATATCTTTCCTTCTATATCGCCAGTTAGATTATTCACCACACAATCATCTACATCAACTCCACTATGACAATGAGTATATGGAGGTAGGTTAGGTCGCATTGCTGGTATTGTACTCTCGTTTTTGTATGGATTAAATGTAGCAGCAAATTGTTTTTCAAAAGTTTCGGTTTCGGGAATATATTCATTTTTTATTTCGTCTTGGTCGTCTGGAATACTCATATTCGCAATATCAACTCCAGTATGAGTAATTCCATTACGGTCAATAAAACCAATAACTACTGTTTGTTGAGGAATACTAAAATTATATATATGTCTTGATTCTAATTTATTTTGTGTGAGATTTTGCAAATTATACTGAGTAACCCCTATTACATCTTTTACAAAGCTATCAAAAGCTAATCTAAATTTAGTATCACGAGTAGTTGTCATATTGACTTTGTTATATTAATTGTTAAGAATACTGTATGTAATTAGTAAATCAATTTTATAACATATTGTCACATATGGTATAAAAATATTGGACGTAAGAGTATAACTATGCAGAAACTAGCAAATCGTATAAAAAATGTTAACAGAATTGTACCCGTATACACAAAATCAAACATGGTAGACAAATCAACCAATACTGAAATAATATATTCTGATATTGAAATGCAAAGATACATAATGTGTGATATCGCAAATAGTTGCGACATCTTACAAATTTGCCGTAAATATGGTAAACCACCTGAATATATTGCGTATGTATTATTGAAAAACAATTATCAAATTAATCGTATTCATGAATTTACCGGATTGGATAGTGCGCATATATTACGAGCTTATCTGAAATACTAATTATGGACCAATTTGAGATTCTGGTAATTCCATGTTTCCTCCACGGGTTTTTAATAATCGAATCTGGTTCTCATTTAAACATAAATCTCCAGAAGAGTTAAATAACCCTACCCCATCACAACCCGGCTTTCCTTTAGTTAATCCAAAAGGATCTATTTTTTGAGATTTAGCATTAGGACAGCATTGTAAATCGTTGAATCCATGGACTTTCTTACATAACACAGGTTCGGGCTCTACCCCTAAAGAAGTAGCAAAATTATTTGTAGCATTTCTGTCATCAAAGTTCTCTGATACATTAGTATATGAAAGACCATTTGTGTAAGGGACTACGCGTATAGAACTACATAAACAACCTACGATCACTACGTATATTATTGCGGCAAGAAATATATATCCCCAGTTCATTTATACATAATACACATACTTTTTCGTATACTAAAGTTATTTGTTGCAAACTGACATAAACAGTCGACAATAACAATATTATTAATAATGTCAGAGTTAACAAATGATGAACGCCTTAACTTGAAAAAGATGATTACTGAATCTGGGTGCGATGATAATACCGCCAATATACGACGACTGAAACATAGTATGTTGATGAGGAACGATATTCGTAAACTGGATACATTAAAAAATACCCATATTGATATGAAAAATAATAAAAATGATGATTTCATTATATTGTGTCAAAATGAGTGTGCATTTTTATATGCGAATTATACTGATATGTTCAATAAGCTGGTAAATGATGAACTGGATCTAACAATTATGACTAAACTCCTTACTGTATTAAAACTGATTGAAGATTCTAAGGTAGACCAACACGAAGGGTCAGTTATGGTTGGCAAAATACTCAAAGAGCTCTATGTTGATAGTGCTACCAAGAGACTAGATAATATTGATAAGAAACACGAGAATGACAATGAACCTATGTCGGTAGGGAAGCCTGTATCTTGGAAACAATTCAAACAAATGAAATAAATATTTTTGAAAATAATATAGACATAGTTCGTGTATATTATTATAATCATGTCAGCATTTGATACAGGGTTGTATTACAAGATTGAAGAAATCGCAAAGTATAGAAAAACGCTACATCCTTCTAATAGTGTTCCTAATTACGCGATTTTGTATATCAGCACGGAGAATGATGACCTACATAAAAAATATACAGCACTAAGTCAATCTCATAATGAAAAAATGTTTACCTCGTCTTATCCTGATTCGGGCGTTGATCTATATGTTCCTGAAGATGTAAAATTTGATACGCATTTTGAAACTAAATTTATTGATATGCAAATTAAAACTAAGATGGTTTATCGTGATACAACAACTGTGACCGATATAGGGTGTGGGTTCTATACATACCCTCGATCAAGTCTTTCTAAGACAGAATTAATGCTTGCCAATCATACTGGGATTATTGACTCAGGTTATCGTGGAAATCTTATCGGGGCATTTAGGTGGTTACCTTCTAGTGATAATACCTCTTATAATGTTATTCAATATACACGACTTCTTCAGATTTGCCATCCTTCTTTATGTCCTGTCTATATTCAAGTAGTTGATAAAATCAACGATACTACTGAGCGTGGAAGTGGCGGATTTGGATCTACTGGGGTGTAAATATAGCATTTATCAATAATTATTGTATATGGTTTATCAATAATTATTGTGTATGTTTTTATCAACATTTATTGTATATGATATATGACGACGAAACTATAAACGATATACAATTATACAAAGGAAAATATTATGATAAAAAAAGAACCAAGTCTAATGGGCGCGTTATTGCTTTTGATTTGGATGAAACACTAGGGTCATTTACTGATTTAGAAATATTATGGTCGGCATTACAACATTTTACGAAAAAGTATAGTCCAATTGACTTTAATACACTTTTAGATTTATATCCTGAATTTTTGAGATATGGTATCATACACATTATTGAATTTCTAGTACAGAAAAAAAAAACAGGTCAATGTAAACAAATCTTTATATATACAAATAATAAGTGTAACCATAATTGGGTTGATTTAATTTCAACCTATTTTAATTATAAATTAAATACGAATACTCCTATTTTTGATAAAATTATACGAGCATTTAGAATAGGCAATAAACGAATAGAACCACATAGAACCAGCACTTCAAAAACTTTCCCGGATTTCATTAAGTGCACGCTTCTCCCTGTAAAAACCGAGATATGTTTTATAGATAATTGTGAATATAAAGATATGAAATCTGACCGGGTCTATTACATTCAACCATATTCATACACGCATCACTTGTCTACTCAAGAAATTATTAAACGGTTCGTTAATTCGGATGTTTATAACAAGCTTACACGACTCGATGATCCATCCAAACTTCATGGATTTATAGCTGATTATTTTTTAACACGTAACCATATAACAAATGGAAATCCTCGGATTCAAGATTTAAAACGTGATATTACCGTCGCACAAAAAATAATGTATCATCTGAAGGAATTTTTTTATCTAACTACTAAGCGCAAGAGAACTCAAAAAAATAGATTAAATATAGGGCACACCACTCGCAAAAATTTACGATAATTCTTCATACGCCATTAATATCAGCTGTTCTTCAACACTCATCTTTTGAAATGTATAACAATCATCATATTTATATTGAATAAATCTTCGTTGATTATTCATACATAATACATGAACTCCAGTATCTAAAAATTTTATATCAGTTACGATACCGCCATTCGTTAGTTTTATGGTTTCATTTCGTATCCATCTTACCATTTTCCCTTTGTGTAATTCATGTATTTCATCTACGAATCTATAGCCGTTTAATTTTTTTAATATCCCATCTTTATCATCTCCCGATATACCGATTTCGTCTATTTTATTATGTATTTCGGTTGTTATATCACTCATAGTTTTATTATCAAGATAATCATTTTTTGTATTTTCAATAGATTCTAATAAATTATCTATATCCAATGTTGATAATAATGAAGGGTCATTTAATGCGTCTTCAAAAATTTGATTAATATTCTGGGTGTTTATTTTTGACATGAACTATTCTAATGATATAATGCGTAATCTCTTCATATCATTTACATTACTTCAGCTACATTCACTAATTCCTCCAATGGAAGGTCCGACATAATAGTTATTGTATCATCAATTGGGGTTATTATCTGATTTGCTACTGCTACCGCACTAATATTCACTAATAAGAATATCGCACTGCTAAAAATAATTTTCGCGTCGTATTTTTGTAGTACGTGGTTGCGATATGGATGGAACCTATATATTAAAAATATACATACTAACACTTGCATCATGGTTTTAAACATGTATAAATATTCTGAGTTAATATAGATAACACCCATAAATACAAGCCCGTATGCTATCAATAATATAGTTGGTAATACTCCATAATATTTACCTATTGTATCTGTTACATTATCCAGAAGTTTATATGATAACATTTTCACTATATATTATGGAAATATAATAAACATTTCATAATATACATAGTAGATGAACGAACTAATAGGAAAAAGATATAATTTATATGAAAAATTAGGTAATGGTAAGTTTGGGTCGGTTTATAAAGGCAAACACTACAAAAACAATACTGATGTAGCAATTAAGTTTGAGAATATACAATCTAATATTAAACTATTACGACACGAAACTACTATACTTAAATATCTATATGAACGAGATACACGAAATATACCTGCGGTGCATTGGTTTGGAACATATCGCGAAAATACATGTCTCGTTATGTCATTATACGATTGTTCGTTATATGATTATATCATTACCAAAGAGAAATTATCGATATCTAAAATCAACTCTATTATATACCAAATTGTTAATATTCTCAATTCGATACACGACAATGGAGTAATACACCGTGATATAAAGCCGCAAAATATTATGGTTAAGGCCGGTGAATTGTATTTAATCGATTTTGGATTTTCTACATTCTTTATTGATGACGAAGGAGAACACGTAGACGATGATTGTAGTGAGGATATTATAGGAAGTCCAAAGTATGTTAGTTATAACGTTCATTCGGGGTCGATGGCATCCAGACGAGATGACCTCATATCACTTGGCTATTTGTATTTATTTTTGCACGAAAGACAACTATCGTGGGAAAATATAGAAGATGATACTAGCATTAATGATGAGTATAATGAAACCAGCATATATCATTCTAAGAATATATTACGACTAGAAATGAAAAAAATATCTAATATTATGTTGACTTCTAATAATATCGACACTAGTTTACAAAATTACTTGAAATATGTATATAATTTGAAATATGAAGAATTACCAAATTATGCAGCAATTCTACAATTATTTTAATTATAGTTTGACATGGTTTCAGTGCAAGAACCCTCCATTGGAGATACGTCAAACGTAGAATCCTCTCCAGATACTTCGGTGCTTGCGTTTTCCTCGGCAGGCATCTCCTCAGCAGGCATCTCCTCGGCAGGCATCTCCTCAGCAGGCATCTCCTCAGCAGGCATCTCCTCAGCAGGCATCTCCTCTTCGTTCTCCATTCCCTCGTTTACAACCTTAGTTGATTCCATATACACACTTACGCCTAAAGATATTATTAATACTAATAATAAAAACACGATTGACATCATTTTACGCATCATCGTTATGTAAATATATAATTACGGTACATAATTATACCCTTCGTGAAAGGGTATAAACACATGTTTGAATAAATACATATACAATAATAGTATTATGAGTTCTACTGGAGAAACAATCAAACAAGGGGTAATTGGTAAGGTAAAATGGTTTAATAACAAGGCTGGATATGGGTTTATCACAGTCAGTGATAAGGGAGATTATAATGGGAAGGATATTTTTACACATTTTACTGCGATTAAAGTGACGAATTCGCAGTACAAATACATGGTTCAGGGTGAGTATGTTGAATTTGACCTTGTTAAACCAGACTCTGGTTCGCACGAATATAAGGCAATGTCAGTTACTGGTATATCTGGGGGAGAACTCATGTGCGAGACACGTACGGTTACACGAGTCTCACCAGATTCAGACGACTTCATTACAGTACGTCACAGTAAACGCGCGTCTCATAATAATCAATCTACGTCTACAGAGGCATAAATGTAGAATTACAATAGTAAATAATCGTTATTACTTACTATTTCAGCGTAAACTATTTAATTAATAATAGAAGTTTCTTTATCAATAGTTACTTCTTTGAGAACATTCTTCATCACTTTATCTTCAAATAATTCAGTTTCTTCTCGTCCACACCCACCTAGTGATGATTCTGAATATTTGAAGAACTTTTCATAGTTTTCTGTTCCCATTATACCCACATCTGGTGTTGAATCATACCATACTGGACGCATTCTTTCGTTTTTGTGGGCTACCCATTTAACTGCCTTACGTAACTTCGTTTTATTGTCGTCTTTTTCCCACTTGTCTTCGTCTTTTATATAAACAGTTTCGCGTTTTAAATCCGTACAATGGACTGGACGGTCGTGGATTTCCATTTCATTTATTCGTTCTACAATTATATTGGAAATACCATCTATGAATCCACGTTCTCCAGTTTCAATGAAATCCTGAACTGATATATTGATGGATTTGACAAAGTCCTTTAATGTCATTGCGTTTTTGCATTTCTCATTCAAAAACACATTCAGATTGAACTTATTATTGCTATTTATGTTGGTGTTATTATTATTATTACCCATACTCTTTGACATTTCTACAATACTATTCGTTAACGCATCATTTTTCTTTACCAATTCTAAAATAGTGGTTGTTAATAATTCATACCGGTCATCATCGTTCTTTTGTTCTGATGATGGAATTGAGTTCGTTGATATTGACTCTACGTGTGTTTCTTCTTGCGAATAACACATTTTTTTATGTTTCCATAAACCAGAATGAAATTTATATTCACGTCCACAATTTTCACAATTATACACCTTGAACGTTTTGGAACTATTGTATGTATTCGCATGTATTCTTTGATGTTTAGCAGTCAATAAATGACGGTCATATTGACTTTTCCGACTTGTATTATACTCACATTTATTACATTCATAATTCTCCGAACTTTTTGGAACTAAAATTGTATCCATTTGTATTCTAAATCTATATAATTAGAATACATTTTTAGTTCCTAAATCATTTACCGCATAAATATACTTATTTTTATATGGTAACAGAACTAAACATTAAATCTTCAAAATAACTGCATATAGGTATAAATCGTATTTTTACAAAAAGGCGATTTAGATTCTCCATCGAGGAATTTCATTTTGGACATTTATTTTATGTCCAAACTCAAAATCTTGGGCCAATTCTTTTGTTCACTTTTTTAGCGTAAAACTATTTAATTTATCTATTTGTCTATTATATTTTTATCAATTACAGTTTCTTTCAATATATTATTAATTATCTTCTTTTCAAATCGTTCGTCTTCTTCTTTACCATAGCCACCTAATGAGGCTTTTGAATATTCAAAGAATTTATCACATTCTTGAGTATCTAATACGTCATATTTGGGATTTTCAGCTATCCAAGGATGTACTTGGGCTTTGTTCTTGTTTGCTACTATACGAACTGCTTTTCGGATATGGGTTTTCGTTTCATCTTCCTTCGACCATATATCTGAATCTTTGACATACACCGTTTCTCGTTTCAAATCAGTACAGTGAATAGGACGTGCATGAGGCTCCATATCACGGATCCGTTCTAACATGATATCTGATATCCCCCTTACGTATCCGACTTCTCCTGTATTGATAAAGTCATCTATGGTGAGTTCTATGGATTGGATAAAATCATTCAGGTTTATGGCATCTTTGCATGTCTCATTTAAGAACACATTCAGGTTAAACTTGTTATTTGTTGTATTGTTGGTATTATTAATAGTATTATTTGTTGTATTTCCCACATTCTTCGCTAGTCCAATTACCATTTCATGAAGTTCTTTATTTTGTTTTAATAATTCTACTATTAAGGTAGAGTCAAATTGTTGCGATTGCGGTGAGGTATTGATTATGTCTTCTTTTGGAGCGGTACATTTTTGTTTATGATACCATAAACTATTGCGGGCTTTATATGTCTTACCACAATAGCATTCAAATTGGGCTTGCTTTTTTTCGGTTCTATTTAATCGAGCATGATGTTTCGCGGTTGTTAAATGTGTGTCATAATTACTTTTCTTACTACTAATGAAGTCACATGTTTCACAATAATATGTATCGACGATGGGTGGCATTTTATTCGTTCTAAATAGTCTATATCATATGAACATAAAAAAAGCTTTATACACCTTCCCCGTTAATATACTTAATTATTTATGCAACCAAATATATTGCAACTAATTCTAAAAATACTGCATTTCGGTCACAATCGTCATTTTTGAAAAGTATTAAACCAAAACTATCTTGCACATATCAAAATTGGACATTTATTTTATGTCCATTTTTAATATCTTCAGCCATTTCTTTTTATTGTTTTTTTAGCGTAACATTATTTAATTTCACTTAACTTCATTAATCTTAGATATATATTTATATTCGCATCTTAAGTTCTCAAAATCTATATTGCGCTCGATCCCATTGTTTACGACGAATGGTGACTCTTCGCTCCTATCCATAAAAGTTGAGTAATTAAAGTCATTCTTATATTTTCTACCGCCTGAATTGTGGATAATAAATCTCAAACCAGGTGCGTTAGTTACTTCGTTCAACCCTTGTTTCATAGAATGTCTGTGGGAAAGGTTCGAATATTTTTTACCTTCATCAGATTCACGTGATTTTCCACTAGACGTTGTCCCTACACATTTATGTTTTGGATCATACGGACATTGGTCTCCATATTTATGTTGATAAATCATCAAAGCAACCCATTCGTTGTCTTTTGTTAAATTCACGTATTTCTCTATTTTAGATTTACACGACCCAGGTATATAGCCACAATCACCTAATGTTTCAGGCACATATAAACTAATCTTTAATTTAGATGTGGCAAGATAATCAATAATGTTCTTTTTTATAATGTTAGAATCAAAAATACTGGAGGTTGCAAAGGTTGATACTAGATTATCAATTCCACCTACTCCTTTTTTTTTAGCGGATTCAATAATAATTTGATATACGTACGATAAACTTCTATAATCACCACCATCAATCGTAAAAAATGTAGATGGGAAATTCTTAATATACTTATTTAATAATCCAATAACATTTTTAGCCCAGTACGTTTTGCCAGACGCACTAGGACCAAATCCCATAATTAATCTTGACGTGTTATCCCCTTTACCAACTTTTGTGATCGTAAAGTATTTACTATCGTTGTCCCACTTACCAGTTAATGAACTACCTGGTCCGTTTGTTTCTGATAAATTTTCATATAAAATTTTTAATTTTGGTTTACATTTATCTGGCGATATTAATGTATTTGACAACACACGTAGCATATATGCGGTAGACGCAATTTCTTGATTAACCGAAGTGTGTGTGATATTATAACATTCGTCTCGACAGCGAATCCACATATCCGCGCGTTGTTTGGATCCACGTAATATCGATGTCTCGGCACTTAATCGCACTTTCTCAATAATATCAGACCGCAATTTATTAAAATAATCAGTAAATGTACCATTATCATATGGGAACGATTTAATCATAATGTTTTTGAGTAATACATTGTATATTTGTTGTAATTCTTCTTTTGATTTTCCAGTATTATCAACGTGTAAACATACATTACTTAAATAGTCGATTTTTTCATCATTACCACCTTTCATCCGTTTACGCAACTTCCTTGTATTTTTATTTTTATACTTTGAATTTCTAGTATAATCCATATACTATAACTAAGTATATTTTAATTTCTCACAGATGTATAAATGAAAGAATATGTATCATTAAAAGAGTTTTTAGATATATTCAAAAGTCCAACTATAAACGAAAATTTTGATAAGTTTTATGTAAAAGCTACAGTGAAATCGGGAAATAAATTAACAAAATTATCTGACTATGTTAAATCAAAGAACATAGATATGAATGATATACGTGTATTACATAAACATATTAACAAAAGGGATGAATATTTAACACGTTTTTATACAATGTCACTACGTATAAATGAACCAAGAATACACAATGTTCTCTCTCCTATGAAAATAAATGAATTAGATAATAACAAACAACCATTGTGTAAAAACATAATACGAAGTATGCATATGATAGATATATTACAAAATACAAAATCAGGTATTGAGAACATTCCTACTTATATGGATGTATTGAAAGATTTATACCTTCGAAATATCATAGATTATAAGATATTGACACCAAGTTCTCTATTTTATATGAACAATGGTAGATTAGGTAGTGTGTTCTCGTCATATTATTTTAGAGCATCAATAATGAATCCGTATTTAGTTTATTCTTTGAATCATCGTCTGTTGAAGGGAACCAAGATATTTACACCTACATTGGGCTGGACTTCGTATTGTTATGGATTTATGGAATGCCCGATGGTAACAGAGTATGTAGGAACCGATGTGATTAAGAGCGTTTGTGATAAAACAAGCAAATTTGCTAGAGAAAATTATAAAGACAAACAGATTGATATATACTGTAAACCGTCTGAAGATTTGATGAAAATACCCCAATTTGTAAAGAAATATAGAGAACATTTTGACGTAGTATTTTTCAGTCCGCCATATTATCGCCTAGAATTATACGAGGGAAAGAACCAAAGCACGTCAAAATACAAGACATATGAAGATTGGTTAGATAAATACTGGGAGAAAACAATACAATTATGTGAATATGTTCTCCAACCTGGAGGTAGATTATGTTATATTGTTTCTGGATATGGTTCTGACAAAACAAAAACAAATAATTTAAGTTTAGTCGAAGATATGAATAAAATAACTAAGAAATATTTTACATATAAGAGAACATTGCCAATGTATAATAAAAACGTTCATGTGACAACTCATAAAGAAACAGGAGAACAAATTATATTATTCACAAAGTAAATCTAGTACTAATGTATAATGGAAACTTATATATTAGTAGCACTATTGATATCAGTCATATGGGGGTTATCTCCCATCATGTATAAACATTTATTAGACAAATATCATCCAACATCAGTACTAGCATTTGTATCTATTGCGTATTTTATATGTGTATTTATAATGGGTTGCTGCAACCACAAGTCAATACTTGATGATTATAATAAAATAGACTTCAATGATATATGTTGGGTGATTTTAGTGTCAGTATCTGGATTATTTATAGCAAATATACTGCAAGTCACTGTTCTGAAAGACAATGACCCATCAGTTGTTTCTCCAATTATCTATTCTTGTCCGTTGATTACATTATTAGCAGCGTATTTATTATTTAATACAACTATGAACTTACCTTGTTTATTCGGTTCATTTTTAATCGTGTCGGGTGTATTATGTATATCTGCTTGTTCCGATAACTACAATGCGAAGATAGATTTAAATAAATTATTCAAGTTGGCATAATATCTCTTCTGGATAATCCATATCTTTAAGGACCCTAATCGCTCCATTGATATGTGAAATACCCTTTTTAATTTTATATTTGTATTCATATTTTCCATCATTGAGAACATTGACATCCATCTTGTAATTTTGTATATATTTTGATTGTTTAAAATGTTTACAAATCTTCTTATAATGTGTAGTTAATAAGAAAGTGACATTTGTATGATGTGACATATACTCCAAGAATGCTTTCCCTGCTTGAGCTGCTTCAGTCGGATTTGTGCCTGAATATAATTCATCAAATATACAGAAATGACGATGATTAGTGTCATTGTTCTCAATAATAATATCAATAATGTCTTTACATCTTCGTGATTCGGCTTGGAATAAACTATCTCGTTCAGATGTATCGGGTATATTTAAATAAGAATGAATATGAGTATATGGTATAATATTAGCGGCCTTGTAGAATCCGCAACCAAATTGCTGTGAGAATATGATATTAATAGCACTTGTTTTGAGGATTGTAGTTTTACCAGCCTTATTTGGTGCGGATATAATCATATTTTTATCGAATTTACACGTATTTTTGACAGGACTTTCATCAATTAATGGTGGATAGTATTGTTCTCTTAATTCACATTTATTATTTGTATCAAAATTAGCAAAACATACATTCCCATTGTTTACATTGTCGCAAATACCAATCATATTGTCTATATATCCTTCAAATCCCATTGAGAACTTAATACTATTTTCGTAAAAAGGGTTCTCGTATATATGATAAAAACACTTCATTAGAGTACCTGTATTCGTAAAATTATCGAACGTGTTCTCAAATGGTTTTATTTCATTCAATTCATTACACATTAAAACCAGATGTTCTTGGTGCGATTTGGCTTCTTTACAGAAAGGATTGTATGTATGACAATCATTTGCAATCTCTAAAAATGAATTAATCTTAGTGATAGAGTTCTCTGCATATTCACGCAAATCTATGATTATCTTGTTTATTTTGTGTAGGTTATTGTAATACCGAGTACAAGAATTTACGTTCTGATATATTTGCAGCAAGTATAGCCCAAATGTAACCAGTAAGTAGATGAGTTTTTCCCACCCAAATGATTGCATGGATGATATTGCCTTACCAATGAAATGGTGTTTCGCCAGATTTTTTAGCATTTCTATATACGATGTAAATGAAATAGGAATACCTTGTATTTTTAGGAGAATAAATGGAAATAATAGAAAGATGAAAGGTATTATCAGACTAATAAGCGGAGATGAAATATTAACAACTGACATAAATTGTAGAAATGACGAAGAATGATTAAACTCACGAATCACATCCCAATCAATGTAGCTATACCGTTCAAGAAATGTCTTATCTTGTTTAACTGTGTCCCATATATCAAATATACGATGACAATCCAACTTATAATTACAATGTTCTCTAACTTTATTAAAACGATTGATAATTGTTTTTGTATTTTCTAAAAAATCAATATCAGATGTATACTGTTTCTCCCAGTTAGGTATTAATAGCTGGGAAAATGGATGAGATGGTTTAAATAAATAACTATACATAGATTTATCTGGTAGTGAACTGTTTGTAGACGGTATGAGTTCTAAATCAGACGATACAACATCCGAAAGAGAATGTAATTTGGATTTATCTAAATACGATATAGGAAGTTTAAATGATTCTATTTGTTCTCGTTGAAATGGTGTATATACGGGTATATTGTTGTCACTTGGATCAACCGACACGTCGGGGATTTTTGGACGGTTGTTTAGATTGAATAATTGAATAAAACCCATGTTATACTATATTTATGAATGATTTACAAGAATATAACGTAATAGAAAATATAGAGAACAAACTAATATAAAAAATTATCACCTATATATACATCAATTAATTAATATGAGAACATATACTCTCGAACAATTTACCGATATTGCGTTAAACAAAAACCAAAGCAAAAACATATTATCCAATGACGTGTTATCTATATACGATAACTTGCTAAAGCAATTAAATATAAATACTCGTTCTGTAGAATACGAACAAAAGGAAAGAAAAAACAATAAACGCCCAAGGAATAATAAACCCGAATTATTATCATCGGGAAAGGTTGTAGACTTTAAACAAAAAGATATCGCAGAGAAGACAGATTATGAAAAAATCATGACAAACATACGAGGTACATTAAACAAATTATCATCAAAAAATTACAATACTCAGCGAGATTTATTAATATCACACTTGGATGAACTGTCGGGACTGAATGATGAATCTTATATAATCGAATGTTCTACTTATTTGTTTGATGTCGCATCAAAGAATAAATTTTACTCCCAAATGTATGCTAACTTATATACCGAATTGTCAAAATTATATCCTTATTTTGAAGAACGCAAAGAACAATTTATTGTAGATTGTCTAGATGGTCTAGATACTATTACATACATTGACGAAAGCCATGACTATGAAGGGTTTTGTAAAAACAATAAACAAAATGATATCAGACGTTCAATGAATACATTTTTGATTAATTTATACAAGATTGACGAATGTAATATTCAATGTGTATTAAAAATGATAAATACGATATTGGATACAATTTCAGTCAACCGGGACATATCTTCTCAATCACAGGTCATCGAGGAACTTACTGAAAATTTATATATATTTATAACCGAATTGGTTAGTGAATTAAAAAGGCACGAAACTTGGGGGAAAATAGTAGATAATATCGCGTTTTATACAAAACTCAAAGTAAGCGAACATCCCGGATTAACTACCCGGATTAAATTTAAATTTATGGATATAATGGATGTGATACAACAGAAGTAAGGCGGTGCGAGTAAAAATGAAATATAGTTTGGTATATGAGTATCAACCTATATTTAGTGTTCTGTAATTTTAAGATAAACGAATTAAAAATACTAGGATATAATATAGATATAAGTATGGTCAAGTCAGAATTACATCCTAGTAAAATAAATTACAGTGAAAGTAAGCAAATAGATGAAGAGGATATAGGTTATGCGTCAACCAGATATGAAACAACTAACTTTACGGTTCCAATTGAAATCGCACTTGGAAAGGAAAAACATACATATTCGTCCCATAATATAATCTATTTTTCAGTCTATTTAATAATTGATAATATGATAAAAGACAAAATCGGTATTGTAGAAATAGAAAGTAGTCGATTTATTGATAGTCTGGACGAAGATGGTGATTTTATACTTGATGACGGAAATTTGTTATTTTTTGTGGATGATGATTACATTATAGGAATGATGAAAGATGTTATATTACCTGAAAAAGATGAGAATGAGGAAGACAGTGAAGATGATGATAGTGATGAGGAGGACGAAGAACTGGACCCCATAAAAATAGAAGATGATATAATATTAGGTGATATAGAAACATTAGATACAGAAGACGTATTAGCTGTAGATATTCCCGAAGAGAAACGTTCGAACGTAGCAGAAAAGACAGAAAAAGAATTAGAGAATGGGTTATTTGAAATGATGGACTCATTACCATCTGTAGAGACCTTAGTTGAAGAAAACAAAGAGATGAGCGAACAAACCAAAAGAGATTACAAAGTATCATCAAATCACTTATGGATAGAAAAATTTATGAAGAATACGAATTATGGTATAGTAGACAACGAAGGTAGCGGCGATTGTTTTTTCGCAGTCATACGCGATGGTTACAAACAAATAGGTAAGAAAACCACTGTCGAAAAATTGCGTGCTCTATTATCAACTGAAGCAAATGAAGAAATATTCAAACAATACAGGATGTTATATAACGGATTTAACGGACAATACGAAGAGATGGAAGATGAAATGAAAAAACTAAAAAAATCCGCCCAAATATTAAAATCTAGAAGTAAGAATTCGATTAATAGAGAACAAAACAAGGAATTACTGGATGAAGCAAATTCGGTTATTGAACGATATAAGCAGATGGCAACTGACAAGAAAGAAATCAAATTATTAATGGAGGAGTTTGAATATATGAAAGATATTAAAACACTGGATGATTTCAAAGATTTCATTAAGACCCGTCATTATTGGGCGGATACGTGGGCGGTATCAACCCTTGAGCGATTATTGAATATTAAGGTAATTATTATGTCTGAATCAGCATATAAAAACGGGGATTTGGATTCAGTTCTATCTTGCGGACAATTAAATGATGATGAATTGGAAAAACAAGGCGGATTTAAACCGGATTACTATATAATCGCATCATATACCGGAACACACTATACATTGATTAGTTATAAAGAAAAACAAATATTGAAGTTTTCTGAAGTGCCATATGATATAAAAGCACTAATCATAAATAAATGTATGGAACGAAATGCTGGACCCTATTATATGATACAGGATATGAGGAATTTTAAAACAAAAATTGGATTAGACGCGAATGAAGGAGTACCTATAGACACCGATGAAGATTATACAAATATGGATTTGTATGACAAAGATATAGCATTTATGTATTACAGCAATTCCAGCGCTCAACCAACTCCAGGGAAAGGTTCAGGTGAGAAAATGAAAGATGTGAATATAATGGAATTCAATAAATTGAGTAAACTAAAGAATTGGCGTAAAAAACTCGATGATGCTTGGATTGCTCCATTTACACTAGACGGGCATCGTTGGAATTCTGTAGAACATTATTACTTAGGTTCTCAATTTAAGAAGGGATTCCCTGATTTTTATCTGAAATTTTCATTAGATAGTGATAGTGAGATATCAAAAGATATTGGGTTAGCACGTATTGCGGGTGGAAAGACAGGTAAAAATAAAGATAATGTTCTTCGGGAAAAGAAAATAGTGATTGACCCTGACTTTTATGAAGTAGGTGTGAATCCAAGACATAGAGAAGAACGGTTTAATGCGCTTGAAGCAAAATTCGGTCAAAACTTGGACTTACAACAAATATTGAAAGAAACAAAACGAGCAAAACTAACTCATTTTATTCGTGGTAGAGAACCAGATGTAGACATATTACTAATGAAAATCAGACGGGAATTAAGTCAATAATAAAAAATTGAAAAATAATTTGTTATAACATATATAACAACTTATTACGAATAATCGTATACTAATCTCAAAATGTCTTCCGTTACCCAAGAACAATATTCTCAATCTTCAGTTGCCCCACGTGCGATTGTGTATTTCACAACACAATCTACCGAACAGGACAATGTAGAAGGAGAGGATAATAGTTTCATTAATAAAAATACCAGTCTTCAATTAGTAAGCTTACCAATTGAATATAATGATACAGAAGCGGTGATTGCTTTGTTTGAAACAACCTTACGTATTGGAAAGGTTTCCAACGTTCGCATTATTGAAAGAACAAATTATAACCAACGTCTCCGTAGTCAGATTGTAACAAAGACCGCATTTATTGATTTGGAGTGTATGTATAATACTCAAGCAGTCCGTGAATTGCAACATTATTTAAATAATGAAGTCGGAGTTACTCAGACCCCAAGTGTAACAGCAGTTACTGAGTTCCCTATTCACTGGGAAAATGGTGATAATATGACACATCTTTCAATTAGGACCGCAATTGAAGGTTCTGGCAAACCAAAGGATACGTCATCACAACCCGCAGCTACATCCGAACCCGACAATATGGAATTGGCTGAGACAGAGTGGAAGAGTGTGTATATCCCTATCCTACCCGCAAATATGTATGTGAATAATCCTGTTGACAACTCTTATCATACATTTCAACCTCGCAACTTGAAGTCTTTGCTCGAAAACGAACTAAGACTAGGCAAAGTTCGGCGTGTAGATTTCATTGATCGTGAACTGGAAGACGGGCAATCCGTAAAATCCGCATTCATCCATTTTGATTATTGGTATAACAATAACAATGCGAAATTCCTACGTGACAAGTTGAATACAACCGGACAATTCAAGCAGAAGGGGTTTTATGACGGTTCAAATACGCATCGATTTATGATAAGAAATGATAATGGTGATAAGGTACCAGGATATTTCGTATTCAAGATTAATCATAAGCCTATTCCTGAAGTAGAAGAAACAGAATTGAATATGTCTCAATTGGTAGCGGCGAATAAGGTATTAGAAGAGAAGATGTCAGAGCGGGATGAATTGATTGCGAAACTTCAGGCGGAATTGGAAGAGTTGCGTAAGTAAAAAAATAATAAACAAAAAATAAAAAATAGGTTGGATACCAATCTATTTTTTATTGCGCGTGTATGTCTTCCCATATCAACTGCCAATTTAAAAATTGAAAATATCAATATACACATAATACCAGTAACAAAAACACACAAAATATATGGGAATCAAGAATTTAAACAAATACTTGTATGAAAAATGCCGTAAAAAATCAATTTCAAAGATTCATTTTCGTGAAATATCTGGAAAAACAATAGTAATTGACACAAGCATTTATTTGTATCAATTCTTAGGAGAAAATGCTTTAATGGAAAATATGTATTTATTTATTTCAATTATGCGGTTATACAACATAACCCCTATATTTATATTTGATGGAAAACCTCCACCGGAGAAGAATGAGTTGTTGCGAAAACGATATATGGATAAAAAGGACGCACAGCGAAAGTTCAATGATTTACAATTATTATTAGCCAACATGACCGCGGAAGAGAGACGGCTAGCTCAACTAGAAATGAATAATCTCAAACGACAATTTGTTAGAGTGTATGATGATGATATTAAAAAGGTAAAGGAACTAATGGATGCATACAACGTAACATATTTCAATTCTCCTAATGAAGCGGACGATTTATGTGTATATCTAGTAAAGACCGGACAAGCATGGGGATGTATGAGTGATGATATGGACATGTTTGTGTACGGTTGTCCTCATATTATACGAAACCTTAGTTTGATGAAACACACAATAACGTTATATAAAACAGAAGAGATATTACAAGATTTAAAGCTATCTGAAAAGGAATTTCGCGAAATACTGACAATTTCAGGAACAGATTATAATATACATTCAACCACATCATTATACGAAACAATGAAATGGTTTCGTGAATATAAAAAATATAAAGAAAAATGCGAAACCGAAGATATAAAATATTATGAATTTTATATCTGGTTAATGAAAAATACAAAATACATAAAAGATTATCGCGAATTAATAAATATCTTTTGTATGTTTCAAGGGAAGAATTATACAAAATACGAAGGTATGAATTTTGATTTATTATCTGAAACACCCCAAGATACAAAAAAAATACACACATTGATGGAAAATGAAGGGTTTGTATTTGTGTAACATATAAGAAATATTATTACATATTTTTTTATTTTGTGCTATTGATCATAATACGGTAAATAATACATTAAGTATTCCAATTATAAACATATAAACTAATTTTTATATATTTTTGGTTGATTTTGTAATGTTTCTAATTTGGTTGATTTTGTAATGTTTCTAATTTGGTTGATTTTGTAATGTTTCTGGTTTATTCGTTTTTCTATACACTTATGCATAATTATGCGATAGGTGCGTCACCTGCCTTTTGGAAGTGGTGCTTCATGTACTTCTGAAGATTGAAGTATCCAAGCATTAGCTTCTTGTCATCACCCTTGTAGTGGTAGTTAAGAAGCTTAGTAAGCTTGGCATCGGCTCTGAAATAACGACCATTGTCCTTCTGCTTAAGGTTGTGCTTCTCAACATAGTTATGGATCTCCTTACTTACTGCGGTTCTTGCCATCTCAGTACCGTGCTCTACACCAAGGAAGGTAGCCATCTCGTCACTAATGCGAGTGGGCTTAGTAAAGCCAGAGGGCTTACGTTCAATATTGCTCTTGCGCTTCTTGCTGGACGCCTTGACGGCAGCCTTCATTACACGAGAAACGTCCTTACCAAGGGTCTTAAAATCAGTCTTGATTGTAGCGATATTGCTAGTAAGCTGCTGGAGCTTAGCGGAAAACTCAGCCAAACGCTGGTTAATAAATGCGGCAGGGTCAGTTGGCTCGGCAGCTGCCTCAACAACAGGCTCGGGAGCAGGAGCGGGAGCGGCCTCAACCTTTGCGGCGGGAGCCTTAGCGCGGGGCTTAGTCTCGGTAGTAGTCTTGTCGGAAGTCTTAGATGCTCTAACCATTGTGATTATACATAATAATGTGGTGTCTTTTTAAGTGGTTTTACCATATAATAATATTTATTGTTATTATAATTTAATTCAGACAGGAGAATGCCTTATATTATATTATTATTTGTGTAAATTATGTAACAATATGTAAAATCAACCTTGTATAGACTCATATAACCATGGAAGTGCCATACGCGCACCCGAAGATACACTAGTTAATGCTGATAACGCATGTAATATTCCTATTTTACGATAATCTTCCGTGACTCCACTATATGTCATATTCTCAATAACAATTAAACATGCGGTTTTAATTTGTTGCAGATTTATTTCATTATGAAGTAAAGGTCGTGTAAATATGCCATCAAATGGCGAATAAAACGGACATATATTATTTTGGACTTCTCTTGATAACTCTCCCCTGTAATACCATATTTCGTATAATTTACGATATAAACGGATATAATCGCGAACTTCTAAATTATCAAACCATTCGCGACTTGTGTAGTTACCTAATAGATCTATTTCAATAAATAGTTCATTAATTCGGTTGTCGATAGTATTGTTTCGTATATTACGAATATTATTATATCGTTCTAAATCTTCTGCTCTTGTTATGGGTCGTATAATAGGCGAATAATCTGACCGATTCGCTTGTCTTCTACGTATAGTCGTTGTTGATACCTTTGGTGCATATGGTATATTTATTTTTGAGAAACCGGTACACAATATGAAAGACAGATTATATAAAGTAGTAATCTCTTTGATTCGGGTGTCCGACCAAGTTTCTCTCGTATATGGATTCGATTTGTTATTTCGTTTTAGCATTTCTATTAATGATGTTATATTAAATCCGTATGTAAATTTATTATCATCAGTAAAACTATAAAAATAGTCATTTTCAATCTCATGTAATGGTTCCATCGTGCAAAAATCGGTATCGTTCACGCACATTTTCTTATTCGTTAATGCGTTTCCTCTTAATCGAATTATATACCGGCATATCCAAGAACGAAAATACCGTTGAATTGTTATGCTTGATTTGGTTTGTAAAAAGAACTCAGATAGTCTATCTATTATCTCTTGTTTTTTTCCACTAGACCTTAGCTTATATAATTTGGCTGCTGCTTTTAATTTTGGTATAATATACCATTTTAGTTCAATAATATTATTTGCATAATTATCATGTGAAATTTCAGGCAATTCTTTCTGTGGTTTGCGACAGTTGATAGGCGTCGCTGTATCATGGGTGGATGATGTCCTGGATGAGAGTTTGTTCGTATCGTCCAACTGTAATGGTTTTAACAGTGGTGATGGTGACGAGAGTTTTTTCGTATGGTCTAATTGTAATGGTGGTGGTGGTGTCATATTCACAAATATAGTATAAATAGACTCTTATATACTACCAATATAAAAAATTATGATATTGGGGGGTATAATGCAATTATAGTATAATACTGATATCGTTATTATATCATTTAAACCCAATATATTATAAGAGAACGCGAAATATCGAATGTGTTACTTATTATGCTAATATATATTATAAAATTGAATTAAAGACACCTACTACTATTATGTATAAATAGTTAATCTATATATCTTAAATTATAATGTCTAAGTCTCCAATTGTAGTAAAGTATAACGAGTGGAATACTGCTGGTATTCGTTACATGGCCCCGCGCGTTAGCGACCGTGGGTCAAAGTCAGTCGCAGTTATTAGTTCACAAAGCAATCGTGGATTGTGTATTTCGACACCTCTTCTAATGACCTGGGGCATTTCTGATTATGTTGATGAGAAGGGTGAATCTGATAACAAGTTCAATATGTCTCTCGTATTTCCTAATTCTGATTATGAAACCCAACCCACTACAGACTTTCTTGTTAAGTTGAAGGCATTCGAGGAACAAATCCTGAATGACGCAGTCAGTAACAGTGAGGTTTGGTGGGGAAAGAAGAAGTCTCGTGAGGTAATTGAGGACAATTTCTTCCCATTCATTAAGTATCCCAAGGACAAGCTAACCAATGAGTTGGATATGTCAAGATCCCCTAGCCTGAGAGCTAAGGTGCCTAATTATGATGGCAGATGGAACATTGAGATTTATGACACTGACAATAAGTTGATCTTTCCTTGCGATAATGAGAATTTGACCCCAATGGACTTTGTTCCTAAGAAGAGCAATGTCGCATGTGTCCTTCAGTGTGGAGGTTTATGGTTTGGTGGTAAGGGATGGGGTGTTACTTGGAGACTAAATCAATGTGTAGTTAAGCCCCACATCCAAGATACCGTATTTGGAACGTGTCACATTGAACTTTCCACTGATGAGAGAGACGCTATCAATAAGCAACCAATTGTGGAGAATGTAAATGATAGTGAAGACGAAGACGGTCCATCTATCCCTGCTACTACTGCTGCTGCTACAACTGAAGTTGATGACAGTGACGACGAGTCAGAGCCTGAGCCTGAGCCTGAGCCAGTAAAGAAGAAGGTAGTAAAGAAGGTTACAAAGAAGAAGGTAGCAGCATAAAAAGAACCGAGATAAAAATTACAAAAGAAAAGAACCGAATAAAAAGAACCGAATAAAAAGAACCGAATAAAAATTACAAAAAAAAAGAACCGAGATAAAATGACCTGAAAATGTCTTTAAACTGTTTACTACCCGGTTAGCTCAGTTGGTAGAGCGCATGCCTTTTAAGCCTGTGGTCGAGGGTTCAAGCCCCTCATCGGGTGATAGTGATGAAACCACTATAAAAGTTTCAATCGTTCTTGTAGCTCAGTTGGTTAGAGCATCGGTCTTATGAGCCGAAGGCCCACGGTTCGAGTCCGTGCCTGAACACTAGACCTAAATATGTCTTAAAACTATTTACTACCCGGTTAGCTCAGTTGGTAGAGCGCATGCCTTTTAAGCCTGTGGTCGAGGGTTCAAGCCCCTCATCGGGTGATAGTGATGAAACCACTATAAAAGTTCCAATCGTTCTTGTAGCTCAGTTGGTTAGAGCATCGGTCTTATGAGCCGAAGGTCCACGGTTCGAGCCCGTGCCTGAACAATAAAAAATATGTATCCTCATATTTTTTATTTACCAATTGAGTCTAATTATATTCAAATACTTTTTTAGATAGTATGTTATAGATATAAATGCTATTTTGTTTTATTTTGATTAACCCAGGTGCTATTTTTGAACTACATATAGTAACCCCAGTATGATTGTCTTTATTCATGTATAATCTGGGCGATTTAATATGTTTTTTTGTAGTGTTTTTATAGACAGTAGAGAACATTATATAATTATCTTGTACGATAACAATATTTGATGCGTTTTGAAAACCAAGTTGATTAATATATTGCATGGTTTGTTTAAATGATGAAATCATATTGTAACGAGAATTTGCGGTTGTATCCTTATTCTGTAGATATTGTAAGAAAATGTGGAATATAAATTCACTGTCAGTATTTCCCAAAATATTATTTAATAAATTGGTATTTAATAATTTATAGGTTTGAGTAATTCGTTTTTGGAATACAGGTTCTCTATAATGCTGTTGGAACCGTTTAATATTATTAGAATCTTCTATAAATAAATCTCCATGATGCATAAAATATATATTATGATAAATAAAAGGATGGGTGTTTTCAATTGTTTTTTCCTTTCGAATAGCCTCGGTGGTGACATTCTCTTTATATATTTGTCGTAAATGAGCGATAATAAAATTCGAGTTTAGAATTTGTTTATACTCTTTATTGATATATGGTGGGTTAATGCTTTTACTGAGTATCCAATCGTTACTATCTTTGGTGATAAGTCCATATCCATCTTTTAAAGGGTTTGATTTGCTTAATGTAAAGAATTTTTCCAATAATGTAATTGCGTTAGTTGTATCTAAAGTTATAAATATTTGACACATGTAATCGTATATATAGTATGAAAATAAATAGTTTATAGTTCCAATGTAACGTGTATGTATATTGTACTTAGCATTGATATATCATATATGTTTTTAACATTAGGGCGTGAAATTCCTGAATCTAATATAAAAACAGTTTGATTCTCTATAAATTTTAATTCGTAGGCTTCTATAGGGAATATACGATTACCTATTTCAATCTCAATATCTTGCTTTCCCCATATCTCGTGAATTTTATATGATTTGTATACGTGAATATCGTTTGTTTCATCTATTTCTATATCATCTAATAATACAGGATTACACCTTACATATAGATCCTTGCCATTATTATCATATTGTAGTTCATGGTGCCACAATGGTATTATATACGTATTTTTGTCTAATGTAAGTCGGTACAGATTATTATCAAATAAATCTTCTAATGTTGGATTTAATATAATAACCTCGTCTTTTTGGATTTTATTATTAATAATATTTTCGATTTTGGTAATGTACTCATCCTTTATATGAAAGATATCCTTATTTGTCTTTATAACGTTATATATTTTAATAAGAGTGTCCTTATCTAATTTGTCAAGGAAGTCGTGCGATTTGGATTCACATACATGAGTTAATTTTTGTATTATTATATGAATAACATTCGTGTCTTTATCTATAGGTATAATGCTAGTCATAAACGTAAATAAGATGTCTGAATATGACGTATTTTCTTGATATGGTTCATTTAATTCAATATCATGACTACATAAATATTGGTACGCAGAATTAATTTCTTGGAATTTTTCAGTTGCATCTATCGATTTGTTTTTATCGGGATGAAACTTTAAAGCGTATAATTTATATTTGTGTTTTAGTTCGTCGACATTTAATTTTTGTTTGTCATTTATATCAAGAATTTTGCAAGCTTTTTGGAAGTTCATCGTAGTTATGTATTTTTTTTATTATATAAAACATTATACTCTCTAAGTGGTATATGGGTCTATAATTATTATTAAAATACTTGAATGAAGTGTAACATTTAATTAATATATCTGATACATCTTTATTGTTTAATTTACCATCGCTTATGAAGTAGTATAATATATACCATACCGATTCGTTGATTTCGATATTATATATTAACAATTCGTATAGTGTATCACGAAAATCCGTAAATTTTATATTTTCTATATTTTCTATTTTAACAATAATGTTATCGCATACTTTGTTAAATAAATCCTCGGGTATTCTAGATTGATCGTCCATATGTGAAAATGAACGCAATTCTTTGATGTTTATAATACCATTTTCGTCTATGTTATCTAATATTTCTTCATTTTTATTATCAGTTGCATGAAATCGGACCACTGGTTGTTTTCGGTTTTCATTATTGGTTCTTAATAATTCCCGATACGATTCTTTGGAAGGTCGTTTGATAGCTAATCTATAACAAGAATTTATTATCTTATATGGAAGGAAACTAATATGTTCGGATATGATTATAAATTTGATTTTAATTTTACTACTACTGCTATTATATTGATGCATGTAACTATAGAACACTTCTAATAATTCTGAATTTATAGTGTGGAAATTTTTACATACGATTACGCCTATTTGTTTTGGTTTCACTGAAATTATATCAATAATTTGAAAAAAGATTTCGTGCCATAATGTTTTTGCGTTACATCCGAGCAATGACATGTCTACTTCATAATGAATGTCGCTAATATGACAAATGTATTGCTGCTTATCCGTACTAATTGTTATTCTCTTATCGTATTTTAACTCAGTTGGACTATATTTTTTTAGTAAACGGAGAACTTGTGTATATTTACCAATTCCACTCGCACCATGTACGACCATATTCGGCATATTCAATACGTTTGAAGGCATTTTTAATATTTCATTATTTAGTTCGGGATGTAGATTGAATAATTCACTTGAATTTATGTATTCTTCGTATAATGTTTCGTAATATTTCATTTACTAATATTACAATTTATGTATATATAAAATATTAGTTTTATACGAGTTTGTTATGTATATCTAATTACATAACAAATATTATCTACCGGCCAAACTATGTATTTTTAATTCTGAAAAGTCAACCGCATGTTTTACTTGGTATGAAGAAATTACAATAGAAGTAATTGACAATCCTATGTTAAAAATGGCTGGAATATTATTTGTCAAATTTGCTATTGACAGGTTTGATATTAAAGGCAATATAGGAACATTTATATTCGATTTATTCAAATAGTATGTTATCAATAAAATAAAGGTAATCACCGACACAATAACCGTATTTTTTTTAATAGTATCAAATAAATCCTGGTATTTTGATGACAATATTACAGGAGTACCTTTTGTATTGTTGTATTTTTCTTGTATATCAAATATGGTAATACTAGTCAATGCCAAGGTAATTGTTAACAATATCATGCTAATGAATGAACCATACAAAGTCATCATACTCGCAAAATTCAAAACAGATTGTCCTCCAGGATGATTTGTTATTATTTGTGACAATTCTTTTCCAAAAAATAAAGTAAATGCTATTTGAATTACAGTGAGAACTCCAAGTCCAACAATTTCCGCGTATGTTGTGTAAATGTATATGAATGAGGTAACATATAGAATAACAAATATGCTGTAATTAAGAGGCGAGATGTAAGATTCCATTATATATTTTCAGTATATTTTATGAATTCAAAATTGGATAATTGTCATTTAACCAATTTATAATTACGTCTTTGTCGCATGTTAATATACTATCCTTGAATTTTTTGATGTTGAGGAATTGAGGTTTTTTCATTTCGTCTGTTTTATAAAATCCATATGCACCGAACTTCCCGGTGCGAATACTGAGAACATCTGATAATTTTCTCAGCATATTTTTATCTTCATGAGATTCATTGTTTACTTTTTCTAAAATAGGAATAATTTCGTCTAAAGTAATTTCGTCTGGGTTGCTATCTATACTTTTTAATGATTCTTTCGCGGTTCCATATTCAACATACGCGCCATATCGACCATCTTTAATAACTACATCAATATTCTTATATTTTCCAAGATTGCGTTCTTTGGGTGCCATAAGGTCTTCGATTGTATATTCCTTATTCTTTAGTTTATCAATATCTATCTTAAAATTGCGTTTTACTGAGATATACTCGTATGTATCATCTGCGGTCTTACGTTGTATTACTGGACCGTATTTTTCAAATAATACTACATGTGTATCATCTAATGGGTATGTTTGTTTGGGTATCTTACTAACTGGTTTTGATAATTCTTTAATTTCATTATAACATTCGCGACATATAGAAGACCATTCGGATGCATTATTTGTAATCGCATCTAATTTGTCTTCCATTAATTTTGTATATTCATAAGAGAACAATGAATTGTAATGTTGTATCAAAAACTCAATCGTGAGTGTTCCAATTGGCTGCAATACTATCTTATTTTTTTCATTTCCAAATGTCTTAGTTTCAGTTGTTTCAGTTAGTTCGTCGCCTTCTAATTTGAAATTATTACAGTCAATATCTATACCATCTACATCTGTCTTTTTTACATAACCTCTATCTTGTATGGTAGATACTATCGTGGAAAATGTAGATGGACGTCCAATTCCAGCAGTTTCAAGCTTATTGATTAAACTGGCTTCTGTATAATGGGAATGTTTGTTCTTCATTGACACTAGACTTTCGATCCAATTATATTTGATAGGTTTTGACAGTTGGGTTTTAAAAAACATATGTAGTCCATTTGCTTCATTTTGTGTATTTGTATCTAGTTTTTTATCACTTACTACTTTCCAACCTAAAAATATGGGGATTTCATGAGTGTATGTATATTTGGTTTTTTCAACTCCCGAAACTTCCAATGGGATTGCTTTATATTTGGCTTCTGACATACAACTTTCGATAGTGTTTTTCCATATTAGTTTATACATTGAGGCTAATCGGGCGTCGTCTGATGCTATAGTTTTATTGCTTAACTGTGTCACGCGTATAGCTTCGTGGGGATTATTTGCCTGCTTGTTCTCTAATTCTTCTACATCGCCTATGTATTTTTCACTTCCATATTCTTCTTGAATATATTTTGATATTTCTTGAATGAATGGTTTTGCGTATTTGGTGCTTTCTGTCCTCATATAGGTAATATACCCTGTTTGATACAATTGTTGACACAATCTCATCGTCTCACTAGGGGAAATATGTAAAATGTTGCTTGCGACCTGGAGTAATCTTGATGTGTGAAATGGTTTTGGAGGCGATTTTGTAGTGTCTCGTGGATTGCATATGGTAAGCATATGTTTATGTTTAATGGATTTCCGCATATGTTCTTCTACTTCCATTTTTGTTTGGAATTCTGCGTTCAAGTTAAAATGAATATTCTTTTCAAAAAATGATGCGGTTGTCTTATAGTAGGTCTGAATGTTATCCTTCGTTTTTCTTTCTATTTCATTGTCATATACCAACCTTAGTGCGGGGGTCTGACATCGACCAGCAGATAGTGAATTATTACTATCATTATATAAATATTTCCATAACATAGGTGATATTTTATATCCAACGATCACATCTAATACTTGACGAGCATGTTGTGCTTTTACCAAATCTAAATTTATTGTAGTAGGGGTCTTAATTGCCTTTAATAACGCAGTTTTGGTTACTTCATGAAATATAATACGATGAGTTGTTTCGGGTGATAATCCAAACTGTTCGCAAATATGCCAAGCAATAGCTTCACCTTCTCTATCATCATCAGCTGCTAATATTATATTTTCTTTTGAGAACTTTGATATAGTCTGTTTCATAAACGCAATATGGTCCTTTTTGTCGGGCAATTCAGTAAATTGTGGTTCAAATGTATCTTTGGTATCTATTGAACGCAGCCCATTTACGCTTCTGATATGCCCTTTTGACGCAATACAACAATAATTGGTTCCAAGATATGATTCTATTTTGGCACATTTTGAAGGGGATTCTACTATAATCAGATAGGTTGCTGAAGAAAGGTTATCTGAAGATTTTATTATTTGTTTTTTTGTATATTTCTTGTAAATCTTTTTAGACATATTGAGAACCTTGACACTAATAATATATAATGTCTTCGTTTTATTAGGTTATTATTAAATTGATTTAAACCTAACTATACGTATAATTATGAAACCATGCAAACATATCAACTACATATCCAAGACAGAAATTATACTAATTGGAATCTATATGATTTATCTACCAATTCTAGTATTGAAAATAGAGAACAATGTAACCCATTAACCAACAAACTCTTTCACGAAGACATTATTGAAATTAACGATAATTGTATAACCAAACTATCCGGTCTTGATAACACAACAACAATACCAGGTGTATTAATATTGGAAGGAAATAAAACATTTGGTAGAACACCTAATAAAAAACGATTGTACTATAGATGTATTCCTGATAACCAACATTATCCAGCGTTCTTAGTTCCATATGATATTAAAATTGGCTTCTCAAAACATCAACAAAATAAATACATATTATTCAAGTATGACAATTGGAACGATAAACATCCGTTTGGTGAATTGACAGAAGTTCTTGGAGATGTTAATAATTTGGAAGTGTTTTACGACTATCAGTTATATTGTAAAGATTTACATAGGTCTATTAAGAATTTGACAAAACAAACCAGCTCAGCATTGAAACCGAAATCACCGATAGATAATACAATCCAACATATTATCAATAACGCAAATTATAAGATAGAAGACCGGACACACGAGTACGTATTTTCAATAGATCCAAATGGAAGCAAAGATTTTGATGATGCGTTTAGCATTGAAACCCAAGATGATGTTTATAAAGTATCGGTCTATATTGCGAATGTATATATCTGGATGGAAGAATTGGACTTATGGGAACACTTAACTGATAGAGTATCAACCATATATTTGCCTGATAAGAAAAGACCTATGTTACCACTTATACTATCCGATTCATTATGTAGTCTCCAAGAAAATGAATTGCGTATAGCATTGGCTATGGATATATATTTTGATAAAAATGGGAATTTATTAGAGAACCGTGAAATAGGTTATAAAAATGTAGTAGTAAAAACACGTAAGAATTATCTATACGAAGAAAAAAAACTATTGAAAAACAACAACTACAAAGAAATGATGCGATTAACCAAATTATTGAAACCTACAATTCAAGACAGCCATGAATTAGTCGAATATTGGATGATTCGTATGAATAAAGAAGTTGGTAGATCATTAAAAAATAAGGAATGTGGCATTTTTAGACAAGCCATTTATAAGAATGATACAAGTGAAACATATACTGGACTCGATGATAATACATCCAGACTTATTCGTTCGTGGAATAATACAGAATGTAAATACGTATTGTACGATGATGACGCTGTTCTTCGTCATGATATGATGAATGTAGGGGAATACGTTCATGTTACAAGTCCTATTCGTCGTATGGTAGATTTATTAAATCAAATTATATTGTCTTCAAGCGAACAACTTATAAACGGACGCAGTATTAACGCAAACCAATTTTTAGAGAAATGGGTAATAAATATGGATGGTCTGAATCAACATATGAAAACAATACGTAAAGTACAAACTGATTGTCAGGTATTAGAACGGTGTACGAATAATCCTGAACTATTGGGCGAATCACACAAATGTGTTTTATTTGGAAAAACAACGCTACAAGACGGCATTTATTCATACATAGTGTATTTAACTAATGTCAACATATTAACACGAATCAAAACAGGAGAAGAATATCAAGACTTATCGAAACATATATGTAAATTGTTTATGTTTTCCGATGAAGATAATATTAAAAATAAAATTAAGTGTGAATTGCAAGAGTAAATGCTATGTATGTTCCTACCATAAAAATAAAGGTGTCAAATAAAATATCAATTACATTATTATGGTAAGTTACTCGTAAGGGTTTTGACATTCCGATATATACTTGCCAATATTCCCATATAGTATGTATAATAAACATATTCAAGAAGTAGGTGTTTATGTTATATTCAAGATAAATATAGATTAGACCGATCAAGAACCCGGTGATAAAATGTACGATATGCCATATTTCTACGTAAAAACTGTAATTAGAACTTTTATATAGTAATGTATCTAATACTTTTTTTACTGGTTGTGGCACGAAAAAGTCACCACTTTTGTAAATCATATTATGTAAGTCAACCATTATAGTATATACACAGAAAAAATACTTTTAGAATCAATATAAAAATATCATGTATATATATAATAATATGTATCTTGTAAAGGCTACTTTATTTATGTTGTCTGTGGCGTCACTTACCGTGAACGCTACTAATGTAGAGCGATTTGAGAACTGGGTGCGTGAATTCCGTCAAGAATTCCGTAATACCGAGCACCGTGAAGGTATTATGCGTAAATGGGTTGAGAATGACAAGTTCATTGATGAGACCAATGCTAAAAATATGACTTACTCTTTAGGACACAACCAGTTTTCCGGTATGGATTCTGATGAGTTCAGTCAATATCTTGGCTATTCTAACCAAGAGGGTGTTCTTGGACGTAAGTTTAATATGGATAACTTCAAGAAGAAGTTAGATACGACCAAGTGTCTATATGATTGTGTAAAGCATCACAAGGAGATGACTACACTAAAAACTGTGGAGTGTGTTACTGGTTGTCTTGATAGCGATGAGTTATCCGCGGTTTCTGTCCCCGATAGTGTAGATTGGGTTACTGCTGGGGCTGTAACTCCTGTTAAGAACCAGGGACAATGTGGTTCGTGTTGGAGTTTCTCCACGACTGGCGCACTTGAGGGTGCGTTCTTCGTCAAGACTGGAACTCTCGACTCTTTCTCCGAACAACAATTAGTTGATTGTGATACTCGAAAGAATGGAGGTAAGGATATGGGATGTAATGGTGGTCTAATGGATAACGCATTTTCTTGGATTGAGAAGAATGGTGGTCTTTGTACTGAATCCGCATATCCTTATAACTCTGGCACAACCAAAACGGGTGGTTCTTGTGATACTACTTGTACCGTGGTGGAGGGAAGTGAGGTTAAGGATTTTGTTGATGTTACGCCTTCTTCTGATGATGCTATGATGACCGCACTGTCATTACAACCTGTTTCCATTGCGATTCAAGCCGACCAAAAGAGTTTCCAACTATACAAATCTGGTGTGTTTACTGACGCTTGTGGAACTGGATTGGATCACGGAGTCCTTGTGGTTGGATATGGCACTATGTCTGGTAAGGATTACTATAGAGTTAAGAACTCTTGGGGGGAGACTTGGGGAGATGCCGGTTATATTTATATGGGACGTGGAACTGAATTTAACAGTGGAAACGGACAATGTGGTATGCTAATGCAGGCCAGTTACCCTGAACTATAAATATTAAAATAAATATAAAAATAGATAATATATCAAATTCATAGTTGAAATATTATCTGCAATAAAAAAGAAAGCTATCACTAACTCCTTTTTATTTTTATTTTGTTTTATAAATTAAATATCATCGACATCCACATTACCCATATTTCCCAACGTAAATGTTTCCCCCGACTTCATTGTATTTTGGGGGGCTTCCTCTTCATCTTCTTCATCTTCTACCATATTTGAAAACTCAAAATCGTCGGTTGATACGGTTGTTCCCATGTGTGATAAATCATTACGTATTCTCATGATATTTTCCATCTGAAGGTTCGGCATATTTTTCAATTGGCGTATTTGAGAATCATTGTAGATAGTGAGAATGTCACAATTTTTAATAGGATTTTCCCATTCACGTAACCCAATCAATACGACTGTTGATGTGCTTATCAGATTGTGACGCTTTTGCTTTCCTCGAAATTTACTGCGAATGTGCCCGATTAATCGTTCATTCTCTTCTGTATAAATTTCACACATGCCATTTCCTAGCATCTTAGTAACACATGCGATTTGTTCTAGTGCGTCGTCCGGCAATCTTAATTTTTCATCTCCATGTCGTTGATGTTTACGGGCAAGTCCCTTTGTCTTAGTTCCTCCAGTTGTGTTCTTTACCATTGTTGTTGTTATTAACTATTTGTTAGCATATTTAGAATAATTATATTTTTCAATTTTTTAGATAATGGCTTAAAATTAATATTGTGATAATATATAAATATGACTCCAGAACAAAATGTTCTCACCTTTTATTTAAATATATTAGAAGTATCAGGTAAAAAAATCGTTAATACATATGTAAATGATATACATCGTCATTTGGATACACGCGGATTAAAACATACAGTTGATATTGTTACCGATGAAGATTTCTACGTCAATAACACAATAACTGGAGGAGGAACAAGCACGTTTCCCTACGTCCATTTTGAAGCGGCACTTAATGGTATGAGAGATGTCATACCATTTACAGGTAATAACCCATCTGAATCCACCGCACCTATTCCTGCTACTAATTATGATGATGAAACAGTCATGACCGAAACAAAAGAAGACGTCGAAAATAAACTATCATCTGATACTGATTCTGATACTGATACTGATACTGATACTGAAAATACGTTAACTACACGTATGCTTGCTTATAACCCATTGGAGCTGGATGGAACAACCAATAGCAAACATACTCAATCAAAATCAAAACAAATTATGTTAGATATTCCAGACAACTATACAGGAATTATTCATATATTATTAACTATCAATATGAAACCATCTTCAGGCTTTATTTCTGGCGGCATAACACAACTTAACCAATTTTTAGAAACATATAAAAAAAAAGGGGATTAGTTATATAAGTTACATGTTAAATTAAAATTTGGGTAGATGGTTAATTAGATGGTAAACCTACATATCGGATGACAAGTCCTCATCCTCAGTAAGTATAGGTGTAGTGGGGGGGGCTTTCTTCTTCTTAGCCGCGCGTGGTTTCTTTTCACCAGTGGCCTTCGTTGCTCGTGGTTTCTTAGCCGTCATTACTTCTGCGACTTCAATCGCAGCATTAATCTTATCAACCATAGGTTCGTCAGCTACTAATTCAATTGCCGTCGTATCAATCCTAGGTTCTTCAGCAACTTCAACCGTCGTATCAGTAATCATAGGTTCTTCGGTGAGCTCGTCGGTAAGATCTTCAATGAGATTTTCTTGAGATACATCATTCGATGGTTGTGTATTTGTAGTAGGTTCCTTCTTTGCCTTACGTGGGGCTTTTACCTTCTTAGGTTGGTCCGCCTTCTTTTTTGCTAGAAGATCTTTTCGCATAGACTTCTTATTCTCCTTTTGATTATCAAAGAAGCCCTGGATAAATGGTTGCTGCTCTTCTACTGTAGCAAACATTTTAACTTGATTAAGGAATTCGTCCTTTGTAAATGTTTCAGTTTCAGACATCTGAGACATCATGTAGTAACTAAACTGAATGAACTTAGAATACTTCTCGGGAAGGGCCTTAGCTCTTGCCTTCTTCTCGGGAGAAATAGGCTGAGTTGTAGATGCGTTTGCTGACATTGTTATTGGTAAATTAGTAGATATACTTATTTTGTTACTTCTATTCTTAAGAGTAAATATTTTTCAATTTTATAGCTTTAATTGCGACTTTAATGTGCAATCAACGTTATAACAGAGAACGCGAAGTATTGTAAATGAATTAATGCTAGTCCGTTGTTGTGTAGTGTCTGTAGTGTGTGTAGTGTCTGCGGAGTGTTATGTGTTGTCCCATTGTTGTGTGGTTTAAGTGATTCAGATTCGTTGAAGTATGTATTGTGTTTTGGCGGT
>Ga0206125_10000195_pt1 | contig 80763 bp, 79 predicted proteins | sample Helgoland_Spring_4_FD_148598 | JGI IMG/M metagenome (GOLD analysis project Ga0206125, IMG submission 148598) | Pelagic subsurface seawater microbial communities from Kabeltonne, Helgoland, North Sea - Helgoland_Spring_Bloom_20160331_1 | ecosystem: Environmental > Aquatic > Marine > Epipelagic ...
ACGGGCTAAACGACCATGACCCACTTCACGACGGCTAGTGAAACCAATACGGCCACATTCGCCTACTGAGTAGGGAGGGAAGTTGTAGTGCAGCATAAACGGATCGTCGCGCTTACCTTCAAGAGCATCGATCATCTGTGCATCACGGGTTGAACCCAGAGTTGCAGCAACGATTGCCTGAGTCTCGCCACGGGTAAACAGTGAAGAACCGTGAACCTTGTCGAGAATACCTACTTCAACGTTAATCGCGCGAACTTTCTTAGTGTCACGACCATCAATACGCGGCTCACCACGAATGATACGACCACGAACAATGCTCTTTTCAAGCTTTTTGAACGCGTCTTTAAGATCTTCTTCAGAGAAGCCATCTTCGCTAGCCAACTCAGCAATAGCACGATCGCGAAGACCGTTTACTGAAGCAACTCGAGCCTGCTTATCAACGACCTGATAGGCCGCATCCAAATCAGCGCCGACCAAACCAGTCAATGCTGCTTTTAACTCAGCATTTTCTTCTTCTGCTTTCCAATCCCAACGTGGCTTACCAGCTTCAGCAGCCAGTTCTTCGATAACAGAGATAACAGTTTGCATTTCCTGGTGAGCGAACAGTACGCCACCCAACATAGTGTCTTCTGAAAGCTCGCTTGCTTCAGATTCAACCATCAATACTGCATCCTTAGTACCAGCTACAACCATGTCCAGTGAAGAACCTTCAAGTTCACTGTAAGTTGGGTTTAACAGGTAACCCTGGTCGTCGGTATAACCAACGCGGGCGCAGCCAACTGGGCCGCTAAAAGGAATGCCTGAGATAGACAGTGCCGCAGAGGTACCGATCATTGCTGCGATATCTGGATCGATGTTTTTCTCAGCAGACATAACAGTACAGACAACCTGTACTTCATTTTTAAAGCCATTCGGGAAAAGAGGACGGATCGGACGGTCAATTAGACGCGACGTCAGAGTCTCTTTCTCGTTTGGACGACCTTCACGCTTAAAGAAACCACCGGGGATTTTACCCGCAGCATAGGCTTTCTCTACGTAGTGAACACCCAGTGGGAAGAAGTCCATACCTGGCTTGGGCTCTCTTGCACCAACGACAGTACAAAGTACTGAGGTGTTGTCGATTGAACATAAAACTGCACCAGTCGCCTGTCGGGCGATACGGCCAGTTTCCAGAGTTACGGTGTGATTACCGTACTGAAACTTTTTAATTAAAGGAGTCATATTTTTCCTTGGTATTTTTTACCATTTAGCGTCTTCGCTTCGAGCCTTTTTACGCTGCTCGGGTTACTGATAAACACCCTCTGGATATTTATCAGTAACTCGATCAACGGTTCTGTGGTCGAAGGTCCAACAGTTTAGTTTTGTGTTCGCAAAGCTGTCTAAATAAAAGCCGTGTAACTAAAAGTCATTAGCCTAGAAGTCATGAGCCTAGATAAACAAATGCGGTCCCTTTTGAGGACCGCACCGAGAACACTTATCGACGTAAACCAAGCTTCTTGATCAGCTGGCCATAACGTTCGATATTTTTGCCCTTCAAATAGTCGAGCAATTTGCGACGTTGGTTAACCATGCGAATCAGACCGCGACGTGAATGGTGATCTTTCTTGTGATCGCCAAAGTGGTCCTGCAACTTGTTGATGTTTACGGTTAGCAGTGCAACCTGAACTTCAGGGGAACCTGTGTCGTTTTCACAAGTTGCATGCTCAGATACGATTGCTGCTTTTTCTTCTGCACTCAGTGCCATGATACTTTCTCCAATATGCGAATTAAAAAAATTCAGAATGCCCGCGCATATTTACAGACAACCTAACCAATAAACTTAAATTTTTCGGCTATTGAGCGTCTCTGTCAAACCTCAGGATACTCAACAACCAGTCTTTTCGGAGCTATTTTGCCGTCTTCGGTAACCGTAGCTACACCCAGAAAAGCACCGCCCTCGCGAAAGACGCGCACTATATCGCCTTCTTGCCCATTGCGAAAGGCCTGTGTTGACATTACTTCCTGCCCCAACTGGAAGTATCCAGCCACGGTTTCGGTCAATTCCACTGCCATGCGATCGGCAACTGCGATATCCATCGGCTTTAACAGGTGATCCAATTGTTCTGGCTCACAGCTCTCGCGCATCTCTTGCAGCGCTTCTAGTGAAACCGTGTCAGTTTCATGGAAGGGCCCAGCCAATGTGCGATGCAAGGCACTGACATGGGCGCCACAGCCGAGCATCTGACCTAAATCATCCGCCAAACACCTTATATAGGTCCCTTTACTACAGCGAACCTCAACATCCAATTCGGCAACCACACCGGGACGGAAGTCCAAAATTTGATAGTCATAAATAGTGATAGCACGCGCTGCGCGCTCTACCTCTATACCCTGCCGCGCCAATTTATACAGCGGCTGACCATTGTGCTTTAGGGCCGAGTACATGGAGGGGACCTGCTGGATTTCACCTCGAAAGGTCTCTACCGCCTGATTAATCTGCTGCAGGCTAATATCTGAGGCATCGGCCCGAAAAACTTCAGCGCCATCGCAGTCGCCACTTTCGGTGCGCAAACCCAGTGAAAAGGTGCTGCGATAACCTTTGTCAGAATCGAGTAGAAACTGGCTAAATTTTGTTGCCTCGCCGAGACAGATCGGTAAGACTCCAGTGGCCAGAGGATCCAACGCGCCGGTATGCCCAGCTTTATTGGCATCAAATAGTCGCCTAACACGCTGCAAGGCGTGATTGGATGATAATCCGAGGGGTTTATCGAGCAGGAAAATACCGTTGACTGAACGACCGCGCTTGCGTCTGCGAGCCAAACTTAGCTTTCCTCGTTGTCCGCAGGGGATTCTTTAGATATAGCTAAGTCGATCAATGCGGAGAGATGCTGACCACGACGGCCACTCTCATCAAAGAAAAAGGTTAGCTTGGGCGTAATGCGAAGTTTGATACTTGCAGCCAGCAATTTGCGCAGATAACCGGAGGCACCATTAAGGGCAGCGATGCCCTCGTCGATCTGCTGTTGCTCACGCTCTTCGACAAAGGTGACAAAGATTTTACCGTAGGCGAGATCACGACTGATCTCGACATCGGTAATATTGACCATTCCCACTCGGGGATCGCGTACTTCGTCGCGTATCAGAACAGCAACTTCCTGTTGAACTGCATCTGATACGCGTTCCGCGCGTGTAAATTCTCTTGGCATAGTATTTTCTAGCTCTAGTACTTACAACGAGCGCTTAACCTGAGTGACATCATAAACTTCAATCAGATCACCAGGCTTAACATCGTTGTAGTCTTTAACACCGATACCACATTCCATTCCGTTACGAACATCCTGTGCATCGTCTTTAAAGCGACGCAGAGATTCGAGTTCACCCTGATAGATAACAATATCGTCGCGCAGGACACGGATAGGTTTGTTGCGATAGACAACACCCTCAGTGACCATACAGCCGGCGATAGCGCCAAACTTGGGTGAGCGGAATACATCGCGAACTTCAGCAATACCAACAATCTCTTCGCGAGTTTCAGGTGCCAACATACCCGAGAGGGCCTGCTTCACTTCATCGAGAAGGTTGTAGATAACACTGTAGTAACGCACTTCAATCTGCTCTTTCTCTGCCAGTGAGCGAGCTGCACCGCCGGCACGCACATTAAAGCCTAGAACAATTGCACCAGTAGTCAGTGCCAAATTGACATCGGACTCGGTAATACCACCAACACCAGAGGCGACAATATCAACCGCCACTTCATCGGTTGCAAAGTCATGAAGTGCTGATGTAATCGCTTCCAGAGAACCGCGAACATCGGTTTTAACCACTAGATTAAGCTTGCTAACCTGATCTGCACCCATGTCGGTAAACATATTTTCCAGCTTGGCGGCCTGCTGTCGAGACATACGCTCCTGACGCGCTTTAGTCTGACGCACATCGGCAATTTCTTTCGCCCTGCGCTCATCGGCAACCACAAAGAATTCGTCACCGGCATTCGGCGCTTCATCCAGACCCAGTATCTCTACAGGGATCGACGGACCAGCTTCGGTAGTCGGCTTTTTAGCTTCGTCGGTCATAGCGCGAATCTTACCTACGCTCTCACCGGCTAGCATAAAGTCACCTTTGCGCAGAGTTCCCTGCTGAACCAGTGCAGTGGCAACAACACCACGGCCCTTATCAACGCGAGATTCAACAATAACCCCCTTCGCAGGAACATCAATCGGTGCGGTTAACTCGAGTAGCTCTGACTGAAGCAATACAGCTTCAAGCAGTTCATCAATACCATCACCTGTATGAGCAGAAACTTTAACAAACTGGGTGTCGCCGCCCCACTCTTCAGGAATAACATCTTTAGCGGCCAATTCATTGGTAACACGCTCGGGATCGGCACCTTCTTTATCCATCTTGTTGATCGCGATAACAAGCGGCACACCAGCTGCGCGAGCATGCTGCACGGCTTCTTCAGTCTGCGGCATCACGCCATCATCTGCGGCCACTACCAGAATAACCACATCGGTACTCTGGGCACCACGGGCACGCATAGCGGTAAACGCGGCGTGACCAGGGGTATCGAGGAATGTCACCATGCCCTTTGGAGTATCTACGTGGTAGGCGCCAATGTGCTGGGTAATACCACCGGCTTCACCGGAGGCAACGCGAGATTTTCTAATATAGTCGAGCAGCGATGTCTTACCGTGGTCAACGTGACCCATTACAGTAACAATTGGCGCTCTAGGTTCGTCGGCAACACCACTTTGCAGCTCTTCGAACTGTTTAGCGAGTTCGTCTTCAACGGTTACGTTGCTTGCCGCTACTGGCGTGTGACCAAGTTCTTCAACCACTAAAAAGGCTGTCTCTTGATCAATCACTTCATTGATCGAAGCCATCACACCCAATTTCATCAACTGCTTAACAACCACACCGGATTTGGTCAGCATTAGCTGTGCAAGATCACCAACGCTAATCTCTTCAGGAATCTGTACCTCCAAAACTTTCTTTTCAGTTGGCTTGTTGAAGGTGTGCTTGTTGTCCATTTTTAGCGCTTGTGCACTGCCAGAACGGAGGCGAGGCGATCTTCTCGATGAAACATCGACATCACCAAAGCCCATACGGCCTTTTTTCTTGCCGCCTTTACCGGCTGGCTTCTTGGCCTTTTTGCCGACTTTATCTTCGTCTTCATTAGCGGGCTTGCCGTGGCGGCGACCTTTCTCATGAGCTGGGTCGGCGGCAGGTTTAGCGGCTGGTGCGGCTGGTGCGGCCGGCGCAGGTTTGGAGAGCTTTTTAGCCTCTTCAGCCTGTGCTGCTGCAACAGCTTCTTCAGCTTTGCGCGCCTCGTCTTCAGCTTTACGGGCCTCTTCTTCGGCTTTTTCGGCTGTCTTTTGCGCACTTTCTTGCACTTTAGCCTTAGAATCTTCTTCAGCTTTACGGCGTGCTTCGGTCGCGGCCTGACGCTTTATTTCGACATCATCAACCGGCGATGAAGAGGCTGAAGGTGCTGGCGCTTCATTGCGCGCCTGTTCTTCAGCGTCGGCCTGAGCCTTGATATCTTCGTCGCTGCGCTTGACGTAAGTTCGCTTTTTACGAACTTCGATATTGACGGTTTTGCGATTGCCAGACTTTAACGTGCTGAGCGTTTTACGTCGCAAAGTTATCTTTTTCGGCTCGCGAGCGCTCTCTCCGTGCAGGCCTTTTAAATAGGCCAGCAGAGTTTGCTTCTCTTCATCAGATACCGCAGCATCTTCAGTTGTATGGGTCAGACCCGCCTCTTTCATTTGCATAAGCAAACGATCGACGGATGCGCCTACGGTTTTTGCCAATTCACTTACTGTTACTTGAGCCATCGGTTGTCCTCTATTACACCCCGATTAATTATTCACCTTGGTCCGCAAACCATGGTGCACGCGCAGTCATAATTAATGCTGCAGCGGTCTCTTCATCCATTCCATCTATTTCCATGAGATCATCTACAGCCTGTTCGGCCAGATCTTCCATGGTAACAATACCCTTAACTGCCAGGGTATTTGCCAGAGCGTCATTCATGCCATCCATTGTCAGCAGATCTTCTGCTGGTGCAACATTGGCCAATTGCTCTTCACTCGCCAATGCCTGAGTTAACAAGGCATCCTTAGCGCGAGCGCGTAATTCTTCAGCGATATCTTCATCGAATCCTTCAATTTCACTCATCTCTTCCAGCGGCACATAAGCTACTTCTTCAAGACTGGTGAAACCTTCTTCAACCAACACCATGGCAATATCTTCTTCGATATCTAGTGCTGTCATTAGGCTGCCAATAAAGCTGGATGATTCTTCATGCTGCTTCTCTTTGGCTTCATCAAGGGTCATGACATTAATGGTCCAACCCGTCAGTTCCGATGCTAGGCGAACATTCTGACCACCTTTACCAATCGCCTGAGCGAGGTTTTCTTCATTGACTGCAACATCCATAGAATTGCTGTCTTCATCAACAACAATTGATTCTACTTCAGCCGGGGCCATGGCATTGATAACCAGCTGCGCCGGATTATCATCCCAGAGAATAATATCAATTCGCTCATCATCCAGATCATTAGAGACTGCCTGAACACGCGCACCGCGCATACCCACACAGGCACCAACTGGATCGATACGAGCATCTTTGCTCTTTACTGCAATTTTAGCGCGCTGACCAGGGTCACGAGCTGCACCTTTAATTTCAATAATACCTTCAGAAATTTCCGGTACTTCGATTTGGAAAAGCTGAACCAGCATTTCTGAAGCTGCGCGAGAGACCAACAGCTGTGGCCCTCGAGTTTCTTCACGGATGCTAGTCAAAATAACTCTGGTGCGATCATTGATACGGAAGATCTCTCTACCCACAAGCTCTTCGCGGGGTAGCAAGCCTTCAGCATTTTCACCAAAGTCGACAATAATATGGTCGCGAGTCACTTTCTTAACTGTGCCGTTCAACATCTCACCGATGCGGTGACGGTAACGGTTAACAATTAATTCACGCTCTGCGTCTCTAACTTTTTGAACAATAACCTGTTTGGCGGTCTGCGCGGCAATACGGCCAAAAGCAATATTCTCAACGGGTTCTTCAAAGGTATCGCCAACCGCTAAGGTAGGGTCTTTTTCATGAGCCTCTTCGGTTGTGAATTGAGTTCCCAACTCGGCCATCTCGTCGTCAGCGACAACATCCCAAAAGCGAAACGAATCGTAATCGCCGGTCTCACGATCGATGACGACACGAATATTGGCACCCTCTTCGTAGCGCTTTTTAGTCGCTATAGCTAATGCCTGCTCAATCGCTTGAAAGATAATTTCTGGATCCACACCCTTTTCATTGGATACGGCTTCAGCAACCATTAAAATTTCTTTACTCATTGTTCAAACCTCACATGACTCAGAATCTCGGCACCACATTTGCCTTATCGATTCCTTCAACCGGAAACAGATACTCTGTATCTGCAACCACCAAAACAATTTCATCGCCATCAACACCTTTCAGACGACCTTTAAAGTTGCGTCTTCCATCATAGGGAAAGCGCAATCTAAGGGTGATATCTTCACCCTTATACTTTTCGTATTGAGCGAGCTCGTAGAGAGGTCGATCCATACCTGGCGAGGAGACTTCTAAAACGTACTCGCCGTTGATAGCATCTTCAACATCGAGAATACTGCTTGACTGTCTGCTGACACGCTCGCAATCCTCGACACCTATACCATCGTCACTATCTATAAATATTCGCAATAATTTGCGTTTACCGCCGGACTGCAACTCTAAACCCCAGAGCTCACATCCCAATGCCTCAACTACCGGCTGCAGTAACTCGCGCAATTTGCTATCGGCCGCGGCCATTGGCATCTCCTGACAAACAAAAAATGGGCCACAGGCCCATTTATTAACATCTAAAGAAAAGCCCCAAAATGGGGCTCCTCGATTTGCGCCGGACCCGACGCGAATTTTGTAGTGGAAACTGTCACATCTATGACAGCGAGACTCCATTCCCCCACTGAGCTAGTCCAAGCATAGTCCAATCTGACTAAGTCTTACAAAAGCATATTTGCATCGGTTTATTCAATTTGACTACTTTAAAGTATCAAAAGAAATTGGTAGCGGGAGCTGGATTTGAACCAACGACCTTCGGGTTATGAGCCCGACGAGCTACCAGACTGCTCCATCCCGCACCGACACAACGGTTAGTATTTAAACCGCCCTCCCTTGAGAGGACGCGCATTATAGGTAGAGGGCACCTCTAGGTCAACAACAGTCCGCTAAACAAAGCACTTTTATTTACGGCTGGTAACAATCAAATCGAAAGCGGTTTGAATCTCTTGAGTTCGCTCGGTAGCCAGTTTGACCATATCTTCCGGCATACCCTGCCCAATAAGCTTATCTGGGTGATTTTCGCTGATCAATTTTCGGTAGGCGCGCTTGATCTGAGTATCCGAGTCAGACTCCCCAACACCGAGAGCGGTATAGGCGGCACTGAGCTGGCTAGCGGACGTCTGGGCCCGATAGCCACCCCCGCCAGCAGAATCCTTAAATTTCGCCTGGGCCTTGATCATGGCTATAAATTGGTTAAATAGGGCGGCAGAGAAACCCAAACGCCCAGCGATTGTACGCAACAGCTGCTCTTCGGCCTGATGTAGCTCGCCATCGGCAATAGCCAGCGAAATCAAATCATTGAGCAGTGATCTTTTAAGATTGGTGTGACGACCACAGATGCTCATAAAGGCATGCAGGGTATCGTCTACAGAAAAATTATCTTTAGAGCCGCTCTTAAATAACTCAATAGCCTGCTTGCGATGCGGGCTACTCAAACCCATTTTAGACATCAGCGCTTCTGCCAGCGCTATCTCTGCCGCAGAGATCCTGCCATCAGCCTTGGCGAGATTCCCCAGCAGGCTAAATACCGTTTGAAAATAAGACTCACGAACCTCTACCTGCTGTTGCGCAGACATGGGCCGAAGACCACCGAGCCCCTTATCAAACTGATGCCCGACATAGAGTCCAATCATTAACCCTAATGGCCCTAGGGCCGAGAAGCCGATTAATCCGGCGATAATTTTTCCTGCAAACATTATTACTGCCTTTTAGCTGCGCTAAAAAAAATAGGTTTTAAAAAATAGTGGCGGCCATTGTAATAGCTTCTTATCCAAGGTTACCTATCTATTTTCCGTTAACTTCATATTGGGCATTCACCTCAACGCCGTCAGTTGCTATTCTTCGCTGCAACAAACACTTCTGAAAGCACTATTAAAAAGACCATTAAAAATATCATCGATAAAACAGAGATCAGCACATTATGTCCATACCTGAAGTTATGATTACCTTTCTTGGCTGGGGATCACTTTTCCTCGCCATTTATCTTATCAACCGCAAACGCGCCAATAAAAGCAACAAAGACGACTTAAAGTAGTGTTTAAAAAATAGGGGACACAAAAAAAGCCCTCAGTAAAAGGGCCTTTTTATCGTCAGACAATCGAATTTGAATATCTCTTTACAAACTCGGCATCATTTTATCTATGTGCATCTCTATTTCACTTGAAGTTCTCCCGGCAGTATCGGAGGTCGAAACGCCATCAAGAAGTTCATCGCCTCTATATCCAAATAAATACCTGATAAGTATGAGCCCATCAGTTAAGGCATCTTTTTGACCATCGCCGTCTACATCTACCATCTCGCCCAAAACATCAATGCGAGAGTTGATATCCACGGCGGTTTCATACCGCGCATCTGAAGCAACCGCGTCATCAATCAAAGCGCTGCCAGTAAAGCCGAACATACTTCTCAAAAGAAGCATTCCATCAGTTAATGCATCGTATTGATTGTTGCCATCAATATCCATTGTAACTACCGGAACGGTGCCTGCGAGAAACTCTACATAAGCTGTAATGCCGTCTTCATCCTGATCAGCAGACGCATCAGATGAATCATCGGGGTTTAAACCATAGCGAATTTCCCATTCATCGGGCAGCAGATCCCCGTCACTGTCCAGCGAATATTGGACTTGATATGGGAACATATCTGAATTGTCGCCGACACCATCATTGTCAGAATCAAACCATTCATTGGGATCTAGCGGAAATGCGTCTGCAGCATCAGCAAAACCGTCACCATCACTATCTCCGGAGATACTGGGCATCATTGCTGTAAAAGAACAGGTTGAAAGGATTTGATCAATAGAAACGCCATCAGCAAATAACTGATTACTTGTTAAATGGCCAAGTAAAACATCATCTTTATAAATTTCGGGAGGAGATGAAGTGGAATTATTTTGAGCGCTATATGGGCCCAGGGCACTACCATAGGAGCCGATTGAGTTACGGACACTAAGCGGCATAATTTGCCCACCATAAGTACCAATTTGGTTGTTGATAGAATCACTGGCAATTTGGCTGCCAAAAAACCCTAAATAAACGGGTGATGCTTCCTGAGAGTACACTTTAGCTCCATCTAATTCATTACATGTTGGGGCAAGCCCTACCACTGTCACAGAACGGGTTACTTGAGCCAAATTGCCTACCGAATCCAAAGCTGAGTAAGTGAGAATATAGGTTCCAGCAGTATTTATATCTACCGTACCACTGACAGTCACCGCGACTGTTCCATCCAAATTATCAATTGCCGAAGCACCAGCATCGATGTAACCATTCCCTAGCTGATGCGTCACCACAGCATTACCTAACAAAGTAATTTCTGGCTGAACAAAGTCGGCTAAGGTTGTCACTGTAATAAAAGACGCGCCCCCATAACCTGCACTATTGAGGGGTTGCACGGCAAAATAATATGTTTGAGATGGGATGAGTGAATTTATTGTTGTATAAATTGTTGATACAGATCCCAACAGATTTGGCGAACTACACAAAGGTTCACCACACTGAAATACATTATATCCTGTCGCTCCTGAACTGATGGACCAACTGAGAAAAATCTCCGCGTAAGACACCACTGCATTCAAATTTTGTAAATTGCTTGGAACGGTCGAAACGTATGGCGTTGACGAAGAGAAAGAGCACGACAAATCAATCAAGCTAATCGAAACTCCCCCAACCTTAAATTGATTGGTTGTTAAATATCCGATTATTTCACCATTCTTTACGATTACTGGAGGTGTTGTCGTGAAATCGTTCTGCGCACTGTAAGAACCAAAACTTCCACCATATGTGCCAAAGGTATTGCGTACACTTAGAGAACCAAATTGATTGCCATAAGTACCAAATTGATTATTGATAGAATCACTGGCAAATTGGCCGCCAAAAAATCCCAGGTAGGTAGGCGTAGACTCTTGAGAGTAAACAGAGGCGCCATCAAGATCCGGACAGGTTATAGCTGAAGCCGTTGAGCAAAAAAACAGAGCCATTAATGCAATTTTAAGTTTTATCATAGCAAACATCTTGTCGAAATCATTTTGTAGTGAATGATCAATACTTTAAACTATATATATATGGATATCTATATAGGTAAGGGGATCAAAATCACGTCACCCCAACCTAGTAAGTCCGCATTTTTGATTGAGTGTCAGCTTATCCATTCGAGGAGTGGACGGCTCCGTATCATCGATCAGGTGCTGTGTCATTCGTCATTTATTCTGCGATCTTAAATTGATTTAAACAGCCCATCAGGATACTTATCGCAAGTAGTAAAGCTATTTAATAGCTCTCTGAACTCATCAAACCCAGAGAAGTCAGGGTTTATAATATGGAACCTTAATATTTTAGTCTTGAAGGTTATCCAGCATCGAACCTCCATACCATCAGTAGCTCCAAACTCTGGCTCCACAGGCTCTAAATCGAGGTTCAAGATAGCTTTTTCCAATTTGGCCCAGTCTTCATCGGTTGGCCTTATCCAGTCAGGGCTAGCTAGATATGGGATACAAACAGTTGAATTCTGCATTTCCAACCGATATTCAACCCATTCAATTAAATAGGTTTTACCAAAATAATGAACTTCTTCGTAAATAAATTTTCTAGGTTTCAATGTTTGCCCGCCCCCATGACTTTATCGATTGTTTCTTATAGGTGAAGTTATTCATAAATAAAAATCGCAAGAACCTACATCTATATTGGGTGCCAATGGACGTTATTGGATAGTAAATTTCAATGACCCACAAAAAAGCCCCGACTAGCGGAGCTTCTAGGTCGCCAGTAGCTTTCTATTAAAAACTACTGGACTTTGAGTTGGTGCCCAAGGCCGGACTTGAACCGGCACGGCTTTCGCCACTACCCCCTCAAGATAGCGTGTCTACCAATTCCACCACTTGGGCTATAACTCTAAAACTAAACGAGGCTTTTACTGAGGAACGTCAGAAGTCTCTTCTGTACTTTCGTTAACAGCAGGAACATCAGACTGTTGCAGCGCTTCAAAAGGAATTGCTTCAAGCTCTGGCAACAGATCGCTGTCTACAACAGTCTTGTTCTTGGCAACAACAGCTAGGCTGATGCTGGTTGCGAAAAAGACAGTCGACAGTACTGCAGTGGCTTTGCTGAAGAAGTTCCAGCTGCCAGCGCTACCAAAGACAGTCTGTGAAGCTCCAGAACCAAAAGAGGCTCCTGCTTCTGCGCCTTTACCCTGCTGAATTAATACCAGTCCGATCAGAAAAACGGCGATCAGGAAGTGAAAGATTAAAATAAAGTTTTCCATTATTAAGCTTCTATAAGTTTTGCTATGTTTAAAAATTCATTTGCCTCTAATGAGGCCCCACCAACCAGTCCACCATTTATATCCGGTTGGGCAAATAACTCTGCAGCATTCGCTGCCTTTACACTGCCACCATAAAGTAGCGGTGTAGATTTTCCTGCTTCACCAAGTTGAGCGCGTATCGCACTGTGAACTTGCTGTGCCTGATCTGGGGTTGCTGTCTCACCTGTACCCACAGCCCAAACCGGCTCATAGGCAATCACTGCCCGACAAACATTTTGCAAACCTGCGCGATCAACTACCGCGGCTATTTGCCCTGAAACCACTTCTACAGTCTGATTATCCTGACGCTGCTGAAGCGATTCACCAACACAGAGAATCGGTATCAAACCGGCATTCTGTGCGGCTATAAACTTTTCTGCGACGGTCTCACTGCTTTCATTAAGCATTGCTCGTCGCTCAGAGTGCCCCACTATAACGTACTTACAACCCTGATCGACCAGCATCTCTGCGGAGGTCTCTCCGGTGTAAGCACCTGCTGAATACTCAGATACATTCTGTGCGCCAATACTGACAGCACTTCCTGCTACTACAGTAGCTACTGCTGGAATATGAATGAACGGCGGAAAGATAATCATTTCCACACTGTCACTGGCATTCCATTGTTCGGCAAGCTGACTGGCTAAATTAGCTGCCGTCTCGGCTGTGCCGTGCATTTTCCAATTGCCCACAATTAGCGATTTAAACATCCGTTTTACTCCTCTCAGAGCTGCCTTGCAAAAGGGCGCAAATCCTACCCGACTAGCGGCTAAGATACAATAAGCAAATTAGCTTTTCGGTTAGGCAATACGCTGCTTTACAATTTCAGCTATATCAACGGCCAGACTGTTGACCAGCTCGCTGTCTTCACCCTCGACCATAACCCGGATAAGTGGCTCGGTTCCTGAGGGGCGCAAGAGGACGCGACCGCGACCATCAAGCTTCTTTTCGGCATCGGCAACTGCCTTATTAATCTCTGCGTCACCACTGATATCAACCTTTTTCGGCAGGCGTACATTGATCATAATCTGCGGGAATTTACTCATCCCAGATTTTAATCCATGCATGGTCTTCCCGCTGTCAGCCAGCGCTCTAAGCACCTGAAGTGCGGAGACTATCCCGTCACCGGTACTGTTAAGGTCACTGCACAAAACATGCCCGGAGCCTTCGCCGCCTAAATCCCAGTCATGTTTTTTCATGGCTTCTACGACATAGCGATCACCTACCTTGGTGCGCGCAAAGGGAATGTTCATTTCGGCCAGTGCCAACTCTAAGCCAAGGTTGCTCATCTGGGTTCCGGCAACGCCATTACAACCACCCTGCGACTGTTGGCGGTGTTGGGCAATAATAAAGATGAGTTCGTCACCGTCGACCAGCTGGCCCTGGTTATCAATAAACAGTACCCGATCACCATCACCATCAAAGGCAATACCCATATCTGCCTGCTCGTCGAGTACTGCCGTGGCCAGTGCTGCGGTGTGAGTAGAGCCGCACTGGTCATTAATATTAAAACCATTGGGTCGGTTGCCCATGGTAATAGTCGTGGCACCCAATTCTTTAAATACCTTGGGGGCGACATCGTAGGTTGCGCCATTGGCACAATCGAGAACAATTTTTAAACCGGAGAGGTTGAAACCTGAGGGCAGCGTTCCCTTACAAAATTCAATATAGCGACCGGCTGCATCGGTAATTCGGCGCGCCTTGCCAAGTTGATCCGATTCTTTGGTAACCAAAACCTGATCGAGCAGGGCTTCAATTTCCAGTTCAATTTCATCGGGCAATTTGTAACCGTCAGCGGCAAAGAATTTTATGCCATTGTCTTCAACTGGGTTGTGTGAGGCGCTGATAACAATACCGGCGGCGGCACGAAAGGTACGTGTCAGATAGGCGATGGCTGGTGTCGGCATGGGGCCGAGCATATCGACGTCAACACCGGCGGCGATCAATCCCGCCTCGAGGGCAGACTCAAACATATAACCAGAAACCCTTGTATCTTTGCCGATTAGGACGCGTTTTTTGCCCTTGGCATTGCGGGTTAATACTGTACCTGCAGCCCAGCCCAATTTAAGGAAAAACTCTGCAGTAATCGGCGTTTCACCAACACGGCCACGAATGCCATCAGTTCCAAAATACTTTCTTGTCATATTGTCTAACTCTCATCCTTTAACTTGTTAACGCTTTGCCAGATGGTCAGCGCTTGAACAGTCTCTAGCACATCGTGCACTCGCAGTATCAATCCTTGAGAAGCTAATGTCTGGGCAGCCAAGAGCGCCATGGTAACACTTCCAATTAGTCTTTGATCAACATCTAAATCAAGAAGCTGGCCAATCATGGTCTTGCGCGAAACACCTACCAATAGCGGGTGTCCGGTGGCGGCAAATTGGTCCAGTGCCTTAAACAGCGCTAGATTGTGATCGAGGGTTTTGCCAAAGCCAAAGCCAGGATCGAGCAGTATCTGGTCGCTGGCAATACCTGCTCCGAGACAGGCCTGTTTGCGCTGCAGTAAAAACTCAATAACTTCTGCAACCACATCGCTGTAGCTGGGGCTGGCTTGCATATTGTCCGGGCGGTTCTGCATATGCATTAAACAGACCGGCAGACTACTCTGGACAGCAGCCTCTAGAGCGCCTTCACGCTGCAGTGCGCGCACATCGTTGATCATATGCGCACCGCCACTGGAGGCCTCTCTAATGACTTGGGCGGTGCTGGTATCCACAGAGATCAGGGCATCAAATCTCTCTGTAATACCCTGCAGCACCGGCATAACACGATCCAATTCCTGCTGCTGAGAAACCGCAGCGGCACCGGGGCGGGTAGATTCGCCGCCTATATCAATAATGTCGGCGCCATCTGCCAACATTTTTTCAACGGACTTAAAGGTCTTATCGAGATCCAGAGCACTACCTGCATACAGCTGACCGCCATCGGAAAATGAGTCCGGGGTAATATTGAGAATCCCCATTACCGCAGGGCGCGATAGGTCGAGGATTTTACTGCCACAGTTTAATGTCATTGCATTCATAAAAACTAAAAAGCCCCGCAGTCAATCTGACTGCGGGGCTAATCCTGCATAGGGGAATTTAGAGATCTTCGACCGGACCACCAATCGGGCCTTCGGCAGCTGAGTCTTTAATGCCACCAGAGTCGGTGCCAGAACCTGCTCCAGAACCTTTGTCATTGTCATCCCACTGATGAGGCGGACGCACTTTACGTCGATTCATCAGATCATCAACCTGATCCGCATCGATGGTTTCAAACTCCATTAGAGCGTCTTTCATGGACTCAAGAATATCGCGATTATCTTCAAGTAACTTTTTAGCCTTTGTATAGGCATCATTGAGAATTAAGCGCACTTCTTGGTCAATCTCACGAGACGTGTCTTCGGAATAGTGAGTGTTGCCACCGCCAGGTCCCTGAGACTCATCTTCGCCATAGAGTACCGGGCCCATCTTTTCGGTTAGACCCCATTTGGTGACCATATTGCGGGCCATCTGAGTAGCGCGTTCAATATCATTAGAGGCACCAGTGGTAACACCATCTATGCCGCCAATCAGCTCTTCGGCAATACGCCCACCGAACAGACTGCACAGCTGACTAAATAGCTGGCGACGACTCATGCTATAGCGATCTTCTTCGGGCAGGTACTGGGTAACACCCAGTGCGCGACCGCGAGGAATAATAGTTACCTTATGCACTGGATCATGCTCTGGCACCAGAAGACCAATAATCGCGTGGCCGGCTTCATGGTAGGCTGTGTTGGCTTTTTCTTTGTCTGACATCACCATCGAGCGGCGCTCGGCACCCATCATGATTTTGTCGCGAGCTTTCTCAAACTCTTCCATGCTGACCACTCGACGGTTGCCGCGAGCTGCAAATAAAGAGGCTTCGTTGACTAGGTTAGCGAGATCGGCACCGGAGAACCCTGGGGTACCTCGAGCAAGTACACTCAACTCGACACTCTCATCGAGAGGAACTTTGCGACCATGAACTTTAAGAATCTGTTCTCGACCGCGAATATCTGGCAAACCGACATAGACCTGACGATCAAATCGACCCGGCCTCAATAATGCTTTATCCAATACATCTGGACGGTTGGTTGCGGCGATAACAATCACACCTTCATTGCCTTCAAAACCATCCATCTCAACCAACAATTGGTTTAGGGTCTGTTCACGCTCATCATTACCGCCACCCCAGCCACCGCCACGGTGTCGACCGACTGCGTCAATCTCATCAATGAAGATAATACAGGGAGCCTGCTTTTTAGCCTGCTCGAACATGTCGCGAACCCGCGAGGCACCAACACCGACAAACATTTCAACAAAGTCAGAGCCGGAAATAGAGAAAAACGGTACCTTGGCTTCACCGGCAATGGCTTTTGCCAGCAGGGTTTTACCGGTACCCGGAGGCCCTACCATCAATATGCCTCTGGGGATTCGGCCGCCGAGACGTTGAAATTTGGTAGGATCACTTAAAAACTCGACCAGCTCACTGACATCTTCTTTGGCTTCATCGACACCAGCTACATCGGCAAAAGTGGTGCTGATCTGATCGCCGCTAAGCAGCTTGGCCTTACTCTTACCAAAGCTCATCGGGCCGCCTTTACCGCCGCCTCCACCCTGCATCTGACGCATAAAGAATACGAAAATAGCGAGGATCAAGAGAATTGGGAATGCTGCCAACAGTAGCTGGGAAATCAAGCTTGGAGTCTCTGGCTCTTTACCGACAACTTTGACGTTATGGTTGAGCAGGTCATCCATCAGGCCAGGATCCTGAATGTTGGGGCGTACAGTTTTGAATTCCGAGCCGTCGAGTCTGACGCCTCGGATAATCAGGCCGTCAATAGCCACACTGGTTACCCGTTCGTTCTGAACTTCCACAACAAAGTCTGAGTAGACAATTTCATTGTCCACAGGCTGAGGTGTAAAGCTGTTAAAAACAGATAAAAGAATCGCGGCCAGTATCAGCCACACAATTATGTTCTTCGCCATATCGTTCAAGTTTGTATCCTCTAAATCAGGCCTTCAGGCCCTTGGCAACCATATAAACTTCTCGAGACTTGGCTCTTGAAGCGTCGGGCTTACGCATAGTAACAGTATTAAACAATGTTCTAGCGTGCCGCACAAATTCATCAAATCCCTCTCCCTGGAATATTTTGGCAACAAAAACACCTTCGGGTTTCATTACCTGGCAAGCTAAATCAACAGCCAGCTCCACCAAATAGATACTCGCGGGCTGATCAACTGCTTTGCTTCCTGTTAAATTGGGGGCCATATCCGAAATTACAAGGTCTACTGGGCGATTATCGATCAGCTTTAACAGCTGTTGCAAAATATCATCCTCAGTAAAATCTCCAAGAATAAAGTCGACTCCGGCAATTCCATCCATCGGCAACAGATCAACTGCATGTACCCTGCCCTCATGACCCACCAACTCTGCGGCCACCTGTGACCATCCACCCGGTGCTGCACCTAGATCTACGACGGTCATGCCCGGGCGGATCATGCTGTCTTTGCCGATAATTTCGAGTAACTTATAACTCGCCCGCGACCTGTAACCATCCTTTTGTGACTGTTGCACATAAGGATCTTTTACATGTTGTTTTATCCAACTTCGATTTTTAGATTTCGCCATGGTGTTGTTTTCGCTAGAATGGCCGACCTTTAGTACGACCGACTTTTAGACTGACCTTTAGAATGAGCCCCATATTATGACAAGTTCCAACGAGGATAAAAAACATTTACGTCGATTAGGCCATAATCTTAAGCCTGTAGTAACAGTTGCAGGCAATGGTCTCACCGAAAATGTGACCGCCGAGATTGCCCGAGCACTCAATGACCATGAGTTAATCAAGATTAAATTGGTCGCCGAAGACCGCGATGCCAAGAAAGCCCTGACCGAAACTATCTGCAAAGATAACAATGCCCAGCTGGTTCAATCCATCGGCCATGTGATTTTGGTTTACCGAAAAGCAAAAACCCCGGACCCTCGACTTTCCAACTTATTGCGCTAAACCGCTAATTTTTTGTGCCATAATCAAAAGCAGTTCTATTGATTAAAAAATTTAGCGCCAATACTTTTAGCCCAATGAGTCTCAAGTGAGATATACCGGCATGACAAATAATCGCACGATCAACTTTCTTGTAGGTTACATCGGCAAGCCAATGCTGGTGGGATTATTTGTTGCTGCTCTGTTGCTGCTGGTTTTTCCAGAAGTCCGTCAGCAGCGGCAGACCGCTGACCCATCGCCGATGGATTTTCAGCAAAACCGCTCGTCCAACCAATGGACTGGACCGGCTTCCTATTCTGACGCGGTCATGCGTGCAGCACCCTCGGTAGTCAATATCTACACCCGCAAAGTAACCAAGTCAGCCAATCACCCGCTTTTGGACGACCCCTACTTTCGGCGTCTTTTTGATAAACCCAAGCAGCGTATTCAATCATCACTGGGTTCTGGCGTGATCATGCAGAGCGATGGTTTTATTCTCACTAACAATCATGTTATCGACGGCGCGGACCAGATTTTGGTATTGCTCTACGACGGCACTGAAGCTGCCGCCACTATTGTCGGCAAAGACCCAGAGACAGATTTGGCGGTACTTAAAATTGCCAGCAACAGCTTACAGCCAATCTCAATTGGCGAGCCGGCACAGGCTAAGATCGGCGATGTCGTTCTGGCGATCGGCAATCCCTATGGTGTCGGGCAGACCGTAACTCAGGGAATTATCAGCGCCAAAGGTCGCAATGGTCTTGGACTAAACACCTTTGAAAACTTTATTCAGACTGATGCGGATATCAATCCCGGCAATTCTGGCGGCGCACTGGTTGATAGCTATGGCAACCTGCTTGGCGTAAATACCGCGATACTCAATCAATCGGGGTCGGCGGGAATCAGCTTTGCTATTCCAGCAGACACTGCGGAAAAAGTGCTAAAAGATATTATCAGCTACGGCTATGTGGTGCGCGGCTGGGTTGGAATGGAGGCCTTTCCTCTCACTCCGCAAATTGCCAAGCGACTCAACCTGAATATTTCACAGGGTCTGTTGGTGAGAGCTATCTACAACAGTAGTCCAGCGCATCTAGCCGGCATTCAACCTGGGGATATAGTCATTGCTATCAATGGCGAGCCAGTCAGCGACCGCCAGACCAGCGTCAACCAGATTGCCGATGTAGCACCGGGAACCCCGATTGAACTTGAGATATGGCGTCAGGGTGAGACCTTTGGGGTCACTGCAGTGGCCGGCATACGACCGACCAATTCGGGAAACTAGCCGCTACTTTTAATTTTCAAAAATAGATTTCAGAATGTCGATCAATAGCTGATTCTGTTCTTCGCTACCCACCGTAATACGCAAAAACTCATTGATACGCGGCTTGTTAAAATGGCGCACAATAATATTTTTCTCGCGCAGTGACTGGGCCAAGGTTTCAGCACTGAAGTCACAGTGTCGAACAAACACAAAATTGGCCGCCGAAGGTAAGACCTCAAAGCCGAGGGAGTTAAGCTGTTGGCTAAGCTGCTGACGACTGTCGATCACCACCTGGCGAATCTCTTCAAAATACTCGGTATCTTTAAATGAGGCTACGCCTGCAGCAATCTGCACATGACCCAGAGGGTATGAGTTAAAACTATTTTTAATCCGCTCGAGACCTTCGATAAGTTCAGCAGAGCCCATCGCATAACCAATTCGTAATCCAGCCAGAGAGCGGGATTTAGACATTGTCTGAACCACTAAAAGATTATCGTATTTATTAATGAGAGCCACAGCACTTGAGCCGCTTTCGGCAAAATCAATATAGGCTTCATCGACAACCACGACCGACTCGGTGTTTGACTCGAGCAACTCCTCTATGGCATCAAGGGCGAGAAGACGGCCAGTAGGTGCATTGGGATTGGGGAAAATAATACCGCCATTTGGACGGCTGTATTTACTCAGATCCAGTGAAAAATCATCCGCCAGCGGCACCTTGCTGTACTGAATCGCATAGAGTCCGCAGTAGACTGGATAAAAGCTATAGCTAATATCGGGAAAGAGTATTTCTTGAGTCTGTCTAAAAAGGCCATTGAAAATATGCGCCAACACTTCATCGGAGCCATTGCCAACAAATATCTGATCTGTGTTTAGCTGAAAGTATTCAGCGATAGTTTGCTTAAACTGATCTGCATTGGGCGGCGGATATAAGCGCAGATCACCATTCACCGCATCCTCCATCGCGCGCATTACTTTTGGCGATGGTGGGTAGGGATTTTCATTGGTGTTCAACTTGGTGAGATTGTTAATCGCCGGCTGTTCCCCAGGGGTATAGGGATCGAGGCTGGTAACAAAATTACTCCAGTATTTACTCATAGCTCGTAACGCACTCTTAATATGTCAGTCTAATTTGTCAGTCTTAATTCTATATTCCGCCGACCGCGCATGGGCAGTCAAAGATTCACTGCGACCCAACACCGAGGCCACTTTACCCAAATCAGACGCGCCCTGCTCTGAGCAATAAATCAGCGAGCTGCGCTTCTGGAAATCATAGACACCGAGCGGCGATGAAAAACGCGCCGTCGCCGATGTCGGCAGTACGTGGTTTGGTCCAGCACAGTAATCACCCAACGCCTCGGCGGTGTGGCGACCCATAAAAATAGCCCCGGCGTGACGAATGTTTGGCAGCCAGGCCTGTGGATCTTCCACGGATAATTCGAGGTGTTCAGGTGCAATGCGATTAATTAATTCAATGGCCTGCTGTTCGTCGGCAACCTCAATCAGCGCTCCGCGGCGCTCGAGAGATTGGCGAATAATTTCTTTACGTTCCATCTCTGGCAACAGTTTGCTCATACTGCGTTGGACTGCATCTAAATAGTCAGCATCCCAGGCGATCAAGATCGATTGTGCATCTTCATCGTGCTCGGCCTGAGAAAACAGATCCATCGCAATCCAGTCAGGATCGGTTTGACCATCACAGACCACCAGTATTTCACTGGGGCCGGCAACCATATCCAGACCCACAGATCCAAATACCATGCGTTTGGCAGTAGCGACATAGATATTGCCGGGACCGACAATTTTATCAACTTTGGGCACCGTCTCTGTACCATAAGCCAGCGCGGCAACAGCCTGAGCACCGCCAATGGTAAATACCTGATCAACCCCGGCAATCGCGGCGGCGGCGAGAACCATAGGGCTCAACTCTGCATCCGGCGCGGGAACCATCATAATCACTTCATTAACCCCGGCAACCCGGGCTGGAATACAGTTCATCAATACTGAAGAGGGATAACTGGCCTTGCCGCCGGGCACATAGATTCCCACGCGATCCAAAGGGGTAATCTTCTGCCCCAGCGTGGTGCCATCGGCTTCCTGATACTGCCAGGATTCCTGAGTCTGATAATTGTGATAATCGCGGATTCTTGTGGCAGCTGTCTCCAGCGCCTGTCGAGATTCGCTGTCAATTGACTCGAGAGCCTCTTGAAGCTGCTCGGCGGATACCGACAACTGGCTTATAGTCTCAACCTGGCGGCGATCAAAACGGTTGGTCAATTCAATCAGCGCTTGATCACCTTCGGTTCTAACCTGACGCAAAATGCCGCTAACGGTTTCTTCAACCGCTGTATCCGAGACCATATCCCAGGCAATCAGTTTTTCAAGAGTCTGATCAAAACCCTCGTCGCTAGCGTTTAATTTGCTAATGGCAACGGTCATTGCTTATTCTCCACCGCCTCTTTAAGTGCATCGACGATCCCTTGAACTTCCGTAAACTTGGTTTTCATCGCCGCTTTATTGACGATCAGTCGCGAGCTAATTTCAGCGATCTCGTCACGGGGCTCAAGACCGTTGGCCTTGAGTGTGTTGCCGGTATCAACAATATCGACAATCTCCTGAGCTAGGTCGAGTATAGGCGCAAGTTCCATAGCACCGTAGAGCTTAATCAGATCAGCCTGCCTGCCCTGCTCGGCATAATACTGGCGGGCAACATTGATATATTTGGTCGCCACACGCAGTCTGCTGTGCTGCTGAGTGGAACCTACAGGCACGGCAGTCATTAATTTACAGCGGGCAATACCCAGATCCAGCGGTTCATAATAACCGTCACCCTGATGCTCGAGGAGCATATCTTTTCCGGCAACACCTATATCTGCAGCACCGAATTGAACGTAGGTGGTCACATCGGAACCGCGCAATATAATTAATCGAACATTATCGCGATTGGTCGGAAATACCAGCTTGCGGCTGGAGAAAATATCCTCTGCAGGCACAATTCCAGCACGCTCTAAAAGCGGCAATGTCTCTTTTAATATTCGACCCTTGGTTAGGGCTATGGTTATCTGTGTCATTGTTCTTTCAACTATCTCTCTTTTCTCGGCTTATATATTAAACCGCTAATAAGTCTCAATCTATCCAGGTACGCGTTTTATCTTGGCACCGAGTAGATGTAATTTTTCTTCAATACATTCGTAGCCACGATCAATATGATAAATACGATCAACAATGGTCTCGCCATCGGCAACCAGCGCGGCAATTACCAGTGCAGCGGAGGCGCGCAAATCAGAGGCCATTACCGGTGCCGCTTTCAAGCGCTCAACACCAGTTACCACTGCTGTATTAGCTTCGACACTAATCACCGCACCCATACGATTCAACTCTTGAACCTGCATCAGTCGATTTTCAAAGATGGTTTCAACAACCACACCCGTACCTTCAGCAACCGCATTAATGGCCGTTAACTGAGCCTGCATATCGGTGGGAAAAGCCGGGTAAGGAGCAGTTCTAAGACTCACCGCCTTGGGCCGCTTACCCTGCATATCAAGTTCAATCCAGTCTTCGCCCTGGGTAATTACGGCGCCCGTTTCCTGAAGCTTTAACAACACAGCTTCCAGCGAACTCGGATCGGTCTGAGTGACCTTAACACGGCCTCGGGTCGCTACTGCAGCGGCCAAATAAGTTCCGGTCTCAATGCGGTCAGGCATCACTCTAAAGTGTCCGCCCTCAATACTTTCAACACCGTTGATCACCAGACGATTTGAACCGGCACCCTGAACATCGGCACCCCAGGCATTTAAACAGTTGGCCAAGTCGACAATTTCTGGCTCGCGAGCGGCATTTTCAATCACTGTCTGCCCCTCGGCCAGTGCCGCCGCCATCATTAAATTTTCGGTGGCACCCACCGAGACTATATCCATCAGGATATGACAGCCAACCAGCCGCCCATCGCTGCGCGCTTTGATATAGCCATCTTCAATTTCGATAGTCGCGCCCATCGCTTCAAGGCCGCGCAGATGAAGGTCGACAGGTCGACTACCAATCGCACAGCCACCGGGGAAGGACACATTGGCTTCGCCGTAACGGGCTAAAAGTGGACCGAGCACCAAAATCGAAGCGCGCATGGTTTTAACCAGATCATAGGGGGCTGTGCGACAGTGCAGTGTCGAGTTATCGACTTCAAGCTGCATTTTCTCATCGATGCTAACGGTAACACCCAGCGAACCGAGCAGCTCAATAGTCGTGGTCACATCCTGCAAGTGGGGCAGATTGGCGACTGTTACCAGTCCCTCTGAGAGTAGCGTGGCCGATAGTATCGGCAGCGCAGCATTCTTGGACCCAGAGATCCAGACCTCACCGCAAAGTGGGCCGCCGCCTTGAATTATTAACTTATCCATCAATCTACCTTTAAGAAAATCTTTAAAAGAACCCTAATTACGCTGATCGAGCAGACCACTCAGCTGGCGTGAAAATTTTCATATTGACCGCATGCATGGCGCCGGAAGAAATCTTTTCGTTTAACACCGCATAAATAGCCTGCTGGCGCTGAACCGGTCGCTTGCCTTCAAAAATTTCACCAATAGCTACAATATTAAAATGGCTGCCCTCGCTCTCAACTTGAAACTGACAGTCAGCCAGCGCGTTTTCGAGGAGTGCTTTTACGTCTTCAGGATTCATAGATTACTCTTTTCTTATAGAAGGCACGCCGTTTAAAAGCGGCGCACCATGGGGATAATTTTTTACTCTGAGTCTGACTGCCAACCGCTGATTACCTGATCAATATTTCCGCCAGATCGCTGCACAGACTGAACAAATTGGTTGCGAAATGTTTTGCCCAGATTAATACCATTGATAACCACATTGACCACCATCCACTCACCGGTTTTTTTGCGAGCCAGACTGTATTCCAACGGATAGACATTGTCAGAGCTGCGAATTTCCTGTTTCACCGCCACTTTTCTCTGACCTTTGGCCAGAGGCACAGCTTCAAGCAAGACAATTTTCTGATCGTTGTAGCTAATCAGACCGCGGCCGTAGGTTTCCACCAGACCGTCGCGAAAAGTCTTGGCGAATAGCGCGCGCTGCTCAGGAGTCGCCGATCGGCCATAGCTGCCCATTACATTGCGGGCAATAAAACCAAAGTCCACATGAGCGGACATCAGCTGATCCAATTTGCCGAAGTAAGCAACTTCAGTCTCTGGATAAGAATCCCGATAAGTCGCAATAATATCTAGCAACTCAACCGTGACCTGTTCAATTTTTTTATAGGGATCTTCGGCTGTATCTGCCGATAAACTCATTGGTGCCAAAAACGTTAACAAGGCAACCACAATCCATTTCTTAAAACCTGCATCCACTCTTTTCATAAACCCACTCCCTAGGGATTAACTAATCGAAACCGCTTGTATAACGACCTATCCAACTGTCTATTAAGCTGCCTGTTAAGCTGACTACTACGCTGCCCAATATGCAACAGCCCAATTCGGCACCTAAGTTTGCTGACAACAACCGCCGAGCACTATAACATCCCCAAACTTTTGAAGAAATAGAACCCGCTGCCCAAAAAGCAGTAATATGGAGAAAATATGAGTGCACTGTTACTACCGGCTTTAGGTCTTATTGTTGGTGTTCTGGGTCTGCTTTGGGGAGCAGATCGCTTTGTTGCCGGCAGTGCGGGCGCGGCCAGAAATTACGGTATCTCACCACTTATTATTGGCCTGACCGTAGTCTCTATAGGTACCTCTGCACCTGAAATTCTGGTCTCAATAAATGCTGCACTCAATCAGGCCAGTGAACTGGCAGTCGGCAATGCGCTAGGTTCAAACCTCGCCAATATAGGTCTGGTACTCGGCATCACTGCACTGATCGCCCCTATTCCGGTACAAAAACACCTGCTCACCCAAGAGGCGGTGATTCTAATTCTTATCACTGCCGCTGCCGGCCTCTGCCTCTATGATGGCTATCTGGGCCGCGGCGAGAGTCTATTGCTGGGTGCGCTGATTTTCCCGTTAATTTTTATCACCGTTAAATACAAGAAAACCCACACCAGCCCCGAAGAAGTTGCTGCCGGTGACGAGATCCCAAATATCACCATGGCCGCCGCCGGCCTGTGGTTTGTGGTTGGCTTAATCGTGCTGTTAGCCAGTGCTGAAGTCACCGTTTGGAGCGCTAAGACCATTGCTCAATCAATGGGCATCAGTGAACTGGTGATCGGGCTCACAGTGGTTGCTATAGGCACCAGCCTACCGGAATTGGCCGCCTCGGCAGTCAGTGCCCTGCGCGGCCACCACGATATTGCCATCGGCAATGTATTTGGCTCAAATCTGTTTAATCTTATGCTGGTAATGACTTCGGCTGGCGCGATTTCTCCCATAGCCCTAGCGCCAGAAGTTTTTTCCAGAGACTATTTAAGCCTGACAGTAATGACTCTTTTGCTAGTGGCCATGATTGCCTTCGCGCTGTTCAGAGGGGCTAAAACTGGTAAACCAGCAAGACTCTCACGACGGTTTGGATTTATTCTTGTCTGTGGTTACGGCCTCTACTATGTTGTGCTTTGGCCCTTTATCATAAATGCCTAATAGAGCTCTATTTCGCGACCTGGGAATTTCGCTCTATAATGCCTAATAAATGGCATCCCATAAAAATACTAGTGACTAAAATATGACTGCGACAGACTTTTTAACCTCCGCAAAGCGCACCATTAAAATGGAAGCCGATGCTGTCGAACAGCTTTTGGGCCGCCTCGACGAAAACTTTGTAACAGCCTGCCAAACCATGCTCGACTGTGAAGGGCGAGTGGTGATTACCGGCATGGGAAAGTCTGGGCATATTGGCAATAAGATTGCCGCCACACTCGCCAGTACCGGCACCCCCGCCTTTTTTGTTCACCCCGGCGAAGCCTGTCACGGCGACCTCGGCATGATCACTAAAAACGATGTAGTGATTGCCATCTCTAATTCTGGCAGCACGGTAGAGGTTGTCACCATATTGCCGCTAATAAAGCGTCTCGGAATCCCCCTGATCAGCATGACAGGCAATGCCGAATCGGTATTATCCAAAGCGGCCTGCGCCAACCTTGATGTCTCTGTCGAGAGTGAAGCCTGCCCCTTAAACCTGGCACCGACAACCAGCACTACCGTCACTTTAGCGATGGGCGATGCACTGGCCATTGCCCTGCTCGAATCTCGCGGCTTTAGTGCTGAAGACTTTGCTTTCTCACACCCCAGCGGTGCTCTGGGGCGCAAACTGCTCCTTCGCGTTACCGATATTATGCATAAAGATAGTCAGGTGCCGCGGGTTAAAGCCGATCAGCCTCTACATCAGGCACTGTTGGTTATGACCGAAAAAGGCTTTGGTATGACAACCGTAGTCTCCGACGACAACACACTGTTGGGCGTTTTCACCGATGGCGACTTACGCCGTATTGTCGACGGCAAAGTCGATATTAATAGCGCCACCATGGCAGATGTTATGTCGGCCAATCCAAAAACTATCAACGGCGAAATCCTCGCCGCTCAGGCGCTAAAAATCATGGAAGATAGCACCATCACTGCACTGATCGTCGAAGATGAAAATCATCACCCCATAGGTGTGCTGCATATGCATGACATACTGCGTGCGGGAGTCGTTTAAATGACTAGTGCAAACAGCGCAGCTATCACCGCTGCAAAAAAAATCAAACTGCTGCTTCTCGATGTCGATGGCGTTCTCACCGATGGCCATCTCTACTACGGTAATAATGGCGAAGAACTTAAAGCTTTCGATATTCAGGATGGCCTGGGCATTAAATTACTCCAGAGAGGCGGCGTGCAGGTTGGAATTATTACTGGACGGGTATCCAAACTATTGCAGCGCCGTGCCGACGAGCTGGGTATCACACCTGTAGTGCAAGGCCGTGAAGACAAACTCACCGCGCTTAACGAACTGCTGGAAAATATGGATATCCAGATGGACGAAATTGCCTTTATGGGCGATGACCTGCCAGACCTCGCAGTTATCAACCGTGTTGGGCTGGGCATGACCGTAGCCAATGGCAGCGCTACTGTCGCCGCCAGTGCAGTCTGGCAAACTAGCCGTTGCGGTGGCAGTGGTGCCGTTCGCGAAGCCGCCGAGATGATTCTCGCCGCGCAAGGTAAATTAGACGCAATACTGGCAACCTATCAATGATTCGACAGGCGTTACTGACATTTATTCTGGCACTGATGGTCGGTGGTTTTCTACTGATCTGGGACTCGCCGCCAGAGTCATTTGTTCGCCAGAAGAATGATCAATTTGAAAAGGACCCCCGCGCCGACAGTTATATGAAAGAGATAACCAGCCGTCGCTTTTCCGCCGAAGGCAGCGAGAAGTTTTCTCTCAGCTCGCCGCGTATAGAGTTTTTTACCGGATCATCAATACTAACCCTAGACGAGCCGGTGTTTCTAACCCGCAGCCCGCTGGGCAAGCCATTAAAGCTGCAGGCATCTCAGGGGCAGATGGACAGTGCTCTGGGTATACTAGATCTCAACGGCAATGTTCGCGCCGATATAGACAGCCGCGGCGAACTCAGCAGACTTACCACCGAGCATTTAACCTTTCTGACCAACAGCAGTATTGCGCTGACCGACAGTTCATTTAAACTGCTCTCTACCCAGAGCAATGTTTCTGGCAACGGACTTCATATCGACCTCATTAAAGAAGTTTATACCATCAAATCTAAAGTTCGGGTAACCCATGAGCCTCTCTAAAATATTCAGATCAGCCACTTTTTTAATATTCTTAACAGTCGGCCTATTTGTTTCTATCGACGTTCTAGCTCTGCCCGACGATCGCCAGCAAACCATCTCCATCGAATCAGACTCAGCGGAACGCAATCAAAAAACCGGTCTCACCGTTTACAGCGGCAATGTCATTATCAGTCAGGGCAGTATTCTTATTGAAGCCGATGAAATCACCCTGCACTATGAGGGCAGCAAAATCAGTCGTATTGAGTGCAACGGCACACCGGCAAGTTATCAGCAAAAACCTCAGATGGAAGGAGCGATGCTGGTTGCTCGCGCAGAACATATCGACTATCTACTTGCCGACGATAAAATCTTCCTCAAGCGCAATGCAGTTCTATCTCGCAATGGCACCATTGTTAAAGGGGATTCGATTGACTACGACATGAAGAATGAGACATGGAAGGCCAAAGGCAATGACCTCGGCGAACAAAAACGTATTCAGCTGGTAATTCCCCCGTCAGTGCAGAACTCCACTCCACCTAAAGAGACCCCCTGATGGCAATACTAGAAGCACGCAATCTGGCTAAAGCCTATGGCAAACGACCCATCGTCAAAGATGTATCCATGTCTGTTAAGCAGGGCGAAATTGTCGGACTGCTGGGCCCCAACGGGGCCGGCAAAACAACCTGTTTCTATATGATTATCGGTTTGGTTAATCAGGATAAGGGCACAATCACTATTGATGACAGCGATATTACCGCCCTGCCAATGCACGGCCGGGCGCGTCGCGGTCTCGGTTACCTGCCCCAGGAACCCTCGGTATTTCGCAAGTTGAGTGTCGAAGACAATATTCTAGCGATTCTTGAGACCCAAAAAGAACTCAGCCGCGAACAGCGCCAGCAGCGTCTTGAAGAGTTGATGAATGAATTTCATATTTCACACCTCGCCAAAAGCCTCGGCATGAGCCTTTCTGGCGGCGAGCGACGCAGGGTTGAAATTGCTCGTGCGCTAGCGGCAAATCCGCAATTTATTCTGCTCGACGAACCCTTTGCCGGGGTTGATCCAATCTCGGTTACCGATATCAAAAATATTATTCGCCACCTGCGCGACAGCGGCATAGGGGTTTTAATCACCGATCATAATGTTCGTGAAACCCTAGATATCTGCGAGCATGCCTACATCATGGGCGAGGGCCATGTTATTGCCGAGGGTACCACCGAAGATATTCTCAATGATGCCAATGTTCGAAAGACCTATCTGGGTGATAACTTTACTCTATAGGCCTAATTCGCCTCTTAAAAAGCCGTTTACGCGTAAATAAAAGCCTATTTCACAAATAGCCGATTGCCACCAACAATGAATTGGCACTAAAATTGCACAACACATAGTTGAAAGCGATACTCACGGCATGCGCCAAGGTCTCCAGTTAAAAATCAGCCAACAGCTGACCATGACTCCTCAATTACAACAGGCCATCCGCCTGCTGCAATTGTCGACACTGGAGTTACGTCAGGAGATGATCGAACAGCTCTACAACAATCCCCTGCTAGAAATTGAAGAAGATGGCAGCAGTGAATCATCCGCGGAAACAGATCAGTCACAGGCGGCCGGTCAAGAAGACGCTCCAGGTAAAAAATCTGAGTTAAACAGTGATCAGACCAAAGAGCCGGCCAGCGAACAACTCGACGAGCAGAATTCCGACTATGAGTGGAGTGACCAGATTCCTCAGGATTTGCCAGTCGATGCCAACTGGGACGATGTCTACGCTCCAACAACAGCGACCAGTACCGGTGCAGAAGTTAATCTGGAGCAGGTTCATCAGGTCACTGAATCTTTTCAGGGACACCTTGAATGGCAACTCAATCTGACGCCGTTTTCAGATAGAGATAGAGAAATTGCGACAGCTTTTATTGATGCCATCGACAGCTGCGGCCTGATTACCGAAGACCTCTTTGATGTAGTCGCTCATATTCAACATCCAAGCTCTCAACATCCAAGCACTCAAGAACAAACTCAGGAAGAGCCGATTGAAGAAGACCCTATCCAGGAAGATGAGTTAATCGCTGTACTCCATCGCCTGCAGCAGTTCGATCCACCGGGTGTGTTTGCCCGCAATATCCGCGAATGTCTTTTAATACAGTTAAAGCAGATGGCAGTGGAAACTGAATATCTGCAATCTGCCGTGCTGTTAACCACTGATTTTCTTGAAGATATTGCCTCTATCGACAGTGCGCGCCTAGCCAAAAAAACGGGGCTCAGCGCCGATAAATTAAAGGGTGCGCTGCAGCTGATTCGCAGTCTCAACCCGCGCCCCGGTGAAGCGTTTAACAATAATGATATTGATTATATTGTCCCTGATGCCTATGCAGAAAAAATCAAAGGCCGCTGGAAAGTCCAACTCAACGATAGCAATATGCCGCGTCTGCGTATCAACGACGCCTACTCGGCATTGATCAAGCGCTCGGACAACAGCGATCAGAACCAATTTTTAAAAGATAACCTCGCCGAAGCACGCTGGTTTCTGCGCAGCATTGAAAGCCGCAACGAAACTTTGATGCGTGTCGCCATGACCATCGTCGATTTGCAGCAGGGATTTCTCGACTACGGCCCAGTGGCAATGAAACCAATGGTACTCTCGGATATCGCCAGCAAACTGGAACTGCATGAATCGACTATTTCACGGGTAACCACCAGTAAATATCTGGCCACCCCTCAGGGCATTTATGAACTGAAATATTTCTTTTCCAGCCATGTGGGCACCTCTGGCGGAGGGGAGTGTTCATCAACCGCTGTTTGCGCTATCCTAAAAGAAATGATTGCTGCAGAACAACCGGCAAAACCGTTAAGCGATAACAAGCTAACCTCCCTTCTCGAAGAACAGGGTATTCAGGTTGCTCGCCGCACGGTGGCTAAATATAGAGAGAGCATGAGTATTCCATCCTCAAGCCAACGCAAAAGATTTTAGTCAAAAAAGGTTTGGTCAAAAGAGCTTAGCCAAAAAGAGTTTTAAACAAGCAAAGTTTCAATAAAGTAAAAGCAAGGAGAAGTGCATGCAACTAACCATCAGCGGACACCATCTGGAAATTACCGCACCTATAAGAGACTACGTTACCAACAAACTTTCAAAACTAGAACGGCATTACGAACAAATCACCAGCACATCAGTTATCCTCTCGGTAGATAAACTTTCGCAAAAAGCTGAAGCCACAGTACACGTGAGTGGCGGAGAATTATTCGCCGATGCTCAGCACGCAGATCTATACGCCGCTATCGACGCGCTAACGGATAAACTCGACCGTCAATTAATCAAATACAAAGAGAAGCATCGAGGCCATTAGTTTTAGCTATGAAAATCACCGATATCCTGACTCAGAAAATGACCCAGTGTGACCTGCCTGGCAGCAGCAAGAAGCGTGTTCTTGAAAATCTGTCGGCCTTTGTCACCGATCAACTGGGTGGCAACACTGAGCAGAGCGATACATTGTTCCACAACTTAGTCGCCCGTGAGCGACTCGGCAGCACGGGCATAGGGGAAGGCGTCGCCATCCCCCACTGCCGTGTCTCCGGATTCAACCGAATCCACGGCTGCCTAATCAAACTTGAAAAACCGGTCGATTTCGGCGCACTTGATGATCAGCCGGTCGATTTAATTTTTGCACTTATCGTGCCCGAAGAACAAAATGATGAGCACCTGGCAACATTGGCCCGTATCGCCAGCATTATGCAGAATGACCAGTCCCGACAATCTCTGCGCCAGTGCAAAAATAACGAAGAGTTATTTAACACCGCACTGCAATTAGAGCGCCTGAACTAACCATGCGCCTAGTGATTATCAGTGGCCACTCAGGGTCCGGAAAAACCTCAGCGCTCAATATCCTTGAAGATGTTGGCTTTACCTGTATCGATAATCTGCCCGCCAGCCTGCTACAGAACCTAATCACCCAGCTAAACAGCAATACCAATCATGAAGAGCTGAATATTGCCGTAGGTATTGATGCCCGCAATCTGGTTGGCGATCTGAGTAAGATTCCTGAAATACTAAAAATTATTGAGGCCGATGGCGTTAGCGTCAGCGTGGTTTTTCTCTATGCGAGACGCTCAGATCTACTGCGCCGCTATAGCGAAACTCGCCGCCGTCACCCTCTCAGTAGCGAAACAATTGGCCTTAAAGAAGCCATCAATCTGGAGAAAGAGCTTCTCAGCCCAATCTCAGATATTGCCGACCGCTCTATAGATACCTCGCGATTAACCCTGCATCAGCTGCGTGATCTGGTTAAAAACACCATCGTTCCCAATAACCCCGAGCATATGTCCATTCTGTTTGAATCCTTCGGTTTTAAGCGCGGCGTACCCTCCGATTCAGATTTTGTTTTCGACGTGCGCTGCCTGCCCAACCCCTACTGGAAGCAACAGCTAAAGAACCAAACCGGAAACGACGAAGGAGTGATTGAGTTTTTAGAGAGTCAGGTAGAAGTAGCCTCAATGCTCGCCGATATTATCGGCTTTCTGACCCGCTGGATTCCGCAGTTTCAACAGAATAATCGCAGCTATCTAACCATCTCCATCGGCTGCACAGGTGGGCAACACAGATCTGTGTATCTAGCAAACCGATTGTACGAGCACTTCTCAACTCAGCACCCCTTTGTTCAGGTTGTACACAAAGAGCTCGCCCCGTGAGCAACAGGATTCCTAAACCATGATTCGCTGCCAGCTCGAGATCATTAACAAACTTGGCCTGCACGCCAGAGCCGCAACCAAACTGGCCAGCACCGCAGGTCATTATCTGTGCACTATTCGCACCGGCACATCAGACCCTCTGGTCGATGCCAAGAGCATTATGTCGTTGATGCTGCTCGCTGCCAGTAAGGGTACCGTCCTGATCTTTGAATTCGAAGGCGAAGATGAAAATGAAGCCCGAGAGTCAATTTCTGAACTGCTTGCTGATTACTTTGGCGAAGGTGAATAGGCTTTAAAACCGACAGCCTCACCAATTGTTTGTGCCGATACGTCAGTTATAACTACCGATCTGCCGCTTAGCTGGTTAAAATGCACCTGCTAAAACATTCGACTCAGCCCCCAGCTATGGAACGATGGAGCGATGCATGAACAATACCGAAAATAGCCTATTGACCAAGCTCGGCACCGGCATCGATCCCGGCACCCTTAATCAGGTGCGCCATATTCTCAACAGCCTCTCGCCACCCGATATAGCTCACCAGTTGGAAACCGCCCCGCCGCGTTCACGGGATGTACTCTGGCAACTGGTAGATGCTGATATTGCCGGTGAAGTTCTGCAGGAACTCTCCGATGATATTCAGCAGGAATTTCTCAATCAGATGGATGGCGCTGAAGTTGCCTCGGTAACCGAGGGTCTGGATGTTGATGATATTGTCGATATTCTGCAGCAGTTGCCCGATCAGGTTATTCCCGAAGTACTCCAGGCCATGTCCGCCCAGGACAGACATCGCGTCGAATCAGTGCTTACCTACGGCGAAGACACCGCCGGCGGAATAATGGACACCGAGATGATCACGGTGCGCCCAGATATTACTATCGATGTAGTGCTGCGTTATCTGCGTCGTTTTGAAGAGCTGCCGGATATTACCGATAATCTATTTGTGGTCAGTCGCACCGATAATTTTTTGGGCAACCTGTCACTCAGCAAAATGTTGACCTCTAGCCCCAGCACCACGGTTAGAGAAGTCATGAATACCGAGGTACAAGCCATACCCGTCGATCTAGTCGACTCTGAAGTCGCACAGCTGTTCCAGCGTCAAGATCTGGTATCGGCGCCGGTGGTCGATCATCAGCATCGCCTGGTTGGCCGAATCACCATTGATGATGTGGTTGACGTTATTGTTGAAGATGCCGACCACTCGCTGTTAGCGATGGCAGGCTTAAGTGACACCGAGGACACCTTTTCCTCCATTGGCCGAACAGCGCCACGTCGTGCACTGTGGCTTGGGCTCAATCTGCTCAGCGCAATACTCGCCTCGTCAGCGATCAGCCTATTTGAAGCGACGCTGGACAAAGTGGTCGCGCTGGCGATCCTTATGCCAATTGTTGCCAGTATGGGCGGTGTTGCCGGCAGTCAGACCTTGACCGTTGTGGTTCGCGGTATGGCCCTCGGTCAGATCGAACGGGACAATATTAAATGGTTATTAAGTAAAGAATTTTTTGTTGGTGCCCTCAACGGCATACTTTGGGCGCTGGTGATGGGCGCCCTGGTATCACTGTGGTTTGACGACTGGGCTATCGCTCTCATTATAGGCCTGGCCATGTGCATCAACCTTATGGCAGCGGCTATAACTGGCACCTTACTGCCAGTCATACTACGAAAAATTAAGATCGATCCAGCGTTGGCTGGTACGGTTATTCTTACCACAGTAACCGATATCGTCGGTTTTGTTTCTTTCCTTGGACTGGCTACGGTGTTCTATACCTAATGACTGATAATACTGAATTTGAAGACGAAGACCTGATCAGCAAATCCCAACTCAAACGGGATAGTCAGGCGCTGCAGGATATGGGCGGCCAACTGGTAGAGATGCCCGAGGGTCAGCTATCAAAATTTAATCTGCCGGAAAATCTTAAAGATGCGATCTATGAAGCTCGACGGCTAAAAAATCGTGAGGGCAAGCGACGTCAATTGCAGTATATCGGCAAGTTGATGCGCACCGCGGATATCAGTTTTATTCAGGAGACGCTGGATAAAATGGATCATCAATCACAGACCTATCGACAGCATTTTCAGCAGCTGGAAGATTGGCGAGAGCGGATAATCAATGAAGGGACTTCAGCTATTGAAGCGCTGATTGAAAAGTACCCTCAGGCCGACCGTCAACAGTTGCGTAATCTTCAGCGCCAAGCAAGCCGCGAACTGGCACAGAAGAAAAGCCCCACTGCCGGGCGTAAGATTTTTGCTTATTTAAGGGAGCTGTCAGAGTAAATGTTGCTCTGACAAGCCCAGCGTTATCTCAGCGCACATCTCGTCATGTCAGCGTAAATCCCGTCGCCCTAGCGCAAATCCCGTCGCCCTAGCGCAAATCCCGTCACCCTAGCGCAAATCCCGTCACCCTAGCGCAAATCCCGTCGCCCCAGCGCAAATCCCCTAGCCCCATCGTATATCCCCTAGCCCCATCGTATATCCCGTCGCCCCAGCGTATATCCCGTCGCCCCAGCGTATATCCGGTCGCCCCAGCGTATATCCCGTCGCCCCAGCGAAGGCTGGGGTCCATTGTTCGCAACTCGGCGCTAGGGTAAATAGATCCCAGCCTTCGCTGGGATGACGAGATTTGCGCTGGGATAACGGAGTTTTAGCGGGATAACGGAGTTTTAGCGGGATAACGGAGTTTTAGCGGGATAACGGAGTTTTAGCTGGGATGACGGAGTTTTAGCTGGGATGACGGGGTTTTAGCGGGGCTATAACTTCCTATGCTCAGCCACCGGCATTTTGGCTCTAACTTTATCAATCATCGATAAATCAATCTCAGCAACAGCCACTCCCGGCTCATCGTCGACAGTTGCCAACACATTACCCCAGGGATCAATAATGGCACTGCCTCCCCAGAGTGCGCGGCGTGGATGCTTGCGATCAACCATATTGGCGCCAATCACAAACAACTGATTTTCTACCGCCCGAGCGCGCAACAAAAGCAACCAGTGATCCTCGCCTGTCGCTGCAGTAAAAGCCGCAGGCACAGTCACTATCTGCGCACCTCTATCGGCCAGCTGCCTGTACAACTCGGCAAACCGCAGGTCATAACAAACCGACATACCCAAACAACAAAGATCTGTCTGTGCCACCACAACCTCAGAGCCACCACTAAAATCATCCGATTCACGATAACTACTCTGCTGCCCATTACTGAGATCAGCCTTATTCAACTCCACATCAAAGAGATGAATCTTGTCGTAATAACCACACTGATTGCCCTGAGGATCAAATAACAGAGAGCGAGCATAGGGCTTTGACTGCCCTGCATCACAGATCGGCAGCGTTCCCGCCACCAGCCAAATGCCCTGCTGGCGCGCCTGATCCGACAGAAACTGTCGCACCAAACCCTGCGGTTGAGATTCAGCTAGGCCTATAGACGCAAAATCATCGCGGCCTAAATGGGCAAAATTTTCCGGAAGCACAACCAATTCAGCGCCCTGATCGACAGCGCACTGAATTAGTTTGCGAGCATTACTGAGACTGTGATCGATTGAATCACCGGGGCGCAGCTGAATCGCTGCGGCAATCAAAGAGTTACTTCTGACTATTCTCTGATTCATTATCTTGCTTATCCTTTTGCTTCTGTTTACCTGCTTGCTTTTCGCGCTTTTCATCCTTTAAGTCCGAGGCAAATATTCGATCCACCTCAACATCAATATCATCCCAAGGGCCCGATATTTTGTAACTTATACTCGACAGTCGATCTACCTGCTTTTCAACCAGCTTACTGGTGATATAAACACCGGCAGCAGCGGGCAATCCACCCATCAGAGCCACTACCCAAGGTAGATTCGTCGCCACCGGCAAGGTTGCCACCAACCGACCATCAACCTGCTCCTCAAGCAGATCAAAATCCCCCGCCATACTCATGCGCCCAGAAGGCATTTTCATACGCAGTGGATCCCTTAAACTGGCAATACCATTTTCAAAATGCAACGTGCCATCAAGACTGTTATAGCTAAGGTTTTTCCCTACCACATCGGAAAAGTCCAACTTCAGGCGCCGCAACCAGTTGGCAAAATTGACTAGACTAACCATTTTTAAGACTGCACCAGAACCACCGGGGGATTTATAAAAACTCCCCTCTTGCAGTTTAATCGCAAAGTCGCCCGATATATTTTCACGGGAAATCTTCCACGGCTGATCCTGCCAGGCAAGATCAAACACCAGACGTCCCGACTTACTGTCGACTATTTGTGGCGTGCCCAGACCGGAGCTCAGGAACTCACCGATATTACCCACACCCACCGGACCAACAAGTCGGCTACTGTAATTTTTGCCATCGTATTTCCAGAAAAACTCTGTCGATGGCTCATTTTCAAAAAACCCAGGTTTTAGACCAAATAGATTACCCTTAATCTGATTAAACGATGCACCAGAAACTTCAGGTCGCAAATCAAAAGACAATGAGCCCCAGTTTTTCTCGCCAATCACTAACTCATCTATGGCTATATCCACCGCCATAAAACGGCGCGGATCAATTGTCGATGCAGTGGTCTTTTCTTTAAGTAATGTCGACGGCAAACGGAGACGGCTAAGGTTTATCTTCGGCGCCTGCCCTGATTCCCCAAGTGGAATTAACAGTTGCCCATCAACTAGGTCACTACTCAGTTCAATATCGACCAGCTGTTCTGATAATGTGGCTATCGCAGCAATATCTTGCAGCTGGAAAGAGGCCAGCTCCAACTCATCAAAACGTAGATCAAAAATAGTTTGCCAGCTGAGTTCTGTCTCAGTTTCAGAGCGCTCAAAAATACCTATCAATGGCTGCCAAAGCTCTAATTCTGTAGTCGGTAGGTAAGCGGACAATCGCAAGATATTCTCTTCAGGCTCAATCATAGGTCGGTCGTAACTGATCTGCCCAGCATTGAACTCAGCATTATTAAAACGCAGGTCAAAATTCAAATTAGAACTCGGCAACGATGAGGCAATAGCCTTGCCCGCCAATGTCGCGGTAAGGCGCTCAAACTGCGGAGAGAAGTAGAACGTTAGATCCAGTGTCTGTGATTCCTCGGCAGATTTAACCAGAGGTGCGGGTAATTCGAGGCTAACGCCCTGTAGCTGGCTAGTGACTTGAAGGGTGATAGGCTGGTCAATGGAATCTTCGCCGGCAGTGGGAATAGTCACCAAGCCCTCAATAGGCACGGCACCAACCATCACCTTCTGCCATGGAAACGCAACCAGCTGATTAAGACTCTCCGGCAGCAGATCACCGCTAAAAGCAATCCTCTGCTCATCGCCAGTCTTGTAAAGACTAGTCACCATTGGCCGCTGCCAGAAATTGCCTTTAATGCCCTCGCCATAGAGACCATCCTGCAGAGAGAAATTCATCTGTCCGTGAATATCGGTCATGCTGATCGGCCGGTCAGGGATACTGATCGAGCCCTCAGTAATAGTTGTCGCAACATTGTACTGTTGCCCCAGCTTTCCCGCCCCCCCAGTATCGAACGCCAAACCCTTTACCATAGGAATGACTAAGTCTAGATGACTGTGGGTTTTACCACGGTAATTCCAGTCACTGATCCCAGCGACTTTTTTCTTTAACGGAGACTTCGCGAGAATATTTATTACCTCAGATAAGTCACCGACAACCTGTGCGTCGACCAATAGAAAGGGTCGATTGTCAGCGTTATCTTTAGAATATATAACCTTGGCATCACTAATTTCAGCACTGCCAATAGTGCCAGACGCTAGTAACACTTCGGTGTAGACATCATCGACCAGCAACAGGCTAGTCGCATCGCGAACACCCGTCCAATTAGGGTCGTAATTGATATCACCCTTAGAGGTTTTCATCATCAACTGGGTCGTCTGAGAGAAGCGGTCAAACTTCGGCGGACTATTGCGAATCAACAGGCCAAACTCCTCGACATCAACATCCAATATCGACTCTTTTAGCCAATCATTAAGTTGCTCTGGCATTGTGTATGGCAGATATTTACTGCGCTGCGTAGCATCCAGATTGCGCGAACCAATCAACAGGCTGATATCAGGAGGATTGCCGCCCGAGGGAATTGTCTGCTGGGCAGAAAACATAATATTTGAGCTGCCAGCATCTACCTTTGCACGAATAATATTACTGCGAACCGTCAGCAACTTATCATCCGCTTCCCAGGAAACATTAATCGACCCCGTCGCCTCGTCGATGGCTAGATAATCTTTATAGACTGAGGGAAAATAAGCCTCGAAACCATCACTGTCGGCAAATGAGAATAAACCGCGATCACCATAGAGTTCCATATAGCCATCGAGAGACTTAACACTGGGTGAACCTTTCCAGGACGCAAGACCAATCTTCTCAAGATTAGCCGAAGCATAGTAGCCAACATGATCATGCCCCAGAGTCAGTGCATTGATCACCCCCTGAGGTCGCAGATTTTCCACCGCATTTAATACTTTTTTATCCGCAATACCTGTACTGGAAAGCAATTCGGACATCAGCGTCAAATCGAGGTGATTCACCGATATATCAAAGTCCTGCCAGTGCGAGCCCAGCCGCTGGGTAAACACTAAATCGAGAGGCTCTATCTCGGTGTCTGACCAGTTGAGATCAAATCCCTGCAGCCGCAGCCCCCAATCCGACCCTGGGGTATACCAGCCTGTAACTTCAGTCTTGATATCAGTCAGTGGCGGAACATCTGCCAGCCAAACCAATGGAATTTCACCAATAGACAACATGCCCTCAAAGTTAGCAGAGCCACCGGGATGAAAGGAAAACCAGATCTCACCATTGGCGTTAGCCTCAAAATCCGAAAGATTGGCAAACAGACTTGGCAGCAGTGACCGAGCGAGATCGGCCAGTGGTTCAGAGAGATTAAAGTCGTCAAAACGGAAATAGCCCTCGGCGAAAAAGCTCTCCACATCTTTGAGATCGCCATGACCTTCGATAAGCAAATAAGCTGGGCTTTTAGCCTGCACTGGCGAGGCGTCTTCACTGGTCAGCTGTTCCTGCTCAGAGACAATGACCGACAGTTCTGCGCGATGAAAATCATCGGCGTTTTCCATCGCCACATTGCGACCACTGAGCAGCATCGTCTTACCCGAAAAAAACTGCATAACAATCTGTACATCTTGAAAACGGATCAGCTGACTATAAGAAAGTGGATCTATAAAAAGGCTTAGATCGGCATCGGAATTCCCATCAAAACCTTTTAGCCCCCATCTGCCTGCCTCGTCCTCGACCATAGTTAGCTGCAGACTATCAACCACAAGCTCTCGCCAGATTGGCATTCTGTGAGCCATAGTTTCAAACAGATCCAGATCTGCACGGCCACCACTAATCACAACCGCGGGAGAATTGTCATCGGCAAAAACTGTCGCCCGCTCTATATCCAAAATGGGTACAAGTCGCGGCCACTCACCATTGAGCTCGCCGAGTTCGACCCGCAAGCCAATTTGATCTTCGATTATTTTCTGAATATCCCCACGAAAGTGGTCAACGCCAGTAATAGTCTGACGACCAATAACCACCAGTATGACCATGCCGATAATTAGCAGGGCAAGGGTCAGCCATAGCCAGCGCATCGCTTTTTTAAATGCTTTACCCATCTTCGCCATAGCCATGTTCACTTAAACCGGAATAATATCAAACTGTTCGAGAGGATAGAGACTCTCAACTCTGAACTGAATTGTCCGACCAATAAATTTCTCTAAATCTGCCACCTGCGCTGAGTCTTCATCTAAAAGATATTCAATCACCGAGGGTGAGGCCAGCACCTGCAAGCTATCACATTCATAAGCCCGCGCCGCACGCAGAATATCACGCAGTATTTCGTAGCTGATCGACTCAGCGGATTTAACATAACCGCGCCCCTGACAGGTCGGACACTCGGCACACATAATCTGCCCGAGACTCTGACTAGTGCGCTTGCGTGTAGCCTGCACTAACCCCAATTCAGTCACCCCTGACATTATGGTTCTAACCCGATCTCGCGCCACGGCTTTTTCGAAAGCGCGCAACACTTGACGGCGGTGCTCGGCATTTTGCATATCGATAAAATCGACAATAATAATGCCGCCCAGATTGCGAATACGCATCTGTCGGGCAATCGCCACTGCTGCTTCAAGGTTGGTTTTGTAAATAGTTTCTTCGAGGTTGCGGCGCCCGACAAAGGCTCCGGTATTCACATCAATCGTCGACATAGCCTCGGTCTGATCAAACACCAGCGAGCCACCAGACTTAAGATCAATCTTGCGCTGCAACGCCTTGGTAATTTCATCCTCAACGCCATACAGATAAAACAGCGGCCGTTCACCGGGATAATGTTCGAGTAATCTGACGATTTCCGGATTAAATTTATTCGCAAAGGACGTCAACTTTTCCAGAATCTCACGGGAATCAACACGAATCTTTTCGATTTCGGGACGGACCATATCGCGCAACACGCGCTTGTAGAGAGGCAGATCTTCATACAGACGGCAAGGAGCCGTAGCGGAGACTTTTCGCTCGACAAGATCAGCCCAAGCCCGACTGAGAAAGCTCACGGCATTGCGCAACTCATTGTCTGTGGCGCCCTCAGCGACAGTGCGCAAGATATAGCCACCACTAACCTGCAGCTCGTCAACCACTGAAGTCAGTGTTGTTTTGAGTCGCTCGCGCTCCTCTTCATCTTCGATACGCTGGGATATACCAATATGTTCCAGCGCAGGCATATAAACCAGACTGTAGGATGCTATCGACAGCTCGGCGGACAGCCTTGCGCCTTTAGAACCGACGGGATCTTTTATCACCTGAACAACAAGTTGCTGACCATCGTGGAGCAGGTGCGAAATCTCTGCCGGTTCGGCATTGGTTTTCTTGTTGCTGCGGGGAACCAAATCATCGACATGTAAAAATGCCGTGCGCGCCTCACCAATATCGATAAATGCCGCCTGCATACCGGGCAGCACTCGAACCACCTTACCCTTATAAATGTTGCCGACTAGGCCACGTTTGTTATTGCGCTCGACATGAATCTCTTGGGGCACGCCGTTTTCTACCAGAGCCACGCGGGTTTCCATCGGCGTAATATTGATTAGTATTTCTTGGCTCATCGTATATCCAAAATCTATTTTTTTATTTCTGACTGCTATTCCAAAGCGGCACAGAAAACCTTTTCAACAACTGCTCAGTCTCTGCCAACGGCAACCCCACAACACCACTGTAACTGCCCTCGAGGTTTTCAACAAAAACACCCCCGCGGCCCTGAATCGCATAGGCGCCTGCTTTGCCCTCAGGCTCACCAGACTGCCAGTAAATCAGACACTCAAATTGGCTGATTGTGCGAAACTCAACCCGGGTTTCTGAAACAGCCATAGCAGTGTCTGTTCCATTATCTATAGCCACAGCAGTAAAAACACTGTGCACCTTGCCAGACAGCGCCATCAGCATTGTCTCAGCATGTTGCTGATCTCGAGGCTTGCCAAAAATCTGGCCATCAAAAACCACAATAGTGTCAGCACCCAAACTCGGCAACTGGCCGTCCTGACGTCCAAAACCCGCCTGCGCTTTTTCCATCGCCAGTCGAGAAACATAGTCAACCGGCAACTCATCAACCAGACGACTCTCGTCAATATCCACAGCCAACACAGAAAAGTTAACGCCTATTTGTTCAAGAAGATCGCTGCGGCGAGGAGAGGCGGAGGCCAGTAAAAGGTCGGGGGCAGTTAAATTCAAAATCAGTCCTTAGCGGTCATCAGTACAGGTTCGAGCAATCAGTTTATCAACAACCGGCCAGGTCAATGCTGAAAACAACGTCTTCATCAGCAGATTATCCATTGCTGAAGGGAGCCCATAAAAAAGAAACACACTCGCCTCGAGAAAGCCCACCAACAGAATGATCAAATAGACTAACAGGGTGCGCTGAATAATAGACAGGTACTTGACCCAGCGACTGACCAAAACCACCAAACTACCGCACAGCGCGAACACCAGAATTGAATGCCCTGCTGTAGTCTGCAAAAGACAGTCACTCAGTAAACCTACGCCAGCGGCAAAAAATATTCCAAACTCCACCGGGCGATGAAAAATCCAACCCATGGTGACCAGTAATAAAAAATTGGGTTTCCAAACAATCCAGTCACCGCTCACCGGCATCACACTAAAGATCACCGCGATAACCAGTGATAGCAACATTGCGGCAGTATGGCTAACCGGCGCCATTATTGCTTGTTATCCAAATCACCGTCTCTGGAGGTATACAGCAACAGTAAATGACGACTGCGATCAATTTCTGCCGAGGGATCTACGCTGATTTTGAGAAAGCTGTCCCCGGGTTCCTGCTCAATACTAATAACCGTACCGACCGGATAACCCACCGGATAGAGTCCACCCAGACCGGAACTGATCAGCTTGTCACCCTCTTTGATATCCGCAGTCGGCGAAACAAACTTTAAGTTGAGAAGATTGTAATCAGACAAGCCTTCAGCGATTGAACGCACACCATTGCGCAATACCTGCACCGGCAATGCGTGACTGCTGTCAGTGATTAATAAGGCAGTACTGTGGTTATTGTGGACAGTAATAATCTGCCCCATCAGACCCTCTGCATCAAGCAACGGCTGGCCAACAAAGACACCATCATCACTACCGCGATCAATACTCAGCGTGTGACGCTGTGGATTGGCAGAAACGCCAATTACCTCAGTCACCAGAACACTATCCATTAACAACTCAGTCGCATTGAGCAAGCGGCGCAGACGCAGGTTTTCAGCAGCCAGATCAGACATGCGCTGCAACTGACCGTGATAGATCAAACTCTCTTTGCTGAGACGAAGATTTTCGCTCTCGAGTTGAGAGCGTGAAGTGACACTACTTGAACCCCATTCCTGGACCCGCTGAGGGATATTTGAAAACCAGTAGAGAGGGCGAACCAGATTATCAACAGTGCTATAGACAGGCTTTAACCAAGGGGTAAAAACATCCACCATCATCAATAGCAGCGCGACAAATGCGACAATCAGAAATTTTCTCGCCGGAGAGGATGTTTTATTAAAAACGTTTCTGATAAATCCTCTCCCGATCGCCAACAGGTAGTGAAAGAATGGCTACCCGCTAGCCAACAACCTTAGAAAGTTAAAGAATTAACCTTGCTATTGTCCATCATCTCAAGAGCTTCTCCGCCACCTCGTGCCACACAGGTGAGAGGGTCTTCAGACAAAATAACCGGCAATCCAGTCTCAGCAGTCAACAGTCGATCGAGATCTCTCAGCATCGAACCGCCACCGGTCAAAACAATACCAGTCTCGGCGATATCTGAGGCCAATTCTGGAGGAGACTGCTCAAGCACGCGCTTAACGGCTTGCACAATACCGGCCAGTGGCTCCTGCAGTGACTCGAGAATTTCATCACTGTTGAGAGTAAAGCTCTTTGGAACACCTTCGGCGAGGTTGCGGCCGCGAACATCAATCTCACGAACCTCTTTCGACAGATAGGCACTGCCAATTTCCATCTTGATCCGTTCAGCCGTGCTGTCACCAATCACGCTGCCATACTTGCGACGCACAAAATTGACGATCGACTCATCAAAACGGTCACCGCCAATACGTACAGAGTCCGAGAACACCACACCGTTTAGCGACAGAATAGCGATCTCAGTAGTACCACCACCAATATCAACCACCATCGAACCCACCGCTTCCTCAACCGGCAGACCCGCACCCATAGCCGCAGCCATTGGTTCTTCAATCAAAAAAACCTCGCGAGCACCAGCACTGTAGGCCGATTCTTTAATCGCACGCTTCTCAACCTCTGTCGCCATACAGGGCACACAGATCAAAACACGGGGGCTTGGAGGAACAAAACTAGAGGCATGCACCTTTTTGATAAAGTGCTGTAACATTTTTTCAGTTACTTGGAAGTCTGCAATAACACCGTCTTTTAGCGGCCTAATTGCAGTGATATTACCCGGAGTACGACCCAGCATACGCTTGGCATCGACACCCACGGCTTCAATAATCTTCTGTCCCAGGTGATGACGAATCGCAACCACCGAAGGTTCATTCAGAACAATACCTTTTTCACGCACGTAGATAAGAGTGTTTGCTGTTCCCAGATCGATCGACAGATCACTTGAAAAGAACCCACGTATTTTTTTAAACATCTAATCGGTATTCCCTAATATTCAGTCCTGTTTGAACAACAAAACCGCTGGTAAATTTAATCGGTAAATTTACCAGCGGCAGAACAGCAGAGCAAGCACTCACTGTCTCTTTTCTGTTATTTTTCAAACATTCTAACTGATCTTTTAGCAACTTACCTTGATCTAATAAAAAAGTAACAACAAAGCGCCTAAAATCAGCATTATAAGTCCCCCACCCCCTTAACCTAATCACTTCATTTATGGTACCTTACGCGACCTTGCACTGGGTAAATATCTCTGCTGACTGACGGATAAATTAATGAGCATCGAACGTAAAGAAATTGAAAAGCTAGCTACGCTGTCGCGAATAGCGATCAATGACGAAACCATCAATGAAGTATCCCAGCGATTAGACAGCGTTTTGCAGTTGGTCGATCAACTGCAAGCCGTCGACACTACCGGTGTCGAGGCCATGTCACACCCCATGCAAGCGACCCAGCGTCTTCGAGAAGACGAGGTTAGCGAAATCAATCAGCGCGAAGCCCTACAAGCCATAGCGCCAGATACTGAAGAGGGCCTATTTTTAGTGCCCAAAGTCATAGAATAAGCAGGCCCAAACACAATGCACAACCTCACCATTGCCGAGCTTATTAAAGGGCTACAGAGCAAACAATTTTCTAGTGTTGAATTAACCCAACACTTTTTGGACCGCATAGGCAGCCTAAACCCCGCCTACAACGCAGTGATTACAGTCACCGCAGAACAGGCCCTAAAAGCCGCAGCCGCAGCCGATGAGCGCCTCGCTGGCGGCAATGCCCCCGCCCTCTGTGGCGTACCCATATTGCACAAAGACATCTTCTGCACCAACGGCGTGCGCACCAGCTGTGGCTCGAAAATGCTGGATAACTTTATCCCCCCCTACAATGCCACCGTGGTTGAAAACTTCGAGACCGCCGGCGCCGTTGTACTGGGCAAAACCAATATGGACGAGTTCGCCATGGGCTCCTCCAACGAAACCAGCTTTTACGGCCCAGTGCAAAACCCCTGGGACACCGACTGCGTACCCGGCGGTTCATCGGGTGGTTCAGCAGCAGCAGTGGCAGCAAGACTGGCACCTGGCGCCACCGCCACCGATACCGGCGGCTCGATTCGTCAGCCTGCCGCACTCTGTGGTATCACCGGCTTAAAACCCACCTACGGCCGTGTGTCACGCTGGGGCATGATCGCCTTTGCCTCCAGCCTAGATCAGGGCGGCCCCATGGCCCGCACCGCCGAAGACTGCGCCATAATGCTCAGCTGCATGGCCAGCTTTGACGACAAAGATTCCACCTGCATAGACCGCGAAGTACCAGATTACAGCGCCACCCTAGGCCAAGACATCAAAGGCCTACGCATTGGTGTACCCAGCGAATACTTTTCCGAAGGCCTAGATCCAGGCACCGAAAAAGCCGTGCGCGCCGCCCTCGCCGAATTTGAAGCACAGGGTGCAGAGCTCGTTGAAATCAGCCTACCCAACACCGGCCTTTCAGTGCCCGCCTATTACGTGATCGCCCCAGCCGAAGCCTCCGCAAACCTATCGCGCTTTGATGGCGTTAAATATGGCTACCGCTGTGAAGACCCCAAAGATTTACAAGACCTGTACAGCAGAACCCGAGCCGAAGGCTTTGGCGAAGAAGTACAGCGCCGCATCCTGATCGGCACCTACTGCCTATCCGCTGGCTATTACGAAGCCTACTACGGCAAAGCCCAGCAGGTGCGAAAACTGATTCAACAAGACTTTGAAAAAGCCTTTGAAAGCGTCGACGTAATTATGGGCCCAACCTGCCCATCACCCGCGTTTAAGTTTGGCTCCAAGGGCGACGACCCCGTAGCCATGTATCTAGAAGACATCTACACCATCGCCACCAATCTGGCGGGCCTACCCGGCATGTCAGTGCCCTGCGGCATGGTGGATGACAAACCAGTAGGTCTACAGATTATTGGCAACTACTTTGCTGAAGCGCGCATGTTAAATGTCGCCCACCAGTATCAGCAGGCCACCGACTGGCATGATCTAGCGCCACAAGGAGTTGCTTCATGAGCTGGGATACAGTGATCGGTCTAGAAGTGCATGTGCAGCTAGCCACCAAAACCAAAATCTTTTCAGGCGCCAGCACCGAATTTGGTGCCGAGCCCAACACCCAAGCCTGCGCCATCGACCTAGCCATGCCCGGCACCTTGCCCGTGCTCAACAAGCAGGCCGTGCACTACGCGGTCATGTTTGGCCTAGCGATTGATGCCGAAATCGGCAAAGAATCCGCCTTCGAACGCAAAAACTATTTCTACCCAGACCTGCCCAAAGGCTACCAGACCACCCAGCTGGAAAAGCCCATCGTCGGTCGCGGCAATGTTGAAATTGAACTGGCGGATGGCCGTAAAAAGAATATTCGTATTCACCACGCCCATCTCGAAGAAGATGCCGGCAAATCATTGCACGAAGGTGACTTCCGTCATGGCGTATCCGGCATCGACTTAAATCGTGCCGGCACCCCGCTGATCGAAATTGTCTCCGAACCCGACATGAGCAATGCCGAAGAAGCCATCGCCTTCGCCAAAAAACTCCACAGCATAGTCACCAGCATTGGTATCTGTGATGGTGAGATGTCCCAGGGCAGCATGCGCTTTGACGTCAACGTCTCGGTAAAACAATCGGGCAGCGACACCTTAGGCACCAGAACCGAAACCAAAAACCTAAACTCATTTAAGTTTATGGAAGAGTGCATCGCCAAAGAAGTTGAACGCCAAATCGACCTAATCGAAGACGGCGGCACCGTATTACAAGAAACCCGACTCTATAACGGCGACACCAAAGTAGCCCGCTCCATGCGCAGCAAAGAAGAAGCCAACGACTACCGCTATTTCCCCTGCCCCGACCTGCTACCGGTAATAGTGACCGATGAAACCATCGAAGAACTGCGCCGCAACCTGCCCGAACTACCAGACGCCCGACAGGCACGTTTTGTCGAGCAGTACAGCCTCTCAGTCTATGATGCCAGCGTACTCAGCAGTGATGCAGGTATGTCAGCCTATTTTGAAATCGCCGCAGAAAAGTCGGGTAACGCCAAACTGGCCGCCAACTGGACCATGGGCGAACTCGCTGCCAGACTCAACAACGAAGACACCAGCATCGCCAACAGCCCCGTCAGCGCAGAACAGTTAGGTGGCCTAGTCGCCAGAATCGCCGACAACAGCATCAGCGGCAAAATGGCCAAAGAAGTCTTCGAAGGAATTTGGGCAGGTGAAGGCAGTGCCGATGAAATTATTGAAGCCCGCGGCCTAAAACAGGTGTCAGACAGCGGCGCATTAGAACAGATGGTCGCCGACGTACTGGCCGCCAATCAGGCTATGGTGGAAGACTATATCAACACCGACGAAGCCAAGCGCAAGAAAAAGCTCGGCGGCTTTATGGGCCAGATAATGAAAGCCTCAAAAGGCCAAGCCAATCCCCAGCAGGTTAATCAAATTTTAGCGCAGAAGCTCAACGAACTTTTGTAATAAAGCGGTAAATAGGAATAGATAAGTTATGTCATTAAAGAAAGATAAACAGAAAGTTCTCGGTGAAGTATTTGACGACGCGCGAGTAAAAAGCTTCTTAGATTTCGAAGCACCAGCAGGAGTAAGCACTGACTTTCATCTGTTGGAAAAAGCTTATCGCGGCATGAACATTGATAATTTTGTGACGTTTTTGGGCTTCTTTAAAGAAGCCGGGTATGACTTAGCCGCCACCAATCCAGACGGCAACACACTGGTAGATATAGCCGGGGAACATGGTCATGGTAGCCAGTATATTGAGGCGATAAAAACAGCCGCGGCCTAAATATGTCAGCCACACCGGTCATCCCAGCGAAGGAGCGTCACCTCAGCGAAGGCTGGGGCTGCATAAACGCTCCGTCACAGCAAAGAACAAACGTCATTCCAGCGAAGGAACGTCACCTCAGCGCAAACCCCGTCGCCCCAGCGCAAACCCCGTCGCCCCAGCGTAGGCTGGGGTCCATTTTCATAACTCGTTGTGGGGCAAAGAGATCCCAGCCTTCGCTGGGATGACGGTTGGGGTACTGGAATGGTGACGGAGGGGATAAGTCGAGTCTCTCCTGAAAAGATGCTATAAATACCTATTAACAATACTAATAAAGGGGTAAGACGATGAATTTTTTAAATAAGTTGTTAGAGGGTCGTGAAGACCAAACCTATGCACTCTTACGAATCGTTACTGGGTTTTTATTTATCTGGCACGGCGCGCAAAAGCTGCTGAACTTTCCCGCTGAATTTGCCTATCCACTTAATCCAATGATGTATGCAGCTGGCACTATCGAATTGCTTGGCGGGCTGTTGGTGATGATTGGTTTATTTACGCGTCCAGCTGCCTTTATTTGCAGTGGCACCATGGCGGCGGCTTATTGGATGGCCCACGGCATGAATGACTTCTTCCCTCTATTAAATGGCGGCGAACTTGCAGCACTGTATTGCTTTGCATTTTTGTTTATCGCTGTGCGCGGCCCAGGTATTTGGAGCGTTGGTAAGTAAGTTAAAAAAAACTTCACAGGGCGCTGCAATGGCGCCCTTTTTTACTCTCTACCTTCTACTCTCTTCTCTCTGGCGCTCACGCTCGCACAATAATTAAACATCTTATAGAGATAAATCAATGCAAGGTTTAAGCAGCTGAATTAACTTATTGAGACCGTTGTTTAAAAAGGAAATATCTGGCCATGACTAAGACAAACCGCCATTTGATTTACTTCGCCGCGAGCTTGCTGTCCATACCTATTATCCTCTGCTTGATAATTATTTTTGTGTTATCCCTTGGTTAAAAAGCATCAATAACTGGCGAATTTCCACAACCAACCGCCATAGTCTAAAAATTGGGGTCGGTCGTATAACAGTCAATTGATTGACTGATGCCGATGCCAAAAACCGTTAAAAAATCTGACTTTCCTGCCAAACTCTGCCCTGTTTGCGAGCGCCCTTTTCTATGGCGCAAGAAATGGGAAAAGGTCTGGGATGAGGTGCGCTTCTGTTCCCAGCGCTGCAGAACCGATGGGCGAAAAAATAAATACTAACTATCCGCGCTATAAATTCGTTATAAAGCCACATAGAAATAACTGTTAACCCAACCTATAAAAGACAAGCCCTATGCCAAACGATCATATTCATCACTCTGTAGACACGCTTATTATTGGTGCTGGCCTGTCCGGCCTCTGTGCCGCCAGCGATCTTCAGCAGGCCGGCCACAATATACTGTTGGTCGATAAGGGTCGTGGTCTCGGCGGTCGCTTGGCGGGGCGTCGTATTGGCGAAGCTACCTTTGATCACGGGGCGCAGTTTATGACTACCCGCGATCCGCGCTTTGCAGGCACAGTTCAAGAGTGGATTGCAGCCGGTGTGGCCGAGGAGTGGTACAGCAGTTTTCCCGGCTCTTCTGATAAGGGCCACCCCCGCTACCGCGGCGTACCCACCATGACTGCCGTGGCCAAACATCTGGCAGCCGACCTCAATATTCTGCGCTCTGTGCGGGTGCTCGATATTGCCCAAAGTGATAATCAGTGGCTGGCAACTCTGGATAATGGTGAACGAGTGATCGCTAAGTCGATGATAATCACCGCGCCTATCCCACAGACGCTTGATCTGCTGGCGTCGGCTAATATTCAACTATCTGCGGCCAATCAGGCGCGGCTGGAGCTTATTGAATATGAGGCCTGTATTGCAGTGATGGCAGTTTTAGACAGTCCTTCAACTATTCCCGCCCCTGGTGCAATGGCCTTTGAAGATGGCCCAATTTCTTGGTTGAGCGACAATCAGCAGAAAGGGGTTTCTACCACACCCGCAATCACTATTCATGGCAGTGGTGCGTTTAGTGCCGAACATTTTGATGCGGATTCTCAGGTTGCAGGCCAACAATTAATTGATGCGGCCAAACCCTTTTTGGGTGCCAATGTAAAAGAGTTTCAGGTACATGGCTGGCGCTACAGCAAACCTTCGGTGGTCGATCCGCAACCCTGCATGCAGGCAAGTGAGGACACTCAACTTCCCCCGTTGGTTCTGGCTGGCGATGCCTTTGATGGTCCGCGAGTTGAGGGCGCTGTTGTCTCTGGCTGGGCGGCGGCCGCAGTACTTGCCGGTCTACTTTAATCTGTTTGGCTAATCCGCAATTGCTCTAAACTGTTAGTTATAATGCAGTTTCAATCATAATTTATAAGCAGCGTTTAGCCATGACAATAGAATCAGACTTACTGACCCGCAGCGGTTCTTGCTGTGAACTTTGTGGTTCGAGAGAGCAGCTCGATATCTTTGCCGTAGATGATGGTTCTGACTCCTCTTCCCAGAGCGCAGATCACTCTGTCATGATTTGCAACATCTGCACAGACCAAATCAACAACCCACAGAACTTAGACCTCAATCATTGGCGCTGCCTGAATGACAGCATGTGGAGCCAGGTGCCCGCTGTTCAGGTGATGGCGTGGCGTATGTTGACCAGACTGAGCGCCGAGGGCTGGCCACAGGAACTTTTAGATATGCTGTATCTGGATGACGAGACTCTGGTCTGGGCAAAAGCGACGGGTGAGGGTGCCGTGGCAGACGATGATGGGGTTACCCACAAAGACTGCAATGGTGCGGTGCTTTCCGCCGGAGACACAGTCACTCTGACCAAAGACCTCAATGTAAAAGGCACTAGTTTTACCGCCAAGCGCGGCACTGCGGTGCGCAATATCTCGCTGGTTTCCAGCAATGAAGAGCATATAGAAGGCCGCGTAAACGGCACCCAGATTGTCATACTGACCAAATTCGTAAAGAGGGCAAGCTAATGGCACAGACAGAACAAGAATTGCGCGTTCAACTCGCCGCCTGTTATCGCATCTTTGATTATATGGGCTGGACAGAGCTGATCTACAACCATATTACCGTCAAGCTGCCGGGTGACGAGCATCACTTTCTGATTAACCCTTACGGCCTGCATTACAGCGAAGTGAAGGCCTCTAATCTGGTTAAGGTGGATATCGACGGTAATATTGTTGAAGACACTGATTACGCGGTTAATCCGGCGGGCATTGTGATTCATACGGCTATCCATGCAGCGCGTCCGGATGTCACCTGTATTGCGCACACCCATACAGATGCTGGCATGGCCGTGGCCTGCTCTGAGGAAGGGCTGCGCAACGATAATTTTTACTCGGCGCTGTTAAATAATCGCGTTGCCTATCATGACTTTGAAGGCATCACTGTCATGGATGATGAAAAGCCGCGTCTGGTTGCCAATTTGGGTGATAAAAATATGCTGATACTGCGCAATCATGGTCTTCTGGCCTGCGGTCGCAGTATTGCTGAAGCCTTTCAAGGCATGTGGGCTATGCAGCGCTCCTGTGAAGTGCAGGTGGCCTGTGACTCTACTGGCAAAGCAATTATTCCCGTCGGCACCGATGTACTGGCCATGGCCGAGCAGTTGATGACTATGCAGAGTATGGGGCAACCGGCTGGTGAGCTTGAGTTTGCGGCGTTGACGCGGATTATTGAGAAGATTGATTTTAGTTTTAAGGAATAAGTGCGGGGGGTGACGTTCCTGCGCTGGGTTCGTCATTCCAGCGTACGCTGGAATCTATTTATGGGTAAATGGGCCCCAGCATGCGCTGGGGTGACGACTGTGGCGCTGGGGTGACGAGTGTGGCGCTGGGGTGACGACTGTGGCGCTGGGGGGACGAGTGTGGCGTTGAGGTGACGTTCCTGCGCTGAGGTGACGTTCCTGCGCTGGGGTGACGCTTCTTCGCTGGGGTTCGTCATTCCAGCGTACGCTGGAATCTATTTATGGGTGAATGGGCCCCAGCATGCGCTGGGGTGACGACTGTGGCGCTGGGGTGACGACTGTGGCGTTGAGGGGACGATTGTGGCGCTGACATGACGGTGGGCTTGCTAGGGTGACAATCCTTTGTTTATAAAACCTGCGAACTAACCCCGGCAAAAACCAACATTCCCAAACCAACCGTCCAGTAAATATTGGCGGTTTTATAAGCGGCGGCTATGGCCGCAAGCGCACCCCAAAGATAGGGGTTGGCAATATTGGTGTCCAGCTGATGTTTATGAATAAACAGAATCGGCATGGTGATCGCGGTTAAGACCGCAGGGCCGCTGTAGCTAAGAAATTGCTTAACATTTGATCCCAGACGCACCGGCAAGCGACCCTCAAGAAACAGATAACGAGTGCCAAAGGTAATACAGGCGAGCAGCAATATAGTTAGTAAAGTCACTATGCCCTCCTCCAATTCTGCACTGTAAACCCTGCACACATTGCCAACAGAGCAGCACAAACCAGTCCCAATTCAAATTCCCAGAGACTAAAGATCAACGAGAAGATCGCCGCGGTAATAACTGCAGCCAAAGTCGGCAGCGTTTTGATCTCCGGCACTACCAAGGCAATAAACGTTGCCGCAATCGCAAAGTCCAAACCCAGCTCAGTAAGGTCCGGCAATGAAGCACCGGCGACAATGCCGATAAAAGTCCAAAGGTTCCAAGCCAGATAGAAACTCCCACCAGCAGCCAAACCATAAACCAAACGCAATTTACCCTGATAGGCACGGCGGTGCCCGGAGAGCGCAAACAACTCATCGGTGAGTAAAAACCCCAAACCCAAACGCCAGCGCAATGGCTTGGGGCTGAGCTTTTCACGCAGGGAGAGTCCGTACAAGAAATGTCGTGAACTGATCACAAAGGCGGTAAATAAAACGGTGACCAGTGAGGCGTTATCGGCAATCAGTTCGACGGTGACAATTTGCACAGCACCACCAAAGATAATCGCCGAGAACATCTGTGCTTCCAGCCAACTAAAACCACGCTGAACTGCAATCGAACCAAATAAAATCCCCCAGGGCAACACGGCCAGGCTCAGGGGCAGCATATCCACTACACCCTTGCGAAGAGAAATATTAATTCCTTTATCCATAATACCCTTGAGGTAAGTAATCGCTTACTCTTTATCGGAAATCAAAACCTTGAGATAGCGAAACTGGGTTAGACAAATCTGCGCAGCAACCATTCAGGCATTAAATATAGCACCCAGGTCACCAGCCGCCAGCGCTTGGTGATATAAAAATGGTTCTTTTTCTTAAGCAACCCTTTCACCATCTGCGCAACGCCTTTCTCCACTGGCGCCATCCATACCGGATTACCCTGAACCATGGGAGTTTTTACAAAACCCGGTTCAATGGTGGTGATGGTGATCGGCAGTTTACTTCTGGCCGCTCGCGAGCGCATACCGGCGAGATAATTGGACACAAAGGCTTTGGTCGCATGATAGGTCAGAGTCAAACCACCAAAAAGGTGTGAGGCAACGGAGGAAATACCGGCCAGATGACCACCACCGCGCTGTACGAAGTGCTCGTAGGAAACTATCGCCAATGCGGCAAAGCCGCGCACATTGACGTCGATCATCTCCCGCTCGACGGTCCAATCAAGCTTTTTCTCATAGAGGCCAACACCGGAACTGAGCACGATTAACTCAACATCGCCCATTGTCGCGATTAGGTCTTTAAGCTGCTGCTGGGATTGCTCTGCCTGAGTGACATCGGTGACCTGCATAAAGTGCGTGCCGGGCAGTTGTGCAATTAACTCGGCTAGGCGATCTTCACGGCGGGCCATTACGCCCAACTGGTAGCCTTTATCGGCTAACTGAATCGCTAACTCCCAACCAAGGCCTGAACTGGCCCCCACAATAATGGCTTGCTTCATAGCTTTCCCCTAGGATGTCTTTTGATAGTTATTATTCTTTAAGCGATTTTAAGCGCAAATAGCGCCTAGAAGATAGGACTTTTAACGAACTTAGAGTCAGAACCCTGTGAAAGAAGATACTCAACACGGCCATCGGGCATTAGCCGACTTTTATCGATATCAAAATACCCTAACAGATTATTGAGATCCCGCTGGGAATGGGGGTAGACCGACTTTTGCTCTTCAGTACATTGATATTGGCTTAGAGTATCGAGAGTTTTTAACCCGTATTGGAAGCTGGGCAACTGACGGCGCGCATTCAGCACGCCAAGACCATAGCCACAGCTGTCTTCGCTTAAATAGGGCTGCAGCGCTTCGATAAATGCTTTTAGGAGGGTGCCGTCAAGATAGTTAAAGAAATCCCAAAATAGACAGATATCAATTTTTATTGATGAAGTAAGGTTTAGAGCCGCTGTAAATTGCTCGACCAACTCTGCGTGAGTTGGTTGCTGCTGGTCTTGCTGACTCTCGGTTTCATCGGCATAAGCGGCTGAAAGCAACTGATGAGAATAGAGATCAACAAACAGTAATTTGCATTTAAAGTGAGAGAAAAAATCAACGGTGGCCGGCATGGCCAGCCCGACGTCCAAAACCACTAACTGCTTATCGACCTGCACCTTTTGAAATAACAGCGACGCAAGATTGCTGTGCAGCTCTGGAATAGATCCTGCGTTAGAAGATGCACCAGTAAAGGATTGGCTGTTTCTTTCAGCTCGCTTGAACCTCACACTTGTCTTCTATGAGGCCTTAGATTTATCTGCATCAAATAATGTCGCGCTTTCCTTAACCATCGGTTTGCTTGGTGACATATTAGAGGCGGGCTCGCCGGGATCCATCTCGATACTACCCTTAAATTTAGCACCGTCTTCCAGAGTGACGCGTGGCGCATCTATATTGCCGAGTACATTACCGGTCTTGGAAATAATCACTTTTTCCACACCGGAAATATCACCCTGAACACTGCCTTCGACACGTACCACTTTGGCCGAGATATCAGCGTTGCATTTTCCCGCTGAACCCACGGTTACTTCATTGCCTTTAGCAATGATGCTACCTGATACATTGCCTTCAATAATAAGATCTTCGCCACTGACAATCTTGCCTTCAATAACCACTGTTGGACCTATCATTGCCTTTCCTCCTGATGATAACGCATTGCTCTTCTCTGCTGAGTGACCAAAACCAAGAGAAGACTTTTTCCCTGCAGAATTTTTACTGTCCGCATCTTTTGTAAAATCAAACATAGTGAATACCAGTTAAAACTTTAAAGACCGGATCATGCTACCAATATAAAAACCATTCATCCAGCCTGAAGAAGAATTTTTTTAAACCTACAGCACAATAATTAACAGCGAAAACATTAACTTAGCTGTTCAATTTCCTGCTGAATGTCGAACCAAACTTCCTCATTTTCAGCGATGGATTTTTTAACTTTCGTCTGAATATCTAACTGTTCTTTTAACTGATATTTTTTACTCTCGGAATAGATTTCGACATCCGCTAGCAGCACTTCGATTTCGGCTAACTTTTTTTGTAATTTCTCAATTTCACTTTCAAGTTTTTTAGATTTTTTAGTGAGCGGCGACAGTTTATTACGCGCCTCTGCCGATTGCTGGCGCTGAAGTTTTTTCTCGGCACTGCTAAGGGATTCTGCCACTTCAACATTTTCCACTAGCGCCTCTTCGACAACAGCTTGCACAGGCGCATCAGCTACCCGATTGTAATTTTTTAACCACTGCTGATAATCCCCTAGATCTCCGTCAAATTCTTCAACAGATCCATTGGCCACCAGATAAAATTCATCGACTGTATTGCGTAGCAAATGGCGATCGTGAGAGATCACTACAAGCGCGCCTTCATAGCCCTGCAACGCCATCGTGAGTGCATGACGCATTTCTAAATCTAAGTGGTTAGTCGGCTCATCGAGCAATAGCAGATTGGGTTTGTGCCAGACAATAATCGCCAGAGCTACACGGGCTTTTTCGCCACCGGAAAAATCTTTAATGGGCTCCAGCGCTTTATCACCATGAAAATCAAATCCACCGAGGAAATTGCGAATTTCTTGCTCGGTTGATTTAGGACTGATTCTTTGGATATGTAGAAATGCACTTGCCTGCAAATCTAAAACTTCCAACTGGTGCTGTGCAAAGTAACCAACTTTTATATTTTCGCCATAGACACGTTTACCGTCGAGCAATTCAAGATCGCCGGTTAAGCTACCAATTAATGTCGACTTACCGGCTCCGTTTGGACCCAATAAACCAATCCGCGTGCCCGGCTGTAAATCAAAATTAACCTGACTGAGAATTTTTTTATTGCCGTAACCTAAATCTGCCTGACTAATATTTACCAGTGCGCTGTGCGCTTTTTTTGGAACTGGAAAATTAAAATAAAATGGCGAGTCAACGTGGGCTGGTGCAACATCTTCCATGCGCTGTAATTCTTTAACACGGCTCTGCGCCTGTTTGGCTTTTGATGCCTTTGCGCGGAATCGCGCAATAAAACCTTCGACTTCTTTTCGGCGTTTTTGCTGTTTTTCATAACTCGCCTGTTGCAGTGCTAAACGCTCACCACGCACTCTTTCAAACGTCGAGTAATTGCCTTTATAGCAATTGGTTTTTTGTTGTTCAATATGCACAATTCGCTCGACAACATTGTCGATAAAATCACGGTCATGGGAAATAATTAACAGTGTTCCTGAGTAATTTTTTAACCACTGTTCAAGCCACAATGTGGCATCTAAATCGAGGTGATTTGTCGGCTCATCAAGCAGCATTAAATCAGAGGGACTCATCAGTGCCTGGGCAAGATTTAAACGGATCCGCCAACCACCAGAAAAGCTATTTACTGGGCGATTTACTTCCGCCTGAGTAAAGCCTAAACCATGCAATAATTGCTCAGCGCGATAATGGGCATCAAAACCATTGGCGGCATCCAGTTTTTCATATTCCAGCGCCAGACGATTGTTATCTTCGTCGAGTAGTGCCTGTTCAATCGCTTTTTCTATGGCGCGCACATGAGGATCACCATCGAGCACATAGTCTACTGCGCTGTGCTCTGAGTTAGCCAGCTCCTGCACCATATGGGCAATACGCCAAGATGAGGGAATAAACAGATCACCGGCATCCGGTGCAATCTGTCCGAGCAATAATTTAAACAGGCTCGACTTACCGGTGCCATTGCCACCGATAATACCAATATGCTGGCCGGGGTGAACGACTAGCTCTGCATCCTCTAACAAGACTTTTATGCCGCGCCGCAGCTCGACATTACTTAATGTAATCATATTGGACTTATTACCAAAATTTTATTCAGAACCTAAGAAACCACCGGACTGGTGACTCCACAATTTGGCATAAAGCCCGTTTTTAGCAAGCAGCTGCTTATGGCTGCCCTGCTCTACGATCTTTCCCTGATCAAACACAATTAATTTATCCAGCGCCGCAATCGTCGATAGTCGATGAGCAATTGCAATCACGGTTTTGCCTTCCATCAGCTGATTGAGGCTTTGCTGAATGGTTGCTTCGACTTCAGAATCCAGCGCTGAGGTCGCCTCATCAAGCACCAAAATCGGTGCATCTTTTAACAGTACCCGGGCAATGGCCACTCGCTGGCGCTGACCGCCGGAAAGGGTGACGCCGCGCTCACCAACATGGGCGTCGTAACCGCGGCGACCTTTGTTATCGCGCAGGTTAAGAATAAACTCATGAGCCTGGGCCTGTTTGGCGGCGGCAATCATCTGCTCTTCGCTGGCATCAGGTCGGCCAAACATAATATTTTCCCGCACTGATCTGTGCAGCAGCGAGGTATCCTGAGTCACCATGGCAATATTGTCGCGCAAGCTCTCTTGAGTCACCTCGGTGACATTCTGCTTATCAATGGTCAAGGCTCCGCTCTGTGTATCAAAGAAGCGCAACAACAGACTGACCAGAGTGGATTTACCGGCACCACTGCGTCCGACAATACCGACCTTTTCTCCGGCAGCAATGGTTAGATCGAGCTGTTCGAACACTTTCTCATTGTCGTTATAGGCAAAGTTAACTCCATCAAAATGAATCTCACCTTTATCCACCACCAACTCTGTAGCGCCCTCGCTGTCGGTAACCCCATGGGGGATAGAGATAGAATTAATGCCGTCTTGAACCGTGCCTATATTTTCAAACAGACTGCCAATTTCCCACATAATCCAATGGGACATGCTGATTAGGCGTATCGACAGACTCATTACAATTGCAATGGCGCCCGGTGTCACTGCACCCTGAGTCCACAGATAAATACCCAGCGCACCGGTGCTAAATACCAACAGCATATTCAGAATCCACAGGCAGATATTAAGCTGGGTAACCAAGCGCATCTGCGGGTGAACTGTATCGAGGAATTCGGTCATGCCATCTTTTACATAGGCGGCTTCGCGGGAACTGTGGGAGAAAAGCTTGAGGGTGACAATATTGGTGTAGCTGTCAACTATGCGCCCGGTCATTAACGAGCGGGCATCCGCCTGCAGCATGGCGATATTTTTCATCTTCGGCACAAAGTGCCGCTGTATAGAAATATAGGCCAACAGCCAGGCTATTAGAGGTATACAGAGCATTAGGTCGGCGTTGGCGACCAAGACAATCATCGTCACCAGATAAATAGTCACAAACAGCATTACATCCAGTAACTTCATCACCGTATCGCGCACCGCGAGAGATGTCTGCAGCACTTTAGTGGCGATTCGCCCACTAAATTCATTCTGGAAGAAGCTATAACTTTGGCTTAGCAGATAGCGATGGGTCATCCAGCGCACTGCCATCGGGAAATTGCCCATCAGCGTCTGATGCACCACCAGCGAGTGCAGCGCTCTGGCGAGGGGAATCACTATCAACACAAACAATGTCATGGCCAGCAGGGTTTTCCATGAGTCATCAAAGAAGGTTTCTGGATCGCTGGTCGCCAGCCAATCAACCACCTGCCCAAGAATGCCAAATAGCATCGCTTCGGAGATCGCGGTGATCGCTGTAAGAACTGCCATTAAAATCAACCAATGCTCTATGCCGCGAGTGTAATAGCGGCAGAACTGGTAGATTCCACGGGGCGGTTCTTGGGGAGACTGGGCTGGAAAAGGATTAATCAGCCGTTCAAAAAAGCCAAACATTTATTGTCCTGATAATGGGTTCTATAATAAGACGATGCGACACAAAATTGTCAGTGGATACTTCAGTCGACCATAATAACAATATCTAGGCCTCCTCAGGAGAAACAAATGATTTTTAAACGTTCTATTTGCGTAAATATTTTCTTTTTAGCAACGATCGTCAGCGCAACTTTTGCCCACTCAATTGATCTTCAAGCAGAACGCATGATCGACAATCTCGCCAACCTGCAGTTTGACCGACTGGGCAGCCCGCAGATTAAAACTGACTCGATCAAGCCCGTGCTCGCGCCAGTAGATCGCCCTCATCGCCTGTTGGTTATCGCGGTGGAGTTCCCCGAGATTGCCTATGAACGCTTCGCTGGGGATAAAAAGCAGAACCGCAAAAACCGCGACTATTTTCAGACGTTACTCTTTGGTGGCAGCGTGAAGCGCCCCAAGCCCAAGACCCTCTCTCATTACTACCGTCATCAATCAAAAGGGCTCTACAACATTACCGGCAATATTATGCCGATCGCCAAGGTCGACAAACCTTTAGCCCACTATGGGCGGCCACTACAGAATGCTGATGGCAGCTGGCGCAATGATGACCACACCGATGAGCTGGTCGCCGACGCCCTGCGCGCCGCCTATAAAAACAACCCGGGTTTTCCCTGGAAAGACTACGATATCTGGGATCCGGCAGATTTTGATGGCGACAATGATCGCTCCGAGCCCGACGGTTATCTCGATCATCTAGTGATTGTTTATGCCGGCAAAGGCCAATCCTCCTGTCAGGGGCTGTACAAACTCGGGGAAAAATTTACCAGCAATGCTGACAGCTCAATATTCGATACGCTGCCCCAAGCTGAAAAAGATTGCGCCGATCGCATCTGGCCCCATCGCGGCTCAATCAATCGCGATCTCGGCAAAGGCCCCACTTTAGAGGGTGTCGTTAATGGGCGCGGTGGCCTCGAAATCGAAAAGGGCCTGTGGCTCTACGACTACAACATGCAGTCTGAATATACCGAGGTAGCGACCTTTATCCATGAGTTTGGACATTCATTGGGACTGCCGGATATCTATGCGCGCTCAACCAATAACTCCAGTGCCTCATGGGAAGTAATGTCTTCCACCGCATCACCAGAACCTCAGGAAATGAGCAGCTGGTCGAGAATGGTCTTGGGGTGGATGAAACCCTGCATTGTCAGACCGCCAGGCTTTGGTGGCGACAAGCGCCATTCCATGTATCTTAAAACCATGAATGATTGGTCGAATAAAGTCGGGGGCACCAACAGTCCCGGGGTCTGTGATTCGACAATGGTTATTCTGCCACCGAAAATACGCGAGCTAAATCTTGGCCCGCTGAGTGCAGAACAGGGTAACTATGCCGCCTATTCTGGGCAGGGCAATGACCTCAATAACTTTCTGACGCGCACGTTTGACCTGAGTGAAGCAGCCGCTGATCAGCCGCTGATCTTGTCTTTTGATAGCTGGTTTAAAATCGAGTCAGATTGGGATTACCTCTATATAGAAGCCTCAATCGACAACGGCGAATACCAGCGCCTGCTGCCCACCGACAAAGATAATGCAGCAGACACCAGCAGCATTATGCCCTCTAAAAAAGGTCATGAAGGTGAGGGCTCACTTCCAGGCTTTAGCGGACGATCCGGAGATATGGACGGTGATGGAAAAGTCGAGATATCTGCCGACTGCGACCCCAGTTTAGATAAGACACTGGCTGAAGATCGCGTGGGTAAGAGCATCGTAGACCCCTGTGAAACCGCCCAGTGGATTGCTGGAAAATTTGATCTTGAAGCCTATCGCGGACACAGGGTTTCAATTCGTTTTCATTACTTTGCCGATGGTGCTGCCGTTGAAGATGGCGCTTTAATCGACAATATCGCCCTACCGGCAATTGATTACCGCGAAGATTTTGAAAGCGGCGCCATACAGGGATGGAGCAGCCAAGGGTTCACCGTTAGCGGCGGCCAGCACCGTATAGCTGTGCCCCACTATTATCTACTCGAATACCGCGACCCTTACGCAAGCTTCGACAAAGTTAAAAACTACGATGCCGGCTTAGGCAAACCTGGTTTCTCATTCTATAAAGACAAGTCTGGAGAGATGAAAGCCATTAGTGCCAACTATCGTCCCGGGGTTTTGGCTTGGTACTACAACGGTGAATATCTCTGGAGTCAAAATGAGCCCGCCCAGTTTGGCCCGGGCAATGGTTTCCTGTTGTTGGTAGATGCCAACCCTCAGGAATTTAACCTGCCCGGCGTCCCCGAAAAGTATCTACAAAATAAACAGGGTTGGACCTTCTATCAATTCGATAAAGAAGCACAACCATGGCTGCATCAAAACTTTGTCGACGTTATGTGCCACCAGCGCCGCGCCGCATACTATGCCAGCGATGTTAGCGAGGAAGATCGCCAGCGCTGCCGCCAATCTCTGGTCAATGGGCTGCCGCCGGTCGAGTCATTTAACTGGAATGGCCGCCAGCTTATGTTCGGTTATACCCTGATCAACAGCCTGTTACCCGGTGCAGAGAGACTTAAATACAAAGGTGTATCCACGCTGTTTGATCTGCGTATTCGCAATGGCATCACTGAATATCGCCTCTATGACCGCGTGCTGCGCAACCGCCATTCTGGCGATGCCGCCTTTGCTCTGGAACCCTTTGAAAAAGGTGTTTCAATTTATGGCATCAAAGATGGCAGTATGGTTGAAGAGCAATCCACCTCGTACCCACCGGTCAGTGAGTTTTCAGATGCACGCCCCAACCGCTATCAGAATCCCCACCTACCCTTTGGCGGAGCCAATATACCCGAGCTGGGGCTACGCTTTAAACTTGGCAAACCCTCCACAAAGGCACCCAGCGAGGCGCAGGTGAAAGTCATTATTGATTGGGATAAATAGTAGAGCCTGCGGTTTATAGGGTTGGTAGTAAGTATTTACATTTACTAGCCTAGTGGAGTGGGGGAATCCCCTTCCTGCCATGGCGGCCGTTTTTTCATTGCCGCCAAAAATAGCGGTGATTGAAGAAATTCCTGAAGCCAGATTTTCAGTTTTGGATAGGGTGCTTGATCAAACCAGACTTTATCGACAAAGGTGAATTGGCGAATAAACGGAAATAATGCGATATCGGCCATGCTAATTTTGTCTGCCAGCAGGTAGCGCTGACGACTCAGGTGCTGTTCCAGATTGGTCAAAAAAAGTTCCCCCTGATCGCGATAGAACTGCTGGGATTCTGCGGGATAGCGTTCCCAGTATTTGTAGTGGTCGAGATGGGTTTTAAATTGATTATCGTTGTAGTCTATTAATTGGTTGATAGATTCAACCAGCTCTTCGTTTAACCACTGCTGCGGATCATCAATCGCCAGCGCCCAATGCATAATATCGCGACTTTGATCGAGCACCTGAGAGCCCTGCAACTGAGCGCCCGGCAGCAGCAACACCGGCACGGTTCCTTTCGGGGAAGCCGCCAGCATAGCAGCGGGTTTATCTTTGAGCACGACTTCGCGAAGCTCTAAGTCTATACTCGAATATAGCAGAGCCATTCGCGCGCGCATTGCATAGGGGCAGCGCCGAAAAGAATAAAGCACAGGTAACATTGGGGGATATCCGCTCCGCAGGTTAACTAAACGACAACTCTAACAAAAAGAAGAATAAATTATGTCAAACAATGAAGTTTCTAATAACCAAGAATCCACTAATCAGTACGATCTCATTATTTTTGGCGCCACTAGTTTTGTCGGACAAATTCTAACCACCTATATGATTGAGCACTTGGGCACTAAGAGTGACATTTCTTGGGCCATTGCAGCGCGTTCATCCGCCAAGTTAACCGAACTGCGTGATTCTTACGGCGACAGCGCCAGCCAACTGCCAATGATTATTGCCGACTCCCACGATGAAGCGTCGCTGCAAGCTATGTGCAGTCAGACCAGAGTTATTATCTCTACTGTTGGACCCTACGCGCTCTACGGTGAATTACTGGTAAAAACCTGCGCCGAAACCGGCACTGACTACACCGACCTGACTGGTGAAGCCCAGTGGATTAAGCAGATGCAGGACAAGTATCAGCAAGCCGCACAAGACAGCGGCGCACGTATTGTGAATAGCTGTGGTTTTGACTCTATTCCCTCAGATATGGGCATGTTTGCTCTTCAGCAACAGGCCAAAGAGAAATTCAATCATCCGATGCCCCACACCAAGTTGCGGGTTAAAGCGATTAAAGGTGGTGCTTCCGGCGGCACTGTAGCGAGCATGATCGAGGCGATTAAAGCCGCCAAAGCCGATCCGAAAGTCCGCCGTCAGATGGGTAATCCCTATCTACTTTGCGGTAAAGATCATCAATATGAGCAGAAAGCCCACAGTGTCAAAGGGCCGATATTTGATAAGGAATTTAATTCCTGGGTTGCGCCTTTTATTATGGAAGCGATCAACTCGCGGATAGTGCTGCACTCCAATGCGCTGATGGGCATGGCTTATGGTAAGGACTTTACCTACAGCGAAGGCGTGCTGACCGGGCCTGGATTTAAAGGTCGTGCCAGGGCTGTTATGTCGACACTTGGATTTGGTGCACTGGGTGTGGGTTTGTTTTTTAGCCCGCTGCGCGCACTGCTGGAAAAGTTTGTTCTGCCAGCACCGGGCGAAGGTCCAAGCCCTGAAGCACAGCTAAAAGGGTTCTTTGATCTGCGCCTGTACGGTGCTGATAACGATGGCAATCACCTGATGGTTAAAGTCACTGGTGATCGTGATCCAGGTTATGGTTCGACGGCCAAAATGCTTGCCCAAGCGGGACTCTGTTTGGCCATGGATATTAAGAAAGAAGATCAGGCCGGTGGATTTTTAACGCCTTCAACAGCCATGGGCGATGCTCTGATTAAACGCCTTGAAGATCATGCGGGATTGGCGTTTACCCAGCTCTAAAAGTCTTCAATTTTTAGAAGCATATCTAAAGGGCTCTTTTTAAGGGGGCTCTTTTTAAGGGGGCTCTTTTTAGGAGGGCTTTTTTTACGAGCTCAATTTTTACGAGCTCATTTTTTACGCGCTCGTTTTTAAGGACTCGCTTTAATTGTCTTTTCCCTTCTTTTGCGACTCACTTCAGCCGAATAATTCCATAATTTGGATACCCTTCAGCTCTGTTTATAATTTGGGGCTTGAGTAATACAGTGAAACCGTTACAACAGTTCATTCAAATAATCCTTATTGACTTCGTTGCGCAACGCGCTACACTTACACCATGATTAAATCTTTCAACCATAAAGGGTTGGAAAGATTTTACGTATCGGGAAGCACTAGAGGCATTCAAAACAACCATGCCAACAGATTACGAATGCAACTTACTGCCCTGGATACAGCGCAAACAATTGATGATATTGATATTCCAGGTTATCGCTTACATCCCTTAAAAGGCATTAGATCGGAGTTTTGGTCTATTAGCGTCAACGGTAACTGGCGGGTGACATTTAAATTTATCGACGGGAATGTCTATATCGTTAACTATGAGGATTATCACTAATGACTATGCACAACCCCCCCCATCCTGGTGAGTTTATTCGCGCCACCTATATGGAGCCTTTCGACCTGAGCTGTCGCTTTCTGGCCAATCAGCTCGATGTGGCGGCATCTACGCTTAACCGGATTCTTAAACAGCAGAGTGGTATTAGCCCAGAGATGGCTTTGCGTCTCTCTAAAAGTCTTGGGCGCAGTCCGGAGAGCTGGCTAGCGATGCAACATAGCTATGATTTATGGCAGGCTAAAAAGGTCGTTCGGCTGGAAAGGGTTAATAAGCTTGATCTGGATGCCGCGTAGTTGGATATCCCTCGTCATACCGGAAAGGAACCTCATACCGGCGCACGCCGGTACCTATTGCCGCGTGCACCCAAGCTCTAGCGAAGATAACAGATACTGGCCTGCGCCAGCATGACGAAAAGAGGGGCCATCATGACGAGGGAGGCAAAGAATACGAGAGTAATTACAGCCGAACATTAACCCCACGCTCAGCCATATATTTTTTAGCCTCTGGCACAGTATGCTCACCAAAGTGAAAAATACTCGCCGCCAAAACCGCATCAGCCTTGCCTTTAACAATACCATCGACCAGATGCTGAAGATTACCCACACCGCCAGAAGCGATTACCGGCACAGTCACCGCGTCACTGATACGCGAAGTAAGATCAAGATCAAAACCATTCTTAGTGCCATCGCGATCCATACTGGTCAGCAGAATTTCACCGGCGCCGTAAGCCGTCATCTGCTCCGCCCACTGAATCGCATCAATACCGGTTGGCTTGCGGCCACCGTGGGTAAATATCTCCCACTTTGGAGCATCACCCTGCTCTACCTGTTTGGCATCAATAGCCACAACAATGCATTGCGAACCAAAACGCTGCGCCGCTTCGCGAACAAATTCCGGATTGTGAATCGCCGCTGAATTGATCGCTACTTTGTCGGCGCCTGCATTGAGCAGATTGCGAATATCCTGTAATTCACGGACACCGCCGCCGACAGTCAAGGGAATAAACACTTCACCCGCCATACGCTCAACCGTGTGCAAAGTCGTATCCCGCGCTTCATGGCTGGCAGTAATATCGAGAAAAGTAATCTCATCAGCGCCCTGCTCATTGTATCGACGGGCAACCTCAACCGGATCGCCAGCATCGCGAATATCGACAAACTGTACACCCTTAACCACGCGGCCTTTATCCACATCAAGACAGGGGATAATACGTTTCGCTAGACTCATTTTTCTTCCTTTAAGAGATGACCCAGCTTGCCAGCTTTGGTCAATAAATATTGGGCATTGTGGGGATTGCTGTCAGCTTGAATCTGAACCCGATCAACGACATTGATACCCAGCTCTTTTAGAGCATAGACTTTACGCGGATTATTGGTCATCAGTTTTACAGCGCTGGTCCCCAGATGCTCAAGCATCGGTGCGCAGATAGAATAATCACGCATATCAGCGCCAAAACCCAAACGCTCGTTGGCTTCAACAGTGTCGGCACCCTGATCTTGCAAGTTGTAGGCGCGAATTTTATTGACCAGACCTATACCCCGGCCCTCCTGGCGCAGATATAAAATTGCCCCGCGGCCCTCTTCTGAAATTCGCTTCATCGCTTCCTGTAACTGTTCACCACAGTCGCAGCGCAAACTACCCAGTGCATCGCCAGTCAGACATTCAGAGTGGATTCTAATCAGCAGTGGCTCATCACCCGAGCAGTCGCCCATAGTGATGGCAATATGCTCTTTACCTTTAAACGGATCTTCAAAACCGTGAATATCAAAAGTACCCCAGCGAGTGGGTAATTTCGATGATTCGATAAAGCGCAGCGCCACAGTTTTCTCCAAAGCTTTAATAATGTATTAATCGGTCGCGTATTGTAGCTTCAACACTCGACCAGTAAAGGGTTTATATCAGTCCTAATCCACCGAGCAGGGCAATTATCCCAGCGGCAGCTAAGCCAGCAATAACGTCGTCAATCATAATGCCAAATCCACCGGATACTTTTTTGTCCAACCAACTAATCGGCCAGGGTTTTAAAATATCAAATAGACGAAATAACACAAAGCCCAGAATTACCGATGTCCAGGTTACCGGCAACGCTGCCATAGCAATCCAAAAGCCGACAAACTCGTCCCAGACAATGCCACCGTGGTCATGGACGCCGAGAGTTTTCGCCGCAGCTCCGCAGATATATATACCAATAATGGCGCTGACTAATACAACCATTAAGTAGCTCGCCAGAGGTAGTTGAGCCAACAGCCACCACAGCGGTATGGCCGCCAAGGTACCCATGGTGCCCGGTGCTTTTGGCGAGAGCCCGCTACCAAAACCAAAGGCCAACATCAGGGTCGGCGAGCGCAGTAACTGCTTAAAAGTTGGGTTAACTGTTTGCTTATCCAAAGTGATCATACCCCTGTTTATTAACGGCAATTGGGTTGTTGTTACAGTCGAGAACAGTGACCAAATTGGTCGAGCTATTTACGGCTTTGGCAGCTTTATCAATAGTGCCAATTTTACTGGCATGCAGCTCACCAGAATCAATCCACTGTTCAAGCGTAGAGAGGTTGTCGGCACTGACCGTAAAACACAGCTGGTATTCATCTCCACCAAACAGCGCCCAGTTAATGCAGTTATCCGCATCCAGTTTTCTAACATCTGCAGCTATAGGTAACTGCTCTATATAGATAGTTGCAGCAACGGCGCTTGACTGGCAAATATGGCCTAAATCAGCAACCAACCCATCGGAAATATCTATGCATGCACTGGCGATTCCGCGCAGTTGAATGCCTGTTTTGATCTGCGGCTGTGGTGAATAGAATCTTTGAAGTAAGCGATCACTGTCATTGAAAATATTATTAATGCTGGAAATCCATTTTAGACCTGCAGCGCCATCAGCCAAATTTCCAGTTACGAAGACCGAATCTCCAACCTGCGCACCACTGCGCTGCAAACTCTCTGCCGGAGGTACTTCGCCGAGCAGTGTGAGTGAAACAGTCAATGGGCCACTGGTGGTATCTCCTCCCACCAGCGCTATATCAAACTGCTCGGCAATCTCGGCTATGCCTGCACTAAAGTCTGCCAGCCAATCACTATTGGCTTTTTCTTCCGGGAGAGTTAATGCCAGAGTAAACCAGCGCGGTTGCGCGCCCATTGCGGCCATATCACTCAGGTTGACACAGAGGGCTCTGGTACCGATTTGCTTTGCTGTGGCGGTGGCGGGGAAATGCACGCCTTCCACTAAGGTGTCGCTGGCGACCACGAGTTGTTGGTTGTCACTGGGGTTGATAAGTGCGGCGTCATCACCAATACCCAAGGCAACTCCGCGCTGACCCGTCAGGCCGGCAAAGTGGCTGGCGATCAGTTCGAATTCGCCGGGCTGTTGATGCTTTTGATCAGACAGGGGGTTGTCCTCTCTTATACTTTAAATGTCGCCTCTCTCTCGAGAGGCGACTGACTTAGCGGCGTTTATTGGCAGCCACTTCGATGGCGCGTTTTTCAACGGCTACGCGATCAAGTATGCCGTTGATATATTTAAATGCATCGGTGGGACCAAAGGTTTTAGCCAGATTAACGCCTTCGTTGATAACCACTTTATAGGGTACATCGATGCGGAAAATCATCTCGTAGGTCGATAGACGCAGGATGGCGCGCGACACTGGGTCGAGCTGATCTTCCTTGCGATCTAAATGAGGCTGATAGGCGGCATCAATTTCAGTAAGATTCTTGGGTACGCCGTGAAGCACTTCATGAAATAACTCGGTGTCGACGGTGGCCATATTATTATCGGTGTGAAATTCGGCTTCGATACCGACAATATCAGTGCCTCCAACATCCCATGAGTAAAGGGCTTGAGCCAGTAATCTGCGCGCTTTTTGGCGCATTTTTGGTTTTGACATTTATTCGGCGCCCTGAATTTGTTTAAACACGGTGAGTAATTCGATGATGGTCAAGGCGGCTTCTTCGCCTTTATTTTCACTGTTGTCGCCAGAGCGATCCAGTGACTGCTGGAGGTTGTCAGTGGTTAGTAGACCAAAGGCAACGGGCAGGTTTTCATTGAGCGCGACTTCACCAATACCTCTGGTGGTCTCTGAACAGACATAATCAAAGTGCGGGGTATCACCGCGAATCACACAGCCGAGTGCGACAACCGCATCAAAGCGACCGGATATTGCTGCGCGCTGGCTGGCCAAGGGCAGTTCAAAAGCGCCGGGGACACGAAATACTTCCAACGCTTCGCCCTCTATGCCGTGGCGGGCAAATGCGCGAACCGCACCAGCGACCAAACCATCGGTGATTTCGGCATTCCAACGTGCCGCAATAACTGCGATACGTACTTTGCCAACATTAAAACTGCCCTCTTCGGGTCTATATTCGCTCATGCTTTTTCCTGTTTTATTCGCAGTCGACGTGCTCTACAACTTCGAGATCAAAGCCAGAGATGCCGGTAAATTTAAACGGTGCGCTCATTAGGCGCATCTGGTGGATTCCCAGATCGCGCAGTATCTGCGATCCGGTTCCAACTTGCTGGTAGACCACATCGCTGGCAAGCTGCGTGCGCGCCTGATTTGGATTGAGTATCTGTTCAATACTGCGATCAATATCTTCTGAAGATTCAGGGTAGTAAAGCAACACCACTACGCCACGACCTTCGGCGGCAACGCGCTCTAGAGCCTTGTGAAATGACCAGCTCTTATATTCGCTGGAATCTTCAATAGCCAGTAGATCGCGCGCTGAACGGTTGGTATGAACTCGCACCAGCGGCGGTTCACCACTACTGACATCACCCTTAACCAAAGCAAAATGCTTTTCGTTGAGAATATTGTCGAAGTAGGTTTTTAGAGTGAACTGACCGAAGCTAGTATTCACTTCTCGCTCGTTAACACACTGCGCTGTCTTTTCTGTCACCAAACGATGATGAATTAAATCGGCGATGGTGCCGATTTTAAGATCGTGTTTTTCAGCAAATATTTCCAGATCATCACGACGCGCCATGGTGCCGTCGTCATTCATAATCTCAACAATCACTGCCGCCGGTTCAAAGCCGGCCATTTTTGCCAGATCACAGCCAGCTTCGGTGTGACCTGCGCGGCTGAGTACGCCACCGGGTTGTGCTTTAAGCGGAAAGATATGACCGGGCTGAACTATGTCTGTAGGTCGTGCGCTACTGGCTACCGCGGCCTGAACTGTGCGCGCGCGATCTGCGGCAGAGATACCAGTGGTAACACCTTCTGCAGCTTCAATAGACAGCGTAAAAGGTGTGCTGTGGCTGGAGTTATTACTGTCGGCGCTAACCATCATGGCTAGATCTAACTGCTTACAGCGATCTTCATGCAGGGTTAGGCAGATCAATCCTCTGGCATTGGTGGCCATAAAATTAATATCTTCAGCGCGCACCATCGGTGCGGCCATCACCAGATCGCCTTCATTTTCGCGGTCTTCGTCATCCATGAGGATAACCATCTTGCCCTGGCGAATATCTTCGATCAGTTCTTCTATCGTGTTGAGTACCATTTCGTCCCTTCCAATCAATGGTTATAGGTTGTTTATTCTGACGCGCTTAATTTTTGCTTTCGGCCGCTTTATCACCGAGCAGTAATCGCTCAAGGTAACGGGCCACTAGGTCGACTTCAAGATTTACCTTTGTGCCCACCTGATAATCACTCATCACCGTGTGCGTCATGGTGTGTGGAACAATATTCAATTCAAACTCAGCGCCGTCAACAATATTGACTGTCAGGCTGGTGCCATCAACAGTGATTGAGCCTTTGTGGGCAATGTATTTCGCCAGCTCGCGGGGTGCGCGAAGACGAAAGCGCCAAGAGCGCGCATCTTCGTGCAGCGAGACTACTTCACCAATACCGTCGACATGGCCGGAGACTATATGGCCGCCAAAGCGGTCACTGGCCTGCATAGCTTTTTCCAGATTGATTCGTGCTCCGACCTGCCAATTGCCGATGGAGGTCAGGTTGAGTGTCTCAACGGATACATCGGCAACAAAACCTTCGCCGGTAAGCTCTACCGCCGTTAGGCAGGCGCCATTACAGGCGATGCTATCACCGAGCTGCACATCGGAGAGTCCGAGGTTGCCGGTGCGAATCGTTAAACGTACGTCGCCGCCACGCTGTTCGAGATTGGCGATATCGCCAATGGCGCTGATAATTCCTGTAAACATAATGTTTTAACCTGTTGCTTAAATTCTTTATTAAATGTGCTGTAACTAAATGTGCTGTAACTTGTAAAGGTGGTTATCGCGACATATCGGATAATACACCTGTGACACGCTAGCAAAGCCACTGCCAATATCACCAACTAAAAAAATCATTCACTGCTCGGTCTATCAGTTGTGAGCGGGACTCTGTTCTCTGCGACCATCGGCAGCATGGATGCTGCCGCTGAGCCTACAGGGACTTATTCACGGCGTGTCGCAGAGAACAGAGTCCCGCTCACAACCGCCCAATCCACTCAACCCCATCAACTTTCAAAACCCATCCTAGGGTAACCTAACCAAGATCCTTCGGCTGCGCTCAGGATGACGGATTATAAAACTCATCTTAGGATAACCTGACCGAGATCCTTCGGCTGCGCTCAGGATGACGGATTATAAAACTCATCTTAGGATAACCTGACCGAGATCCTTCGGCTGCGCTCAGGATGACGGATTATAAAACTCATCCTAGGGTAATCTAAACCAGATCCTTCGGCTGCGCTCAGGATGACGGATTATAAAATACCAAATCATCACTCGGTCACAGTCGCTCAGGATGACAGCAATATTGTTTTTAGTAATCCTTATCCGGGTATAGGGTTACTCTTATATCTTCTCCGATTTGACGAATATCCTGAACCGACAGCGCCAAATGTGCATCAATAGTTCTGATCGGCAACCCAAACATCGGTCGCGCGTCACTGCCAAATAACTTTGGCGCCCAATAACAAACCAACTCGTCGAGCAAACCTTCGGCAACAAAAGCACCCGCCAAACTAGCGCCGGCTTCAACCATCACGCTATTACAATCACGGCTTGCCAACTCAACCAACAGCGCATGTAAATCAACATGGCCATCGCAAGCGGGCAAAAAGACTATATCGGCACCGGCCTGCTTCAAAGCTGCGGCTTTTTCACGCTGCTCATCACCATCAATTGTCGCCACTAATACGCTGCCCGGCTGGGCAAACATACGCGCCTCAGGGCTCATCTGTAATTTGCTGTCAACAACCACACGCAGTGGCTGACGAAGGCTATCCTCCGCACCGACATCTTCTTTGGTTATACGCACAGTCAGGGACGGATCGTCCATTAACTGTGTGCCTATACCAGTAATAATTGCGCAACTCGCCGCCCGCAGTCGCTGCACGTCTTTACGCGCCGCTGGCGTGGTAATCCACTGACTCTGACCACTGGCCATTGCCGTGCGGCCATCGAGGCTGGCGGCCATTTTTACCAATACCCAGGGCAGACCCTGTTCATGGCGTTTAATAAAACCTTTATTGAGATCTCTAGCCTGATCTTCAAACAGACCGCAGGCCACTTCTATGCCTGCGTCTTGTAATAATTTAATACCCTGACCAGCAACCTGAGGATTGGGATCTTCGCAGGCAATTACGACTCGAGCGACACCAGCATCGACCAAAGCATTGGCACAGGGACCGGTTTTACCACTGTGACTACAGGGCTCAAGGGTCACATAAGCCGTACTGCCTTTGGCGTTCTCAATAGACTGTAATGCTTCTACCTCAGCGTGATTACCTCCGGCTGGGCGGGTGAAACCCTCCCCGATAACCTCGCCATCAGCAACAATAACGCAGCCAACCGCAGGATTGGGGCTGGTGGTATAGCGGCCTTTGGACGCCAATTGCAGCGCTCGCGACATCATTTCGCGATCAGTGATGGTGAAACTCATTACTCGCTTTCCGTAGTCGGTTTTAGTGCATTCAGGCGATTTAACTCGTCCTGAAATTCACTGAGATCTTGGAAACTGCGATAAACCGAGGCAAAGCGCACATAGGCAACTTCATCCAGTTCGCGCAGTTTGGTCATCACCTCTTCACCAATCATTCTCGATGAAACTTCACGCTCACCGGTGACTTGGAGAAAATGTTTAATTTGAGTGAGAGCGACTTCGATCTGTTCAATGGATACCGGACGTTTTTCCAGTGCACGCTGAAGGCCGGCGCGGAGCTTTTCTTCATCAAACACCTCGCGGGATCCATCGGTTTTAATTACCCGCGGCATCACCAGCTCAGCCATCTCGTAGGTGGTAAATCGCTCAGTACAGGCACTGCATTCACGACGGCGACGAACCTGGCCACCATCGGCCACTAAACGCGAATCTATAACCTTGGTGTCATCAGTATTACAAAATGGACAGTACATAGTAAAAGATCGAAAAAATGGGACGGCATTCTAACACAGGATGCTGTCTTTTAAGACAATTGGGAATTCTTCAACAGAGCTGGGTTTCGCCTAAAACAGGATGGCAAAAAAAAGCCCTGCATTAAACAGGGCTTTCCATCTATCAGCTATTCCGCTTAGCCATAAACTGGGAAGCGTCCGCAGATTTCCAACACCTTGGTTTTCACCTCAGTAATGACCTGCTCGGAGGTTCCGTTCTCAAGGCTATCGAGAATATCGCACATCCAGTGAGTCAGCTGAACTGTCTCGTCGAGGCCAAAACCGCGAGTCGTTATCGCCGGTGTACCTACACGCAATCCAGAGGTCACAAACGGTGAGCGCGGATCGTTGGGTACAGCATTTTTGTTAACGGTGATAAAGGCTTCGCCCATGGCGCGATCGGCATCAGTACCGGTGTACTCTTTACCAATCAGACTAACCAACATCAGGTGATTCTCGGTACCGTTGGAAACAATATTGATACCGCGTTCGATAAAGGTCGCTGCCATTGCCTTAGCATTGGCGACTACCTGCTTTTGATAGGTAACAAATTCATCGCTGGCCGCTTCTTTAAAAGCGATTGCCTTAGCGGCAATCACGTGACACAGAGGGCCACCCTGACCACCGGGAAAGACTGCCGAGTTACATTTTTTAGCAATGGCTTCATCGTTAGTGATAATAAAGCCACCACGTGGGCCACGCAGAGTTTTGTGGGTTGTTGATGTGACAACATGGGCATGGGGAACCGGGTTGGGATAAACACCAGCGGCAACCAGACCAGAGACGTGGGCCATATCAACCATTAAGTAAGCGCCTACTTTGTCTGCGATCTCTCGGAAACGGCCCCAGTCCATAATGCCAGAGTAAGCTGAGAAACCAGCAATAATCATCGCCGGTTTGTGTTCAATCGCCAGAGCTTCAACCTGATCGTAATCAACCAGACCAGTCTCAGCGTTTAAGCCGTACTGAATTGGGTTGTAGAGCTTGCCTGAAAAGTTTGGCTTGGCACCGTGAGTTAGGTGGCCGCCATCGGCGAGGCTCATACCCAAAATAGTGTCGCCGCCCTTAATCAGCGCTAGAAATACTGCACTGTTAGCCTGAGATCCAGAGTGCGGCTGCACATTGGCATACTCCGCGCCATAGAGACTTTTAAGACGATCAATCGCCAACTGCTCGCTGATATCAACATACTCACAACCACCGTAGTAGCGCTTGCCGGGATAACCTTCAGCGTATTTATTGGTCAGCTTGCTACCCTGCGCCGCCATTACTGCCGGGCTGGTGTAGTTTTCAGAGGCGATCAGTTCAATATGTTGTTCCTGACGCTGGCTTTCAAGCTGCATGGAATTCCATACTTCGGCATCAAAATTCTCAATAGTCTGGTTCTTATCAAACATAGCTAGAGCGTTCCTTTAACGTTGGGTTTATTAAAGTGGTAATAATTAAATTTTTGGGCAATAAGATGTCGCGCAGTTTAACTGAAAGCGCATTCTGCTGACAGTAATATAGACGAAAAATTGCCTATTTTTCGAACAATGCAATTGCCTCGACATGAGCGGTATGGGGAAACATATCCATAATCCCCGCAGCACTTAAACTGTAGCCCGCCTCAGTCAATAATTTCGCATCCCTGACCATGGTCGAGGGATGGCAAGAAATGTAAATAACCTGCTTGGGCTTAGCCTTCACAATCCAAGGCATAACCCCAGCTGCGCCATTTCTCGGCGGATCGAGCAACACCAAATCAATTTTTCCTTTGAGCTTGCGCATGCCGGCCCAGTCGGTGAGATCGGAAACCATAAATTCGACATTGGTCAAATTATTGCGCTGGGCATTCGCCTTGGCACTGCTCACCAAATCTTCCAAGCCTTCAATGCCGATCACCCGATCGAAGTGCGCCGCCAGTGGCAGGGAAAAATTACCGGTGCCACAAAACAGATCTACTGCTAGGTTTTGCTTGCCCAAGCTCTTGTTATCTGAGCTTTGCTTTTCGACAGATGGTTTACGCAACAAAGCCAAAACCTGATCAATCATTTGGCGATTAATCTCGCCATTTACCTGCACAAACTGACCGGGCTGAACCTGCAACTGGACATCATCCGTCAGAGCAAGCTCAAGGGACTCAGTGCCGGCGTCGAGACGAACAAATTTTGACTGGCTAGAGGTCTTCCACCACAGCTGTGCGGAAGTGAAATTCATGGCCTGCAGGATCTGCGCCAACTCACTGACTGATGGCGCTCTGCTACCTTCGATAGCGATTGCCACGCCATTGTCGGCACTCAACAGCTCAACTTCAAAAAGACGAATCCCCGATGGAAAGGCGGTTAGCCATTCAGGTAGTGCCACCACAATAGCTGGAAGCGGCTCAGCCAGCACATGACATTCACTAATAGGCTCAATACGGCGACTACCGGGGTTGTGGAAACCCACTAAAACATTGCCATCTTTCGCTCTCTGCACCGCCAGCCGAGCGCGGCGGCGATAGGCCCACTGAGGACCGCTGAGCGCAGGCAGCACCGTTTTCGGCTGCATGCCGCTGCGCTGCAAACTATCTAATAACTGCTTCTCTTTAAAAGCAATCTGAGCACCGTGATCAAAATGCTGCAGCGTGCAACCACCGCAGCGGGGAAAATGCTTACACTTGGGCTGGATTCGGCTGTCTGACGCAGAGATGACCTCAATCACATGGGCTTCATCATAGTTGCGCTTTTGATTGTGACGGCGAAACTCCACCGTTTCACCGGGAAGCGCACCATCAATAAAGCAGGTTTTTCCGGACGGACGGCCCACGCCGCGACCATCGTGAATAAGATCGACAATTTCGCAGGTTAATCGGCTGTCATTGGACATAGAGGTATCTTTTTTATCAGCAATTTTAGGGCGCTTAGTTTAACAGATCAAAGGTGTGGCATTTGATTGTTTTACATCCCCTCACTAAGACCTGATAATCGACCTCGAAACTTTTTTAAGAAGGAACTTAATGATGACAATACGCAATACAGAATCTCAGTGGGGATGGCCGAGCAAACTTCTACACTGGCTGACCGCTGTAGTGATTTTAATTCAAATTCCATTGGGATTTTATGCCGAAGAACTCAAACTATCTCCGCTAAAGCTAGACCTATTTGTCTGGCATAAATCGATTGGCATGGTCATTTTATTGCTCGCCATCGAACGGTTGCTGTGGCGTATGACCGGCACAATTCCAGCCGCTATAGACAGCAGCGCAATACAGCGACGGCTGGCGCAACTTGCCCATGCCACACTCTACGGCCTGATGATTGCACTGCCCATCAGCGGATGGATCACCACCTCTGCGGCCAACATACCCACTAAATTGTTCTGGCTGATTGAGCTGCCGGCCATTACCGGGCCAGACGAAGCCCTGAAATCACTGGCCGCAGAAGTGCATGAAATCTGTGTTATTTTACTGATTGTTATTCTTGTTGTGCATATTGGCGCTGCACTGCGCCATCACTTTATATTGCGCGATAGCATTCTTAAACGTATGTGGTTTTAAAACTATGCTAGAAAGAGTTATTGACCAAAAAGCTGCTCACCTAAAAGCCAGCAAATATCTCGCTCTGGCACTCGGTGTATTTTGCTCACTGAGTACAGCCACCGACTGGCAGTCCGACGCCTCTCAGAGCGAGCTCAGTTATGCGGTGAGTTTTGAACAGCTGCCCCTCAATGGTCAGTTTAAAGAATTTTCCGTGGACTATACCCCTCGGCAAAAGCTGCGCGTTGTTGTGGATATTTCCAGCGTGGATATGGGCAACTCGGATATTAACGACGCGATTCGCGATGCCGATTGGTTTGATATTAAACAGCATAGTCAGGCTGTGTTTTTCAGCGATAACATCAATGCTGTTGGTGAGGGCGAATTTATGGCCAAAGGAACACTGCAGCTTAAAGGGATCAATAAGCCCGTCAGCGTGCCGTTTAGCTGGACGCCTTCAAGCTCAACATCTTCAATCTCAATACCCGCAACCTCGACAAAAGAACCTACACGCGCAGCCAAGATGAGTGGCAAGCTAACACTCAGCCGCAGTGACTTTGCTATCGGCAGCCAAGAGTGGGCCAGCGGCGATCAGATCGGTATTGATGTCAGTGTTAGTTTCGATGTTCAGATGTTGAAAAATGTTGCGGAATAGTCGGTTATTGATCGGTTGCTTACTGCTCGGCGGCTGCGCTTCCCAACAGGCAATTTCGCCTCAACAAAAAGCACCAGCGGACTTTCCTGAGACTATTTACACTGAGGCAGTCAGCGGCTCTACCTATAGAGTCGACAGCGGCGCATCACAAATTTTAATCACCGTTCGACGCGGCGGATTGATGGCCAGCTTGGGCCATGATCATATTGTCGCCAGCCAGAATCTTCAGGGCTTTATCTTGATTGACGAAGATTCTTCACAGCAGCGCAGTTGCCGGGCAGACTTTTATGCACCCATGGCCAATCTTGAGGTAGATAATGCTGAATTGCGCACACAGGCGGGTTTACTCTCCACTCCCTCAACCAACGATATCGCCGGCACCAAAGGTAATATGCTGAAAAGCGTCGAAGCGCTAGATTTTCCCTTTGCTCAACTGCACAGTAGCGATTGCCATAAAGCGCTGCAGGGCGAACAGAGTGAGGTTGTATTAACCATTCATGGAGTGGATCAACGGCGGGAAATAGCCATTAATGTAGACAAGATTAGTGAGGATAAAATTATACTCAGCGGAAAATTCTCAATCCTGCAAAGTGATTTTGGCATTGAGCCTTTCTCAATTATGAATGGTCTGATTAAGGTCGAGGACAAATTGGAGCTCGAGGTTAAAATCGTCGCGCTTTACTCAAAGCCCTAGATCTACCAGGGAATCGTCTTGTTATCCCAGTCTAAATAAGACAGCTGCCCATCAAGCACCGCATTATCCATAATTCCGGTTAAGCGTTCGGCAACAAATTCCGGCGTAAACAACTTACCCTCGGGAACAGTCGCCTGAAAAGGTTTTGATAGAGCCGTGTCCGTAGTCCCTGGATGAAAAGAAATTAGCTTTACATTCTTTACTCGCCGCGCATATTCGATAGCGATATTTTGCAACAGCATATTCAGCGCAGATTTCGAGCTGCGATAGGCATACCAACCGCCAAGACGATTGTCGCCAATACTGCCCACTCTGGCACTCAACGCCGCCACCACCGCAGGCTGCTTACCTTTTAACACTCGATGCAAAAGCTTTAGCCACAGGGCAGGCACTACCGCATTGGCTTGAAATATTTCGTGCAGGGCCTCTGGTTTAATATCCTCAAGGCGCTTTTCAGGCCACAGACTATCTGTGTGCAACAGACCATGACAGATGCAAACCCTGCTTATACTGCCGGTAAAAACTTTTAGCTGGTCAACCACCTCAACCATTGCCGACTCGATATAATCTGTTTCAATCCACAGCAGGGATTTTTCAGCCTGCAGGTTCTCGGGTAGTGGTTTGCTGCTCACCGCGATGACCGTCTCTATAGCCGTATCCGCTAAAAATTGGGTGATTAATGCCTGAGCTAGGCCGCCGCTAGCGCCGAGGACTAGGGCGTTACTTTTATCTATTTGCATGATGATTGATCTCGAGTGATGGCGCACATTTCACAGCGCTCGCTACCGGTTAGCAGCTTGGAAATTGTCGAGCGGTATTTGGCAAAAAATAGATAACTATAATCGGCGACCTGCTTGATAAGTGGCCAGCGCAATATAGCCACCCAGTGACGTTTACCCACTAGTGCCCAAGCATTGTACGTCACATCAAGTGCATAGATAACTTCACCACTGGCGAGTTGGCCATGGAGTATTTGATCGGCGCGCTGCTGATCTATATGGGGAAATCTAAGGGTGAAATCATCCGCATGGATATTTTCCAAACTGATTTTACCCGCTGTATCCAGTTTCATTAGATGGCGCATTTCTGAAACACAGAGCGGACAGCCGGCGTCATAAAAAATAATAAGTTCAGCCATAAGTCACAGCTCCTGAATCATTAGATAAATAACCACTGCATGGAGCAGCGATACAATAACAGTCAGTTGCACGCGCATTTTCCAGTAGCCTGAGACAGCGATTTTTTTATCGCTGTCCGATTGAAAGTTTAAGCGCTCAAATTCACGCTCACAAATGAGTACTGCTAAAAATCCAGCCAGTAGTAGCGCCACCGCAAAAATCGACATAATCGGTGCTATGTAGATAAGTAGCGTGCAGCTCCATGCACTGAGGGCAATCAGATTACTAAATATCAATACCACATTAGCTGTTTGGTTTTCGCCCGAGACGTTTTTGCCCCAGAGCGCACCACAGAGAAAACTCAGAATAATCGCACTGTAGGTAACAAAGACATAGGGGGCGTAGAGACCAAATAGGGCTGCACTCTGAAACCCTTTGATAGACAAGGCCCCCTGAATCATTAGTAGAGCAGGCACTAAAAATGGGATTAGACCGGCAAAGCCTAGCCCCTTAACTATCCCGAAAGTGGACTGTTGCGAACTGCGTTTATTCATATTTATATTAAATGCTTTATTAATAGTAGTGTCGGGGATACGCCATGAGCCCTTGATTGGATTGCTTAT